>Ga0272447_1000227_pt1 | contig 44176 bp, 40 predicted proteins | sample YNPCB0133_FD_194589 | JGI IMG/M metagenome (GOLD analysis project Ga0272447, IMG submission 194589) | Hot spring microbial mat communities from Yellowstone National Park, WY, United States - YNP-CB-013-3 | ecosystem: Environmental > Aquatic > Thermal springs > Hot (42-90C) > Sediment | place... | reverse complement strand
AGAGTTAATTTTCTTTTTTGCTTCTTGAAATTTTTTTAATAATCTTTCTTTTAGTTCTTCTTCATTTTTTATGTTTATTAAAGTTTTTAAATAATCAAAGTTATATTTTATCCCTTTTTCTTTTAGCCAAAAGATATCAAAATAATCACGACCTTTAAAACGAGGTGTTTTTTCTTTTCCATCAAAAGTTTCTCGCGATAAAATAGCAGCTAGTTTTCCAGAAAAAATATCAGATAAAGAATATCTTTTAATAAGAAAAGAAAAATCCCAAGTAGACTTTAAAGAAATTTCTTCTTTAAAATTTTTACCCAAAATATCACTTAAATCAATTCGTAAAAATAAAATGTTTTCACTTGGTTTTTCTTTTTCCAGCTGAAAACCAATTTTTTTTAAAATTGGAAACTTTAAATATATCAGCCGATTTTTACCAGAAACCTTAACCTCAAAATCTTGATACTTTAATTTTGAAACAAAATATTCTTTTAGATCTTTTATAAAAATTTGGTAATCAAAATAGGAAAAATCTTTAACATCAAAATCTAAATCTTCTGATAATCTTGGCAAATCAAAACAAAAGCGAAGACAAGTGCCGCCTTTAAATAAAAACTTTTCCCCATATAAAGAGTTATAAATAAAATTTAAAACATAATATTGCAACTGCTCTTTTAAAAGATTGCGAAGATATAAAGGATTTTTATCTTTATTTTTATCAAAAACAAATTTTAGTTCTTCAACGATCATTTTCTTTTTTTATTAATTTATAAATTTTTTTCATTTTTTCTGATCGGCTTAATTTCACATATGAAAAAAATTCTTCAAAATCCTCTTTTTTAAAATTGATTAAATTTAGTCTTAAATCTTGAATATTTTTTACCATCAAAAAAGGCTTAAAGTAAAAATAATCAAAAAGAGCTTTGACCAAAGTAGCAATTTTTATTCGATAATTTTCAAAATACGGTTTTTGATAAAAACCACAAAATAAATTTTCTTTTATTTTTCGATAATAAAAAGTACCAAATTGATTTTTAAAAGTCCTTGTTACTTTTAGACTAACGCTTGTATATACATAAACACTTTCTGGAATTACCCCTTCTTTTGCTAAAACATACTCCGCCGTTAGATAAGATGGATAGTATAAAATATTAGCAAGATACTCCTCAAAATTTTTTCTATTTTTTAAATAAAAATTTTCAGTAACATAAAGACCACGTTTTAAAGGAATAAGATATTTATCTCTTATTAAAAGCGAGATTTTTTTATCTAAATTTTTACCTTTTTTTTCTAAAATTAATTCCAACTCCTTTTTTGTTAAGTAAGGTTTATTTTCCATCAAACTCTTGTTTTTTATTTCACTTTTTCTACTCATATGGTAGTAATTATGAAATAAAATTATCATTTTGTCAATTAATTTTTTTAGGGTTTAAGGACAGTCCTTTTTTATAAAATCCCTGCTTGTCTTAGTCTTTGAAGATTTTTTTGTTTCTTTATTTTTGTTTTTTAAGAGACGCAGGAAAAGAGTAGAGGAGTCCGGGGAATCTTTGTTGATTTTCAATTGTCAGCTGAGTTATTTTAGGAATAATTTTCTCTGAAAAATAAGCTAAGTCACTATCTGATAAAAACTCTATTAGAATCATCAAGCCGACTGCCGATTGGCAGATGAATACCGGAGATACTTTCATCTTATTTTTTTCATTTAAGATTCAATTTTAACAAAAACCAAACATAGCTAAAGTCGTATGTTGCATATTAGCATGATTTCCTTGGTGAGAAAATTTCCACTGATTATTTTCTTTATACCAAAAACCAGTTTGTCCACCTGTATCACATGAAAAAAAACTATTTGGGCTAACACCAACATCTCTAAGCATTCTTAAAGCTAAATCAACCGCATATTGATTATTTGGTTGATTAAACCACCATGGTCCACTAATCATAAATCCAACTGATTTATCTAAAATACCTTGACCAACTAAATTTAAAGTTTGATCATATCTATGTTCAAAACCTTCTGAGCCAAAAAAACCTTGAGTATCAATCCAGCCATACTGAGGTTGATAATATCCTTGATTAAATGGAAACTAAGCTAGGTGTTGATGTCTATATTCTTTTAATGGTGATTCTTCTGAAATAACTTTAAGTAAATTTTTTTCATGATTATTAGGCTTTCCTAGAGTGATAAGATTAAAAATTCCATACAATCCATAAGGAAAAGTTAATAATTGATATAAAAATTGGTTACAAGGCTCAGAAAAAATGTTCTGATAAGAAATAAGTCTTGGATCAGTTGCTCCAACCGAAATTGCTAATTTTACATCTTTATAATACTTCAATATGTTATCAGGCATTCCAGAAAACAAAACACGATCATTATCAGATGAACTTTGAGCAGGAATTATTACTCCATGAGGATTTTCAATTACAGCTAGTTTTAACGATGGTTCAGCTAATTTAGATAGCTCATCTGGCACGTTTTTCAATTCAAAAGAATAAATCATTCCATCATCAATCTTTACTTCTTTTGGCTCCTCTATAATATTATGATGAGATCTAGCAATATAATTAGAATATTTTTCTGAAATAGGCAAAACTCGAACTCTTTCAAAAATAGAATTAGGTTGAGTCAATAAAGCACTCAAACGTCCAGCTAAAATATGGTCTAAAAATCTTAAACCAAAACCATCAAAAACCGGATATGCCCTCAAACTTGATTTAACCCCAACATTATAAATAGGATAAAAATCTATTCCATCTTAGAAAATTTCAGGGACTAATAAAAAAGAACCCAACGCAGCAATACTCCATCCACTAAGTTTTAAAAAATCTCTTCTTGTTATTGATTTTTCTTTACCCATAATGCAATATTATACTATAGGGATTATAAATTTATGTTTTAATTTTAAAATGAACTATCTAATCGTTTCAGATACTCATTTAAGAAAAGAATTCGATAGAAAAAAATTTTTATTTTTAAAAAAACTTTTTGAGAAATATCAAAACATAATTATTGTTGGTGATTTTTATGAAGGATACAGTTTAACATTTGAAGATTTATTCAAAGGACCTTGGAAAAAAATACTTGATATTTTAAAGAAAAAAAATTCTATTTATCTTTACGGCAATCATGATTATTATGATAAAAAAAATGAATTACTAATTAAAAAAATTTTTAAAATATATCAAGAAGATTTTTCTATTAATATTGGTAAAAAAACTTTCTATTTTCATCATGGTTTTAAATTTTTGAAAACCATTGATATCAAATTTAAATTTTATTTACTGCCAAAATTTATAACTGATTTTATGATTGATAAAATAAACTATTATCAAAAGCATAAAATAAGAGCTATTCAGTATAAAAAAAATTTAAATAAAATCTTCTTAGAAAAAGATACTGTAAAATCTATAAAAAAAATAAAAGAAATATTTTCAAAAAGAAATTTTTGGGTTGTCTTTGGTCATACTCATAATCGGATGATTGATTATAAAGAAAAAATTGCCAATGCTGGTTTTATTGACTACAGATATGCTAGTTTTTTAACAATTTCGAAAACTGGAAAAATCAAACTTCATCAAAAAACATATTAAAATAAAAATCAAAAGAATAATTTGTTAAAATTTACCTATGATTATTGCCATTGATATTTCCCAGCTTGTGTATCAAGGCTCAGGTGTGGCCAACTATACTTATAACTTAGTCAAACATCTCCTCTCATACAATAATCAACTTCTTTGTCATTCCTGCAAAAGCAGGAATCCATATACTTATAAACTTTTTTTTGCCGCCAAAAATCCTTTTAAAAAATACCCTTTCTTAGAAGAATTCAAAAATTTAGGGGCAAAAATCTATCGTTATCCCATACCAATGAAACTGCAAAAATTTTTGTGGCAGAAAAATGATTTTTTATCAATCAATAGGTTAATTGACCAATCTGATATTTTTTACTCCTCAGATTTTTTGCGACCAAAAACCGATAAAAATGTTAAAGGAATAACCACTATCCATGATCTATCGTGGAAACTTTATCCAAAGTATCACACTGATGATTTAATAAAAGTTCATGAAAAAAAACTTGAAAAAACCATAAAATACAACGACGAAATCATCGTTGACTCAGAAAATACCAAAAATGATTTATTAAAACTATATCCTCAAATAAAAGAAGAAAAAGTCCATGTTGTTTATCCAGGAGTAGGGGAGCATTTTAGAAAAATAGAAGATAAAAAAGTAATTGAAAAAGTAATAAAAAAATATTTAAAAAGTTACAAGTTACAAGTTACAAGTTATACGCTCTATGTTGGTGCCATCGAGCCCCGAAAAAACCTTGATGTGGCGATAAAAGTCTTTAATAAATTGATTATAGATTCCCGCCTGCGCGGGAATGACAAAAATGATAAAAACTACAGAAAAAATTGTCATTCCTGCGAAAGCAGGAATCCAAATAATTTTTATTTTTTAATTATAGGAAAAGCCGGTTGGAAAAACGAAAAAATCTTTAAACTTATTAAAGACTTAAAATTAGAAGATAAAGTCATTTTTTTAGGCTATGTTGAAGATAAAGATTTACCTTATTTTTATAGTGGTGCTTTATTAACTTTTTATCTATCATCATACGAAGGCTTTGGTCTTCCACCTTTGGAATCATTAGCTTGTGGGACACCCGTTTTGGCTGGTAATAACTCTTCAATGAAAGAAACATTGCCAAAAGAGTTCTTGGTTGATGAGAAAAACAAAGAAGAGGTTTATAAAAAAGTGATTGAAATATTAGAAAAAAAACCAAAAATCAACTTGGAAAAAATTAAACAAAAATTCTCCTGGCAAAACTCAGCTAAAAATATCGCCTTGCTTTTTGAAAGGTTAAATAAAAAAACAATAAATATAAAATCTTTTTATTCCTGATTTAATAATCTCGAAAGTTATCATTCTTTAAACTCCAAATAGGAGGGCTATCTTAATAAAAAATCTATAAAATCTTTAACCTATTTTTTAAATTAAGGTATGATTATATAGATTCCCGCTTTCGCGGGAATGACAAAGAACATTAATAAACAATCCAATCAAACACTTGTCATTCCTGACTTGATCAGGAATCTATATAATTATCATCCCCTGCCTTCCAAATCGGAGGACGAGCTTAATCAGGAATCTATAAAAATTATAAAAAATCAAAACAAAAAAAATCTTCTAATCTTTACAAAATTGTAATTATGGGTTAAAATTTTAAAATGAAAATCCTTGAAGTTTTACCTACTACTTTTGCTGAGGTAAAACTTGTAAAATTTGCCCGTTTTGTCGACAATCGCGGTTACTTTACCGAAACCTATCGTTTTTCCCAATTGGAAGAGGTCATCCCGGATTTAAAAATCAAACAAGTAATGGAAAGTCATTCCAAAAGATGGGTCCTTCGTGGTTTTCATTTTCAATACGATCCACCGATGGGAAAATTGGTCCGAACAGTTGTTGGTCAGATGATTGATTTTTTTTTGGATATCCGTCCCCACTCCAAAACTTTTGGGAAAATCGGGGCAGTCAAAATGCCCTCATCCTGGGATGATGATTTTGATACTTGGATTTGGGTCCCTTTTGGTTTTGCCCATGGTAATTTATATCTTGAAGAATCAACCATTGAATATTTTGCCACGGCAACATGGAACCCATCATCTGAAGTTGGCATCAATCCCTTATCAAAAGATATCGACTGGAGCTTGGTTGATAAAGAAATTTTAAATATTTTTAAAAACAATCAAGAAAAATTTATTATTTCTCAAAAAGATAAAGGAGGAGCAACTTTAAAAGACTGGCTAAATGATGAAAGAATAAAATTTATAAAATAAATGATTTTTTAAAAAATACGACTAAAATTTTATGAAACAAAAATTTATTGTCATTGGCGCTTTTGGCCAAATCGGATCGGAGTTGGTCCCCACTCTTCAAAAATATTTTGGCAAAGAAAATGTAGTTGCTTTGGGTCATAGTTTTATTCCTCAAGATTTTGATGGAATTGCCGAAAAAGCGTCGGTTCTTGAACCAAAAAAAATTGCAACCATAATCGATAAATACAAAATAACTACCCTGATTAACTTTGCTTCTTTTTTATCCGTTAAAAGTGAAAACGACCCAGAAGGCGCTTTTCAAACCAATCTTTTAGGTCTTAAAAATACTTTAGATATTGCTAAAGAAAAAAATCTTAAAGTCTTTTGGCCATCCTCAATTGCTGTTTTTGGCCCAACTACCCCAAAAGAAGCCACTCCTCAAGACACAATCATTGAACCAACCACCATGTATGGATTAACCAAAAGAGCAGGCGAGCTTTTATGTCAGTATTACTTTTTTAAATGGGGTGTTGATGTTCGCTCTTTGCGTTATCCTGGGCTTTTGGACTATAAAACGCCACCCTCAGCCGGAACGACAGAGTATGCCAAATATATTTTTTATGAAGGGATAAAAAATAATTTTTATCAATGTCCTCTAAAAGAAGATACGATGTTGCCGATGATGTATATGGAAGATGCTGTTGAAGCAGCTATTAAAATTATCACTACCGAAAAAGAAAAAATTAAGATAAGAACAAGTTATAATTTAGCTTCATTCAGTTTTTCACCCAAAATGATTGCTGACGAACTTAAAAAATATCTACCCAATTTCAAAATTGCTTATAAAATTGATCCTCAAATTCAAAAAATTGCTGACTCCTGGCCAAAATCAATTGATGACTCAAAAGCAAGAAAAGATTGGGGATGGAAGCCAAAATTTAGCTTTGAAGAAACGGTTGAAATTATGTTTAAAAACATTAAACAAAAAATTACATAAATATGTCATCAAAAAATTTTTTCAGTCTTTTATCTTACGAATTAGAAAGAATCGATAGTCTTGGTCTTTCCAAAAGACAAGAAAAAGTCATTGAGGGATTTACACGAAAAAATCCACCAAAGGCTATCATTGAGGGTAAAAACTATTACATCTTTAATTCGAACGATTACTTAAGTCTTTGTTTCCATCCCCGTTTAAAACAAAAAGAAAAAGAAGCCAGTGAAAAATACGGCACTGGCCCAGGCGCTGTCCGTTTTATCAGTGGAACTTTTAAAATCCATAAAGATTTAGAAAAAGCATTAGCCAGATTCCATCAGAAAGAGGAGGCAATAATTTTTTCTTCTGCCTTTGCCGCCAATCAAGGAGTGATTTTTCCCCTTATTGTTGGTCAAACAAGAAATACTGTCGTTTCCGATAAAGTTTTAGTAGTTTCTGATGAACTTAATCATCGAAGCATAATTGATGCTATACGACTTGCCAAACTTTCCAAAGAGCAAAAAGCAATCTTTAAACACCTTGACACAGAAAATCTTGAATCAATTGTCAAAAATGCCATTGGTAATTTTGACCGGGTTCTTATTATTACCGATGGTGTTTTTAGTATGTTGGGCGAAGTCCAAAAATTAAAAAAAATTGCCGATATTAAAAAAAGATATGATGAAAGATTCAAAAATGGGATTTTGATTGTTGTTGATGATGCTCATGGCGTTGGTGTTTTGGGAAAAATGGGGCGGGGAAGCGAAGAGGAAGAAGAATGTGAAGTCGATGTTTTAATTGGTACCTTTGGTAAAGCCTTTGGCACTGATGGCGGATATGTGGTTTCAAAAAAAATAATTATTGATTATCTTCGCGAATCAGCCGCCACTTACATTTATTCTAATAACTTAACGCCGGGGACAGCCGGTGCTTCTTTGGAAGCAATAAAAATTCTTCAAGAAGAAGAAGGTTTTCAAATAAGAAAAAAATTAATTGACAATATTAACTATTTTAAAAAACTTGCCGAAAATGAAAAAATTCCCATGGCCGCCAACTCTTTTCATCCCATCCAACCAGTATTAATCGGTGATCCAAAAAAAACAAAAAAAATTGTTAAAAAACTTTTTGATTATGGTTTTTTAACTACCGCCATAAGTTATCCAGTTGTTCCTCAAGGCCGTGATGAAATACGAATTCAAATCAATGCTAATCACAATGAAAAAGTAATTGATCTTCTTATTAAATCTTTAAAAGAAGTCATGAAAAAAATTATTTAAAAGAAAGATAAAACTTTTTTTGTTATCATCTTTCTGTCTATTCCCATATAAGCCAAAAGCTCCTCAGGTTTACCCGACATTGGGATTTTTGAAACACAAAGATGAGAAAAATTTTCTAAATTTAATTTATTTTTTAATAACAAAAAAGAAACCGCCTCACCCAAACCACCATAAGGATAATGATCCTCAACTACAATCACGTTTTTGATTTCTTTCACTAAAGAAACGATTGTTTTTTCATCCAAAGGCTTAACGCTATAACAGTCTAAAACAACTAAATCAATATCAGCCTCAGCTAATTCTTCCTGGGCCTTTAATGCTTCAAAAAGAGTAATCCCCGCCGTTATCACTAAAGCCTTTTTCTTAAATTTTTGAGTAAAGTCAAGTCGATGGACAACTGATCCACCAATTTCAAAAGAAAAACCCTCATTATAAATTAATGGTGTTTTTTCTCTTGTTAGTCTCAAATAAAAAATCCCGTAATTTTCTGCCATTATCTTAGCTAACTTTTTGGTTGAATAATAATCAGAAGGATAAAAAACAACTGACTCCAAAATCGAGCGCATCATTGAAAGATCCTCCAAACCCATTTGCGATGGTCCATCAGCCCCAATTGAAACACCAGAATGAGAACCAGTAATTTTTAAATTGGCATTGGAATACTGAGCCATTCTTATTTGATCAAAAGCCCGCGTTAAAAAAGCGGAGAATGTTGAAACAAAAGGGATAAACCCCATCTTGTCAAACCCCAAAGCCACCGAAACCATATTTTGCTCGGCAATAAACATCTCAAAAAAACGATTGGGAAAAATCTCTTTAAAATTTTGGGCATAAGTTGAATTTGAAGTTTCAGCATCCAAAACAACAACTTTTTCATTTTCTTTTCCTATCTCAACCAACGCCTCGCCATAAGCTTCTCGTGTTGACTTAAATTTTTCCTGATTTTTATTCATATTTTAATCTTATATAATTAACTGTCATTCCCGCAAAAGCGGGAATCTCTATAATCATACCTTCAATGTGAAAATAAGGTAACAATTGTATAGATTCCTGGTCAAAGTCAGGAATGACAAAAAAATTGCTTAATCAATTTTTTTACAAATAACAAAATCTAAAAATAACTTTTCAACCTTCCCAATAAATTTTTAATTTCTAAATTTTTTTGACTTTGATCTGCCAATACTTTTTTTTCAATAATATTCTCTTCAACAGTTTTCTCACCTTGATTTTGTACTAATTCTTCTAAGGCTTTTTCTAACTCATCTTTGCTTAATGCTTTTCCATGCCAACCGTCTTTGTCTTCCAAAAACGAAACTCCTTTGCCTTTTATAGTTTTTGCCAAAATCACTTTTGGTTTTTTTTCAATCGAAAGTAAAACTTCACGATAGGTTTTATCAATTTCTTCTAAATTATGACCATCAACCAAAAAAGTCTGCCAGGAAAAACTTTCAAATCTTTTTTGATAAGATAAAACATCCCACCCAAGCATTGTCTGCCCTCGCTGCCCCAATCGATTAATATCAACAATAGCAATTAAATTGTCGGTTTTGTAATAGCTTGCCAATTGAACTGCCTCCCAAACCTGACCCTCTGAAATTTCTGAATCACCAAGTAATACAAAAACTCTCCCTTTATTTTTAAGAAGCCTTTTTGCCAAAGCCATCCCCAAACCAATTGAAAGCCCTTGTCCTAAACTACCAGTTGCTACTTTAACATAGGGAAAACGCGGCGTTGGATGACCTTCCAAAACACTACCAAACTGACGCAAAGTCTCAAGTTTTTTTTCATCAATCTTTTCCAAAACAGCATATAAAGCATAAAGAAGGGGAGCGGCATGACCTTTAGAAAAAATTAGCTCGTCATTTTTTTCATTAAAAAAACCAGCAAAAAATAAATTAGTCATAAGCTCTACTGCCGAAAGAGAGGAGGTGGGATGACCCGAAGAGGCAACCGTTGTCATCTTAAGAATAAGCTCTCTTATTTTTTTTGCTTTTTTCAATAAATCATAAGTCATAATCTAATGTTAAAAAATAAAATCTCTCTTTTCAACATAAAAAATAGGCTACTTTTATTTAAGAAAAAAAATTATCTTAAGATAGATGTTAGAAATAACAAGAGAGAGTAAAGTGATAAGAAAACTGTTTTTAAAAAAGTTAATAAACGATATTCTTTTGCCATTTTTACCATTTAGGCTTCTATTATAAAGATCAACACCAACGATATTAACCGAAGAAGCAATCAATGTTAAGTTAGCCCCAAGACATGTCCCCAGCGAAAGAGCCCACCAAATTGGAAAAACATCGATTCCTTGAGCTTGGAAAGAGAGAATAATCTTGGATAAAATGATAGTGATGGGGATGTTGTTAAAAAAAGAAACTAAAAAACCAGAAAGCCAAAGTATTAAGTAGGCAATTAACTCAGGATTCTTTTTTGTTGATACTAAAAGATAGCTTGAGAATAATTCAAAGATACCCGTTTTTTCTACCGCGGCAATCATTACAAAAAGACCAATGAAAAAAAATATCGTTGGCCACTCAATCTCTTTATAGTACTCCTCAGGATTTTCTCTGGTTAAAAGAAGTAGCAAAACTGCGCCAAATAAGGCAACCACTGAGTTTTCAATATGAAGGACTGAGTGAAGGACAAAACCAATCATAACAATCAAAAGAACAATAACTGAGATGATTGTTTTTTTTACATCTTTTATCACTTTTTTTTCATTTAATTTTTTAATAACGTTAATCTTGATAAAACTCTTTCTTAGTTCCTTTGCCCATCTTAAATAGACTAAAAAAAGAGAGACAAAAGAAATCAGTAGAACAACCGGGCTGTTGTAACGAATAAATTGATTAAAATCCAGTTTAGCGTAACCACCAATGATAATATTTGGTGGATCGCCAATTAAAGTTGCTGCCCCACCGATATTGGAGAAAAATATCGCCGAAAACACAAAAGGCAGACTATTGATTTTAGTAATCTCAGAGATTAAAAAAATTACCGGTAAAACAAGAAGAATTGTTGTCACATTGTCTAGAAAAGCCGACAAGAAAGCTGTTAAAATAGAGATAAAAAACAACATTCTTAATGGTCTTACTTTAGCCAGTTTTATTGTCTTTAAAGCAAGGTATTGAAAAATACCTGTTGTCTTGGTAATAGAAACAATAATCATCATCCCAATAAGAAGACCTAAGGTATTAAAGTCAATCGCCTCAATAGCCGCTTCAAACTTGATAAATCTAAAAATAATAAGAAATAAAGCGGCGAAGGCAACAATAACCGATCGATTAATTTTTTCGGTAGCAACAATTAAAAGGGTAATTAACAAAAGGTAAAAAGGAACTAGTTGATTGTTGATCATAAAAAGGTTTAATCTTATTTTTCAGTGTGATTAACCAAGTAAACAATTTTTTTTTCAATGACCTCTTTATCAACAATACCAATTACTTTCTTGTTTTCATCAATCACGGGTAAATAGTCAAAATTATAACTATACATAAGCGTGATTACCTTCATAAAGTCATCATTAACATTTACTGTTATTGGATTTTTTGTCATTAAGTCCTTTGCTTTTTTTGTCTTAAGTTTTTTAAATTTCTCCTTATCAATCAGCTCATTTGAAGAGAAAAAATTCAGAATTTTGTCAATTTTTAAAAAGTAGGGAACAATCTCTTCTAAAACATCGTACAACGTGATTATCCCTTCGGCCTTACCATTTTCATCAGTAACCACGTAGACTCTTTTTTCTGTTTTTTGCCACATTATTAAAATTTTCTCTACACTGTCATCAGCTTTTCCGATGCAGATATCTTTAAGATAAATAGAGTCAACTTTATAGTTTTTGTAGCTATTATCAAAAGACATTTAAAAAAATTTAAAATTTATAATTTTAAAGATTTTCTAATAAAATTCCTCAAAAAAATCTCTTAATAATATTTAATATTATTAATATTATAAAAAAACATAAAAAAATTCAACACTTTTTATAAGTTCCACGTATCTTTTTTTCTTAAAAATGATTTTTAACAAAACTCTTTGGTAATAAGTTTAAATAATAATGAAAAATAAACTAATTTAAGCTTTTTATTCTTTGACATTAATGTCATTATTAAGTTAGAATAGATTAACCTTTTATTAAACTCCTTGTTAAAATTTTGTTAAAATTATGGCCTAAACTTTAATCCAAAAAAATCATCTAGTTTATTAAGGAAAAAACAAAGCTTATAAGGAAAGATTTTCTAAAAAGATTTTATGAAATGTTTTTTACTAGATATTCTTCTTTGGTTATCTTTTTAAATCCCAAATTTCGATAGTAGTCTCTTGTTCCAACCGCCGATATAACAGCAATTTTTGAAAGATTAAATTTTTTAGCAATTTTTATCGCCTCAAAAATCAATTTTTTTCCAAGTCCTTGATGTTGAACTTTTCCTTTTTTTGACAAAGGAGTAGCAACACCCAAAACATGAAGTTCGCGAATCAAAGCACAACCTTCTAAATCTTTGATAAAAAAACTTTCATTTTTTAAAACATATGATGGAATTCGAAGCCGAAGATATCCCAAAAGTTGATAATCTTGATCAACAAACTCCAAAAAAAACTCCTCACCATCTGATGCCTTATAATTTATCACATTTAATCTTATTGGTAATTTTATTTTTTTACTGCGAATCTCCCGACAACGAATACAAAGACAACGAATTTCTTTTTCTTTTAATTTTTCTTCCAAATGTTGACGAAAATTAGAAGGAAAGGTCTCAATTACCAAATCATTTTTAGTTAAATCCCGCACTAATCGATTGATACGAAACCAAGGCTTAACAACTTCTTTTTTAAATTTTAAAGTTAGATCAAGCAAATATTTTTCATCAATTGGTTTAAAAATCCCTTTTTGATACCACTGTGCCAACGGACTGTTTTTAACAACCTGGGTTGGGTAAAATTTTATATTGTCTGGTTTTAGCCTTTCATCCTCAAAAACTTGACGCAAACTTTCAAAATCTTTTTCAAAATTTGATCCGGGCAGCCCTGGCATCAGATGATAGGTGATTTTAAAGCCAGCATCTTTTAAAAGTTTTGTTGCTTGAAAAACTTTATCAATAGTATGGCCGCGTCTTACGATTCGAAGAATTTCATTATCAACTGACTGAACACCAAGCTCTACTCTTGTCACTCCCAAATATCGCAAAAATAAAACCTCATCCTCATTAATCCAATCGGGTCTTGTCTCGATAGTTAAACCTACCATGCGCGACTTTGCTTTTTCATTTTCTTTTTTTGCTTCATCTAAATTTTTTGCGTTTTTAAACTCTGTTTTTCCCTCAATAATTAATTTTTCAAAGTCAGTATTTAAACCATCAAAAACACGCTTCACAAACCACTCCCGATACTTTTTATCATAAAAAGAAAAAGTCCCTCCTTGAATGATAAGCTCCACTTTATCAATTGGGTGACCAGATAAATAAAATTGAATTAAACGATCTTGCACTTGAAAAAAAGGGTGATAATCATTTCTTTTAGCCCGCTGAACCGCTGCCTCATCGGAAAAATAACTTTTGGGCGCATCGGGATTTAACGCACAGTAAACACAGTTATAGGGACAAGAATTTTTTGGTGAGGTAAAAACTGATAAAGGAACAATTCCCGACAAAGACCTTATCTTAACTACTTTTAATAAATTTAAAAAACTTTCATCAACTTTAACTTGCTTTTTAAAATACCGAAGATAAACAAAGTAAAGTTGCCAGAGTTTTGGGAAAAAATTTTCTTTTTTTTCAGCAATAAAGCTTCTTATTAGACTCATTAATTTTTTTCTATCTTCTGGATTTTTTTTAATTAAAAATAAAAATAGATCTTTTAAAAGTTGATCATATTTTTTAGGATAGGTTGATGGATAGTACATAATAAAAACTCAAAACTCAAATGTCAAAACTCAAAACTAAAAATTATTCCTTTGTTATAATTTTTTAATGGAAAAAAGATTAATAAAAGAGTATCTTAATTTACTCCATCAATTTTATCAAAAATACAAAAAAGAAATAGGGGAGAGAGAGGTTGGGGTGATGCTTTCTGGAGGGATTGACTCATCAATTATCGCTTACTTTACTAATATTTATTTTAAAAAAACTTCTTTTTTTACATTAACATTCGATGAAAAAAGTGACGATCTTTTTCATGCCCAAATTTTGGCAAAAAAATTAGATAAAAAACTTGAGGTGATTTTTTATCAAAAAGAGGACGTCTTAAAAATAAAAAATAGAATTTTAAAAATTTTAGAAAAAAATAAGGTGGAAATTAATCCGATGCAGGAAGCTTTATCATCAGCTTTCTTTCTTGTCTGCCAAAAAGTAAAAGAAAAAAATATTTCCTATCTTTTTACTGGCCAAGGACCCGATATTTTATTAGCTGGCTATCATAAATACAAAAATATTCCAAAAAATAAAATCAATGAGGAAATAAAAAAAGATCTTCCTCTTTTGGAAATTGATAAAAAAAGAGATTCTTCTGTGGCAAAATTTTTTAATATTAAATTAATTAATCCCTATCTTGAAAAAGACTTTGTTGACTTTACTTTAGAAGTACCTGAAGATTTTAAAATAAACTTAATTAGTGGCGAAGTTTATGAGAAATATCTCTCAAGAAAAGTGGGAAAATTTTTAAAACTACCAAAAGAAATAATTCTTCGCCACAAAAAAGCTCTTCAGTACTCAACAAAAATCATCAAAAAAATTTCTAGTTGATTTTTAAAAAAAAGTTTTTTATTATTTTTTAAATTCTTTGATTTTCCATGAAAGACAAAAAAATTGAAAAACTGATAAAACTTGAAGAAAAAAGACAAAAAGAGGGAATTGAGCTTATTCCATCAGAAAATTATGCCTCATCTGAGGTAAGAAAAGTTTTATCTTCTTATTTTGTTAACAAATACTCTGAGGGATATCCAAAAAAACGGTACTATGGTGGTAATGAATATGTTGATGAAGTTGAGGTTTTAGCCATTGAGCGAGCAAAAAAACTTTTTGGTGTTCCTTTTGCCAATGTCCAGCCTTACTCTGGTTCACCAGCGAATTTAGCCGTTTATCTTGCCACTTGCCAACCGGGTGATGTGGTTATGGGTCAAGCCTTAACCGCTGGTGGCCATCTCACTCATGGACACAATGTTTCAGCCACTGGTATTTTTTTTAAAACTGTTCAATATGGTTTAAAAAAAGAAGACGTTTATGAAAAAAAAGATCTTTTTGATTACGAAGAAATAAGAAAACTAGCTAGGCAGTATAAGCCAAAACTTATCTGGGTTGGTGCAACAGCATATCCTTTAAAATTTAACTACAAAAAATTTGCCGAAATTGCTGATGAGGTTGGGGCCTACTTAGCTGCTGATATTGCCCATGTGGCTGGACTTATCGCTGGTGGCGCCCATCCTTCACCGGTTCCTTACGTTCATATTGTTACAACAACCACTCACAAAACTCTTCGCGGTCCTCGTGGAGCCATGATTATGGTAACCGATAAAGGTCTTAAAAAAGATAATGAATTACCTGACAAAATCAACAAAGCCGTTTTCCCTGGTCTTCAAGGAGGCCCACATGACAATCAAACTGCCGCTATTGCCGTTGCCTTATATAAAGCTTTACAACCATCGTTTAAAAAGTATACTACTCAAATTGTCAAAAACAGTCAAGTTTTGGCTCAAGTTTTAAAAGAGGGTGGTCTTTATCTAATTGGTGGCGGCAGTGAAAATCATTTAATTTTAGTTGATTTAACACCTACTTTAGGCAAAGGAATGGGTGTTTTTGCTCAAAAGGCATTGGATAAAATAGGTCTTACTTTAAACAAAAATACTGTCCCCAACGAAACTTCCTCACCTTTTTATCCATCAGGAATCCGTTTAGGGACACCAGCGGCAACTACCAGAGGAATGAAAGAAAAAGAAATGAAGTTTATCGGTCAAAAAATTTTACAAGTAGTAGAAATCTTAAAAAAATATCATCTGCCAGAAACAAAAGAAGAAAGAGGAAAGTATATTGCTAATTTTGAAAAAGAAATTGAAAAAAACCCATTAATTAAAAAACTACGCGCCGAAGTCAAAAAACTCGCCCTAAAATTTCCAATCCCCTAAATTATTTTTTATTTTTGAGATTTGACTTTTGAGTTTTGAACTCTTCTAATATCCGCCTCAACCATCATTTTCACCAATTCTTCAAACGATATTTTTGGCCGCCACCCCAATTTTTCAAACGCTTTTTTGGGATTGGCTCTTAGATTTGGCACCTCAGCTGGTCTTTTAAACTGAGGATCAATTTTAACATACTTTTGCCAATCTTTTATACCAACATAAGAAAAGGCAATTTCCACAAACTCTTTCACCGAATGATTCTCACCCGTTCCAACCACATAATCATCTGGATCTTTTTGCTGAAGCATAAGATACATTGCCTCAACATAATCACCGGCAAACCCCCAGTCTCTTTTTGCCTCAAGATTGCCAAGGCGCAACTCTTTTGCTAATCCTAATTTTATCCTAGCCACTCCATCGGTTATTTTTCGAGTAACAAACTGAATCCCCCGAATCGGTGACTCATGATTAAACAAAATTCCATTGCAAGCAAAAATACCGTAAGCCTCTCTGAAATTTACCGTAATCCAGTAAGCATAAACTTTAGAAACCCCATAAGGAGAACGCGGATGAAAAGGGGTGTTTTCGTCTTGATAGCCATTGGTATGCTGTAAACCAAACATTTCCGAGGTTGATGCTTGGTAAAATTTGGTTGTTGGTGAAAAGTATTTTATCGCATTTAAAAGATACAAAGGGCCTAAAGCATTAACTTCGGTTGTCAATTTTGCCTGTTCAAAAGAAGATCCGACAAACGATTGGGCGGCTAAATTATAGACTTCATCGGGTCGTAATGTTCGAATCAAATTTAAAAGTGATGCCTCATCGGTCATATCACCTTCCACATATTCCACTTTATCAGTAATTCCCAAAAAATCTAAATTTTCAAAATTAGGATTGGAATAACGCCGAATCATTCCATAAACTTTATAACCTTTTTCCAAAAGTAACTTGGTCAAATATGGCCCATCTTGGCCCAATATTCCAGTAATCAACGCCGTTTTTTTCATAAAAAAATAAAAATAATTTATAATGTTTTTTAACTTAAAAATTAAGTTTTAAGTTTTTAATTTTAGTTTTGAGTTTTGACATTTGCGTTTTGAGTTTTTTATATAATATTTCAATGATACCAGAACTTTTTTTCTTTCTCAAACAAAAAACTACTAAAAATATCCTCATCAATACTTTTGGCAATTATCTTAATGTTTTTTTTACCGCTTTTTTTGCTTTTTTGCTTGTTAGAATCATGGATCCAAAAGAGTATGGGGTGTTGAGTGTTCTTTTGGGAATTGCTTATGTCTTGGCAAATATTTTAGATTTTGGAGTATCTGCCAGTATCTATTCGTATTTACCAACCATCATCGAGGATAGAAAAAAAGCCTTCTCCTTCTTAAAAACAACCTTTACCTTTCAAACATTTTTTTCTTTAATTATCATTATCTTACTTCTTATTTTTTTCCCCGCTTTGGATAGATCTTTTTTCAAAACGCAAGCGCCTTTTTGGGAGCTGTCTTTGACTACTTTTTCTGTCCTTTTTCTTATCTGGCAAAACTATGCTTTAAACTCACTTTTAGCCGTAAAAAAAATTTTTTTAGCCAACTTTTTTTTAAATTTAAGCAATATTTTAAAAACAATTCTTATTCTTTTTCTTTTTTATCTTAAATTAATAAATACCGCCTCAATTATCTTTGTTTTTGGAATTTTTGGGCCATTGATATTTTTTCTTTTTCTTTTTTTTGAAAAAAAACATGTTTTTTATCATATCCTAAAAGCCCCGGTTAAAAAAGAAGAGTTTAAAAGTAAATATACTTTGACTTTTTTTATCGCTTCTCAGTTTTTTAATTCAGGAACAAGAATGGATCTTTTTCTTTTATCGTTTTATTTTCCAAAAACAGATGCTATTGGTTTTTATGGCCTTTCGACCAAAATTATTCTTACTCTTTTTGCTGCAGTAACTAGCATCACCCAAGTTTTATCACCCGACTTTGCTAAAATCCAAAAAAGTAAAGATTTAAAACCGCTTCTTAAAAAAAGTTTTGTTTATCTGCTTTTACCCACTTTTTTGTTCCTTATCCTTTTTTTAACTCCCAACCAAATTTTTTCTCTTGCTTTTACTGAAAAATTTGCCAAAACAGCCTCTATCACTAAACAACTTGCCTTAGCCTATATTCTTTATCCTTTAGCCAATATTCCACTTTTATATCTTTTATACACGGTAAAAAAACCATCATTTGTCTTAATCGGCAATATTATCTTTTTTTTAATAACCACTTTCGGTTGTTATTTTTTAATTCCCCAAAAAGGAGTCTTTGGGCCACCACTTGCTATTTTTTTTGCCATTTTGATTTCCTCTTTTTATTTAACTTTAAAAAGTATCCAGTTAAAGCTTAAAAATTGAAATTTTTTAAAGTCGTTTTTGATATTCTTCTAGAGTAATTTGTCGAAAGTTTTTCTCTTTTACCAATTGATAATTATTTTTAAAACAATTCTTATAGTCAACTCCATAAATTTCTGCGGTATAAGCAATGACAAAAACTTTTTCTTTCTTTAAAGAAAAACTCCCATTTTGGCAGTTTTTTAAAGAGTTAATTTTAATTTGTGGATAATAATAAATTAAAGGGTCAGAAGATGAGGGTATCATATAAACCTCTTTAATTTTATTTTTTTTAAATAAAAACTTAAACTTTTCCAATCTTCTCGATGAAACGAAGGAATAAAAAGATATAAAAACGACCAAAACAAAAACCCAAAAGCCAGTATCACATAAATCTTATTCGACTTATACGACTTATTAACCAATAACAAACACATCAAAGGAATAAGATAAATAAACCGAAAATACTGAAGAAGTGGGGTAAAAAAAGAGATAATAAATCCTAAAAAAATTGGAAAAATAAAAAAATAAAATAAAACAATTTTTGACTTTAAATTTTTAAACAAAAAATAAAAAACAAAAAAAGAAAAAGAAAAAGCGGTCAACCAATAAAAGATTTTTGGATAAAAACTGACTCTTCCAATTGAGAATTTGATTGGTATTAATAATAAATTTTTGATATTGGCTTTTCCCAAAACCAAAGATCAATTTTTAACTTCAGAAAGTGAGATTTTAGAATTTAGCCATTGTTGATAGAGGAGGGGAGAGATGATTAAGAAAGAAAGTAGAAAGTAGCAAGTAGAAAGTATTAAGTATTGATATTGTTTTTTAAAAAGAAAATAAAATAAAATTGCTAACATAAAAAAAATCGAACCATAAAATGTGAAGAACGATAATATAAGAAACAAATTCATTAATAAAAAATTATTTTCAAAAATTAGGTTTTGAGATTTGCCTCTTGAGTTTTGAGATTGCAACTTTTTTTGTGTCTTTATAAAAAAATAAAAACCTAATATCACAAAAAAAGTTGTCATCATATACATCCTCGCCTCTTGCGAATAATAGACAATTAAAGGATTAAACAAAAAAAAATAAAGCTGCCCAAAAACCAAGTTTTTTGTCTGCCAATAAGCTGCCAATTTTATAAACCACAAAACCAGAAAGAAGAAAAAAAATAATCGAAGGAAAACGAAGACTGATTTCTGAATAACCAAAAATATTGGTACAAAATTTTAAAAAAAGATAATAAAGGGAAGGATGAAAATCAAAAGGAGAAAATTTTTTTACGATTGATAAAAAATCAAATGTTTTAACCACCTTGGCTGTTACCCCCTCATCCAACCAAAGTGATTGATTTAAAGAAATTAAACGAATTAAAAATGAAAAAAGAAAAAGAAGAATTAATTTTACCCCCATAAAAATTTTTTAAATATTTACTTCTTCCTTAATACTTAATACTTGCTACTTACTCCTTTCTTGAGCGGGATACGGGAATCGAACCCGTCTCTCCACCTTGGAAGGGTGGCGTTAAACCGCTTAACTAATCCCGCAATATTTTATAATTATAACAAATTTCAAAAACATTATTTTTTTATAGAAAGATAAATCCGCTGACTTTCTTCTAACTCCTGCCAAGTATTTATCCCAATCCCAACCGATGAAAAAGGAATTTTTAAACCCGCAACTTTTAAGTTTTGAAGGCTTCCAATTTTAATTAACGAGTTTATATAATATTCACCAGAAACTTTTGATTTTTTGATTTTTTTTAAGTTATTTTTTAAAAAATCAAAATCAAAACAATAAAACCCAGCGTTTAATTCTTTAATATTTTTTTTAATCTTATCATTTGCATCTTTATATTCAACACTATCAACGATATTTCCTTTCTTATCTCTTAAAATATACCCCCAATGAAGCTTTTCATTTTCTTTACTTTCGGTTGTGATAATCGACATTACTGCTTTTTCTTTCTGATGAAGGGCAATTAATTTTTTAATGTCTTCTTTTTTATAAAACATCGTATGATCGCCATAACCGACTAAAACAATTTCTGGTTTTAAATTTTTTTTAATAATTTCTTCAACGGCCACTTTTACCGCATGCCCTGTGCCTAAACGTTTTTTTTGATAAGCATAAAATACTTTTCTTTGTACCAAAATTTTTTTTACACTCTCATGAAAAGCACCAATAACAACAAAAATTTTGTGAGCTACTTTTTCTAAAAGTTCCACTGAATAAATAATCAGCGGTTTATTAAAAAAATTTAACGTCACTTTATTAGCGGTTTTTGCCTTAATTCTTGTTCCTTTACCCGCGGCTAAAATTATCCCAATAATCATATTGAAAAATGAAATATTTTTTAAATTATCTAGTTTTTAATTATTTTCCCACCCATTTGGGTGTTTTTGATACCACGCAATCAACGACTTTACTGAATCTTCAATTGTTCTTTTTGGCTGCCAACCTAAAACTTTTTTTGCTTTTTCAATTGAGGCGTAAATTTTTGCGTATTCGCCAGCGCGAGTTTTACCAAAAACTCGATCAATTTTTTTCCCAGTAATTTCCTCAACTTTTGAAACTATTTCCAAAACGGAATTACCAGTGCCTGTTCCTAAATTTATAATTTCAAAAATATTATCTTCTTTTAACAATTTTTCAACCGCCAAAAGATGAGCTTCATTTAAATCAACCACGTTTATATAATCACGAATTGGGGTTTTATCGGGGGTGGTAACTTTTGGGCAAGTTAAATAAAACTTTTCAATTCCCAAAGCGCCTCTTACAGCATTTTGTACCAAAAGAACCGATGGTTTTTTTGAATCACCAATCTCACCATCATCCGACGCCCCACAAACATTAAAATAGCGAAGGATAAAGTAATTTAATCCCAAGAGTTTTCCATACCACTCAATTATTTTTTCAACCATCCGTTTTGATTCACCATAGGGGTTGATAGGATTTTTGGGATGATTTTCATCCACCGGTGTGTATTGGGCTTCGCCATAAACAGCACAGGTTGAGGAAAAAACAATTTTTTTGACATTAAATTTAAGCATCGTATTTAGTAAATTAAGTGAACCACAAACATTATTGGAAAAATATTTTTGCGGATCTTTCATCGACTCATCAACCATACAAGAGGCAGAATAATGAACAACGATTTTAATATCTTTTTCTTTTTGAAAAATATCATCTAAATTATCTTTTAAATCTCTTTCGTAAAAAGAAAAGTTTTTATATTTATTTTTTAAAACCTCAATCACTTGACGATAACCTGTTTGAAAATTATCCACTCCCACAATCGCATATCCATTTTTTAAAAATAAATCGGTTGCCACCGATCCAATATATCCGGCACACCCTGTGATTAGTATTTTATTCATACCTCTATTTTAGCAAATTAATTTAATTAACCTAATTGACCTAATTACTCTAATTCATAAAAAATTATTTTTTAGGTCAATTAGATAAATTAGAATAATTAGAAATTTTTCTGTTTTAATTTATTTATCGGGTGCCAATGAACTCTCCCTTCGGCTAAATATATTCCACCAAAAACAAAAAATGAACCAATAATGTAATAAATAGAGGGTAATTCGTTAAGTAAAGGAAAAGCAATGATTACCGTAACAATTGGATTGATGTATGTAAAAATACCAACTTCTTGAGCATTAACTTTTGATAAGCCATAGTAGTACAAAAAATACGCTAACGCTGAGGCAAAAAATATTCCATAAATTATACCCACCCATCCAGCTAAATTTAACTTATAAAATGACCAACTTATCAGTTCTTTTGGTACAAATAATAGAAATAAAATACTTGATAACAAAAAAGAAAAGGCAGTGACAAAATAAGGATTAACTTTTTTTAATAAATCTTTACCAATAATGGTTGAAAAAACTGATCCAAAAGTTGCCAAAACAATAAAAAAATTTCCCTCAATTTCGCCCAAATAAATTTTTTTTCCATCTAATAAAATTGGTGAAAGAATAATTAAAAAAACTCCCACTAAAGCAAAAAGCATTCCCAAAAATACTTTTAATTTTGGTTTTTCTTTTAAAAATAAAATTGAAAAAAAGTAAATAAATACTGGTCCAGAGGAAGCAATAATTGGCACATTAATACTTTCGGTTTTCTTAAGCCCTAAAAAGAAAAAAGTGATGTTGACAAAAACACCAAAAAAACCAACTAAAAAAACCTCAAACCATTGTCGAACCGATATTTTTTGAAAATTTTTTAAAGCCAAGGGCAAAAAGATAAGTCCGGCAAAAAAGAAACGGATAAAGGCTAAAGTAAATAGCGGAATATTTTGAAGGGCAAATTTAAAAATCGGCGGCGCCCCACCCCAAATAATATTGGCGATAATTAAAGCTAAAATTGGGTTCATATTAAATAAAAAATTCAAAATTTAAAATTCAAATTTCAAAATGAAAATTAAAAATTAATACAAAAGGTTCAAATATGAAACCAAGTCTGACTTGGCAAAACAACCCCAAGGGTTGTTTAGATTCAAACCTTGTTTTTCTTGTTTAAATAAACCATTAACTCGCCAATAATACCGGTCGCAATAATTTGAATACCAACAATTACCAGCAAAACCCCAAGCCATAAAATCGGTCGCCGGTACAAAAGAACATTATAAAAAATTCTTTGATAAGCTAAAATCGCCAAAATTAAAAAACCAACTAAAGAAATCATCCCACCAAGTAAACCAAAAAAATGAAGTGGTCTTTCAGAAAATTTATATAAAAAGTAAGCCGTCAACATATCAAAAATTCCAATAAATAATTTTTGTGGTCCAAATTTACTTTTTCCAAATCGGCGGGGATGATTTAAAACTGGAATTTCTGTTACTTTAAATCCTTGATAAAAAACAAAAAGAGGAAAAAAACGAAAGTTATTACCATAAAAAACAAAGTCTTTTAACACTTCTTTTTTAAAAATTTTAAAACCACAGTTAATGTCAGAAAAAGGGGAGTGAAGAAAGGTCTTTAAAAACCAAGAAGCCACTTTCGAATAAATTTTTACTAAAAAATTGTCACGGCGATTTACTCGATAACCATTAACAAAATCATAACCCTCATCAATTTTTTCAAAAAACTTTGGTAAATCTTTTGGATCATCTTGTAAATCCGCATCCATAAAAACCAAAATCTCACCTTTTGCGTTTTCTACCCCAGTTTTTAACGCCTCTCCTTTTCCTTTTCTTTTTTTATGTTCTAATAATTTCAAATTTTTAAATTTTGCCCTCCGATTCGGAGGGTAAATTTTGAATTTTGAATTTTTATCAGATCCATCATCCACCAAAACAATCTCATACTCCTTTTTTAACCTATCTAACTCCAAAATCAATGACTCAACTAAAATCGGCAAACTTTCTTTTTCATTATAAAAAGGGATAATTACCGAAATCATATTCTAACTTTTGACTTTTGACTTTTAACTTTTAACTTTTTTATAAACTTCAATCCCTCCCTGATTATATATTAAAGTAAAATTTTTATCTTTTAAAAAGTTATTATAAATTTTACTTAAAGCGTTGTCTTTTAATTCATTCCCAATCTCTTCTTTGTTAATAACAATATAATCTGCTTTTTTATAGACATCCTTTTTAATATTAAAAATCTCTTCATCCGAATAACCCAAATTATACCAAGCCGGATCAAATAAAAAATTAAAGTAATATCTTCTTTTTGTAAAAAAAGGGGCTAGTTTTGGTGTTGTAGCTAAAACTATCTCTTCATCTTTTAAAATCTTTCTCCAAAACTCTATAGATTTTCTTTTTTCTTGAGAAATTTTTTGATAGAAAATTTTGTTTTTCACAAAAAAGGTGAGAGGATAATATAAATAAAAATAATAGAAATTAACCAAAAAAAATATCAGTAAAAACAATTTTTTAAAAATTCTATTTTCAAAATTTACAAATTTTTTATATCCCAAAATCATTCCATAAAATAAACCAACAACGATTAACGATTGATAATGAAAATAATATGAGCGCATATTGGCGTTTTTACTCAAATAATTAATCAAAAACTCAGGTAAAACTAAAAGAAAAGATAAAGGGGAAAAAAAATTAAAAATAAAGGGTAAAAAAATTCTTTTTAAATATTCGATTCTTTCATAACTTGCTAAGTTTAATAAAAAATTTTTTGGATCAGAAATTATTGGCTGATAATATTTCAAAGCAAAATGACTCCCCCCCCTAAAATAGGGAATAACAAAAAAATTTATTAATAAAAATGAAGATAAACCCAAGAAAAAGGTAATAAGCCCGTTTTTTTTATCGGAAAAATAAAAAAAATAAAAAACTCCCAAAGAAGCAACAAAAAGACCAACATGCTCTTTAGTCAAAAGTGATAAAAAAATAAATATATAATAAAAACGATAATTTTTTTTATGATAAAAATAAAATGAGGCAAAAATTAAAGGAATGGCCAAAGTTATAGCATGAAAATCAAAAAGCAAAGAACGAGCAATATGAAAATTTAAAAAATAAAACAAAGAAAAAATAAAACTTACTTTTTTATCTTTCAATAAAAGATTTGATAATAAAAATATAACCAATCCTCCTAAACCAACTATTAACGCTTGACCAATCAACAAAATCTTAAAATCAGGCCAAAGCCAATAAAAAGGAGCAAAAACAGCCAAAATCGGATCAAAGTGAATGGCCAAACGGGACATGTTTTTCAAAAAAGTGGGATTAGTCATTTCTAAAAACCGCCCCTGCGACGTATTATAAACCACCTGATCCATAATCCCCAAATCATAATAATAAGAATTCAAAGTATCAACCCGCTTGATAGAAAAATAGGAAAAATAAAAAACAAAAATAGCAAAAACTAAAAATAAAAAAATGAAATATTTATTAAAAAAAAATAAATTAAAGATTTTAAGTTTTAAGTTTTGGTTTTGACATTTGACATTTGAGTTTTGAGTTTTCATGTTTTATTCCCCGAATGAAACTTCTCATGAATCTCCCTTAATCTAGTATTGGTCACATGGGTATAAATTTGGGTCGTTGAAATATTTTTGTGACCAAGCATCTCCTGAACTGACCTAAGATCTGCCCCATGAGATAACAAATCTGTCGCAAAAGAATGGCGCAAAACATGAGGACCAATACGAAATAAAATCCCCGCTTTTTTTCTATACTTATCAATCATTCGCTCAACTGAGCGAACTGATAATCTAAGTTTTTCGTTGGTTAATCCTTCCTTGGGTTTTGGTCCAGAGTAACGAATAAAAAGGGGATAGTAGGGATCATTTCTTTTATCTAAATATTTTTTTAACCACTCTTTGGCTCTTTTTGATAAAAAAACCACTCGCGCTTTGCCCCCTTTACCAATTACCCCAAACTCACCCAGTTCCATATTTAATTGTTCTCGATTCAAAGAAACAAGCTCAGAAACCCGAAGACCAGTAGAAAACAAAACCTCCAAAATCGCCCGATCACGCAGACCCATAATCGATGAAGTATCAACGGAAGAAAATATTTTTTCCAATTCCTCAGGTAATAAAAATTTAATCGTCCTATCTCTTTGCTTTCCCAATTCAATCATTTCAGGGGACATAACTTTAAGTTTTTGTTTAATCAAATACCGAAAAAAACTTCGCAAAGCAACTAAAAAATAATCTTGCGTCTGTCTTTTAAGTTGCCCTTTAAAAGGATTTTTATAATCTCGGGAAAGAAAAAGGCGAAAAGCACGAATCACATTTTCATCAATTTTCTCAACCTCATAATTTTCATCTTGATAATTCTTTATAAGCCAATTTTGAAAAAAAGAAAGATAGTATCCATACATTTTAACCGTTCTTTGGGAAAGATTTTTATCCAGTTCGCAATATTCTAAAAATCGCAAAACTGCCTCTTTTATAACCATATCTTTAATATTAAACGACGTAAACAAAAAAAACAAGAGAAAAATTTGATATTTGATTTATTTTTTTAGTTTTAGATGTTTGATGTTAGATGTTAAGTGAAGAGTGATATAATATATTTAGCCGCAGTGGCGGAATTGGCAGACGCGCAGGGCTTAGGACCCTGTTCCCGTAAAATCGGGAGTAGAGGTTCAACTCCTCTCTGCGGCACAATTAATTATGGATAAAAAAACCTACTACCAAAAACAGCTTTTTATCTTGGCGGTTGATAGAAATGACCATCCGATAAAAAAAGTTGAAAGATGGCAAGGTCATAAAGAAGGAATCCTTCATCAAGGATTTACCACGATTTTAAAGTACAACGATAAATTTATTATTCAACATCGAAAGCATCCGGTTTTTGATGGCGTTTTTGATTTATCTTTTTCTTCTCATCCAATTTTTATTGGAGAAAGACTGCAAACTTTTGAGGATGCAATTTTTGAAACATTTAAACGTGAATGGATAAGCGAAGAAAAAAATCTTGAGATTAAATTTTTATATAAATATTACTATAAAGAAAAAGATGAAAAAAGCGGTTATTTTGAACATGAAATGAATTATCTTTATCTTATTAATCTTAAAAAAGAAGTTAAAAATAATCCTTTATATAGCTATGGAATGAAAATTCTTACAAAAGAAGATTTAATTAATCAATTTAAAAAAATCAACTTTGCTCCTTGGGTTAAAAAAATGAATTTAGAAATTATCAAAAGTCTATGAAAAAAGTGATTGTTGTTGGTGGGGGAATTGGCGGATTAGCTTCTGCTTGTCTTTTGGCAAAAGACGGTTTCTCTGTCACTTTAATTGAAAAAAATAAAATCCTTGGTGGTCGAGCAAGAAGACTAAAGCTTAAAGATTTCTATTTTGATATGGGTCCTTCTTGGTATATGATGCCAGAAGTTTTTGAAAATTTTTTTAAAAAATTTGGTAAGAAAGTTTCAGATTTTTATCAATTAAAAAAATTAAATTTAAGTTATCGAGTTTTTTTTAACGATGGCAAATTAATAGATATTCATTCTGATCTTAAAAAAAATCTTCAAACCTTTAAAAAAGAAGAAGAAAGCGGCGATATCAAGTTAAAAAAATATTTAAAAGAGGCAGAATTTATTTATAAACTATCAACCAAAAAATTAGCTTTTTATGATTATAAAAATCCTTTTTCCTTAATTAAAAAAGAAATAATTTTAAACTTTTTCAAACTTGATCTTTTGCGATCTTTTCATGATTTAATAAAAAATAAATTTAAAAATCAATACCTTCAAAAAATTTTAGAGTTTACCACTGTCTTCTTAGGCGGTTCACCCTACAACACGCCTGCTTTTTATAAACTTATTTCTTATGCTGATTTTATTTTAGGAACTTACTATCCTATTGGCGGTATCTATGAGGTAGTAAAAGCTTTAGAAAAAATTGCCAAAAATCATGGAGTTTTAATAATAACCAATGAAGAAGTAAAAAAAGTTGAAATTATTAACAATAAAATAACTAAATTAAAGACAAACAAATCAGATTATTTAGCCGATATAGTTGTTGTAAATGCCGACTATCATTTTTTTGAAACAAAAATTCTTCCCAAAAAATATCAAACCTATGGCCAAAATTATTGGAAAAAAAGAGTAATTTCACCAGGCGTTTTTTTGATTTATTTTGGTGTTAAAGATGACCTTTCAAATTTTCATCATCATAATTTATATTTTGATCTTTCTTGGGAAAAGCATTTTAATGAAGTTTTTAGTGAAAAAAAACTGCCAGAAAATCCTAATTTTTACTTTCATATTCCATCAAAAACTGATAAAAATATGGCGTCACCTTTCTGTCATAGTGTAATGATTTTGGCGCCAATTGCTCCTGGATTAAATTTAAATAACAACCAAAAACAAAATTTTAAAGAAAAACTTTTAAATAAATTTGCTGAAATTGGAAAAATAAAAGATATTAAGAAAAAAATTGTTGTTGAAAAAGTATTTACCATTGATGACTTTGAAAAGGATTATAATGCCTTTCAAGGAACCGCCTTTGGCTTAGCTCACACTCTTTTTCAAACTGCAATTTTTAGACCAAAAAATTTTTCTCAAAAATTAAAAAACCTATACTATGTTGGTCAATATACCAATCCCGGTGTTGGTATGCCACCGGCTTTAATTTCTGCTCAAATTGTTGAAAATTTAATTTTAAAAAATGAAAAAAATATACGAAGAAATAACTAAAAAAAATTCAAAAACCTTTTATTACTCAACCCTTTTTTTTCCAAAAGAAATCAAAAAAAAGGTTTTTCTATTGTATGCTTTCTTAAGAACTACCGATGATTTGGTTGACCAAAAAAAACCTAATTTTAAAAAATTTTATCAGTATAAAAAAGATTTTAACGATGCTTATTTTGGAAAAAAAGTCAATAATCAATTAATTTCTGATTTTGTCAAATTAGTTAAAGAAATCGATGCTAAAAATTTAATTGATGATTACTTTAGATCTCAAGAGATAGATTTAAAAAATAAAAATTACAAAACCTATCAAGATTTAGAAAAATTTTTATATGGAGTAAGTGAAGTCGTTGGTCTTCTTATGGCAAAAATTTTAAAGCTACCCAAAAATAGCTATCCTCTTGCCAAAAAATTAGGCAAAGCAATGCAAATCATAAATATCATAAGAGACATCGGCGAAGACTATCAAATGGGAAAAGTTTATATCCCAAAAGAAGACTTTAAAAAATTTAAGGTTAACATTGATAATTTTTTTAAAGCAAAAAACCTCTCTCAAAATGAAAAAGATCTTATTGATTTTGAACTGCAAAGGGCTTTTAATTTATATAAAGAAGCAGAATTTGGGTACAAATATTTTGATAAAAAAAATCTTTTGCCGGTAAAAATTGCCGCTGATTTATACTTTGTTCTTGGAAAAAAAATTGAAAAAAGAAAACACTTAATTTTTAATAATAAAAAAATAAGACTGTCCATAATCGATATCATCTATATCGTATTTAAAAATATATTTTTAATCTATGGACTTAATAAAAGAAATTAATCGCTATAAAAAAATTATCGACTGCGATTTAGAAAAATTAAAAGAAAAATATTTCAATTTATTCAAGCAATATAAAAAAGATTCCCCAAAATACTTAAATCAATTTATTGACTTTGCCAAAAGAGGAAAAGGTGTCAGAGGTGCTTTGGTTTTTCTCACCGAAAAACTTTTTGAAAAACCAAAAATTGAAAAAGAAACGCTTAAAAAATTAGCCTTAGTTTTTGAAGTTATTCATTCATCGCTTCTTATTCATGACGATATTATGGACAACGATAGTTTAAGACGCGGTCAACCAACTATCCATGTTTTTTTTAATCAAAAATATGAGAAATTTCTTAAAGAAAAAAATGATAATTTAGGAAAATCAATTGCTTTATCTTTAGGTGATATTGGCTTTTTTATTGCTTTTGACATTTTAAGTAGCATCAATATAAATCCCACAATAAAAAACTTTCTAGCACAGGAATTAATTAAAACCGGCTTGGCTCAAATTGATGATGTTTTCTTTTCTCAAACAAAAATTGAACCAGAAATAGATGATATTTTAGCCATCTATAAAGGAAAAACCTCACGCTATACTTTTGTTTTACCTATCTTAACTATTTTAAAAATCAAAAATATTGATCTTCAAAAACAAAAGATAGTTGAGGAAATTCTTGAAGATTTAGGGATTATTTTTCAAATTAGTGATGATTTAATTGGTATTTTTTCCGAAGAATCAGGAAAAGATAAAGGATCAGACATCCGCGAAGACAAAAAAACCATCATCCGCTATCTTTTGTTTAAAGATAAAAAAACACCAACCAATATAAAAAAAATCTTTGGTAAAAATAAAATTAGCAAAGATGAAATGGAAAATCTAAAATCTTTTATCAATCAATCCAATGTTAAAAAAGAAATTGAAAATATTATTGAAGAAATAAAAAATAAAATCCAAAAAAAGATGAAAAAAAACAAACAATTATTACCAAACAAATTTATTGCTTTAGTCAATGATTTTATTGATTATCTTATCACTCGAAGAAAATGAAAAAATTAAGCTATCTTTTATTTAATTTAACGATAATTTTTCTTCCCATATTAGGTAAATTACTTTATGAAAAAACCATCTTTCCACAAATAAAACCTTTTGTCTTATCGGTATCAACTGTTGCCTTAATTTTTATAATTTGGGATATTAAAGTTGCCGAAAAATGGTGGTTTTTTAATGAAAGATATATTTTAGGAATAAAAATTTTTAAACTACCAATTGAGGAAGTTTTGTTTTTTTTTACTGTCCCTTTTTCTTGTCTTGTAATATTTTTAAACTTAAATTATTTAATCACTTCAAAAATAAATTTTAATTTTTATTATTTGTTAATAATAATTTTTTTATTATTTTCTTTTTATTTTCTAAAAAAGAAAAAGGCTTATCCTTTTTTTGTTTTTTTGTTTTTGTCGATAAATATTTTTTTTGATTACTTTCTTAAGGTTTATCTTTTAAATCAAATAAGCTTTTTTATTTATCTAATTTTTACAATCTTTTTAACTTTTATTTTCAACTACTATCTAACCAGTAAAAAAATTATCACTTATGACAAAAGTTATAAAACCAATTTTTTGATTACAACTATCCCCTTTGAAGATTTTATCTATGGAATAAATCTTTTGTACGCAAATTTAATTCTCTATTTATTTTTTCAACGTATTTTTTAATATCAAATTTATTTTCCAATCCCTTTGATGACATATAACGAACTTTACCAATAATTTTTCTTTCAAACCAAGGTCGATCAAAATTACCAAAACACCAAGAAACACCTAAATAACCATTTGGATCTCTTCCATCAAGCTCGTATTTATTGTTTATTTTCACCAACCAATCATAGGCTTTTTGCCAATTGTCAGTCCACTCAATCACTTTCTTTGCCCAGTACATTCTCATATAATTGGCCATTTTTCCAAAATATACCATTTCTTTTTGACAAGCATTCCAATAACAATCATGAGTTTTTCCTTGTTCTAAATCATCAAAGGAGTAAAGATAATCTCGTTTATCGCTTTTATGATCATCCAATGTTTTTTTAGCCCAAAAAGGAATCGATTTAAAGTTGTAGTAATTTTTGTCAAAATAGACAAAGTTAAAAGCCAACTCTCGCCAAACCAAAAGCTCATTGAAAAACGAGTAAACATTTTCATCTTTTAAAGAATATTTTTTTAAAATTTCTTTAACAATTTTAACTGGAGAAATATTACCAAAGTGAAGATAGGGGCTTAAATTTGAGGTAAAATCTTTTTCTGGATTAGAACGGAATTTGCTATAATAAGGCAATTTTTTTTCAATAAATTCATTTAAAATTTCCAAGGCTTTGCTTTCACCACCAATAAATTTCTTAAAATAAATTTTTTTATCTAAATTTATTTTATTAAATTCTTTTTCAATATCTTCTTTTTCAAAATTTTGAAAAAAATTTAGTGAGTTAACTTGAACTTTTTCAAGAAAAAAATCTTTTTTTATTAAATCCAAAAATTTAAAAATATTATCTCTTATCTGCCAGGCAAAGTTGGCTTTTTTATTTAAGACAACATTTACCGGATAATACGAATTATTTTCAACAAGATACATCGAAACCTCAATCTTTTCGGCTAAAGACTCTTGTCTTTTTTTTGCTCCACTAAGATAAACTTCATCAGAGACAACTGCAACCGCCTTTTTTGCATAACTTAAAATCTCATCATCGGTAGCTTTTTTAACAATAAAAGCAATATTTAACTTTTTTAGATTTTCTAAAAATTCAAAAAGACCCTCTTTTAAAAAATGATAATGACGCCAATTTGACCAGTAATAACCATCTCTCAAACCAAAAAAAACCAACAGTGGTTTTTTAAATTGATTGGCTTTTTCAATGGCTAACTTTAAAGAAAAATTATCTTCAATTCGCAAACCACTAATTACCCAATAAAAAACATACTCTCCTTGACTATTATCAGAATAATTATTAATCTTTTTTATTCTCAAGTAATTTAAATCCTTATCCATTTGATAAAATTTAAAAAATGATTAATCAAGATACTATTTTACATTATAAAAATCGAATTTTAAAAAAACTAAAAAAGTTTGAGTTTAATACTTTTCTAATCGGTATCATTTCTGGTGAAGAAAAAAATGATGAAGTAGAAAAACCGTTTAAAAAAAGTTTAGGAAAAATTTTGGAAGAAAAACTTGGTAAAAAAGTTGATTTTAAAGATCCGGATATTTTGATTTTAATTGATCTAAAAAACAAAAAAATCAATTATCAAATAAAACCTTTATATATTTTTGGCCGCTATCAAAAAGTTGTTTCGGGTATCCCTCAAACTAAATGGAAAAGAAAAAAGTTTAAAACCTCAGTTCAAGAAGAAATCGGCAATCCTCTTTTAAAAATTACCGGGGGTAGTAATCATTCTTTTCATGGCTGCGGAAGAGAAGATATTGATGTGACAACAGTGGGGGAGGGGCGACCTTTTGTTTTGGAAATTATTGATCCAAAAATAAGAACCTTTGATTTAAAAAAGGCAGAAGAGGAGATAAATAAAAAATCAAAGTTTGTTAAGGTTAAAAATTTATCAATGACTAACAAAGAAAAAATAAAAGAAATAAAATTGGCAGCTCCTGACAAAATTTATAAGACAGAAGTTGACCTTGAAAAAGAAACTTCAAAAAAAGAGCTAGAGAATGCCTGTCAGCTACTATCTGGCATAGTAATTAATCAACAAACACCAACTCGAGTTTTAAGAAGAAGATATGATCTTTTGCGAAAAAGAACAATTTATTATTTTAAACTTATAAAATATCACCCAAAAAATCCAGTTTTTGAAATCAAAACCGAAAGTGGTACATATATCAAAGAATTAATAAGCGGCGACAACGGAAGGACCAAACCATCTTTATCTGAGATTTTAAAACAAAAGGCAGCAGTAAAAAAGTTGGTAGTAAAAGAAGTTTTGATATAAAAATTAATTGCTACTAATAAAAAATAATATCTTCAATTTACATTGTCAAAACAACCCAAAAATTAAACCTCAAATTAAACCAAGTTCTTACAATCGAAAAAAGATGGTAAAGGTTGAAAAAGGGGAGGGGATTTGGGAGAATATAAGGTAGATAAATTTGGTATACTTTAAAATAAATATGAATGAATTTTTTGAAGCTCTAAAAAATCTTCTTAAGAAAGATGAAAGATTAGTTGATAAAAACGGTGAGATTTTAAAAAATAAAACTATTGAATTGGCTTTGGCTTTAGATAAGAATCTGATAAAACTTCTTTTAAGTGATCAAAAAACAAAAGCGCGATTTTTTATTGAAGTTGATGGGGTTTTGGTTTTTGATAAAGACACTTTTATTAAGTTTATCTCCAATAAACAATTTTTACCCGATTCCTACACTTCTTTTAAAAATAAAATCGGTTTGATTGATGAAAAAGAAGAGTTTATCAGTGAAACAAAAGAAGTGGTACTTTCTTGGCCATATAAAGATTGTGTGCTTGAGGCTGGGATGACAAAAGAAGATCAAAAACGAGATGAAATTTTTTGGAATGAGATACTAGCTCCCGATCAAATCACCCGTCTTTTTGAACCAAAAGTTTTTACCAATGCAAAAAGAATTGATAAAAATGGCGAACACTCTCTTTGTCGTCCTGAATTTGTTTTAGAATCTTGTTTTAAAACAGATGAAAAAGGAGATATAAAAGATAATCTTATTATTAAAGGTAATAATCTTTTGGTTCTTCATTCTCTCAAAAGAAGATTTGCTGGAAAAGTAAAACTGATTTATATTGATCCACCGTATAATAGAGAGGATGAGAATTTTTATAATGATAGTTTTCGTCATTCAACATGGTTGACATTTATGAAAAATAGACTTTCGGTGTCTAAAGAATTATTAAAAAATGATGGAATTATTTTTGTTCAATGCGATGATAGAGAACATGCTTATTTGAAAGTTTTAATGGATGAAATATATGGTCGTGATAATTTTGTATCAAGTATCGCAGTTAAGGTAAAAGCCCCTTCTGGAGTAGCGACTGGCGGATTAATATTTGATGTGAAGGAGAATATTTTAGTTTACAAGAAAAGAGAAGATGTATACCCTATTAATAATTTAATAGAAAAAGAGGTTATAGATGAAAAATCAAAAACAATAGAGAGCTATAATTTACTTTTTGAATCTGAAGGAGTAGAAGACGAAAAAGTTGCTGAGTTAGAAACACAAAATGGGAAGATCGAAATAAAAAGAATGAAAAATTATAAAATTCGTAAAATAGATTTTAGAGAAATTAAAAATGTAGCGGAATTTTATGTTGAAAATTTTGATAGAATTTGCCGAACTGCGACCCTGTCTGGCGGGATAGAGCAAAAAATTAGAAAATTAATACCAGATAATGATTTATTTGCATACTATCATATACCTACAAAAGGTAAATATAAAGGACAACGGATAAAATACTATGTTTATAAAAAAGAAGGCTTATTATTCTTAAAAGATAATGCGATTATAAAAGAACAAGGAAGGAAAAAGGTTGCAGTAAAATTAGAGCAATTAACAAACATTATTTCACAAGATTTGTGGCAAGGTATTGCTAATGAGGGCGGTGTAACATTAAAGTATGGGAAAAAACCTGAAGAGTTAATCCGAATAATTTTAGATTTAGTTACCCAAAAAGGCGATTTAGTTTTAGATTTCTTCATGGGCACAGGGACTACTTGTGCTGTTGCTCACAAAATGGGAAGGCAATACATTGGAGTTGAACAACTTGATTATGGAGAGAATAGCGCAGTTGTGAGATTAAAAAATGTTATCAATGGTGATCAAACCGGTATTTCAAAAGAAGTTGGTTGGAAAGGTGGCGGTGATTTTGTTTATTTAGAACTAATGAAATGGAATAAAAATTTTGCTGAAAAAATAAAGGAAGCAAAAACAAAAGATGAACTTAAAAAACTTTGGGAAGCAATGAAAGAAAAAGCGTTTTTGAGTTATAAAGTAGATGTTAAAACTATTTATAAAAATGCAAAAGATTTTGAAGATTTATCGCTTGAAGATCAAAAAAGATTTTTGCTTGAGTGTTTAGATAATAATCACCTTTATGTTAATTACAGCGAGATTGATGATGAGGAATATGAAGTTAGCGAGGAGGATAAAAAGTTAAATAGAGAGTTTTATGAAAGTTAAAGTCTCTCAAAAGACTTTAGAATTTTTAAGGGATATTATCACTGGAGATAAAAAATTATCTCCCTATAAAAGCGGTCCAGAACTTGTAAAATTTTTTAACAGCTTAGGATTTAATGATGTATATGGTCAAGGATTTCCTTCTAGATGGTACTATACAGAAACAAAACTTCAGGAGTTAAATGAACATGGAAGGATAAGCGATGTGATAAATGCTTATTTTAATCCAATAAATTTTATAGAAAAAGAAAATTTATTAAATGATCTTGTTGATTTAATAAACAAATATCTCGAATTTGATGGATACAAAATAGAAATTCGTAATAGAAAAGTAAGAATAATAGCAATTGTCGATGAAATTTTAGAAACAAATGAAGTTTATAAACTAGATAATGAAATTGTAAGAGAAAATATTGAAAAATGTGATAAAAGAATTGAAGAAGGTGATTTTTCTGGAGCAATTACTAGTGCACGAACTTTTTTAGAATCTTTACTCTTATTTATTTATAAAGAGATTGCAGAAAAAGATTATAAATTTAATGGCGATTTGCCGCGACTTTACAAAGATGTAACAAAATTGGTTGGTTTGAATTTAGAAAAAAGTACTGAAGAGGACATAAAAAAAGTTTTAGGAGGTTTAATTTCTATTGTTTCTGGAATATCTGGTATCAGCAACAGAGTAGCTGATCGTCATGGAAGATTAAATGAATATAAAAAAGAATTATTAAAACCACTGTCTATTTTAATTGTCAATTCAGTTAAAACATTATCTTTGTATATATTAAATGTTTATGAAAAAATAAAAATTCAGAATAACCATGCTCTACCAAACTTTTAATTCATTAAAAGAATCACTTGGGCAGGATTATTTTGCCTCGCGAGTAAGTGAGGAGATAATTAAAAATCTTAATCCAAAATTTAAACTGCGCGAATATCAAAAAGAAGCTTTAGGTAGATTTGATTTTTATTTTAACGGCTATCAAAAAAAACAAAATCCTACCCAACTTCTTTTTCATATGGCAACTGGTAGCGGAAAAACCCTCATAATGGCGGCCAATATTCTTTATCTTTACAAATTAGGTTATCGTTATTTTATTTTTTTTGTAAACAGCAAAAATATTATCGAGAAAACAAGAGAAAATTTTTTGAATCCTTTATCAGAAAAATATATTTTTAATCAAAAAATTAATATTGATGGAAAAGAAGTTTTTATCAAAGAAGTTGAAAATTTTGAGCCAGCCAATCCTCAAAACATCAATATTGTTTTTACCACAATTCAAGGATTACATGAAAATTTAAACTCTCCAAAAGAAAACACAATCACTTTTGAAGATTTTGAAGATAAAGAAATTGTTTTGATTTCCGATGAAGCTCATCACCTTCAAGTAGCAACAACAGGAAAAAAAGAAAAAGAGATAGAAAATAATTGGGAAAATACCGTCAAAAAGATATTTGAAAGTAATTACAAAAATGTTTTATTAGAGTTTACGGCAACAATTGATTTAACTGATGAAAATATAAGAAAAAAATATGAAGATAAAATAATTTTTCAATACGATTTAAAACAGTTTAGAATTGATAAATATTCAAAAGAGATTGAGGTACTTCAGGTTGAGTCAGATTTAAAAGAACGGATGCTTTATCCGGTTATCTTGAGTCAATATCGTAGAAAAATTGCGGAAAAATACAAACTATATCTAAAACCAGTAATTCTTTTTAAATCAAAAACAATAAAAGAATCAGACGAACATTTTAAACTTTTTTTAGAAACAATAAAGAATTTAAAAGAAGAAGATTTATTAAAAATTTTTAATAACAGCAAGAGGACCATTTTTGAAAAAATTTTTGCTTATCTACAATCAAATAATATCAGTATTGATAATTTTGTAAAAGAAATAAAAAATGATTTTTCTCAAGAAAAATTAAAGATTTTAAATTCAGAAAATATCGATGAAAAAGATCAGTTAACTCTTAACACCTTAGAAGAAAAAACTAATGAACTGCGAGCGATTTTTGCCGTTGATATGTTGAATGAAGGTTGGGATGTGTTAAATCTTTTTGATATTGTTCGTCTTTATGATACCCGTGATGGTCGCTGGGATAAAAGACAAAACAAATATATTCCTGGAAAAACAACTATGAGTGAAGCGCAACTTATTGGTCGGGGAGCAAGATATTGGCCTTTTAAAATAGAGGAAAATCAAGATGAATATAAAAGAAAGTTTGACGATGATTTTGAAAACGAAATAAGAATTTTAGAAACTTTGTTTTATCATAGCCGTTATAATCCACGCTATATTGATGAGATAAAAGCTACTTTAACAGAGATTGGTTTATTGCCGGAAAAATATACTCTTTTTAATTTTGAGATAAAAAAGAATGTAAAAAAAGAGTGGCAAGATGGATTTGTTTTTGTTAATCAAAAAGAAGAGAAAAAATCAGAAGCATCAAGTCTTGCGGATTTAAAAATAAAATTATTTTTTGAATACAGCTTAAAAAATAGATTGGTTAAAGAAAATATTTTATTAGAGGAAAATTTTCAAAATAGTTCATCGTTTACAGAAAAGCAAGATAGTAAAACAATAAAATTACTTGATCTTGGAGAAAATATTGTCCGTTTTGTTATAGATAAAGAAGATTTTTTTCATTTTTCAAATCTTAAAAAGCACTTTCCTAATTTAAAATCAATTAAAGAATTTATTAGGTCGTCTTCTTATTTAGGTTCAATTGAAATTTTGATTTCTGGAGATCAAAAACTAATAAATAATTTAGATATCAATAGTAAATTGGAGATAGCTTCTTTTGTTTTAAAAAACATTGCATCAGAAATTATCAATAAAGCTATAAAATATGTTGGTTCACCATATTTTCAACCAAAAAAATTATGGGGAGTGTTTCATGATAAAAAAATAAAAATCGATAAAGATGAAGAAGATAAAAAAGAATTTACTGATTTTTCATTGGCTGATACTGATTGGTTTGCTCACAATGGATTTTATGGAAGCAGTGAAGAAAAGGGTTTTTTAAAATTTTTTAATAGTTTAATTACAGAACTTAAAAAGAAATATTTTAAAGTTTTAATTTTAAGAAATGAGAAATACTTTCAAATTTATAATTTTGATGATGGACAAGCATATGAACCAGATTTTATTTTGCTTCTTAAAAAACGAAATCATAAAATTATAACCTACCAAGTTTTTATTGAACCAAAAGCTGATATCTATATTAAAAACGAACCATGGAAAGGTGATTTATTAGCTAATCTTGAAAAGAAAGCAATAATAGAAAAAGATCTTTTAATCAAAATGGAGAGTGATGAATATAGAATTTTAGGACTACCTTTTTATAATGAAAATTTAAGAAAAGAATTTGAGAAAAAGTTTAAAGAGAAGTTATTATAAAAATCAATACCATGCCCATCCAAAAATACTCAGTTAATCAAAAATTTATTTAAAAACCTTGAAGAAAACTGTATCCCAAAGGAGATTTTTGAGATGGAAAAAGATGATTATCAAAGGTTTTTAACTCTTCGACGAAAACTTATGGCAAGGAAGATAAAGGGATATTTTGAGAGATTGTGAGTTTTGATATTTTTTTTAAAGTTAGAAGATATAGTTTTGATTAAAAATTAAATTTAATTTCCCAATTAGTAACTCTGATTATTTAATGGCGCTTTTTCTTATCGCCACATCAAACATTCAATTAGATTTGACTGAAGTTGGTGATCGCGCCAAAGCTTCTATGAAAAGAAGAATATAGGCTGTTGCAAAAAATTTTTGCCAGAAAAATTATTTTAATGACGGCAATCGTGATCTTGCTGCTCTTGAGACGGCGTTTGGAGATTTAGCATTACCAATTGCAGCTCGAATGTTTTCCTCTGACAATAATCCATTGAAAGCTATAACAACTTCCTTAATACATTCTTTAGCTTGCTCAAGAGCTTCTTTTTGATTTTTCGGTCTTAAATTTCGATAATAACGAATTTCTTCTTTAGATAGTCTAGCCATATTATTAATCTTATCATTTTTTTTTATAAAAATCAACTAAATTAATTTATTTTTTCTGCTAAAATTTTTTTAAATATATCCATCACTTTGGAATATCTTAATAAGGAAATTGAAAGAATTAAATAGAAAAATAAAGAAGTTTGGAATAAATGGATGTATAAAATTTAACTATTTATTTAGACTTCCACAAATTCCAATAATTCCCGCAGGAATTAAAACGACAGTATTTATTAAGGTAAAAGTAGTTAATGCTTTTGCTTTTTCCGCAGCGATCATTTTTGAAGTTTCATCAAGTGATTGATTACTTCCTCTGTTCTTTAACCATATAAAAATTCTTTCAATTGTTGAAGAAATATTAGCAAAAGTTGTTAACGCATCAAGAAATGGTTGCATTGGTTCATTAACAAAAGGAATATTTGTCTGTGGGTAAACAGTGGCGCTAACAGCCAAACCAACTCGCCCCAATCTAGTTCCAAGAAATGAGAGGGGATTTTTTCCGCTTTCGACAACTATTACACCGTTTTTTTCTGCCATCGCTCTTGTTAAACTGGGCAAAGGATTGGTTAGTCCGGCAAAAGTCGCCGCCAAAACCCCAAAAGGATCTCCTCTTAATGAAGCAGTGGCAATCCGGGAAAGAGCAAGAACCGTTTCCTGAGTTCTATCGTTTAATACATCAACAATTACTCCATGACTACTTTTATCATCAGGATTCTTTTGTCGAGCAACAGCGCCATCCAATCCATCAAAAGCAACCCCAAGACCAATTAATCCTAATGAAAACCATGAATAATCTTGTCCTAAACCTTCTGAAACTGCTCTTAATGAAGCACCAAGTGCCACCAAAGTCGTTCCAGCATAGGTGATATGGTCAGCGGTTAAATCAGGAAATCTTTTTACTAAAGATGAAGCTAACTTATCAACTGGTTCTTGTAAAAAACTTCTTACTGGAGAATTTCTTGATTTTTCAAGCGGCATATTTTATCTATTTTACAATAAAAATTTAAAAAAGCAATTAATTTTGATTTTTTACCATTCCAGCGTTTTAACCAAATTATCAATTAAAAATACTCTAAAATTTAATATAATTTTTTTAAAGAAGTTTGGAAGAATATGAATTTATTTTTAAATAAAAATTGTTTTATTTTATTAATCTAAAATAAGCTGTTTTTAGAAACTATTTTAAAAATAAGCAAGCTATCTTATTTTTAAAATTTCCCCAAGTTGTCTTATTGATTCACCATATCTTGCCCAGTCACCTTCTTTTTGTGAAGATATCGCTTGGTTATATAAATCTTGAGCCCGTCTTAAAATATCTTCTAATTCTTGACCTGAATCTTTTTTAACAAAATCTTCTTTTGATTCTTCTTCTGTAAATTTGGTCGCTGAAAAACCAAATATTTTTGACAAAGCTCCTTCTAAAGTCTCATCCATAGCAATTCTGTTCTCATAAGCAACAATCACTCTTTTAAGCTCTGGAATTTTTCCTGATTGTGCCTTAAGATACAAGGCTCTAACATAAATTAATGACTCCTCAATTGGAATAACAAGAAGAGGTCCTTGGATTACCTGCGATCCTCGCTGATCCCACAATGAGATTTGTCGACTAATTTCTGCATCCTGATTAATACGACTTATCACCTGTTTTGGTCCAAAAACTAACTTCTGTTTTGGAAAACGATAAACAATAATCTGCCCATAATTTTTTCCATCATTTCTTGCTACCATCCAAGCCGAAAGATTGTCCTTATTTTTTGGTGTAAAAGGAAGCATCAAAATATACTCTTCTTTCTTTTCCCCTGGAAGCTTCATAATCATATGACGTGGGCCCATTGGTTCACCCGTATCAGCTGTTTCGCCTCCAACATCAACAACGGGAATCTCCCATTGATCTTCTTTGTTATAAAAAATCTGTGGATTATCCATATGATAAGTAGCATAAACAGAAGTCTGAATTCTAAAAATATCTTCGGGATAGCGAATATGAGAAAATATTTTTTTTGGCATCTTTGACAAAGGTTGAAAAAGAGTAGGGAAGATTTTAGAATAGGTTTTTATTATTGGATCATTATTATCAGCTATGTAATAATAAACTAAACCGTCGTAAGCATCAATAACAATTTTGACTGAGTTTCTAACATAATTAATTCTTTCCCCATTAAAAACAACTGGTTGGGAATAAGGATAACGATCACTTTTGGTATAGGCATCAAGAATCCAGTAAATCTTACCATCAGCAATCACTGTATAAGGATCTCTGTCTAAATCAAGGAATGGGGTAATCTTTTTTACTCTTTCTCTAATATTGCGAAAATACAAGATCCTACTTTCCGATGTAATATCGTTTGATAAAAGAAGTTTTAATGACTGAAATCTCAAAGCAAAAATTAACCTTTTAATAAAAGAATCAATCACCACACCTCCTTTACCTTCATACCTATTGTAAACATTCTCTTCACCCTTAGGATAATCAAACTCTTTTAATTTAGTTTTTACAATAACATATTCGTTTGTTAGTTCACCAAAGTATATCTGCGGCCTTTTAATCTTAAGCTCTTCAAATTCTGATTTTGGTGGCAGATCTTTAACAAAAAGGACTGGTAGGCCTTCTTTTGTTACTTGATTAACTGGGGCAGCTGCCAAACCATAACCGTGAGTAAAGATAAGCTTTTCATTAATCCAACTTCTATTGGGTAGACTGTCTGAAGAAAGCTCTCTTGGAGAAAGCATAATCTGACGAATTTCATCATTGATTAAATAACGATCATTATCAACAGAAACAAATTCGTAATAAGTCCTAATCTCCTGAATTTGAGAAAAAGTAGAAAGTAGGGGATCACGATCCCACAAACGAACATTTTTAATCGTTAATTGGTTTTCAGCAATATCAACTGCTGTAATAGGCTTTTCAGCAGAGATATCTCGCTTTTCAATTTTATTTAATCCATAAGCATTACGGGTAGCAGTAATATTATGCTTAATGTAGGGAGTCTCCTTTACCAATTCATTAGGCGCCACCACCAATTTTTGAAAAATCGTTGGTACTAAAGATAGAATAAAGCTTGCAATAAAATAAAAAGAAAAAGAAATCATTAGTGGGACAATTTTTCCCGAAAGCGCCCAGAAAAGGACAATGACACTGACAAATAAATTGATAGCAAAATAAATCTTAATAATTGGTATTCTTAAGGTCACATCAGTATAAGAAGCACCAAATACCGGACCATTTTGGGAAAAAAGGAGTTTGAATAATGAAAGATAAGTATTTGTCGCATTAACCAGCAAAAGAAGAAAAATAAGAATTCCAATATGAACACGAGCATCTGATTTTATATATTCTTTGCTTTTAACTTTTAATTCCGCACTCCCTAATTTAGAAAGAAAACCTCCAACGTTAAAACTACCCTTAATAAAATATATCGCAGCAGTAATTAAAACAGAGATAAAAATAACAGTATTTAAAACTCCCAGAAGAACATCAAAAAATGGCAGAGTAAAAAAGTAGAAAGCAATATCCTTTTTAAAGACCGGATCATATTGATAAAAAGATGTTGGGAATAAAAACTTAAGTATTTCCTGCCACCTGGTAGAAAAAACCAAACCAAAAAATAAAGAAAGTACAACGCTGGCAACAATTCCTATTTTTTTTAAACTTCGGCTTTCAACAATAATTGGTTGACCAAAAAGAGACTCTGGTAAAATGGCTGTCCATGAGTGTTTTGATCTTAAAGAAATAAAAAAATTTAACAGTAAAAAAATCGCAGAAAAAAATGATACAGACAAAAAAATAATCACTTTGATCAAAAGAGGTTTTATAAAAACGTCGGTCTTTCCTAATTCTTTAAACCACCACCAATCAGTGACAAAATTAATAATCGAGGAAAAGAAAAATAAAAAAACAAAAAATATAAAAATTCCTGATAGGAAAAAAATATTTTTGTAATTCATAAATTTAATTATAAAAAAATAACCTTTAAAAATCAAGTGGATGTATAAGTCACCTACATTTTGCACTCTTTAGGATAACTTTTAAGAAAATGTTTCAATAAAATCAAAATCAATCAATAATAAATTATTTAAACTTTTATTTGATCTTTGATCGTTATACCATATCAAGATCGTTTATTAATTTCTCTTTAAAATCATCAATTTTTTATAAAATTAAACTTTGACATATATTTCATAATATATGGATAAAAATATAAAAATGATTCTTCTTATGTGAACTTTTTTTAATTTAATTTTGATAAAATAAAGTAAAGGAGAGGTGCCGGAGTGGACCATCGGGTACGCCTGGAGAGCGTATGAGTCGCAAGACTCACGCGGGTTCGAATCCCGCCCTCTCCGCAAAATTTTCAAAAGTAACTAATTACTACTAAAGTCAACCTTATTACAGCTAAACTCATACCCACAATGAGGACAGTTTTTATGCCAAGTTTCAGGTCGATTTTTTAACTCACCTTTAATTTTTTTATGACAAGAAGGACATTCATAATCGT
>Ga0272447_1000226_pt1 | contig 44248 bp, 42 predicted proteins | sample YNPCB0133_FD_194589 | JGI IMG/M metagenome (GOLD analysis project Ga0272447, IMG submission 194589) | Hot spring microbial mat communities from Yellowstone National Park, WY, United States - YNP-CB-013-3 | ecosystem: Environmental > Aquatic > Thermal springs > Hot (42-90C) > Sediment | place... | reverse complement strand
CCGATTGTGGTGGATGATTTACGCACGGTGCTGGATCAGGCCCAAGTTGCCCCGACCAAAGTGCTGGCAGTCAGCGAGGACCCTGCCATTGTCGAAACCATGCTTTTTACCTTACAAAAGCGCTACAGTAGAAATGAATTGTACTTAACCCGCTCAGCGCCCATTTACTTTGAGGCCACAAATCCGCAGGTGAACAAGGGAGTAGCGGTGCAGTACCTGGCCGAGGAAGTGTTGGGTCTGACGCCAGCGCAGGTGGTCGCCATCGGGGACAATTACAACGACCTGGAAATGTTGCAGTATGCCGGGGTGGGAATTGCGATGGGCAATGCACCTTTGGCGGTACAACAGCAGGCTGATTGGGTGGCCCCGAGTGTTGAGGAAGATGGGGTAGTTACGGCCATCAAAACCTGGGTTTTAGGCGAGTGAATCCCTATGGAACAGCAGTATTTTAGTAGTACGTTCATTCGCAAGACAGCCGATGGGGTAGCCGCCGTTTTTGGGTGGAGTCAGCGGGCAGCCATTCCTTTGGATGACCCTGGTGCGTTAGCGTTATTGGAGTGTTTTGTCACCCCGCAGACATTGGCCTCTGCCTACCAAACGTATCAAGCGTTCCAACGGCACTCTTCTGGCCGACCACGGCTACTGGAACAACTCCATTTTGGCGGGGATGCGGTGATCCAAATCATGGGTGGAGCAGTGGTGTATCTGGCGCAGGGATTTCGCAGTTATTTAGAGCCAGAACAACAGGTCAAGCTAACTGGTGATCTGCCGCTATTTACCCCCTATCCCGACTTGGATTTCTCCGAGTTTCAAAACCTCTTTCAGCGTTTGTATGACCAGGGGTTAATTGTTCCGGCGGTAGGGCAAATTGATTGGGGAATGGTGCGGCGGTGGTCGCCGGTGTGTGCCATTACGGGTTTCTCACGGGGAACGCCCATTGACCGCTACTACCAAAGGCAGTTTTTGCACACAGTGAAAGACAAAATTCGGGGATCAGTATTGGAAATCGGTGGGGTAGCAAAAGACAGGGAATTTTATGATTTCGCCCTAGAACATGTCACTTCCTATTGCTGTGTGAATCTGGAGCCGGGGGCGGGGGTGGATGTGGTGGGTGATGCCCACAATCCTGAACTGGTGGCTGCTGATACTGCGGATACGGTTTTCATTTTCAATGTGTTGGAGCATTGTTACGAACCGCAGCGGGTTGTGCAGAATATCCACCGGTGGTTGAAACCTGGGGGATGGTGTTTGGCGCTGGTACCGACAGCCCAACGGTTGCATGACCGACCGGCAGACTACTGGCGTTTGCTTCCCGATGGGTTAAATTATTTATTTCGTAACTATGCCCAATGTCATCTGTACACCTATGGCAACACGCTCACAGTACTGGCAAACTTTTTGGGCGTAGCGGCGGAAGAATTAACGTCAGCGGAATTGGCGATACACCACCCCGATTACCCAGTGATTGCGTGTGTGGCGGCGCAAAAATGAAATATTGGCTTTGGGGACTCATTTTAAGTGTTTTTTTGTGGGGATGTCAGGGTTCGGTAGCGACAGATGTAGCTCCCATAACTTTGACTTTTTGGCATGGGATCAATCCCCCCGCCAATCGAATTGTTTTTGAGGAATTAGTGGCGCAATTCAATGCCCAAAACCTGGATATAAAGGTGCAACCGATTTATGTCGGACAGGCGGATCAACAGTTTCCTAAAATCCTCACAGCGATTGTTGGCAATAGTCCCCCCGATTTACTTTGGTTTGACAGTTTGTTGACAGGGCGGTTGGTAGATGTGCAGGGAATTGTGCCCTTGACGGAGTGGCTCCAAAAAGGGAGTCATCTCGCCAATTTAGACCCGGCTCTGCTGCCGGGAATGACATTTGAGGGGCAGTTGTGGTCCGTGCCCTTTACGACGAGCAATTTGGGAATTTTTTATCGTCCCGATTTGTTTGCCCAAGCGGGGATTACAACTCTGCCCCGGACGTGGGAGGAATGGGCAACGGTTGCCCAGCGGTTGACTCGGGATCGGGATGGGGATGGCCGTCCAGATCAATACGGGTTGCTATTGCCTTTGGGAAAAGGGGAATGGACGGTCTTTTCCTGGCTGCCCTTTTGGTTTAGTGCGGGGGGCGAAGTGGTGCAGGACACAATACCGCTGGCAGATCAAGCTACCCTCAAAGCATTACATTTTTGGCAAAAGTTACTGCACATGGGAGTCGCAATTCTTTCGGCGCCGGAGCGAGGGTACGAGCAGGAAGCGTTTATTCAGGGGCGGGTGGCGATGCAGATTACCGGGCCTTGGACGCTGGGATATTTACAGCAAACGGGGGTGCCGTTTCAGGTCATGCCCATTCCCCAGGCCACACGACCGGCAACCATATTGGGGGGAGCGAATGTGTTTGTGATGCGCACCCAACCGGAGCGGCAACAGGCGGCTTTGCGTTTTTTGGATTACGTGTTGGGGGATGAATTTCAAGTGCAGTGGGCGATACGCACGGGGGCATTACCTGTGACGCAATCAGCACGTCAACACCCGGATTACCAAGCATTTTTGGCGACACAACCCGCATTGCAGGTATTTTTGCAACAGATGTCGGTGGCTTACTCCCGCCCGAACGGGGTGAATTATCATCGGCTTTCGGATTGTTTGGGCCGCACCATTGAGGCGACGCTTTTAGGAAAAACGCCGGATCAGGCAGTGGCAGAACAGGCGCAACGCTGTCCTAGCACTCCTAGCACTCATGGATAATTAACAATCAAATGCTCGTGCCATTTATTGGGATTCGGGTGGTACGACATCCGGCAAAGGGCGATGCCAAAAATACAACCACAATAACCCACCCAGACCCACCACCAAACCCACCAAACTCATCACTTGGGCAATACGCACAGAACCCAGCATCAAACTATCGGTACGAAGTCCCTCGATAAAAAATCGCCCTATGCTATAGCCGCAGAAATACACAAGGGTAAGCGTCCCGACCCGCAGGCGAGGATAACGGAAAAACAGATACATCAAGAGGCAAAAAACCAAGAAATTCCAAACAGATTCATACAAGAAGGTGGGATGGAAATAGGCAAATTGGCGAAATTCGGGCGGGCGATGTTCGTAGGGGATATAGAGCTTCCAGGGTAAATCGGTGGGCACGCCAAAGGCTTCCGAGTTAAAAAAATTGCCCCAACGGCCGATGGTCTGCCCCAATGCCAAAGAAGGTACCAACACATCCGTCAATTGCCATAGGGAAACGCGTTGGCGTTGCGCATAAAACCAAGTTGTTGCCAGTCCTGCCAGAATGGCTCCGTGAATGGCCAGCCCACCCTGCCAAATTGCCAAAATTTCCCAGGGATTTTGCTGATAATAGGACCACTGAAATAGCACATAGTAGCAACGCGCACCCAGCAGTGAAGCAATGACCAGCCCCAGTGCTAAATCTCCCACTAAATTAGGGTTAAGCTGTCTTTTTTTAGCCAGAAATTGGGATAAATTCAAGCCCAACAGCACCGCTAAGGCAATTAACAGCCCGTACCAACGCAGTGCCAAAGGACCGAATTGCCAAACGATGGGGCCAGGAGAGGTAAACGTCATGGGAATTTCCGGTAATCTTTATGCTTTCAATGCAGGGGCAAATGAGCGTGGGCATCAATCTGCACTAGAAAATGCTTAAGTTCGCGCCCCAAAATGTAATCGCACATTGCAGAAGTACTATCGGGTCGCTTGGGCAAAAATAGCCAACCCTAAGTCATGCACCTATCCATAACTCTTCCTGCATCCAATGCCCTCGCCACCTATGATAACCCCAACCGGGATAGATATTAGCCGACCGTCCAGATTTTGCAGAGCAGGTGGCTATTCTCACTGTCCCCTGAGTACTTGACATGACCAGGAGAACGTGGGAGTTAATAGGTAGCGCTGGGGAGGTAGGGGCGATGCGGGGACGAGGACGGCGAAATATGACACGGTTATTAACCCTTGGGTATGAAATAGATGGTGATGAATCTATTTTGCGGAGTTGGTGGGAGTTACTGCGACCCAATTTTGGTGCGTTTATGGGTTATACCATTCTAATGCTCATGATGGTCTTGGTCGTGAATTATGTATTCAAGTCAATACCCTTGGTGGGCCTAGCGCTCGTTTTTGTCATAGTACCTCTTTGGAACACAGGATTTTTTGTTTATGCCTATAAACTTCTCTTGAGAGAGCCAGTACAATTTGGAGATTTTTTCCAGGGATTTGCCAAATCAGGTGCACCTTTCGTGGCATGGTTATTATTTTGGGCAGTTACGATAATTGGTGTGATTCTTTTTCTCCTTGTGTATGAAGTGATTAGTAATTTCTTTGAAGTGTCAACGTTTGGGTTGATTGTCCTAGCGGTCTTGGCTATTTTGTGTGTTCTGCCAGGGATTTATCTGCATACGGCTTATGCTTTTGTGCCCTTGTTGGTCATTGACCAAAGTTTTGATGTCTGGCCAGCGATGGAAATGAGTCGGCAACTGGTGAATAGAAACTTTTTTGCCATGTCTAAATTGATTGGGTTACTCTATTTGGCCAATGTAGGTGGCATGATGTGTTACGGCATGGGTTTAATCCTCACGTTGCCATTGACCGCTTGTGCCCTGACCGTGGCCTACATGGATATGATGAATCAAGCAGAAGGGGGTTCTGCTTTTGAGTAATCCCTAAGCATTATCTAGATGGGTTGGCCGGTGCACTGGTGAAGACTTGACATCATTGCCGGAGCATGAGAGTTAGTGGATTGGGTTGTGTCGTGTGGGGTGGGGGCCATGCGGACAAGGAGACCACGGGATATAACACCATTGTTAAGTTATGGGTATCGAGTCAACATCGGTGAGTACCTCGGTCGGGGTTGGGATTTGCTACAGCCCAAACTCGGCATTTTTGCTGGTTATGTCCTCGTGTTGTTTGGAATCGGTTTAGCACTGTCATTTGTTCCCTCTGTTGTTCGTTTGATTGTAAATACCATCATTTCACCCCCTTTGTACGCCGGACTATTCATCGTTGCTCATAAACTGATCTTAGAAGAGCCGGTAGAGTTTGGAGATTTTTTCAAGGGATTTGAGAAATTTGGTGTGTTTTTAGCAGCGGTTTTGGTCCCCAGCTTACTTACCTTTTTAGGAACTCTACTTTGCATCATACCAGGCATTTATCTGGGGACAGCCTATTCATTTACCCTGTTATTCATTATTGACCAAGGCTTAGGATTTTGGCCAGCAATGGAAAACAGCCGCAAATTAGTGACCAGAAAATTTTTCCCAATGTTCGGTTTCCTTCTGTTACTGGGTCTCATCAATTTGGGCGGTGCTATTCTCTGCGGTTTGGGTTTGCTGTTGACTGTACCGTTGACTTATTGTGCCATGACAGTGGCCTACATGGATATTATGAATCAGGGCGCATCCTAGGCATCATCACTACCGGGCTGCTGGCTTGTTGATGACTTCGCTTGAGGACATTTGTATTCGTGCGTACCTTTTACTGGACATCCATCACAAAAAACCTTCCCTATTGACAAGGTAATGGGTTCGTCTACAGTAGCACCCCACATCTGCACCCAACTATGTTAAAGTAATATGTAAAAATGTAAAGAAATTTCTCTGTTGGGGGTGGATATGGTCACTGCGACCACTGCCAGCATTTGCTTTGCCAAAGAGGGAAAAGAAGTCATTGTGGCGAATGGTGCCAACTTGCGGCAACAGGCCTTGGCCAACGGCATTGATTTATACACCTGGAAGGGCAAATTGATGAACTGTGGCGGGGTGGGTCAATGTGCAACTTGCGTCGTCGAGATTCTGGCAGGAGCGGAGTATCTATCGCCGCCTACTCCTTTTGAGCAGCAAAAACTCCGCAAAAAACCCCACTGTCGTCTGGCCTGCCAAACCCTGGTGTACGGACCGGTGACGGTCAAGACCAAGCCCTAGCCACAATCCTTAAAATTTGTGCGCCTCATTCTCCGTTACAGTAGAATCTGGAGCATTTGAGGTCGCCACCGATGGAAGTGAACATTCTGGCTTTGATTGCTACTGCCCTCCTGGTACTGATCCCCTCTGCCTTTCTCATCATTCTCTACGTGCAGACTGCCAGTCGCGGGGAAAGCCAACGTTAGCACCTAGCGCACCAGCAATACGGGGCTATCGGCGTGTACCCGCACGTAATCGGACACGGAATTCCCGAGCAGCCGATCCAAATCCACCAAACTGCGCGCGATGGTGGGGCGGCGATCCGGAGAACCCAACAGCACCAAGTCGGCGGCGACTTCTTGGGCAATTTGACACAGCGTGACCCCTGGGTCGCCCTCCCGTAACACACAACGGTATTTCACTCCCCGTTGCCGAATTTTTTGAATTGCCTCGGCCAGGATGGGGCTGGCTTCGGGATGCTGGTTCAATTCCGCCAGAGTGGCTCCTTGCAAGGTGGGATTGACACCCGCTAGCACCAGTTCTCCCCCCTTGAGGTCACGCAGAAGAAAAAGCGCCATTTCCAGGCTTTGCTTAGCACCAGGAGAACCGTTGTAGGCCACCAAAACACGCTGGATTTTTTCTACATAAGTATCGTCTTTGACGAGCAACATGGGACGCGATGCCAGTTGGAATACATATTGGCTCACGGAGTTTTCCAGAATCGCCCGCAGCCGCCCTAGTCCCCGGGAACCCATGATGAGCAAATCCACACCCAATTCATCGGCCACCCGAGGCACTACATCCTTGGGGTCACCTTCCCGGAGCATGGTCGTCACCTGGGCCGGTTTCAAACACGCGGTACTGTCTCCCTCCGGGCGGCACACATGAATTTTCGCCAGGGAATTTTTGAGAATTTCCACCCCTTCTGCTTGTTTGGCCACCATATCCTGCGCCGATGCCTGGGGCGTGACCACATGCAACAAAGTCACCTGCGCTTGGGCAATACAGGGCAGGTCAATCAGGGCGTTGAGCATTTCCTCCGTATGCCCCGTGCCGGACACCGCCACCAGTATTTTGCCAATCATGGGGTCTATCTCCTCCATGCACAACCTACTTATTAGGGTCAGACACGCAACCCACACGCTGCCCCATTTCGTTAGGTTTCTTTAAATTAAGCCACAAATACGTTCATAAAAATCCAAATACTGGACTGGCTGCCCTTTGACGGCGTTCTGAATGGCTTAGGGGTGGATGGGATCAAGCCGCTTAACTGGCCACCGGTTGCACCTGGGGTTGGAATTGGAACAGGGCATACACCACATTGCGGCGAATGTTGGTCATCATGTCCTGGAAGAGTTCATAGCCCTCAATTTTGTACTCAATCAAGGGGTCCTGTTGCCCATAACCCCGCAGCCCCACCGACTCCCGCAGGGCATCCATTTGCTGCAAATGCTCCCGCCATAGGGTGTCCACTTGTTGCAGGATGAAAAACCGTTCTGCTTCCCGCATCAAACCAGGACGAATTTGCTCTACTTGGGCCTCTTTCAAGTCATAGGCAATGCGAACTTGTTCATGCAAAAACGCCTGGATTTCCGGGAGTGTTAAATCCTCCAATTGGCTGGGCTCCAGATCACTCAATAGATAAATAAATTGCTTGACCTTTTCCACGAGGCCCGTTAAATTCCATTCTTCCGGCGGTAAATCCGGGTTGATGTAAGCAGCAATAATATCATCAATGGTTTTTTCGGCGTATTGGATCACCAATTCCCGCAAGTCTCGCCCTTCTAAAATCCGCCGACGCTCGGCGTAAATCGCCCGCCGTTGGTTGTTCATCACTTCGTCGTATTCAAAAACCTGTTTGCGGATGTCGTAGTAGTAAGTTTCCACCTTCTTTTGCGCCCCCTCCAAAGAACGGGTGAGCAACCCCGACTCAATCGGCATATCCTCCTCCACCCGGAAGGCATCCATCAGCGCCGCCACCCGCTCCCCACCAAAAATCCGCAACAAATTATCTTCCAAACTCAGGAAAAACCGTGTCGTGCCCGGATCACCCTGCCGTCCTGCCCGCCCCCGCAACTGGTTGTCAATCCGCCGTGATTCGTGCCGCTCTGTACCAATCACATACAACCCCCCCAGTTTCACCACCTCTTCGTGTTCAGCCTTCGTATAAACTTCGTACTCACGGCGCACCAGATTGTAGGCCTCCCGCAAGCGGGCAATCACCGGGTCATCCGTCGGCCCTTTTTCCGAAGCAATGGCAATTTTGTCCTCCGCTACCAGTTCGGGCAAGCTCTGCTCCCCGTACACCTGCACCGCAAAATCCACCGCCGCCCGCAATGCCCGTTCCGTCTCCGGGGAGAGTTCCGCCGGGAAAATGTTGGGCGATGCCTTCCAGGTTTTGACTTTCTTGCCCGTGCCAAACCCCACGCCGCCACTGCGGTTTTGGCCCCAAAGGGAAGCCCACACCTGCAAACCGTCATCACTTTCGGGCATCACCAGCCGGGGCATAAAATACTCCCGCACCTTCAAACGTGCCATGTACTCCGCATTTCCCCCCAGGATGATGTCCGTCCCTCGCCCCGCCATATTTGTAGCAATCGTCACCGCCCCTTTGCGCCCCGCCTGCGCGATGATTTCTGCTTCCCGCTCCACATTTTCCGGCTTGGCATTGAGCAGATTATGGGGAATCCCTCGCTCCTGAAGTAGTGCGGATAAAAGTTCCGATTTCTCCACACTCGTTGTACCCACCAACACCGGGCGACCGATGGCATGCAATTTCGCACATTCTTCTGCCACCGCCAGCCATTTGGCCCGCTCCGTTTTGTACACCACGTCCGGCAAATCCTTGCGGATGTTGGGGCGGTTGGTTGGGATCACCGTCACATCCAGTTTGTAAATTTTGCTGAATTCGGCTTCCTCTGTTTTCGCCGTGCCTGTCATGCCTGCCAATTTCGGATACAGCAAAAACAAATTTTGATAGGTAATGGTAGCCAGAGTTTGGGTTTCCGGTTCAATGGGGACACCTTCTTTGGCTTCGATGGCCTGGTGCAACCCATCGCTCCAGCGCCGCCCCGGCATCACCCGCCCGGTAAATTCATCCACAATCACCACTTCATTGTTGCGCACAATATAGTTCACGTCTTTGATGAATAATTCCTTAGCTTTAATGGCATTAAATATGTAGTGTGCCCAAGGGTTTTCCGGGTCATACAAATCGGTGACACCCAAAAGTTTTTCGGCGGCAATAAACCCTTCATCCGAAAGTATAATATTGCGGTTTTTTTCATCTACTTCGTAATGCTCATCCCGTTTTAATTGGGCAGCAACTTGGGCAGCAGTTATGTATTTCTTTTCCCGTTCTTCCGGGTCACCCACCTGGCCGGAAATAATCAGAGGCGTGCGAGCTTCATCAATCAAAATCGAATCCACTTCGTCAATGATGCAGTAGTGGAAAGGCCGTTGCACCACATCCTCGATGCTGGTGGCCATATTATCCCGCAAGTAATCGAACCCCAACTCACTGTTGGTGGCGTAGGTAATGTCGCAGGCGTAGCTTTTGCGCCGTTCACTGGCATCCATCCCCTGCTGAATCAACCCGACGGTTAAGCCCATAAACCGGTGCAATTGCCCCATCCATTCCGCATCCCGGCGGGCGAGGTAGTCATTGACCGTCACGATGTGTACTCCCTTGCCGGTGAGGGCATTCAAGTAGGCAGGCAGGGTCGCCACCAGGGTTTTCCCTTCCCCGGTTTTCATCTCAGCGATTTGCCCCTCGTGGAGCACCATGCCCCCCAACAACTGCACGTCAAAATGGCGCAACCCCAGCACCCGTTTGCCTGCTTCTCGCACCGCAGCAAAGGCTTCCGGCAGTAAATCCTCAAGGGTTTCCCCCCGGTCCAGGCGTTGCCGAAATTCCGCCGTTTTGCCCCGCAATTCCTCATCCGAAAGCCGTTGCATCTCCTCTTCCAGCAGGTTAATTTCCACCACCAACGGCTTGTACTGGTTAATTTTGCGCTGGTTGGGGTCACCGAGCAGGAATTTGAGCATGGGCGTAGTTCGTGATCGGCTTGATCTATCCTAGCATTGGCGGATACCTCAGGAAGGAAACGGCTGTGGTAGGCTGAAAACGTCACTTGATTGGAGGCATTTGGACGCATGACTCAGGGGAAAGGTTTTGGTTTTGGGCTGGGCAAGATGAAGGAATTTGCCGATGCCCTCAAAAAGGCACAACAGGTGCAAGAAGGCGCCATCCAAATGCAACAGGAACTCGACAGCATGGAAATCGTCGGGGAAGCAGCCGAGGGTGCGGTCAAGGTGGTCCTCAGCGGTAACCAGGAACCCCGGCGGGTAGAAATTGCGCCAGCGGCTTTAGAAAAAGGGGCAGAGCAACTGTCGGAATGGGTGTTTACGGCGCTCAAGGCGGCCTATGATAAATCCACCGACACGATGAAAAAGAAAATGGACGAACTCACAGGCGGCTTAGGCTTGCCGGGGGTTTAACCGCTGCACAATGGTCGTCAAAATGCCTTCATCGCCCACATTGCCCGGCACAATCACCACAGGTAAGTTAGGGAATTGCGGGTGATCGTTTGGCGTGCGAATCACATTGATTCCAGGGGCAATCTGTCCTAATAACCGCACGGCAGTCAAGCGCAACCCGTGACTGAGAATTTCGTTGGAAGTGATCCCTCCTTTACTCACCAGAAATCCAATTTCCGAGGGCAAATGGTGTACCAGTAGAGATGTCACTTGAGCAACTTGAGTGCCGAAATACAAACGGGTTTGGGTATCCGGAAATTGTAGTTCTTGGCGGGGCGTGTAAATGACAGGAATCAAGCCCTGGTCAAGGGTAGCAGTAATCAATTCTGCGGCCTTTTCTACCACCTGTGCAGGAGTTTTGCCCTGGAGTAATTGGGCAATGGCCAATTCAATCCCCCGCACGTTTTCCTGTTGCAATAAATGCTGCACCTGCCGGGTAGAAAGTTGCACATGGGAACCTACAATCACCACGCCAGGTAAGCTGCCTTGAACATATTGGGACATGGATTCTGGAGCCACGGGTTGGGGGGGCAATTGGGCCAGGGCGCTGATAATCCCGGCAGCAGAACGCAATAAAAACCGTTTGCCTTGGGCGTGGGTGCGATACAGGGCTTGGGCGAATAAATGTAAATCTTCTTGGGTCACCGCATCCACTACCCCACAAGCGTTATGGTGTAGATTGAGCAATAATTCATCACAGCCAGAACGGATTTTATCTAATGTCAACCGAACCACTTCTTGACGTTTGATCCGCCCGCCAGTTTTTTCTTCCACATAAGCAGGTAAATAGGCAGAGCGATACCCGAATACCGAATCTTTGGCAAATTCCGTTTGATCCACCGGCACGGGCGTACCCTGCACGATGAGATAGTGCACACTGTCGCGGGTAATTCTACCCCCTTCGATAAAAGCAGGAATCAGCAAATGGGCATCAAACCCACCCAATTCCTGGTTGATCACCTCAATTTCTAGGGGATAGTGCCCCCGCAACGTTGAATCCGAGCGGCTGATGATGAGGTAATGGTTTAATAAATCATCCCCCACCACTTGCCGCAAATTCCGACAGATTTCTTGGGTGATTTGGGCAGCCTGCGTCGGCGTCCGGGCGCGAGTGTTTCCTAGGATAAAAAATAGGGGCGCTGTGTCCGCAAGGGCCATGCGTAGGGTGTCCACATCCCAGCGCAACAGGAGCAAACAGCTATGCACCGTCTGGGAACCGGTAGGGTCGTCATCCAAAATCAGCAGTTTCGGGCGGGTCATCTTGCCAGGGAAACCCTTAACCCTTCAGTATAGACACAAGCAGGTTACGGAGTAAGCCGGTGAATTTTCAGGAGTTGCAGGCCAAGCTGCATCAGTTTTGGGCGGCGCAAGGGTGTCTGATTGTCCAGCCCTACGATGTGGAAAAAGGGGCAGGCACCATGAGTCCCCACACATTTTTGCGCACCCTGGGGCCAGAGCCTTGGGCCGTGGCTTACGTGGAACCCTGTCGGCGTCCGGGAGATGGTCGCTACGGGGAAAATCCCAACCGCCTACAGCACTATTTCCAATACCAAGTGCTCATCAAACCTTCACCACCCGACATCCAAGAAACCTATTTGGAATCCCTACGCTGCCTGGGCATTCCCCCCGAAGAACACGACATTCGCTTTGTGGAAGATAACTGGGAATCCCCCACTTTGGGTGCCTGGGGCGTGGGTTGGGAAGTTTGGCTCGATGGCATGGAAATTACCCAATTTACCTACTTTCAGCAATGCGGCAGTTTGGATTGCCACCCGGTCGCCATTGAAATCACCTACGGGTTGGAACGCCTTGCCATGTACCTGCAAAATGTGGATAAAATTACCGATATTCGCTGGAATGACCAGGTGACCTACGGGGAAATTTATCTGCAAAATGAAATCGAACAATGCACCTACAATTTCCAGGCCGCCGACCCCCATATCTTGTTCCAACTATTCACGCTTTATGAAAAAGAAGCCCAACAGTTACTGAGCCAAAAACTGGTGATGCCCACCTTGGACTACGTGCTCAAATGCTCCCACACCTTCAACTTATTGGAAGCCCGGGGGGTGATTGCCGTCACCGAACGCACCCGCTATATTGCCCGGATTCGCCAATTAGCCCGCCAGGTCGCCCAACTGTACGTGCAACAACGGGAAGCCCTGGGGTTTCCTCTGCAACGTCCTAGCGTCTCGTCCCCCAAACCGGCATAATAAAAGCAAGCGTACAACCATCAGGTTTAGGAGTTGGGATTATGGCACGCACCCCCTCGGTGATGGTGGATTTGGGCACGCCTGCCCCAGACTTTCACCTGCCGGATGTGGTCACCGGAAAGATGATTAGCTTGGATACATTTGCCGATAAAACCGGTTTATTGGTGATGTTTATTTGCCGCCATTGCCCCTACGTCAAACACATCCAACATGAATTGGCGAAGTTGGGACGGGATTATCAAGATAAGGATTTAGGTATTGTGGCCATTAGTTCTAATGATGCGGAAAAATACCCGGAAGATAGCCCAGAATCCCTCAAAGAAATGGCCAAAGAATTGGGGTTTACCTTTCCTTTCTGCTACGACGAAACCCAAGCCGTTGCCAAAGCCTACCAAGCCGCCTGTACCCCGGATTTTTACCTGTTTGACCGGGAGCGCAAATTGGTCTATCGGGGGCAATTCGACGACAGCCGCCCCAAAAGCGACCCACCTATTCCCGTTACCGGCAAGGATTTGCGTGCTGCCATTGATGCCCTGCTCAGCGGTCAACCCATTTCCCCCGACCAACGGGCGAGCATCGGGTGCAACATCAAATGGAAACCGGGGAACGAACCGGATTATTACAAGGCTGCCTAAACTCTGCCAACTGTTCCCCACCCATTGGGGAACTTCCCAAACAGGGAAGAACACCTACAACAGTTGATCCATCAACGTAAGTACGGACCCCGCCGCCTGCCAATCTAGTGGTTGGGATTGCGTACTCAGCCATTGACTGAGCAACCGGTGTAACCCGATGAGCTTAAAACTGGGTTCTGCCTGCGTTTGCACCATCGCCGCCGCTACCGGCAAATAGCCCGTTTCCCCCAAATCCCCCAACAAAACCCGCTGTAAACGGCTGTCCGCCCGGTTGATCACTTGCAATAACTGCTCAATATAGACTGTGTCCTGGGTGAGCATGTACATTGTACAAAGAGCCGCTCCCTGCACCCGGGGCAAGGGATGATTGAGAAACGGTTGAATGGCAGGGATGGCTGACTGGGCATTCAGTCGTCCTAGGGCCAGCAAAATGGCCGGATAGGGTTGGGGCAATTCCTCTGTACCCAAAGCCGAAGGGCCACCCGTAGCCGTCAGCAATGCCACCAAGTCGGGGATGGCCTGCACAGCTCCCAACAGCCCCAACGCCGTCGCTGCCGCCCCCCGCAACTGAAAATCTGCCACCTGTAAACACGCCCGCAACCCTGGAATCGCCCGTGGGTCACCAATTTGCCCCAAGGCCCGAGCCGCATTGCGCCGCAAGGGATAACCCCCCAACGCCGTGCGGTCGGATTCATCCTGCAATGCCAGGATCAGCGCCGGGACTGCCTCCTTGACCCGAAACCGCCCCAACCACCACGCCGCATAGTAGCGTTGGCTGACATCCGGGGACTGTAGCTGGGCAATCGCCTCTTCAACCGTCACCCTGGCTGACCGTTGGCACTCCCTAACGCTTCAATCCGCACAATTTTGCCCCCTAAACGGGTGATGCGGCGCATTTCTTCATTCATGCGGTTGTAGGGCACGGTCAGAAACACACTGCCACTTTTGCGGATGGGAAAACTGCGGCGGTCGGTCTGGTCATTCTGGCGCAGACCCACCACTTCATAGCGAAACAAGCGCTGGTTGGCTTCCGTGACATCAGAAGCTCCGGCAATCGCTGGCCCGTAAAACATCGGTGCGGCTCCCGAATAAATTGCTTTTCCAATTTTAGAGGCTGGTGGCTCCCCCCGAAACCATCACCCTGCTACAAAAAATGAACTATTTGCCCCACGTCTGGCCCCTGAGCGCATGGTAGGATGAGTAAAAAACGCCCAGACGGGCCAATGGCAATGGTTCCCGGTGTTATGGAGGAGGTTCCCATGCGTCTCTGGATACTGCCGACGCTGTGGCTGACGGTTGTACTACATCCTGCCCACGCCCAAACCCCCGCAACGACCAGCAACACCCCGATTACCGACCAATTCCGCATCCCCTCCTTCCGGGACTACACCGGCGATGGCGTCCAGAATTTGGATGACCTCCCGGCGCACCAAAAAAACTACAACGACCTTTTGAAAAAATGGGCTGCCCGCATCAGCGGTACGAGTGGAGCATTGTGACATACTCCCATCGCTGACCCTACGGGTACAGCGTGGGCCTCTCGCTTCATCGGGGAGCTTTCGCAAGAACCCTCCACGAGCAGACACGGAATGCCCTACCGCGTAGTTGCACCAGATTCCGGCAAAAGCCGTTTTGTGCAACTACTCCCATCATACACCATGTGGGGGTATCTGTATCCCGACACTGACGCTACGGGTACAGTGCGGGGCTTAGCTACCCCCACACCCCGACAAGCTAAGTAGGGGCTATTCCTGTCAACCTTACCCTTGACGGCTGCGGCCAGATTCGCCACACTCAAAATAGCATTTCCCCTGCCCTAGGTTATGCCTAGGTTAAGGTTGGAAATCAATGGTCCCAAGGTGAGGTTTTTCCTGCTAGAATTTGGTTGGTTTGTTGTGAATTTTGGCAGTGAATCTGCCTGGGATATGTACCTGTTGAACTGTTGAGGAGTTAAGGTGATGCGTCCCCAAGTTTGGTTTTCTCTGTCGGTAACGGGCACGGTGCTGGTGGCAGCCATGACTCCGGCGAATGCGCAACCTGCACCCAAACTGTATGACCCCCCGGTGATGACCACTACAGCGGCGAAAACGGAAGCTTGGCCACCTTTTACCAAGCCGTTCCTGTGGAATCAGCCCAAAACCACAATTCAATTTCCTAAGCCCTCCTACTACGAACATCCTCTGGCGATTGAGCGGAGCATGGAACCGTTTCGGATTGGCATTAAAAAGACAACCGGTACGTCTGCAACCCCAGTGAGTGACAAATTCCGCATTCCGCCTTTTCGTGACTACACGGGGGATGGGGTTCAAAACTTGGATGACCTGCCTGGTCACCAAAGGAACTTCACGGACCAACTGAAAAAGTGGGCGAGTACCATTAGCAGTTGTTCCAAGCAGCGGGGTGTGATGTTCCGGCTTGTGGGTAGAGAGGAAGTGCCCATCGAAATCAACGGCGACCCCGGCAAAGTGCAGTTGAATGCCAACAATGTCCCCGTCTGTCCTGGCTAAAGTCGGATAGGGTTCTGAATGGAATATGGCTCCCTGGGCAACTGGGGAGTTTTTTTGTGGCCTTCGCTCAGGCTAGATATAATGGGGTGATGCTTGGAGTGACACCATGTCCCCGGAAGCTTTAGCCCAGTACCTGGAAGCCACCGGTCGGGTCAGTCAGCCCTGGTTATTGGTGCAGTTACGCTTGTTGAAATTGCAACAGGAACGCCCGGATTTGCCCCCAGAGGTGTACATGCAGCGGTTGCAGGACATCCATCAGGATTTGATGCTGTTGGGGGAATGGTGGCGGGGACGGGAAGCGGAGGTTTTCGGTTCTCCATGACCACCTATCGTGCAGAAATTCAGATCACGCTCAAGCCTTCGGTCCTGGACCCGGCAGGCACGGCGATCACCAAAGGTTTACAACAACAGCAGTACGCCGGGGTACAACAGGTGCGGATCGGTAAATATATTGAGTTAATTTTGACTGCAGCGGATGCCGCCACGGCCCATGCCCAGGTGGAACGTCTGTGTCAGGAGGTTTTGACCAACCCGGTCATCGAAACCTACCGCTTTCGGCTGGAGGCGGGCGAGTGAAGTGTGGCATTGTGGTGTTTCCGGGGTCGAACTGTGACCGGGATGTGGCCTGGGTGACGGAACACCTGTTGGGTCTGCCCACGCGTTTTATCTGGCATGAGGAGACGGATTTGGGTGCCCTGGATTTGGTCATTCTGCCAGGGGGGTTCAGTTACGGGGATTATTTGCGTTGTGGGGTATTGGCCCGGTTTTCGCCGGTGATGCAGGCGGTGGTGCGCCATGCCCAGCAGGGGAAATGGGTGTTGGGGGTGTGCAATGGGTTTCAGATTTTGACCGAAGTGGGTTTGCTGCCGGGGACCTTGATGCGCAATCGGGAGTTGCGGTTTATCTGCGATACGGTGCCAGTGCGGGTGGAACGCCATGATCTACCCTGGACGTGCCAGTATCAGGTGGGGCAAAGGCTCATGTTACCCATTGCGCATGGGGAGGGGTGTTATTACGCCGATCCGGATGTGCTACGGGAGTTGGAACAGCAGCGGCAGGTGGTTTTTCGTTATCTGCCCCCCAACCCGAACGGTTCTTTGGCGGACATTGCTGGGATTTGCAATCGCCAGGGGAATGTTTTAGGCATGATGCCCCACCCAGAACGGGCCAGCGACAGCGACCTGGGCAACACCGATGGTTTGGGGCTATTTCAGGGGTTGGTGGCGTGGTATGCTAAAAATGCCATGCCCAATCCGGGTCTATGAACGTATGAGGAATTGCTCGAACGGTATCGATCCGCCGAACGGGAGTTCAGCGGTCAAGATCAGTGGGGTGGACTGGTACAAGGCGGCGCTCAACGGGGTAAATCTCACCCAGGCGGAATTGCAGTAGGCCATCTTGCGGGAAGCCGACTTGAGTGATTGTGTGCTGGTCGGGGCCACTTTGTCGCCAGGGAAACTGTCGGGGGCAGTGTTAGCCGGGGCAAAACTGAGTTGAACAGACACGAGCGGGGCGATGTTGATCCAAGCGGAATTAACCAGTGCGAGTTTAATTGGCGCCTACTTACACCGACTGGATGGCCGGGAGGCGAATTTTTAGCAAGCGGACCTTGAATGGGATTACGCTGCAAATTTACATAATTCTCATTGTTTATTTGATATTGCAACTGTTAAAAGTCCACAGATGTATGGGAGTAAATTGGTAGATAAATTGCGATATATACTTAATACGGCAAAGTTGGAATTTTGCCCATTGGCTCCATCGGGTTGTTTCCTGCCTCAATGTGTAAAGTTTTGTTGCAGGATTCAACACTTGTGCGGAGTATGGTAAGGTTCAAACGCTCAAAAGGCGTTCTGGAATGGGAACCTATCTAGGGGAACTATCTTCTTAAACGGATAGAAATAGAATAAAAAATGGGATCGGTTGGTTCCAGTTGCAGGGGGTTACGCCAATGAAACGTATGCTTTGGGCGAGTGCCGTAGGTTTGAGTCTGGTGGCTATGGGAACACCAGCGCTGGCTAATCCCTACCCTTACGGACACCCTGGGGTTCACTTTGGCCAACAACTGTTAATTTATCCCTACAAATCCTTGACACCCTATTACCCGTCGGGGTCGGCGCGGGGGTATGTGTATGTGGCTCCCTTGCAAACAACGAAGGTGTATGGGGTGGTGGCACCTTACACGGTGACGGTTTATCCCTACGTGAATTACGACTCTAAGGCCGGGTTTTCCTATGGGTTTACAGCGTTGCCGGGGGGTGTTTATCCAACAGTGGGCGGGTACACGACGCCAGTGTATGGGCCAGGGTGGGTGATTTATCCCAATGCGCCTCGCTACGGGTACTAGGGGGTAACAGGAGGCTTTTTTTGCGGTAGGATGCCTGTGAGGTGTGTTCGGCAGCGGTAGCCCCCATGCGGATTGCTCTGTTTACGGAAACGTTTTTGCCGAAAATTGATGGGATTGTGACCCGGTTGCGCCATACGATCCGCTGGTTAGGGCGAATGGGTGATGAGGTATTGGTGTTTGCACCAGCGGGGGCACCGGCGGAGTACTGCGGGGCGAAAGTAGTGGGTGTTGCAGGGGTGCCGTTGCCTTTGTACCCGGAGTTGAAGTTGGCTTGGCCGCACTGGGGGATTGGCCAGCGGTTGCGGGAGTTTCGGCCGGATGTGGTGCATGTGGTGAATCCAGCGGTGTTGGGGGTAGGGGGGTTGCTGTTTAGTAAGTGGTATCGTTTGCCTTTGGTGGCTTCTTACCATACGCATCTGCCCCGTTATTTGCAGCATTATGGGCTAGGGGCCTTGGAAGGGGTCCTGTGGGCGCTCCTGCGGGCGGGACATAACCAGGCGCAGTTGAATCTGTGTACTTCAACAGCGATGTTGCAGGAGTTGCGCGCCAATGGCATCGAACGGTTGGCCTTGTGGCAGCGTGGGGTGGATACGGAGTTGTTTCACCCAGGGCAGTACCGGCAAGAAACACGGGTGCGGTTGACGGGGGGGCATCCCGAAGCGCCGCTATTGCTGTATGTGGGGCGGTTGTCGGCGGAAAAGGAAATTGAGCGGTTGCGACCTCTGTTGACGGCCATGCCGACGGCTCATCTGGCCTTGGTAGGAGATGGCCCACACCGGGAACAACTGATGCGGTACTTCCAGGGCACAAATACGCATTTTATCGGTTATTTACAGGGGGAAGCGTTGGCGCAGGCGTTTGCGGTGGCGGATGTGTTTGTGTTTCCTTCCTGCACGGAGACGTTGGGGCTGGTGCTTTTGGAAGCGATGGCAACGGGCTGTCCGGTCGTGGCGCCCCGGCGAGGGGGAATCACCGATATTGTGCAGGATGGGGTACAGGGGTTTCTCTACGAACCAACAGACGAGATGAGTTTGGTACGGGCGGTGCAACGGGTTTTGGCTTCTCCGGCACAACGCCAACGGCTACAGGTCTCGGCCCGGCAGGAAGCGGAACGGTGGGGTTGGGAGCAGGCGACGGCTCAGTTGCGCCAGTACTACCAGCAAGTGGCAGTGGGATGTTGACCCTGGAAGAACGGTTGCAGGGGGCGTTGTTGGGAGCTGTGCTGGGGGAAGTGGGGGCTGCCCACCCCTGGTCATCCTGGATATGGCATCCGCACGCACCGGGAACCTGGGGTCAGGTGTTGTACCAGGGCTGTGCCTATTGGGCGGGGCGATCCTCTGTCATACCCTCAGCGCAAACGGCAGCGGAAGCCTTAGTACTGGTGTTGCCGGGGTTGGTGCTGTGCTATCCCCAGGGGGATCGGATGCGGGAACTGGTGGCTACGGCGCAATTGCCAGCGGTGGTGGCAGAATGGGCTGGGGTATTGGCCTTGGCGCTCCAGGGTCAGGTGGGGGAACCTATAGCCGATGCGGAAACCTGGCCGGATGTGGCGGTGGCCGTGACGGATTTCATTGAAGGAGCAACTGACCCTAGCACAACCTTGGCCTTGGGGGTGAAACGGGGGCGTTCTCCATTGACGCTGTTGCTTACGGGCTATTTGTTGGGGGCCTATGGGGGAGTGCGGGGGTTTCCCAGCGCTTGGGTGGTGTCTCGCTTGCAGGATACCAACTGGCGCACCTGGGGGACGGAATTGCTGACCCGATGGGCGGGTGTACGGGCAGGCCGATTTCCCTGGGCGGTCGCACCGGTTGCCAGTGCCACTGGGGTAGGTTCTCGCTGATACGCAATGTGATGTCGTCATTGAGCACAAGATAACTTTTGCAAAAACGGCAATGCAAAAGGTAGGTTTGGGAGTTGTCGAAAATTCAATGAGCGCAGTCTCCAGCGGATAGGAAAAAGCCAATTTTATGGCGCTGAAATTGGCAAAGGGTATGCCAAAGAAAGGGAGTGCCCAGGTGACGCTCCTGTTAACGATGGGAGGTATGCGGCCAGAAGTGTTGAAAGATAGGTAAAGGCAGAAAAAGAGGGGTCAGAATATAGTATTCCAACTCCTGGAAACCAAAACATAAAACAACTATAGCAATTCTAATTTGATTGAGAACGGTTGGATGGGTTATACTCATTAGCGAAAGCGTGAGAACATAGCTGAGGGGTAAGAATGTTGACATGTACGAAATCAGAAATGGTCGCTCTTTTAGGAGAATTTATCCGGAATACTTCTGATGTGAGGGAACGGAAACGCGCCTTGGCAGTAGAATGGCTATAGAAGGTAAACCTTACGGCGAGATGGCGGAATTATGAGGCGTCTATAAGTCATTTATTACGCGCTAGAAACAAGAATTCTGTGAGCGAGGTATTGAAGAACTTAAACTCAGTGATCAGGGTAGAAAAGGTGACCTATCAGAAGCAGAAAAACAGGAATTGACTGGTTAAAAACAAAGAATTACTGCAATTTAGATGAATTAATAACTCATATTGAGGTGAATTATGATGTAATTTATCAATCTAAACAAAGCTATTATGACTTGTTCTCAGAAGCAGGCATTACCTGGAAGAGGTCTCAGAAAGTCAAACCCAAAACAGAGCCAGAAGTTGTAAAAAAACAAGAGGAAATTCAAGAATTTATACGAGCTAATCATTCTGAAATCGAGTCAGGGCACTTAGTCTTCCCATTTTTAGATGAGTGTCATCTGTGCTGAGGTGATGTTTGTGGCTATGGGTGGGGGCGCTCCGATATGAGGGTAGAAATTTTTATGGCAAACGAAAGAAGGAGACAGACTTATTTTGGCGCTTTAAACGATTAGACAAAAGAATTTATGGGAATACGCTGGTGCGAGTAGTGCGAGTACTATTGACTTTGTGAAGTATCTGAGAGAAAAGTTTTGTGGGCCAAGGATGGTGTTCATTGGGGATGGAGCGGCCTACCACAAAGCACGGGAAATAAAAGCATATCTTGCCTAAGTAAACCGAGGTCAAGAAGAGCAGGAGTGGGAGTGAACCGGTATTTTATTTGCGCCCAATTGTCCTCAGCAAAATCCTGTTGAAGATGTAGGGTCACATGGCGAAAATTCCTTGAGAGGTTTTCGGTACCAACTCAAGTCATTATTCGCTGCTAAATGGCTATTTAAGTTCGCTTTGAGTCATCAGCAATTTACTTTCCCTAAGATCGGATCAATACGCACCTCGTTCTATTCTCATTTAGGATTGCTATAGCCTGCTCTGTTTGCGAAAAAATCCATCAGACAATCCATACTCACCATACTCATCTCCTAGAAATCTGTAATGATTTTATCAGCAGAATAATACCTGGTGTGTGGAAGGAATGAACAACCATATTGAATTAATTTAAATTAGTTAGGGGACAAGCCTATGGCTTTTTAAGTTTTAACAACTTTTGGGCAAAAACCTTAGCCGTATTCTCTCATCAGCAAAATTATCACCCTAAAGCTGCAAGAGCATACTAGAGTAACATTACTGACTGCTGTACAGTCTTAAATCATTGCTCATGAGGATTAACATCCCTAAATATTTTTCAATATCCCTGTATATTCTGTAATGCATGATACCTCAGAGCTAAAAGTCAACCAAGAGCTTCTCGATTAGGTAGGTGTTCATCTCAGACAGATGGGGAACATACCCAACCAAAGGGCCAAGCAGCTAGGTATGTAAGGTCAAACTGATTGGCAAGAGTTATTCCCTGGATACGGGGTGAGTAGTGAACCGGCACAGAATGTTAGGGAGTACTGGTAGCTGGGGCGATGACCTCTTGCCAAGGATTCGGTTGCGGTCTCATGATCAAAGCGATGCTACCGGGGAAAGAACTTCCCACTCCAAGGCGCGGGGCGCATGTCAACACATCTGCGTTGTAGTGCTAAGGTGGAAATAGCTTCCCTTCAGAATGCAACTCAAATAACGGGGAAGTAGGACACGAGCAAGGATAGGGGGAGACTTGGGTGACTAAAGCACGTGTTTCTTTAGACTATGGTTTGATTGGCAATGGACGGATATGCGCTCTGGTTTCGCCATTAGGTAGCATTGACTACCTATGTATGCCTACGTTTGAAGGGGCTTTTGTTTTCGACCGTTTATTGGACAAGGAGCGGGGGAGTTATTTTGCCATTGAACCCCTCAATCCAGAGCTATATACGGTTCAGCAAACCTATGAAAAAAATAGCAATGTTTTAATGACTATTTTTGAGTCCAGTTTCGCCTCGTTTGTGATTCATGATTTTATGCCCCGTTGGGAAGTTTGGGATGGTAATCGCTCTTACACGCCACCTGAACTTTACCGTTATATTGAAGTGCGTTTTGGGGAGCCAGAAATTATCGTTCACTACCACCCACGACCTGGTTATAAACCGGAGTTTGCTCCCTGTGTGTTGGTGAATGAAACCACCATTGAGTCCCCACACCAAGACAACAGTTTGTTTTTAGTCACTAATGTTTCGCCGGTGCAGATTATTGGCAAAGAGCCGATTCGGTTGAAGGGAGATGCGTTTTTAGCCCTATCCTATTACCAACCGATTCGGGAGCAGGCCATTACGACGATCAAGGAAAAATTGGTGCGAACAAATCACTACTGGCAGCGGTGGGTGAAGCACTGCTATTTGCCTGATGAATATCAAAAGCCGATTATTCGCTCGGCGTTAACGCTCAAACAACTGATCTATGAACCGACGGGTGCCATCATTGCGGCTCCGACGACCAGTTTACCGGAAATCGTAGGTGGTGTGCGCAACTGGGACTACCGTTACTGTTGGATTCGGGATTCATTTTTTACCGTAAATGCCCTGCTGAAATTATCCAAGTTTGAGGAGACAGAAAATTTTGTCGCCTATTTGTCCAAAATTATTTTGGCGCATCGGGGTTATCTAAAGCCACTCTACACGATTGAAGGACATGATGTGCCAACGGTGCAGTATTTGGATTATTTAGAAGGATTTCACGGCAGTCGTCCGGTCCGAATTGGTAATGATGCCACCTTGCACCACCAAACTGATGTGTATGGAGAAGCGTTGTTGAGTATATATCCGGTGTTTGTGGACGAACGGGTGGTGTGCCAAAACTGTGATTTGCTATGGACCTGTGTGGAACAACTGGTGGAATTGGCCATTCAAAAATTCCCCGAAAAAGATAACGGCATTTGGGAAATCGGCAACCGGCCTGACCATTACACGTTTTCAAAATTGATGTGCTGGGTAGCGGTGGATCGGGGGTGTAAAATTGCTTACAAACTCAAACGGCAAAGTCTCTACCGCCGGTGGAATCAAAAGCGGAAATTAATGCGGGAGATGATCCTGGGTTCGGCTTGGAATGAAGAGCGGCAAGCCTTTACCCAAGCCTATGGCAAACCTGATTTGGATGCCAGTAATTTACTCATGCCAATCTTGGGCATTATTGAGCCAAAGGACCCGCGGATGTTGGCCACGATTCAGCGTTGCGAAGAGGAATTGATGGTGGATGGCTTTATGTTTCGCTACACGAATCAAGATGAGCTAGGTTTACCAGAAAATGCATTTATGATTTGTACGTTTTGGTTAATTGATGCGCTGACGCTATCGGGTCAAAAGCGCAAGGCAAGAAGCTATTTTGAGCACGCTCTCTCGTTCGGAAATCATTTAGGTTTATTCTCGGAGGACATTAATCAAAAAACCGGGGAGTTGACGGGGAATTTTCCCCAAGCCTATACCCACGTAGCAATTATCAATTCGGCAATGCTGCTGGCGCAAAACTAAAAACCCAGGAGGTTACCATGACCCAAGAAAATCACTCTGATTCCACCATAAAACCGGTGATGTCATCTGGGCGTGGTGGCCGTCTCGTCATTGTCTCCAACCGGGAACCTTATACGATTCAGACCTGTGGCAATGAAGTGCGCATTGAACGGATGCCAGGGGGCTTGGTGTCGGCACTGGACCCTGTCCTACGCCAGCGGGATGGCTTGTGGATTTGTTGGGAAGATACGTCGAAAAAATCGGTGGAAGTGGAAGATGTGGCCAGCGATGAAGACAGTATTGACTGGGATAAAATTCAACTGCCCTACAAAATTAAACCCGTGCCTTTGACGCCTCAGGAAATCAATCACTATTACTACGGTTATGCCAACACGCGCTTGTGGCCGTTATTCCATTACTTTATTTCCCATTGCAATTTTTTGGATGAACGGGACTGGCCGAGTTATTTCACAGCGAACCAAAAATTTGCCGATGCGGTTGTGGCTTGTACGGATGCGGAAGATTGGATTTGGGTGCAGGATTATCATCTGTTGTTAGTGCCGGAATTGGTGCGGCAACAACGACCCAACTATAAAATTGGTTTGTTTTTGCACATTCCATTTCCAGCGCTGGAGGTATTCAGGATTCTTCCAAGGCGGAATGTGATTTTACAGGGGATGCTGGGCAGCGATTTGATTGGGTTTCACATTCCCGATTACGCCGCCTATTTCCTGGATGCCGTAGAGCGGTTATTACCCGATGAGGCTGTTAAGGTTGATCGGGAAAATATGCGGATTTACTATCAGGGACGTTGGGTTCAGGTGGGGGCGTTTCCCATTAGTATTGATGCGGCGAAAATCACGGCGCTGGTTTCTACTCCCAAATTGCAAAATCGGGCGCGAAAACTACGGGAAAATTATCCGGCTAAGTATATCGGTTTGAGCGTGGATCGTCTGGATTACACCAAGGGTATTTTAGAAAATTTACAGGCGTTGCAAGTATTTTTTGAAAAGTACCCGGAACACATTGGTAACTTTTGTTTTATTCAGATTGCCTCGCCGACACGGACAGCGGTTCCTGCCTATCAACGGATGCGGGAGGAAGTGGAGCAGGCGGTGGGGCGTATCAATGGGTTATTTTCCTACGATAATTGGGTGCCAATTCATTACTTTTACCGGCGATTTTCCCTGGAGGATATACTGGCCTATTTCATGATTGCGGATGTGGCGATGATCACGCCGCTGCGGGATGGGATGAATTTGGTGGCTAAGGAGTACTGCGCGGCGAAGGTGGATTTGTCGGGTGTGCTGATCTTGAGTGAATTAACAGGGGCGGCTTATGAGTTAAAAGAAGCCTTGATGATCAATCCTTTTTATATTGAGGAAATGGCGGACAAATTGCACGCTGCTTTGAATTTACCGGCGCCGATTCGGCAGGCAAAAATGCGGGCCTTGCGGCAAACGGTGTGCAATTACGACATTCACCATTGGGTGCAATCGTTTATGGATGCGTTTGCCTATGCGGTCAGTCATCGCTGAGTACTGGCAGCGGGAATGGCCCCTGGCTTTGCTGTTGGATTATGACGGCACCTTGACGCCGATTGTCTCTGACCCTGCCCAGGCGTTTTTGCCCCCGGAAGGCACTGCCCTATTGCGCCGATTGTGTCGTCATCCTTTGCTTCATGTGGCGATTGTCAGTGGTCGTTCGTTGTCGCAATTACAGAGTTTCTTAGGGGCTTTGCAGGGGGAAGCCATTACCTGGTGTGGGTTGCATGGGGGGGAAATTTATGTGCCGCAGAAGGGTGAATTTTTAAGGCAACCGGCACGGGATCAGATTCAGCAGCAACTACAACCACTGCGGGATGAAATTAGCAACCGCTTAACTGCGGCCAAACTCATTGATTCGGGAGTGTTGATTGAGGATAAAACCTATTCGGTAGCGGTGCATTATCGCCAAGCGGCAGCAGTGGTCAAACAGCAGGTCATAGCGTTACTCCACGGCCTGTTTGCCCACGATACCGAGATGACAGCGCCTTTCAAATTGCAACCGGGGAAGGAGGTTTTGGAGGTGTTGCCCCGCACGTTTGACAAGGGGGATTGTGTGGCTTTTCTTTGGGATCTGTGGCAGGTGCGCCAGGGGTGTTACATCGGGGACGACCTGACGGATGAGGCGGCTTTTGCAGTGGTCAATCAGCGGGGGGGACTGTCGCTGGCAGTAGGCAAAACACCGGGAACGACCCAAGCGCAGGTGCTGTTACCGGGGGTGGCGGCGGTTTATGAGGCGTTGGCTGCCCTCGGATCGTAAAGCAAATCGGTAAAGTTCCCAGGGTGTGCCGGGAGAAGGGTTAAGCTGAGGCCAACGGTATGCACGAGGTGGTAGGGATGGCGCAGCAGCAGATCGGCCTGATCGGACTGGCCGTGATGGGGGAAAATCTGGTTTTGAACCTGGAACGAAATGGGTTTTCGGTGGCTGTGTTCAACCGCACGACGGAAAAGGTGGATGAATTTATCAAGGGTCGGGCGGCAGGTAAAAACATTGTGGGGACGCATTCGCTGGAGGAATTGGTTGCTTGTCTGGAACGTCCGCGCAAGATTTTGATCATGGTCAAGGCGGGCAAGCCGGTGCAGGCGGTGATTGATCAATTAAAACCCTTGCTGGAGCCGGGGGACATTCTCATTGACGGAGGCAATTCCTGGTACGAGGACACGGAAGCCCGCACGCGGGAACTGGAAGCCATGGGGTTGCGCTACGTGGGCATGGGGGTCAGCGGTGGTGAAGAGGGAGCCTTGCATGGCCCCAGTCTGATGCCCGGCGGCACGAAGGAAGCCTACGCGGAGTTAGCACCCCTGTTGACGAAAATTGCAGCCCAGGTGGACGATGGCCCCTGTGTGACCTACGTCGGGCCGGGCGGTTCAGGGCACTACGTCAAAATGGTGCATAACGGCATTGAATACGGGGACATGCAGTTAATTGCTGAAGCCTATGATTTACTCAAAAATGTGTTGGGCTTGTCAGCGGCGGAATTGCACCAGGTCTTTAGCGAGTGGAATCAAACGGAAGAATTAAATTCTTTTTTGATTGAAATTACGGCGCACATTTTTGCGGTCATGGATCCGGAAACTGGCCAACCGCTCGTAGATATGATTTTGGATAAAGCAGGGCAAAAGGGTACGGGCCGCTGGACGGTCACCAGTGCGCTGGAACTAGGGGTGCCGATTCCCACGATTGCGGCGGCGGTGAATGCGCGGATCATGTCCAGCCTCAAGGAGGAACGGGTGGCTGCTGCGGATCACCTGCCGGGTCCCCAGATAACCCACTCCCCAGAAAAAGCCCTGTTTATTCAGAAGGTGCGGGATGCGTTGTATTGCTCGAAGATTTGCTCCTATGCCCAGGGTATGGCTTTGTTGGCAACCGCTTCCCAGGCCCTCAACTACCACCTGAACCTGAGCGAATTGGCCCGTATTTGGCAGGGCGGATGTATCATCCGGGCGGGCTTTTTGAAGAAGATCAAACAGGCATTTGGGGACAATCCCACTCTACCCAATCTGCTTCTGGCACCGGAATTTAAGCAGAGTATTTTGGAGCGGCAAGGTGCTTGGCGGGAGGTGGTAGCAACAGCGGCGCACTTGGGGATTGCCGTGCCAGCATTTAGTGCTTCTTTGGACTATTTCGACAGCTATCGCCGGGCCAATCTGCCTCAAAATCTCACCCAGGCGCAGCGGGACTTTTTCGGGGCACATACCTACGAACGGATAGACCGCCCTGGCACGTTCCACACCGAATGGACCCAAATGAAGGCGAAAGAACGCGTGGGTTAGACCGAGGGAACAGGTGGGGACATTTACCCTAGAAGATGCCCGGGCGGCATTCCAAAGGCTGTGGGGGTACTCGGATTTTCGCCCACCCCAAGGGGAAATCATCAGCAATTTGTTGGCGGGGCGTGATAGCCTGATCGTTCTGCCTACAGGGTTTGGCAAATCCATCTGTTTCCAGTTGCCTGCTTTGATGCAAGAAGGGGTGACTTTGGTGCTTAGCCCCTTGATTGCCCTGATGGAGGACCAGGTGCAGGCGTTGGTCGAAAAAAATCTGCCAGCGGCAACGCTACACAGCCAACTGTCGCCTTTTGAGCGCAAACGCACGCTGCAACGCCTACAGAAGAATGAATTGCGTCTGCTGTACCTGGCCCCCGAAACCCTGCTGAGTCCGCCGGTGTGGGAGGTATTAACCCGCCCGGAGGTGGACATTCGGGGCATTATTCTCGATGAGGCGCACTGTTTGGTGCAGTGGGGAGACAGCTTTCGCCCGGCCTACGAACGGTTGGGAGCGGTGCGGGGGGCCTTGCAAAAAACCAAACGGGCAGGTACACGGATTCCCATTGCTGCGTTTACGGCCACTGCCGACCCCCTGACCCAGGAAACCATCAAGCGGGTGTTGCGTTTAGAAAACCCCGAAGTGGTGCGCCGCAGCCCTTATCGTTCCAACATTAGCATTACGGTTCATACGGTCATTACTCCGTATCAAAGGCAACAGCGGGTGTACAACACAATCAAATCCCACGAGGGAGAAGCAGGTTTGGTGTATGTGGCTACCCGTCGGGATACGGAGACCTGGGCGGCATGGTTGCGCAAAAAGGGCATTACCACGCACGCCTACCATGCGGGGTTGTCGGCGACCCAGCGGCGGGAGTTGGAACAGTTGTGGTTGAGTGGGGGTGTGCCGTTTCTGGTCTCGACCAGTGCTTTGGGGATGGGGGTCAACAAACCGGATATTCGCTGGGTGATCCACATACAGCCGCCTTTTAACCCTTTGGATTACATCCAAGGCATTGGTCGGGGTGGACGGGATGGTCAGCCAGCCGAAGCCATTACCTTTACCAGTCAACCGACGGGCTGGTGGGGCAAATTGCCGGTAGGTTGGTTGTTCAACTGGCTGAATCCCACCGAAATCAAAGCGCAACGCCATTACCTAGAGCAACTACAAAAGCAGTACCAGGAAGCCCAAAAAGCAGCAGAGACATTACCCAGTCAAGGCCGACTGGATCAACTCAAAGACAACCCCCAGGCGGCGGCAGCCCTGGCCTTGTTGCATCGGGTAGGAGCGCTGCACTGGGAGGACCCCTACCAGTACAGGATTCTCAAGGACCAACTGGCGCGGGTTTATGTGCAACCGAGCGACCTGGGCCTAAAAGCCATTAACGCCTATCTCAGAACTGACCAATGCCGGTGGCAATTTCTGGTGCAGGCTCTGGGGTTAGAGCAGGAGGGCGACCCCCTGCCCTGTGGTCACTGTGATAACTGTTGGCGGGCAGGACGGGGCAAACGCCCTAACTAAACGAAGCCATTTGGGAGGTCACTGTCGCTTGATTCACCCACAGCCGCACCCGTTGGGCCAGCAGTTCCGGGTACTCCAGCATGGCGAAATGACCACAGTTAGGCAATTCCCAGACAATATCTTCACCAGCACGAAAACGGGGATGAAAACTCGCCAAATGTCGCACATACAAGCAGGGCATGATGTCATCCTGTTGCCCCCCCACCAAGTAGAGGGGTTGGGACAAGGTACTCACGATTTGGGGTAAACGATGCACAGCCGCCTCGGTCGTGGAAGTAAGCAGCGTACCCGTTGCCGCTTGGGGACAGGCATTCAGCCAATCCTTCAGCCGTTGTTTGCCCCAGCGCAGGTCCAGCGGGCGTGCCACACTCCTACGGGCAAAAAACCAGCCCCCCAACGGCACAAACTGCAACCAACGCGGGCGAAACCGCACCAACTGTACCCCGATGCGGCGAAAGCGGTCAAATGCCTGCTGTAGATAGATGCCCCCACCCGCATTTACACCAATCACCCCGGCCACCCGATCCGGATACTGGGCTGCCGTCAACAGCGCCACACTGCCCCCCAAGGAATGCCCTACCAACCAACAATGAGTAATTCCCAAATAAGTCAACAACTCAACCAAATCTTGCGCATAACTATCCAACGTAAACTCATCATTTTTAACCGTAGGTTGTGATGCGCCAAAACCTCGTAAATCATAACTTAAACAGGTGTAATCAGACTTCAATAAATCAATCAGGGGTTGCCAATAATGATGACTTAAAAGCCAACCATGAATGAACACTAAAACCGTCCCTTTCCCTACCAAATGATATGTATGCGGCACATTACGGATGGTGACAACCGGCATAGAAACACACCGTAGAGAGTCCATCAGGCATCCCTTGTGTAGTTCAATTTTAGCAGACACCCAGGGGCATTCCTAGAACACCACGCTTGAAAAACAAAACACCCCTGCCCCACATCACTTGATAACTCTGATAATATGGCCCATATTTCTAGAACCAGAAACATAGCATGATGAATAGACTGTTAACATATATATTTAAGCTATGCTTAGTTATTAACATATTTTAATTCTAGTTCAATTTTTGACGTTGATGATAGGCAGTATTAAACTTCTCAACGGATTAAGCATTTACCGATTGGTCTCTGTGATAATTCTTCTGATGCTTCCCCGGCCTCGGGAATAACCAGCAATAATCGCCATTTTGGCGTGCGATTATCTCTTTCGAGAATGGGATGATTCTGACAATCTCATGTTTTGCTGACCTACTTTTTAACGAGGATATAGGCTTGGGTGTACTCCGGTAAACGGCGATGGTACTCCAAAAATTCCCGACGGCTAGGGAAAATGCCTGCTAGATAATCCAGTTGCCCCAGATTCGGCAAAAATGCTCCCCCCGTATCCGCAATTGTCCCTAGCATCCACTGCCCTGGCGACCGCTCTAGCAACACCATGCGCCCCAGCCCTACATTCCACACATCCCCGGCGAACGTGACCCCTGGTCGAATCGGGATTTTATTCTCCACCTCACTGCCATAGCCAAGGATGGCATTCACCTTGCGAAAATACCAATACCGCTGTTGATCCCAGGGATGTACCCCCCGCACAAACGGAAGACCATTATTTCTATCCACATTAAAATAATTGGTGCTACGGTCAGGAAATTGCAGCAAAATCGTCCCTTGCAATAACGCTTCCTCCAAACCCTCCCGTGTCACATAGGCCAAGGGCGTTACTTTGAAGGCGTCGGGACGACCCGGATGATAAGCCCCTGCTAACACCTCCTGCTTGGTGTATTTTTTGTAAAATTCTTCCGCGACCCAAGCATCATTAATGCTGTACAGTGCATGGACATATTCCCCCTGGGGTCGGCGTGTACCCCGATGGCGAAACACCGCATATTTGGTTAACCTTACCTGGGGCGACGTACCATTCTGGGGATGATACGCTTGCCATCGCCACCCCCGGAAATGCCTACGGATAAAGTCAGTATTTTGTAAACGAATTGGCTGGGCGTGGGTCAGGTCATGCAACAGCACCTCAATCATAAAATCCAACGTGCGGGTTACGTCAGCCACCTGCACACCCCATGCCCCCAACAGCCCTGGGCGTTGAATGACCGCATCCCGCCCCTCCTGTTCTCGGAAATAGCGACGGGTATTGATCAAAACAATCAGCAATTCCTGGGGGTCAAACGTCACTTGTCCTGCTGGCAATGGTTGTTCCCGGAATACCACCTGGGGATGCACCTGGTAGCGACTCTGACCAAATTCATCAACCACCGTGTAATAGGCCGCCTGGGCAGGAGTACTCCCAAACCCCACCCCCACACCAAGCAATATACCCATCAATAGGCGAGCAGGTCGCACTGTCAATTTCACAGGCCACTGTATGTTAAAAGATTAGAGCAAAGCGTTTCACATTGCAATTGGTTCTCTCGCAGTACAAGGGCAGTCCTGTGGCAGAACAACTACATCAACTGAAATGCCCGGTGGGATGACGGTCAGATAATCTTTATTCATTCTTTAGAGTCAAATTCATATTGAGCGTGTACAATAGCTGTCCAAAAACTGACCACAATTCAGGGGTATGAGTTGGCGATTCAATTGTTTGGTTCGTCTCACAGGGCTTGGTCGCACGGTACGAGTAGCAACAATTACTATAGTCTTTTTGGGAATAGGTGGTTGGTTGGTGAAAAGGGGTCATCGAGCCTACTGGGAGACGACTATTTTTCAGGTCCAGACCGTAGATTTCAACATCCTTGCTCATACTCTGCCAACCACGTTGTCTTTAGCTTTGGTGCGCAAGGATTGGGTGACAATTCAAAAAGTTCTGGATAGTAATTACAGTTTATTCGGTCTTGTCGTTACCGATCCCGAGGGGAAGAAAATATTAGCAATGTCAAAATCAAAGGTCGTACATGACAATTTCGGCTGGCAACGTAAATTATTGGAACAACCTAATTCTCTACAGGGTCATCCCTACAGCTATTTAGTCTATCCACCCCCTATTACACCGCAAATATCCTATGCCAGCCCCTATGTTAAGAATCCCGAACCATTGCAAAAACCACCTGGGAAAATCATCGGTCGCATCTACTACATTCGTGGCATCCCCCCATCCATCTGGGAAGACTTGCAAATGTGGATGTCCAAGTACTTTTGGGCAGAAAGAGATGCGTTCCCTTTGTATTCCAATACTTTGTTACTAACGGCTTCCCTACTTGTATTAACCATCTTGTTAACTGAAATGATTATTCATCTGAAACAGCAAGAGGTAAACCAGAAGCAAAAAGATTATGAACAGCTTGCCCAGCAATGTGAACAGCTTGCCGAGCAACTATCCTCTGAGCAACAGTTAAATGTTTATCTTAAAGAAGAGCTATCTTGTACCAGGGAAAGTCTAGCTTCTCTAACAGCCTTGAAAGCACAATATAGTCAAGAATTAGAAACCAGCAGACAAGAAAAAAGACGCTTAGAACAAGCATTAGAGGATATCAGTCGCGATAATAGGCTGCTCAGAGAAAGGTATGAGCAAATCAGCCAAAAAGAGCACCAGCTAAATAGACAGATTGAACAGCTAAAACAAGAGATAGAGGAAAAAGAGCAGCAAATCAGAAGCATCAGGGAAAAACAAGAGCAGATGCAAGACACGGAAAATACTTACTTGCAAAGAACGAGGGATTTAGTGAACACGCACTTACGACCTAGTGATGGAAGAGATATGACCTTTGAGCTGTTGGAAAAACTTTTTGAATTGGGGTTTATTCCAAAGTTTGGTTCCAACCCTGCCCAAGTATTCAGCCCAAGTGATCCATTTGATAGGATGACCAGAATGTTATCGAGGAATTTTAGTAGGCTTAATAACGTCCTGAGTCAACTGATTAGATGCATGCAAGAAAGAAGGGATTCTTTTTCTCACCGATTTTCTAGAATTGATGATTGTATCAATGATTTTTTTGATCTACTTAGAAGACGAGGGATTTTGTACGGTTTAACTTGGACACAAAGCGAAGTCACTGCGAGGATAAATTACAACAACCACCGTTTTCATGAGTGTCAAAAATTTTTACAGGGTCAATGGCTTGAGTACTACCTTCACAAGAAAGTATGTGATTTTTACAGAAGACTGCAAAGAAGCGTTGTTTGTCTATTCAATTTGGAATTTAATACAATTAGTGGATCCAGCGAATTTGATCTAATTGCGTTCATTGATAGGCAAATAATGGTTGTTTTTGAATGTAAAACGGGCGATTACGAATCGTTTAGAGACAGAATTTCCAAATATGTCAATCGCTCAAAGCAATTGCAACTACTGCCCAAACAATTCATTCTTTTAGCCGCTAGATTGGAACCACAAAAAAGACAAGAACTTTCGCAACAACACGAAATAACATTTGCCGGACTCGATGATCTAGATTCAGCCTTGGCAACAGCCATTGGTGCGTAGCTTATGCCCATGAGCCAATGGTTGGTCGTTGTCACAAACAGGATTCAGGGCGACCGACGGGATTCGAACCCGCGCATAGAGGAGCCACAATCCTCTGCCTTAACCACTTGGCTACAGCCGCCATCGTAATTAACTAGATTATCAACTATAAGTCATTTTTAGCAACCGGTGTGAGGTAACATGGCTGGTATCTTCATCTTTGCATCACTTGTTAGATGAACCCCGATGTTTCTAGCGAATCCGCCGGTGCCTGTACAACTGTGCCGCACATCTTTGGCAGCCGCCCTAGAGGAAATTCGGGAACAGCCGGAATACCGTAAGGCGCATTGGGGGATTTTGATTCAAACCCGGGAGAACCCACCCCGTACCCTTTACGAACACCAGAGCCAGCGTTTTTTCTTGCCTGCTTCCACCATGAAACTGTTGACAACGGCAGCAGCTTGGGTGCGTTTGGGAGCTGATCATCGCCTACGGACAATCTTTTATCAGCAGGGCAGACGGTTGCATTTGGTAGGGCAAGGAGACCCCGGACTGACGACAGGAACATTGCAACAATTGGCACAAAAAATTACTCCAGCGCAACGAAAAACCTTTGATACGGTGGTGATTCAGATGGGCTTTTTCCAAGGCTCTAGTTTCAATAGTGAATGGGAATGGCAGGACCTTGTGACAACGGATATTGTGCCGGTGAACAGCCTGATTCTGAATCGGAATGAAACGCAGTTACGATTGGTGGCTCAAACACCGGGGAAACCGGCACGGCTGCTATGGTCTGACCCTATTGCTGCACGTTATTGGCGCATTGTCAATACCACCCGCAGTACGAATCAACCGGTACAACCCATCCATCTTTGGATACCACCGGGGTTGCCTGAGTTGCATATTTCGGGAGATGTGGCGGGACAGTCCATGAGTTTTACCGTGCCGATTCTGGACACTGATCAGTATCTGCTACAAACAGTAACTCGACTGTTTCCTGGCAAGAAAGTGGTTTTGCGGCGGGGGACACTGCCAAAAGATTTGGGAACCGAGGTGGCGGCGGTGGATTCGTTGCCGGTGGCGCAGTTGGTCACGCAGATCAACCAGGCCAGTGATAATTTGTACGCGGAAGCTTTGTTGCGGCATTTGGGAGCGGTGAGTCATCCCCACTTGCCCAGTGATTTAGCCGGGATTCAGGTGGTAAGCCAGGTGCTGACCAGTCTGGGTGTCACACCGGGAGGCGTGTGGCAGCGGGATGGGTCGGGGTTATCGCGCCACAATCGGGTAACACCGTTGGCTTTGGTGCAAATGTTGCAGGGAATGGCGACGCAAGCGGGTTTTGCCGATTCCTTGGCCATGCCAGGGTTGCCGGGGACGTTGCGACAACGGTTTCTCCAAACGGACATTCAGATGCAGGCGAAAACAGGTACGTTAGCGGGGGTCGCGGCACTGGCGGGCTATCTGCAACCACGTCAACGGCCAGGACTGGTGTTTGCGATTGTGGTCAATCAGTCGGAACAACCGGCTGCCACCCTGCGGCGGGGCATTGACCAGATGGTGATGGCCGTTAACACTTGGGCTGAACAGGCACGGGTGGATCAGTGGGGCAACTGCGCCCAAACCCACAAACGGCCACAATGGACGGCACGATTCCAATTACCAATGCCGTTTTAACTGAATTTACTAGCAATTTTAGCCATCGCTGACTGCTGGATCACTAGGCTATGGTCCCCCCAATAGGGATTAAAGAATTAGATACGACAAACCAGGTCCCCCGCTCGTTGGGTAAACCGGAAATTTTCCTGATAGTCCACCGGGCAATCAATGACACTGGGAACCGTTTGCTCCAGAGCATCTTTCAGGATCGGGATGAAGTCTTCTGTACGTTCAATCCGATAGCCTTTTAAGCCCATACTTTCTGCCAATTTCACAAAATCAGGATTGCCAAACCGGATGTATTGACTATGCCCGTAGTGCTGATGTTGTTTCCATTCAATTAAACCATAACCCCCGTCGTTAAAAATAATCGTGACAAACGGTGTTTTTGCCCGTAATGCGGTTTCCAGTTCCTGGCAATTCATCATAAATCCCCCATCTCCGGTAACGACAACGACCCGCCGTTCGGGGGCAACTAATTTGGCAGCAATTCCACCCGGGACAGCAATCCCCATTGCGGCAAATCCATTGGAAATCAAACAGGTATTGGGCTGTAAACAGTGATAGTGCCGTGCCATCCACATCTTATGGGCACCGACATCGCTGATCACAATATCATCGGGTCCCATCACTTGCCGCAGATCGTAAATCAGCTTTTGGGGTTTGATGGGAAACTCCGTGTCCTGGGCATACCGTTCATAATCAGCACGAATTTCTTCCCGGAATTTCAAGGCATAGGGGTCAGGTTTTCCATCCCGATTGGCACGTTTGAGAATCTCGCGCAACGAATCGGAAATATCCCCCACCACTTCCACAATGGGAATATAACTGCTATCAATTTCCGCAGCAGTTTGCCCAATGTGAATAATAGGTATGGTGCCGTGGGGATTCCATTTTTTGGGCGAGTATTCTACCAAATCATAACCAATGGCAATCACTAAATCCGTGTGATCTAAAGCGCAATTAATGTGATCCCGCAGTTGCAATCCCACACTCCACAAGGCTAAGGGATGGGTATAGGGAATGACCCCTTTGCCCATAAAGGTATTGGCAACAGGAATATTCAACCGCTCTGCAAATTCCAGCAGGGCCTCGTGGGCATGATTGCGAATGGCTCCATTCCCAACTAAGATTAAGGGGCTGTGGGCATTTTCGATGGCTTGGGCTGCTAGTTCAATGCTTCTGAGTGAAGCATAGACTTTTTCTTTGCGGTCCTTTTTTAGGGCGTAACCGGCAGCGGGCATGGCGGCAATATTTTCCGGTAGATCAATGTGTACAGCTCCCGGTTTTTCTTGCTGAGCAATTTTGAAGGCTTTGCGCACAATTTCCGGCGTAATACTGGGCCGTACAATCTGGGCATTCCATTTCGTTACCGGGGCAAACATGGCCACCAAATCCAGATATTGATGGGATTCAATGTGCATCCGATCCGTGCCCACCTGCCCGGTAATCGCTACCAGAGGCGCTCCGTCTAAATTGGCATCCGCAACCCCGGTCATGAGGTTCGTCGCCCCTGGCCCCAAGGTGGAAAGACATACCCCGGCCCGCCCGGTCAAACGACCGTACACATCGGCCATAAAAGCGGCCCCCTGCTCATGGCGAGTGGTGATGAATTTGATCGAAGAATTGCTGATGGCTTCAAGTAAGTCCAAATTCTCTTCCCCAGGGAGGCCAAAAATATATTCCACCCCCTCATTTTCCAGACAGTGAACCAACAGTTCCGCCGTGTTCATAACCCTAAGCCCATACCTCTATGTTCTAGGCTAGTTCCCCCATGTTAACCCAGTCATTTTTTGTCATGAAATCCTGCTAAATTTAACAATGGTCTTGGGATGGTTATAAAGGTTCATATTCGACTCATATAAGGACCCACCCAGCACCTCACCAAAAGCACTGCTAGGCTGCGGCAACCGTTTGAAGATGGCCTCTCTTTTAACCCTAGGGTGTTGATGAGGGATTGTCAAGGGTTAGCTGCGATGTTGACGCAAGCACTGGGGAAACTCATTACTATAGAAGGTGAGGGTTTGGGGGTGGGTGGTGTTGCAACCGATTGCGATTCCTAGTCTGTTGCGGTTGCCGGATCGCAAATTGCGTTTGACCGTTCAGGAGAAGTTGCCAGATTTGCCCCTGTTGACGCCGGTGCGAGGGGAAATTGAGATTCACCACCAGGGCACCTGTCTCCAGGTGAGTGCTCAGGTGCATATGATTGTCACGCTGACGTGCCGCCGCTGCTTGTGTCAGTACAATGAACGTCTGCCGCTGCGGGTGTCGGAGGTGATTTGGCTGGATGCGACCAAAAGTGACCCCAATCGGTGGCCGTTGGAGCAGGAGGTGTCGCTTACGGATTTGACGGAGTATTTGCCCCCGGATGGCTGGTTGGATGTGGGGCAGTGGTTGTACGAACAGATTTCCCTGGCGCTGCCCAGTTATCCCCTGTGCCGCCCGGATTGTCGTTTGGACTGGGAGCCGGAGGATGCAACCCCAGTTGACCCCCGTTGGGCGGATTTAACGCAGTTCAAACTGTTGGGATAGGCATGGATTTTGCCCAGGAGCTGGGGTTATTGATCCGGGCACGCTACCCGTTTATTTATGTGCCCACGGTGGAAGAGGAACGGGTGGAGGGGGTGGTGGCGCGGGTGGCCAAGGATTTGGGGCAGTGGGGGGTCTATTACTGGGATTTTGTCGAGGGCATTCAGGGCAATCCCAATGACCAGGGGTTTGCCCGCCGCAATCCCTTGCAAGCATTGGAATTTTTAGAAAAATTGCCGCCCCAAGCGCCTGCCCTGCTGGTGTTGCGGGACTATAGCCGATTTTTGGAAGATGTGGCAGTCGGACGCAAAATACGCAATCTTAACCGCATGCTCAAGGCGCAACCCAAAAGTGTGATTTTTTTAGCGCCGGAAGTGCGGCTGCCGCTGGAACTGCAGGAAATTGTCACCGTGTTGCCCTTTGGGCTGCCGACGGCAGCGGAATTGCGGCAGGAACTCCAGGGGATACTCCAGGGGCTGAACCAATCTTTGCCCCCCCAGGTTCTGGAAGAATTGGTGCGCTCCTGTCAGGGGTTGTCCCTGGAACGGATGCAGCGGGTGGTGGGGCGGGCGTTGGCCTTGCGGGGTACGTTGACGGCAGAGGATGTGGATTTGGTGCTGGCGGAAAAACGGCAGATCATTCAACAGACGGGAATTTTGGAATTCTGTCCCCCAACGGTCACACTGGCAGATATTGGCGGGTTGGATAATCTGAAACTTTGGCTGCAACGACGGCAAGGGGCCTTTAGTCAGGCGGCCAGGGATTACGGGTTGCCCTATCCCCGGGGGTTGTTGCTGGCGGGGTTGCAGGGGACGGGGAAATCCCTGACGGCCAAAGCCATTGCCCATTTTTGGCATTTACCCCTGTTGCGCCTGGATGTGGGGCGGTTGTTTGCCGGGTTGGTGGGGGAATCGGAAAGCCGCACCCGCCAGATGATTCAACTGACGGAAGCCCTGGCCCCTTGTGTGCTGTGGATTGATGAAATTGACAAGGCATTCAGTGCCCTGGACAGCCGGGGGGATAGCGGCACCACCAATCGGGTATTCGGCACGATATTAACTTGGTTGGCAGAGAAAAATTCGCCCGTGTTTGTGGTGGCAACGGCCAATCAGATTCACCTTCTCCCGCCGGAACTTTTGCGCAAAGGGCGATTTGATGAGATTTTTTTTGTCGGCTTGCCCACCTGGGAAGAACGACAAAGCATTTTGCAGGTGCATTTGTCTCGCTTGCGCCCCCACACCTGGACCCACTATGACCTGGCTCGGCTGGCTTGGGAAACGCCGGATTTTTCCGGGGCAGAATTGGAGCAGGCCATTATCGAGGCCATGCACACCGGGTTTAGTCAGGGGCGGGAATTTACCACCGACGATATATTAGAGGCAGCCAGCCAGATGGTGCCTTTGGCGCGCACGGCCCAGGAACAGGTACAGCTTTTGCAACAGTGGGCCAGTACCGGTAAGGTTCGTTTTGCTTCTCGCCACACCAGTCTCAGCCGCCGCATTGAACGCATGGGGGAACAGCATTATGGCGAGTCGTCTGCGTGAATCGGCCTCTCCCTGGTCATGGTTTTTGGGTTTGGTTTTGGCCACCACCTTGCCCATGATGACCAGCTTTATCTTGGTGCGTTGGGGTTTGAACTACTGGTATCGGGCGACGCAGGCCAACCCAGTGGCGGTCATGCCAACGGGAACCCGAATGCAGGTCACGGCTCCTGCAGGTTTACTGGTGCGGGCGCAACCCCAACCCGACAGTCCGGTGGTGGGCACAGCGGCCTATCAACAAATCGTGGAACGGCTAACCATGAGTGCTGACCGGCAGTGGGAACAGGTGCGGTTACCGGCGCAGCAGGTGGTGGGTTGGGTGCAAGCGGGCCATTTGCAAGTACCAACTCCAGGGAACACCCCACCCAAGCCCCGGTTCCCGAAGGTATGGGTTGTGGCTGCCAAGGGGTTGCTCTTGCGTCAGGAACCCAGCACGTCGGCGCCTGTGATCACCGGCTTGGCCTATGCCCAGGAGTTGATCGTTTTGGCGCACAATGCCGATGCCAGTTGGACGCAGGTGCAAATCCCCGCGACCCAAACCATTGGTTGGGTTAAGTCTGAATACGTCCGCGGTACACCGCCAGCGGAACAGCAAAGGCGGCAGGTGCAAGTGCATGCCCCAACTGGTTTGGTATTGCGTCAGGAACCCAACGGCACTCCCCTGACGACCCTGGCGCACGGGGAAACCCTGCAAGTGCTCAGTGCCAGTAGCGATGGGCAATGGCTTAAGGTAGTTGTTCTGGCAACCCAACAGGAAGGCTGGGTCAAGGCGGAATACACACAACTCCTCTAACTGTTCAGGATGGTGGTGCGGCCATTGGCTCATTGGCAGGGGGCGGTGCTGCCGCTTTCGTCCAGCGTTGCACCATGTGTCCCAATTCCATCGGGAACAGGACGACGGTGTTCGAGGGGCTGGTTGCCAGGCCATCAATCGTTTGCAACGTCCGCAATTCCAGGGCAATGGGGTTTGCCTGCATCAGTTTTGCTGCTTCTGCCAAGTTCATAGCCGCCAGCCGGTCCCCTTCCGCTTTGGTGATGGTCGCTCGTTTTTCCCGCTCTGCCGAAGCTTGTCGTGCCATGACTTTTTGCAACTCCTCTGGCAAATCAAAATCCTGAAACTGAATGGCCTCCACCCGCAAACCCCAATCTCGCACTTTTTCCCCAACGATGGCAGCTATTTGTTCCTGAATTTTTTCTCGCTCCGAGAGCAGGTCATCCAAGGAAGAAGAACCTACCACATCTCGCAGGGCCGATTGGGCATATTGGGAAGTCGCAAAACGATAGTTTTGTACTTTGGTAATTGCATGACCGGGATGTTTGACGCTCAAAAACAAGGCACCATCAATCACCACCGGCACATTGTCCTTGGTAATCGCCCGTTGGCGGGGAATATTAACCACTTGCACCCGGGTATCCACAAATTGCACACTTTCGATCACTGGCATCACAAAAAACACGCCAGAACCCCGTATTTCTGAGAACTTGCCCAGGGTCAAAATCACCCCTTTTTCCCACTCAGCAGCCACCCGCACGCCATTGACTAACTGACTCCACAGCGCCAAAACTACCCCTGCCCCCACCCATAAAGGGCCACGCTCTTGCAATTTTTTACCTATGTCCAAAGAAGGGGAGCCATAGGCTGCTAACATCACAGGCAACGCCACCAACCAAAACAAAACCGTGCGAATTGGCCCGCCCAGAGAAATATGTTCCACGTTGGGACTGGCATACAAGCGTACCCCTTCCCGCTGTTGGGTAATCATTTGCCCATCACTATTGGTCATCTTTACCTCCTGCCCATTTGCAGCCTCACGATTCGCTGATACATCATTTATAAACTGAACACACGGGCCAGTGCAGATTAAAAAGCGGTTAAACCAAGATTAAAATGGGGGTGAAAACAACAGTATCACTGGGCGTCGTTGGTGGGATAAAATGGGGGTGACGGTCAAGGTGGGGGTAGGATGGTGCGATGGAGATTCAAACCGAGTGGGTCAACGTCCCCAATCAAGATTTAAAAATTGCCAGTTATTTGGCCCGACCGGTAGCGGCGGGAACCTATCCGGGTATTATTGTGGTGCAGGAAATTTTTGGGGTGAATGCCCATATTCGGGATGTCACGGAACGAATTGCCCGCTTGGGTTATGTGGCCATTGCCCCGAGTATTTATCAACGGCAAGCCCCCGGTTTTGAGGTGGGTTATACGCCTGCGGATGTGGAACAGGGCCGCATGTACAAAGACCAAACCAAGGCGTCAGAATTGCTCAGTGATATTCAAGCGACGATTGATTACTTGAAACGGGAATTTGGCATTACCCAATTTGGCACGATTGGGTTTTGTTTTGGCGGTCATGTGGTGTATTTAGCGGCGACCTTGCCGGATGTGCGAGTGACGGCTTCGTTTTACGGCGGGGGCATTGCCACCATGACCCCAGGGGGTGGCCCACCCACCATCACACGTACTGCGGAAATTAAAGGCACGATTTGGTGTTTCTTTGGCACACGGGACCCCTTGATTCCTAACGAAGAGGCGGATCAGATTGAGCAGGAATTGCAAAAACACGGCATTGACCACCAAGTGTTTCGCTACGATGCGGATCACGGATTTTTCTGCAACGAGCGGGATAGTTACGACCCACAGGCGGCAGCCGATAGTTGGGAAAAGGTGCAACAGTTGTTTAGCCGCTTGCGCACATGACCAAAACGGCGTGGGTGTTTCCGGGACAGGGTTCCCAAGTGGCGGGAATGGGGCTGGATTTGGTGGCGCATCCCCTGGCCCAAGAGCGCTTTGCGACCGCCCAAAGCATTCTCGGCTGGTCGGTTGTGGAAGTCTGTCAACCCCCAGCACCGGATTTGCACCAAACTCGCTACACGCAACCCTGTTTATACGTTGTTGAAACAATTTTGGCGGATTTGTACCTGGATCATCCCCCTGACTACCTAGCAGGCCATAGTTTGGGGGAATATGTGGCGCTCTACCGGGCGGGGGTGTATGATTTTGCGACGGGACTCCAGTTGGTGAAATTGCGGGCGGAGTTGATGGATCAAGCAAGCGGCGGCAAGATGGTGGCCCTGTTGGAACCGGATCGGGAGCAGTTGACGGCACTATTGGCCCAAAACGCAGAGGTGGTGTTGGCCAATGACAATCACCCAGGCCAGGTGGTTATTTCTGGAACACCCACAGGCGTAGCTACCCTTTTGGCGCAAATCCGGGTGAAACGGGCAGTGCCATTGGCGGTAAGTGGGGCATTCCATTCTCCCTGGATGGCAGCCGCAGCGGCGCAGTTGAATGAGCACTTGGTAACTGTTCCCTTTCAGGATGCCCAAATTCCGGTTCTATCAAATACGGATCCCACCCCAACTACCGATGGGGCATTACTCAAAAAACGATTGCTGACCCAGATGACAAGCGGGGTGCGCTGGCGGGAAACGGTACTGAATTTGGCGGCTTTGGGGGTGACACGGGTGGTGGAATTGGGGCCGGGGAAGGTGCTCACGGGGTTGGTCAAACGCACGGTACCGGAGATCGAATTAGTAAACATTTCCTCTTTGTGATATGGGATACACTTTTCCCCTAGCGCCCATGTCGGCGGGGGTTTGGGCTGGAATGTTGGGGTTGGGGAGTCTGCCGCTTGTCTGTGCCCTTGCTGCCTTGTGCATCCCCAAAGGTGGTGTTTTGTTGCTCGTGGCCTTGGTTTTGCTTGTGCTGTATGGGGGTATGTGGTGTGCCTGGCGACCCACCGCTTTTGTGATTCGGGATGACAACCGCTTGGAATTGCGCTTTCTAGTGCGGCGACGGTGGCTGGAACTTCATCCCCAACGGCAGGTGCGGCATCTGTCCCCCACCCAATGGCAGCAGGAGTTCGGTTGGGCCGTGCGGGTGGGAGTAGGCGGCCTAGGTTGGCTGTGGACACAACGGCGGGGCTGGGTAGAAGTCTACATTTCCCGGGGGGATGGTCTGGTGCTGTTGGAGCAGCCTGGTTCTCGACTCCTACTGATCACCCCTACGCAGCCGGAGCGGTTTGTGGCCTTGCTGTCCGTCCCCCAAAACGAACCCCCCACTGGGGGGTAGGGCCAAAGATGGTTTTTAGAGCAAGCCGGTGTTAGTGCCTGGTTTGCCGGCTACCAATTGTACCTTGAGGATAGTGCCACCCATTTTCTGAATCCGTTGTTGTTCCTTAAACCAGCTATCGTAGGGCACCAATTTGGTGAAATAGGTATTTTGCAGTTCCCGCTGCGTGCGAATCCGGGTTTGACTAGGCACACAGGCCGTAATTTTGAACATCCGCATGGGGCATTTCTCCAACAAAGGGTGAACGTGGAGGGTACATGGGCGACGGTTCTGGCCACCCACCTACCCCCCAGCAGGGTTTAGCTCAAACCAGAGCAGATGTAGTCGAAGTAGATGGCCATTTCCTTACCCGCATCCGGGCCGACCAAAGCGGCGGTCACTTCCTTCATGGCTTGGATGGCTTGAATGGTCGCCCCAATCGGCACCCCCAGCGAGTTGTAGGTTTCTTTCAACCCGTTCAATACCCGCTCATCGAGGATGGAGGGGTCACCCGCCAGCATGGCATAGGTGGCATAGCGCAGGTAGTAGTCCAAATCCCGGATGCAGGCCGCATAGCGCCGGGTGGTGTACATATTGCCGCCAGGACGAGTGATGTCCGAGTACAGCAGGGACTTGGCCACCGCCTCTTTAATGATCGTCGCCGCATTGGCCGCAATCGTTGCCGCTGCCCGCACCCGCAGTTCGCCCGTTTGGAAATACTTCTTCAGGCGATCCATGGCGCTGCTATCCAGGTACTTCCCCTGCACGTCCGCAGA
>Ga0272447_1000224_pt1 | contig 44425 bp, 38 predicted proteins | sample YNPCB0133_FD_194589 | JGI IMG/M metagenome (GOLD analysis project Ga0272447, IMG submission 194589) | Hot spring microbial mat communities from Yellowstone National Park, WY, United States - YNP-CB-013-3 | ecosystem: Environmental > Aquatic > Thermal springs > Hot (42-90C) > Sediment | place... | reverse complement strand
TACAAGGAGCTGTTTGCGCTATATAAGCACCTGCACGATGCCTTCGGCACGCGCGAGTGGCAGGGCAACCTGTATCACGTGATGAAGCGGCTAATCGACATCCGCAACGCAGCGAGGCAGGCAGATTAGCGCGTGGCTTGCCAAACGAGGAGGTGAAAGGTGCGAGACCCACGCTTTGAGCAGTTAGCACGGGTGCTGGTGGAACACAGCACGCGCGTTCAACCGGGCGAGAAGGTGCTGGTGGAGGCGACCGACGTACCCGATGAGTTCCTGTGCGTGCTTATCGAGCAGATTGTGCAGGTGGGCGGCATACCGTTGGTGGACACCAAGCGTTCTAAGGTGATGCGCACTCTGCAGATGCACGCCTCCGAAGAACAGCTGCGCACCATTGCAGAGGTCGAGAAGCTGCGCATGGAGAGGGTGCAGTGTTATATCGGGGTGCGCGGCACACTCAACAGCGCGCAGCTATCCGACGTGCCCCTCGACAAAGTGGAGCTGGTGCAGCGGTTATGGTGGAAACCGGTGCACAGCGATGTCCGTGTGCCAAACACGCGCTGGGTGGTGCTGCGCTGGCCCAACGACAGCATGGCGCAGCAGGCGAACATGAGTACCGAAGCCTTTGAGGACTACTACTTTCGGGTGTGTACGCTGGACTACAGCAAGATGGAGAAAGCGGTGCAACCACTCATTGACCTGATGAGCCGAACCGACCGTGTGCGGTTGGTGGCGCCGGGCACAGACCTCTGTTTTTCCATTAAAGGTATCTCCGTTGTCCCCTGTTACGGGCTGCGCAACATCCCGGATGGAGAGTGCTTTACCGCACCCGTGCGCGATTCCGTAGAAGGCGAGATTACCTTCAACGTGCCGTCCCTCTATCACGGCAAGACCTTCGAGAACATCCGCCTGGTGTTTCGGGCGGGCAAAATCGTGGAGGCCACCTGCAACCTCACCGATGAGCTGAACCGAATACTGGACTTCGACGAGGGCGCGCGCTATGTGGGCGAGTTCTCGTTGGGCTTCAATCCGCATATCCTGCATCCCATGAAGGACACGCTGTTCGATGAAAAGATTGCTGGTTCCCTACACTTCACGCCAGGCAACGCCTACGGCGTAGCGGACAACGGTAACCGCTCACAAATACACTGGGATTTGGTGCTGATTCAGCGTGCTGAGTATGGGGGAGGAGAGGTCTATTTTGACGACCGATTGATACGCAAGGATGGACGCTTCGTGGTGCCAGAGCTGGAGGGGCTGAACCCGGAAAATCTGGCGTAACCCCACCTCTCTTCCATCGGGAGCGCGTCAATCAGGGACACGACGCGGTTGTCATCGCTGCTGCAGGCGCAGGGGCTTGCCATCGGGGGAGGTAATCCGCACCGTGAGCTGCCATCCGTTGACGCCGTTCAACACTTTGCACAAGATGCGGTTCCAACCTTGTTGAAGGGTGGCGGAGGCGGTATCTTGGTCAATCGTGAGCCCTCGGTCGCCGATGAACTCGTGTACCTTTTGCCCGTTTACCCAGCAGGTAACGTCGTCGTCGCTGCCAATCCTCAGGGCGATCGTCTGCGCCGTATCGCTATACACCTCAGCGTAGGCATACGCGCCCGTATGCTCTCGCGGTCCTGCAACAACCCAGAGGTCTAACACTCCCCAGGGGTCATCGACCTCCACACGCTGCCAGCGGCTACCGTCGACCTGCGCATTCAGGTCAATGGCCGACTGGGGGTCTACTATGTCTCGCTGGCGCAATAGGTTGCGTTCCGCAACCGGTCCCAGCACCCACCATTGCACTACAAACCCCTGCTGAGAGGCGATGTCCTTCGGTCGAATGTCCACACCTAACGCCTGCAACACGCCTACTAAACGGACAGCGCTTTCACGGTCTCGTGCTTTTTCCAGCGCGGTGCGAGCGAGTACAGACGCCACGTCGGTTTTGCCCTGTTTCTGCAAGGCGAGTGCCACTCCGGGCACTGCCTCCAACGCCGCTTGACGCACCCTCTCGTTTTCGTGTCCCAGTGCCACCATCAGCGCGGAGGCAGTATCCGCATGGCGTAAACGTCCCATAGCGTTCAACGCGGCAACCTTCACCGCTGGGTCTGGGTCTCCAAACGCTTTGAGCAGCGAGGGCAGTACCACCTGTGCAGAACCGGATTGGTATCCTAGCAGGTTAATTAGGCGCAGGCGTTGCTCTCCTTGTGCATTTTGTAGCTGCACCACCAGGGCCTCGGCTAACCCTGGCATCTTCACCTCCTGCATCAGCGAGTACGCTGTGCTGGCGATAACAGGGTTCGGATGGTTCAGAGCCTTCAACAGCGAAGTTGTCGTACCTGCGTAGCTAGTGAGCGCCAGACCCGTTAACCCTGCACTACGCAAAGCGGGCGTACTGCCGTTCATGTAGAGCCACTGGAACAGTGCAGCCGCTCGCTGTGCCGCGCCGGTGCGCCGCAGCCGCTCCGCGATACGTGCCAGCGAGTGCTGAGCCGCCTCTTTCTCTCTTGCGCTGCCTCTCTGGGCAATCTGTTGCAGTGCCTTCTGGATTTCGGGAGCAGGGAATTCGCCAGCCACCGTGATGGCGGTCATCCGCACGTCTGCTTGCGCACTCTTTAAGGCATCCAGTACCAGCTTTGCAGAGCGCGGCTGCTTACGCATGCCAATTGCCATTAGCAACGCGCTTTTCCACTGCGACTCGGTCGCTTGCACAAAGGCGCGCTCCAGCGCAACGGTGGCTTCCTCGCCAGGGATTTGCTGTAACGCCATGCGGGCGGGCTCGCGTAGGGTTTTGTTTCCCAGCAACTTCTGTAGAGTAGGCACGGATTGTGCAGTGCCAACCGTCGTCAGCAGGCGTAGCAGCAAGCGTTGCAGAGATTCTGGTGCCGGTTTCTGCAGGCGCGTCAGCAACGTTTTCTCGGCAGCAATGCGCTCCCCGCTTGCTCCAGGGCGTGTGGATTGGTAAACCACCCGCTCCAGAGCTATGGTCGCAGCCATTACTGTCTCGGGCTGGGCGTCCGGGTCTTCAATGATGGCTAGCAAGGTTGGAATGGCTCGTACTCCAAGCGATGCTACCTGCTCGATGCCCTGTCGTCTGGTGTTCCCGTCGGCTGACCGCAGCTTCTGCACACTCTGCTCTATATTCTGGCACGCGGTCGGCAAAGCCAATGCCAACAATGCTACCAAAGTGAAGCATGTCCTCTTCATCGTCTGCCTCCACCTCCTACCTTAAGTACCAAGGCGCACGATAGGGACGACTTAGCCAGCGGTTCGCTTCTGGGTCACCGACAAACTGCTCTTTCACGGGATCCCAGCGCAACTTCCTGCCCAGTCGCATGGCGATGTTGCCGATGTGGGCTACCGTCACGGAGCGATGCCCGATTTCCACGTCACAAATGGGCTTCTTACGAGTACGGATGCAGTCCAGCCAGTTCTGATGGTGGCTGAGGCTGCGCTCGAGCATCACGTCATTCCCACCCCACGTTATCTGTTGTAGTTCTTTGGGGCTGGTGTCGATGCCGCCACGCCACACATGCACGTAGCCCTCTGTGCCTTCGAAGCGTACACCGCGTTCCGGTGTAGTAGCAATCATGCGCACGCCGTTGGCGTATTCGTAGTGTACTTCGAAGGTCACAAAGGTCTCGCAAAGCCCCTTGATGGGCGGAACCCCTTTGCCCTCCACGCTTACGGGTCCGCTGAGGTCCATTCCTAATCCCCATTGCGCGATGTCGAAATGGTGATGCCCCCAGTCGGTCATAGTACCGCCAGAATAGTCCCAGAACCAGCGGAAGTTCCACAGGAAGCGGGCGTAATTGAAGGGCACCCAAGGGGCAGGTCCCAGATACAAGTTCCAGTCCAGGTCGGGTGGAGGCTCCACATCAGGCTGAGGGTCCATGTCGGGACTGGGAGGCAGATTGACACGCACGGTATGCACCTTGCCGATTTTGCCGTTGCGCACCAGCATACACGCTAGCCAAAAATAGTAGTCCGACCTTTGCTGGCTGCCCACCTGAAAGACGCGGTTATAGCGGCGCACGGCCCGTACCAACGCCTTGCCCTCGTCTACAAACAGGGTCAGGGGCTTCTCGCAATACACGTCTTTCCCTGCCTCGCAAGCGAGGATGCTGTTGAGCGCATGCCAATGGTCTGGCGTCGAGATGACTACCGCATCGATATCTTTGCGGTCTAAAAGATGGCGAAAATCGGTATAGGCAGCACAATCCTGATTGCCGTAGCGATTGTCTACCGCTTTTTTTGCGCGGTCTCGGTGCGGGGCGTATACATCGCACACCGCTAGCACTTGCACCTGTCCATTGCCGAGAAAGCTGTTCAGGTGTGCCATTCCCATGCCACCAAGCCCGATAAAGCCCAGCGTGATTCGGTCGCTGGGCGCGCTGCGCTGCGCCAAGCTAAACACCGAGGAAGGAACAATCGCAGGTATTGCCAACACGGCGGAGCTCAAAGCAGCGTGTTGTAGGAACTGTCTGCGTGTGATGCGTCTACTCATGCCAACCATCCTTTCCTCAACGCGATTCGTCGGAGACTATGCCATGCTGAGCTTTCTGAGCTGGGAAGGCAGATTCCTGCACTAACCGCCTCGTCGGAGCGCCACAGACAGCATGAACGCCACTGCTGCTGTCAGAACAATGGCTGCGCCCGATGCCGTACCAAACCAGTAGGATATGTAAAGGCCTAGTATGCTGCTCAGCCCGCCAATAGCACATGCTATCGACGCCATGCCGCGAAAGCTGCGAGCTAGGTTGCGTGCAGCGGCGGCAGGCAATAGCAGCATCGCCGTTACCAACACGATGCCAATCAACTTGAGCGAGAGGGTGACCATGATTGCCAGCAGAACCAGAAAGAGCAAGTCTACTCGCGCGGCAGGAGTGCCCATCGCCACCGCCATCTCGCGGTGTACGGAAACGCGTAGCAAGGGGTTCCACATGGCGAGCATTGCCAGCACACTGCCTGCACACATCGCCAAGACCAGCCAGACGTCTTCCCACGCCAGCGCAAGGATGTCGCCAAACAGGAACTGAAACAGGCTTGGCTGATAGCCTTGCAAAATGCCCAGCAGCAAAATCCCTGTACCAGCGCAAACCGCGAGATAGACGCCAATCACCGTGTCCGAGGGGATTTCGGTGCGGTGCAGCGTGATGAAGATAGCAATAGCAATCAGGATGGCAAAACTGATGACCGTTGGCAAGGCAGGTAAAGCTAGCAGGGCGGACAACGCCAGCCCAGCGAACGCCGAGTGGGATATCGCCTCTCCGAAAAAGGACAGGCGGCGCGTGACCACGAAGACCCCAATCAGGGGCAGACTGAAACCCAGCAGCACAGCGGCAATCAGCGCGCGCTGGAAGAAGGGATACTGCAAAATCTCCGTCATGGCTGATGCTCCCGATGGGTATACAGCGTCATCTCTTGACCATACACCAGACGAATCATCTCGGCGTTCAAAGCTTGGGCGGGGGGACCGAAGCAGAGCAAACGCCGGTTCAGGCACAGCACCTGCGAGGCATATCGGGTAACCACACTCAAGTCGTGAGAAACCAGCACGACCGTCAGATGGTGCTCCTCGCGCAGCTGCTCGATAATGTCATAGAAGCGGCTTTCCCCCTCGATGTCGACACCAGTCGCTGGCTCGTCTAAGAAGAGAACCTGCGGCTCACGCAACAAGTTGAGCGCCAGAATCACGCGCTGCAATTGCCCGCCCGACAGCTTGCTGATAGGGTGGCGTAACAGTTGGTGAACACCGACCTCGCGCAGAGCCGTCTCCATTTGCGCAGACGGTGCTTGCGGCAGGAAAGCGTGAAGCAGCTCCTGTACCGTGAGCGGCAGATAGCGGTCGTAATCGAGCCGCTGGGGCACGTAGCCAACCTTCTTGCGCTGCTCACCGAGCTGAGAGATGGGAACTCCAAACAGGCGGACGCTGCCCGATGCCAGAGGTACCAGCCCGAGCATAGCACGCAGGAGGGTGGTTTTGCCTGCGCCGTTGGGACCGATGATGGCGACCGTACTGCCGCGCTCCACGTATACAGTGATGTCTTCTATCACGCGCGTGCCGCCTAGCTCCACGCTAACGTTATCCGCTTCGATAACCAAATCAGTCATTGGCGCCCCCTTTGCTGCCTGAAGCCAGCCATATGTATCCGAAGATGCTTCGCAGAGATTGCACTGGCAGATGAGCTCCTACCAGCTGCCGAAACTCGTCGCGAGTGAAGCGATAAAAATAGATACCGCCAGCGTGCATTCCCTCTTTGCTCCCACCTAAGCGAGCAATTAACGACCAATGGTATCCTGAGATGGCGTAACGTCCGCCTGGCTTGAGTACTCGTTGCATTTCGGCAACAGCCCGGCGGCGCAGGCGGTCGCTTGGCAGATGCTCGATGAGTTGGCAGCTGGCAACTGCATCCAGCCCTTCGTCTGCAAGGGGAAGAAAACAGGCGTCTGCGTGTATTAATAGCGTCTTCTGCAGAAAGCCCGCGCTGTGCATCCGCCGAAGACACTGGTGCAAGCTGTGTAGCGAGAAATCAACGCCTATCACGTAATCGGCAAGCCGAGCCAAGTGCTGCAGTATCCGTCCAGTACCACAGCCGATTTCCGCTAATAGCGTAACCTGTTTGGACCTGCTACGAAGCGCGCGTGACGTCAGATAGGCTTCCACAGGCGACAGCAGCCGCAGTCCTGGCAGATGGTCGTACATGGACGCCTGTGCATCGCGCGCCTGCATCTCCGACTGCTTCCGCAGCCACTCGTCGCGCTCATGCGCTGTCGCGAGATCGGGTAGCACAAAGCTGGGGATACCATCCACCACTGGGAACGTCCTGTGACATTCAGTGCAACTTATTCCTCCCGCTGCCGCACTCAAGCGGGCGCGGTCAAAGGGACATCGCAATATCTCATTCCACCATGGTTGCATGTTCCAGCCTTCGGCATCCATTTTTACCAGCGCATGGCTCTGTCAAGCGTCTCGATATTGCGCATCATGCGCTGCTGATAGCTCTCTTTAAACCCGTCTCCCATTCGCTCCATCGGGTCGACTAAGTACACTGGCAGGCCTAGGTCTGCCGCCACCACTTCCACCAACCGTGAGGAGGCAGGCGGTGCGGCAAAGATGACCTGTACCTTCTCGCGACGTGCAGTATTCATAAGGTCTCGTAGCCAGCGGGCGGAAGGCTCCACACCAGGCATCGGCTCGAAAACAGCCACCTGTTGCAGTCCCGCCTCTTCGGCGAGATAACGGTATGCGCCGTGCGCGGCAATGAACTTCTTTTGTCGCCATGTTGCCGCTCGCGCCTTCAGTGTCTGTTGCAGTTGCTTTAGTTGTGCAATCACCGTGTCGGCGTTGCACTGGTAGTCGACGGCATGGGCTGCGTCTAGCTCAGAGAGGGCTTTTTGCGCGTTTCTGGTCATGCGAATCGCGTTCTCCAGCGACAGCCAGACATGTGGGTCTACCGCCTCCTCGTGATGGTGCGCTTCGTGTTCGCCATGCGCATGGTCATGCTCATGATGATGGTGTGTGTGATGGTCATGATGGTGGTGATGATGGCTGTGATGATGATGTGCATGTTCTTCGGAGGCGGGAAGCGTCCAGCAACCCTCTGCCAACTCCACGACACGCGGGCGTCGGTTACCGAGTGCCCGAAGCATTGTCTGCAGGAACGGTTCAGCATCCAGCCCCAACATAAACACCACATCGGCGCGTTGCAACAGCTTCATCTGTTTCACCGTTGGGGTAAATGAGTGCAGGTCTCCATCGGCAGGCACAATAACTTGCACCGACACATGGTGCCCGCCGACCTGCCTGACGATATCAGCGATTGGGAAGAAAGTAGCCACGACATGAAGCGGGCCAGAATCGATCCCAACAGGCGCGCGCTCGTCACGTGGTGCGCAGCTGCTGAGCATCAGCAACGCGAGGATGGCTAGCAGTCGGTGTCTCCGCTGTTTAGTCTTCGGCACTTTTTGTAATCTTTCAACTTTTCTCATATCGTTGCTTGTTTTCGACAGAGGTTGTTCATCTAACCGTAATTATACGGAAGATTCCTTATGGTTGCACGACCGAGTACAGGGTTAGGAAGTCACATCACGGGAAACGCACGTTGGGAAAACAATCTGTCCTTTGCCAGCGCCGTCTTCCACCCACGTGCGTTTCGTTGGAAACGAGCAGGAGGCTCAAAAGACGACAACTCAAGGAGGAAGAGGTAGAAGATGAGTCTGCGAATTAACACCAACATTACCGCGATGAACGCCCTTCGCGGCTTGGGCATCACTAGCGATGCGTTTGCCGCGTCGATTGAGCGACTATCGTCTGGCCTGCGCATCAACCGTGGCGCAGATGACCCCGCAGGGTTGATTATCTCCGAGAACCTGCGTGCGCAGATGGTGGGTATGTCTCAGGCGGTGTCCAACGCACAGGATGCAGCCAACCTGTTGAAGACCGCCGAGGGTGCGCTGAGCGAGATCCACAACCTGTTGCGCACCATGAGACAACTCGCTGTGCACGCTAGCAACACCGGTGTGAACGACCTGACCGCTTTACAGGCGGACCAGACACAAATCCGCTCCGCGCTGGAAAGCCTGAACCGTATCGCCGAGCAGACGCAGTTCGGAACCAAGAAACTGCTGGACGGAACCGCAGGCATCAACGCACAGGTGACCGATACCGCCCGCTTGGCAGGTATCTTTATTGGCAGCACCTTCAACGGTCAGATTGTGCAGAGCGGCGATGTCACCATCACCGTCAACACTGTTGCCGCACGGGCGCAGGTATCTGGTGCAGTCACCTTTGCCAGTGTGAACTCCACAATTGGTCTGCGCTCGGAGTCCGGAGCGACGCTGGTGATTAACGGGCAGTCCATCACGGTGTCAGCCACTGACACGCTTCAGACTCTGATTGACCGCATTAACGCGCTGACCAGTGTGACGGGCGTTGCGGCATCGACTCACAGTACCAATAACGGTATCGCACTGCAGCTGACGCAGGTGAATTACGGCGCGAACTTCCGTGTGGACGTCAACCAGAGTGCGAACATCATGTTTTCCTCAGGTAACAGCTCCTCGGTCGCAGGCGTGGACGCGGTAGTAACCGTTCAGATCAACACGTCGGCTGGTGCCACCTCTGCGACCTTCACTGGAGGTCGCGCGGCGGGCGATAGCGGTTTGAAGGTCAAGGACGCCTACGGCAACACGTTGTTGCTAACGGAAGCGGGCAACAACACGGGTGTGACCAACGCACGAGTGGCGGTGGTCACCGCACAGAGTCTGGTGTTCCAGATTGGCGCGAACTCCGGGCAGGTGGCACGAGCCTCGCTGTCGGACGTCCGCGCCAGTCAGTTGGGAACAACTGCCGTCGCTGGCAAGAACCTCAACATGATTGACGTGACGACCCTGCAGGGCGCGCAGGAGGCGATTAAGATTATCGACGAAGCCATCTCGCAGGTGAGCCAGCTGCGCGGGAACATCGGCGCGTTCCAGAAGCAGGTGCTGGAAAGCACGATGCGCTCGCTGAACGTCGCTCGCGAGAACTTAGCAGCGTCGGAGAGCGCCATCCGCGACGTCAACATGGCGGAAGAAGTGATGAACTTCACGAAGCTGCAGATCTTGCAGCAGGCAGGTATGGCTATGTTGGCGCAAGCCAACACGGCACCGCAGATGGTGCTATCGCTGCTTCGGTAAAGGCGAAAGGTGAGCTGGTTCGCAAGGGCGGGGGCAACCCCGCCCTTGTGTCTTATAGCCCTGTCCAGTCAAAAACCACGCCCATTGCGGACGAGCGGTCGTGGCGCAGCATGTGGTACGCCTGCGGCGCTTCGTGCGGCGAGAACCGATGTGTAATCAGGTCATTAACCCGCATATCGCCCCTAGCAACGTAGGTGAAGAACAGGCGGAACATCTCCTCCTGCGTCCAGGGGGTGTGGTCAGTGCTGACCTCAGGCGGATTGCTCGCGTGTGTACCGATGATACGTAAGCCTTTTGTAATCACGTCGCCAGTTAGGAACTGTTGCGAAGGCTCGCCAGTATCGCCCAGCAGAATCAGTTTCCCAAACCGCCGCAGCAGGGTCAGTGCGGGAGCAAACACTGAGGCGATACCCGTGATGTCGTAGACCACTTCCGCCCCTTTGCCGTCGGTGAGTGCGAGCACCTCCTCGCGCGCATCCTGTATCTTTTTGGCGATGACAGTGGTGGCTCCGTGCTCCTTCGCCATTTTCAGGCGCAGCTCAGCGGGGTCTACTACGATAATCTGCCGTGCGCCTGTCAACCTCAAGTACTGCACAGTCAACTGCCCAAGTAACCCCGCGCCGATAATCACTACGTTGTCACCCAGCTGGTGTTGGGCGGCGCGCACAGCGTTCTGGGCAATCATCGCCAGCGCAAACCACGAAGCGTCCTCGTCGCTGACGCCGTCGAGAACCTTAACGGGCAAACTGGCGTCTATGACATGCCATTGCCGGTGCGAACGCTGAAAGACCACTCGGTCACCTGGCTGCAAGTTGGTTACGCCCTCGCCAACCTGTTCCACAACGCCCATCATGCTGTAGCCGGGCGGAAAGGGATATTTCACCCAGCGGTCCCAGTGTGTGCCCTCTTCAAACAACCTCCCTAAGCAGATGCATTCCGTGCCCGTGCTGATGAGGCTCTTTCGCGCTCGCACCAGCACCTGCCCCGCTCCGACTGGTGGAACGCTTTCCTCCACCAGCTCGACCTTATCTTTGTCGGTGAAGTAGATGCACAGTGACTTCATGACGCTCCTCCTTGTTCACGAAATGCCCGCGCACCCTGCGAGATGCGACAGCGGACTACTACAGGTCGTATCCCCGTTTGGCGAGTATACTCCTCGCCCACTTGCTGCGCGAAGGTTTCCATCTGCTGCTCCTGAACAAGGTTGATGGTCGCGCCCCCCCAACCTGCGCCTGTGAGGCGCGCGCCGACAGCACCGTATCGGCGAGCAAGCTCCACGAGCAGGTCGAGTTCAGGGGTGGAGTTCTCGTAGTCCGTGCGGCTACTCTCGTGGGAGGCGTACATCATCTCACCCAGTCGCGCTACGTCTCCACACCGCAAGGCGTCTCGTCCCTGCAACACGCGCTGGTTCTCGCTGATGACGTGACGCGCTCGGCGACGGTGCGGCTCAGGCATCTGTGCCTGCCAGCGCTGGAAGTCTTCCCACGAGACATCGCGCAGCAACTGGACATGATGTCCTATCCGCTCGCGGAACCATGCCGCCGCTTCCATGCACTCGCGGTGGCGCGTGGCGTAATCGCCGCTCACCAGCGTGTGCTGTGCCATCGAGTGGATCAAAATCAACCCAAACGCATCCTGCGGCAGGGCGATGGCTTCATGCTCTTCCGTGCGGGTGTCCAGAAACAGGATGCTGTTCTCTTCGCCAAAGACGGAGGAGAACTGGTCTAGGATGCCACACGGCATCCCGACGAAATCGTTCTCCGCACGGCGGCACAGCTTAGCGATCTCCCAGCGAGGTAGAATGGCGTTGTGCAGTTCCAGCAGTGCCATAGCGGTAGCGACCTCGAGAGATGCACTGCTGCTGACGCCCGCCCCGATAGGCACGTCGCCCGTCACCACCGCCTCAAAGGGTTCTACAGCGATACCCGCTTTACGCAGCTCTAACACCACTCCCTTCACGTAGTCCGCCCAGCGGTCGTGTGGGTCTGGATGTATCGCGTCGAGCGGGAAGACCACTTCTGCCCCCTTCTGCTGGGCAAAGATGCGGCATCGCGCTGAGTCGCTTTTCCGCACAGCCACTACCGTTACGCGGTCAATAGCCGCGCTCATCACATAGCCGCCGTTGTAGTCTGTATGGTTGCCCAGCACCTCTACTCGCCCAGGGGCGACCCCATATACCGAGGGAACGCCGCCATATCGCTCCTGAAAGGTCTTCCTTGCTTGCTCCACTACCTCTCGCATTCGCCCGACACCCCGTGCATCGTTGTAAGGCTGGAAGGAGGTATTTCGAATCACATCAGCTGCCACATGCGATCTGGAGATGTTCCATCAACCGCCCGTGCTTCGCTGTGGCCACCAAACGTCACTCTGGGAGGCGTTCATGGTTCGAACACCTGCTAACTAAAACGATTTTGCACAGCAACGGCTTTCTCCTGCCGATAATGCAGAAGGGAACATTTTTGGCATCACCTAACACTAAAAGGTCGAACTCGATAATCGGGGGGTGCCTATGCCTCGACCAGTGGTGCTGGGCAACGGACAGATACTGGTGTGTTTGGATAGAGCATTGAACATCCGTGATTTTTACTACCCACATGTGGGGTTGCTCAACCACCTGAGTGGGCACAAGATACGTATGGGAGTGTGGGCGGATGGTCGGTTCTCTTGGCTGGATAGCGGCGAGTGGAGCATCGTGTTGGATTACGAACTGGACACACTGGTATCCCGCTGTGCCGCTGTGAATTCTGCGATGGGCATCAGTTTACAGGTAGGCGATTGCGTCTCGCATCGGGAGAACCTTTTCTTGAGGCGTGTGCGCGTGCGTAACCTAAGCGATTACACGCGTGAGGTGCGTGTGTTCTTCTCGCATGACTTTCACATTGCGGAGACCGACATCGGCGACACCGCTTTCTACAACCCGTTTCTGCACGCCGTTGTTCACTACAAACGCGACTACTGGTTTCTGGCGTCCGGCACGACAGCGCACAGCCGTATTTACCAATACGCTTGTGGCGTGAAGGGGTTTGGAGGGGCTGAAGGTACTTGGCGCGACTGCGAAGACGGCGAGCTGAGCAATCGTCCTATCGAGCAGGGCTCGGTAGACAGCTCCGTCAGCTTTCGTCTGTTGATGCTGCCAGGTGGGGAGGAGGAGATACGCTATTGGATTGCCGCTGGGCGTGACCTGCAAGAGGTGCGTGCGCTACACAGTCGCGTGGTGGAGCGAGGGTTCGAGGAAATCATACGCGACACCGCAAACTATTGGTCACGCTGGTCGGAGAAGGGGGCAGAACTGGTGCAGGCGCTACCAGAACCGATTGCAAAGCTGTTTCGGCGAAGCCTGCTGATTATGCGCACCCAGATCGACGACCGCGGCGCAGTCATTGCTGCCAACGACACCGACATCATGACCTCTGCTCGCGCGCACTACAGCTACATGTGGCCGCGCGACGGCGCGATTGTCGCCTACGCGCTCGATCTCATCGGCTACCCCGATACGACTCGCCGCTTCTTTGAGTTCTGTGCAAGAGTGCTGCCCAAAGACCGCCCCGTGTTGATGCACAAATACTCTGCTGACGGTTCTGTGGGTTCGTCGTGGCACCCATGGGTCATCGACGAGCAATACGAAATCCCCTTCCAAGAGGATAGCACGGCATCGGTGTTATGGGCGCTCTGGCACCACTACCAACGCTACCACGACCTAGAGTTTATCGCTTCGCTATACGAAAGCCTTATCTTGCCGACGGCACGCTTCATGGCGACCTACCGTGACCCGCGGACCCGTCTGCCATTGCCCAGTTATGACCTGTGGGAGGAGCGACGCGGCGTTCACACTTACACCTGTGCGTCGGTCTATGCGGGACTGCGTGCGGCAGCGAGATTTGCCCATTTGTTTGGAGACGAGGACGAGCAGCGGCTCTTCCACACAGCAGCCGAAGAGGTACGAACCGCCATCCTGCAAACACTGCACCATGAGCCGACTGGCAGCTTCGCAAGAATGCTGACCCTGCTACCCGATGGCACGTACCACTACGACCTCACACCCGACAGCAGCATCATGGGATTGCTGCGCTACGGGGTGTTGGATGCTGAGTCACCCTTGATGCGCCGATGTGTGCAGCAGTTGCGTGAACGGCTTTGGGTGAATACGCCAATCGGAGGGATGGCACGGTATGAGAACGACTACTACCATCGTAAGAGCTACGAGCTGCCTGGTAACCCCTGGATCATCTGCACTTTGTGGCTGGCAGAGTATGAGATTGCTCGCGCCAACAGTCCAGCTGACCTGCGCCCAGCAATGGAGTTGATTGAGTGGGCGACGACACGCGCCATGACCACTGGCGTTCTGCCCGAGCAGATAGACCCATTCACAGGTGAGCCACTATCGGTAGCGCCGCTAACGTGGAGCCATGCGGAGTATGTTTACGTAGTGATGGCGTATTTGCGCCGGCTGCGCGAGATGATGGAATAACCTTACACCTTAAACCGAATATATAACACGTCTCCGTCCTGAACCACGTACTCTTTGTGTTCCAGCCGAATAGCCCCAGCCTGTTTTGCGTTCTCCCACGAGCCATGCTGTTCCATCTGCTGCCACGACAGCACCTCTGCACGGATGAAGCCACGTGCCATGTCGGAGTGGATGCGACCTGCAGCTTCCAGCGCAGTGGAGCCACGCGGCAGCGTCCACGCACGCACCTCGTTCTCGTTGAAAGTGAAGAAGGTAATTAGTCCCAGCGCGTCGTACACCTCGCGTATCAGGCGGATGCGAGCAGGTTGCTCGATACCCATTGCCTGTAGGAACTCCGGTTCCTCTTCTGGTGAAAGCTGCGTGATTTCCCATTCGATCTCGGCGCACAGCTGCACAAATCGTTCTCCCCGTTCACAGCAATACGCCTCAAGCTCCACAAGAGGGTCGCCGCCCTGCAAGCGTGCCTCGTCTACGTTAGCGACCACCACTACGGGTTTGAACGTCATGAAGTTAAATCCGCGCAATAGCTTCAGCTGGTCGGGGGTGAACTGCGCCAAGCGCATCGGGGTTTCTGCCTCCAGCAACCCTTTAGCATAATGCAGTGCTTGGTGTTCTGCTCGCTCGGGCATGGCGTCTTTGCGGGCACGCAGGGTCTTTTCCAGCCGTTCCAGCCGTGCCTCCACCATCATCAGGTCTGCCAACAAGAGTTCCTCGTCCACGCGCCGCGCTGCCTGCAGGGGGTCTATCGTACCGCTAAAAGCATCTATCACATGCACTAGCGCGTCGACCTGACGGATACCCTGAAAGAAGTCCGTGCCGAAGGCGGGTTTATGTCGTTCGGTGCTAATGTGCGCTGCGCCATCGATGAACTCCACACTAACTGGCGTCGCTTTCTTCGGTTTAATGAGGTTCACCAGGTAATCGAAGCGGGGGTCTGGCACGGGGACGGTACCGTGATGCGCCCCCGCTGTTCCTGGCATCACTCCTTCGTGCGCGCCGTGCAACAGCGCACGAAACAGCGTGGTCTTCCCGCCTTGTGGCAGGCCGATGATACCCACTCTCATGGTTGTGCCCTTCCCGTCTCGGCAGTGCGGAAGTGATACTGCACCTGTGGGGGCGGCTGATGGCGGTACCTGCCCCACGCGAGGTACCACACTGCCACAATTGCCAGCACCAGCAGCACGACCTGAGCTATCTCGCTCCGATTGGGGCGTGCGGGCTGCTGCCTGCGACGGACGGCTGCACGCGAGCGTGTGCTCATAGTGAGGCTATTGTAGCATACAGAAGAGCGACAGGGCAAGGCAGCAGGGCTACGTCAAACTTGTTTCGGGTTGCAGCCTGACCCCGCGTGCCCAGTCCCCCGCGCTCATGCGCGAACGGCTTTCGGGTTGCACTTCCAGCAGCTGTAGCACGGTGCCCTCCCCACAGGCGACGCACAGCGACTGCCTCTCCACTTTCAGCACGAAACCAGGTGGCTGATGAGTGAGTTCGGGTGTAGGAAGGCACTTCCAAACCTTAACCCATTTCTCATTCCAGAAGAAGCCTGCACCCGGCTTGGGGGACATCGCTCGCACCCGACACCACACACGGTGTGCTGTCTCTTCCCAGCGAATGATACTGTCTTCTCGTGTAATGGGTGGAGCGTAAGTGGCGAGGGAGTGTTCCTGCGGCTGGGGCGATATCGCGTCCTGCTCAAGCGCGCGCAGGGTTTCTATCAATAGATCGGCTCCGAGTTGCGCCAGCTTCCGCTCAAGCGTACCAGCATCATCCTCAGGCAGGATGGGGCAGGCGCGTTGCTTGAGAATGGGACCAGTATCCAACGTCGGCTCCATCTGCATGATGGTGACGCCCGTTTCGGTTTCACCGTTCAGGATAGCGTGCTGGATAGGGGCAGCACCGCGATACTTGGGTAGCAGGGAAGCGTGAACGTTGAGTGCCCAGCCGCTGGAGGGGACCTTCAGCAACGCTTCGGGTAGAATCTGCCCGAACGCAGCGACCACAATCACATCTGGCATAAGCGCGCGCGCTTGCTCAATGAACTCCTTCCGACGCACTTTTTCGGGTGTCCACACAGTTAGCCCATGCTCTTCGGCGGCGCGGCGCACTGGAGTGGGATGCAAACGCAAGTGCCTACCAGTTGGACGGTCGGGTTGCGTTACCACTACTGGCAGCTCGTATCCTGCGTTACGCAAAGCGAGTAATGAAGGAACAGCGAACTCACTCGTGCCGAAAAAGAGTATCCGTTGCCTCATTTGCCGACAGCGACCGCATCCCGTTGCTGTTGCTTGTCCTCTTCGGTAATCCAGCGGAGGCTGGCGGGGTCAGCGCGGTCAATGAAGAGGATTCCATCCAAATGGTCTACCTCGTGCTGGATGACTCTCGCGGTCAGACCTTCCGCTTTGAATTTAATGGTCTTGCCCTGCAGGTTAGTTGCCTTCACCCAGATGGTTTGGGCACGGCGCACATTGCCTAGCAAGCCGGGCAGAGAGAGGCATCCCTCTGGTGGTTCCAGCTGCTCGCCCACCATCTTGAGGATAACAGGGTTAATCAGCGCATGTATCTGCGGGTTGTTTTCGTTGGCGAAGTCCGTATACAACAGCAGCCGAATAGACACCCCCACCTGCGGCGCGGCTAGACCGATGCCGTTCGCGTCCAGCATCGCCTTCCGCATGAACGACACCAGCTGGCGTATCTCTGGCGTGATGCGTTTGACTGGCTCCGCCACCTGGCGCAGGATAGGGTCTGGGTATTTCACAATGGGGTCGCCCTCCGCTCGCGGAAAGGGCGGCAATTCAAAAGCCATAGACCTCCCTCCAGCGGTATTATACCCTTTCTGACGCCGTTTGCACACTCTCCATCATTCCATCTTCCATGCCCATCATGCGGGGTGGAGGGGCTTGGGTGTCGGTTGGCTCATACAGGTAAACGGGCGTGCCAAAGGGCGGTGAGGCGTATGGGAGATGCGTACTGCCCCTTGCCAGGATATGCTGATAGTTGGCGCAATCTCCTTCATACGGTTCGCCGTGATTCCAGGGCACCCACGAGCGGGCATTGCAGTAGTGGCATACAAACGCCCGGCGGAAGCGGTCGGCAGTGCGGTTCGGATAGGAGCGGTGTAGGAGATGTCCATGGAAGAATAGCACATCGCCGGGCTCCATCGGCACAGGGATAGGGTCGGGGTATTTGCGCACAACGCGAGTAAGGGTGTTGACTTCATCGTCCAGATGGCTGACATTTTCCACTTCAAACAGGTCTCGGAACGCGCCCTCCGCATGGACTAATCCGTAGGGAGTGGTGGGGGGATAGACTGGCTCACAGTGGGAGCCGGGTATCACCCACAGGCATCCGTTCTGCTCGTCTGCAGGATCTAGTGCAATCCATGCTCCGATAAGGGTGTCTGGATAGGTAGTAATGTAATACGAGTCCTGATGCCAGCCCTGTCCGCCCGTTCCCGGCGGATTGTAGAAGAGCATCGTTTGCAAAGCAAGCACATCGGGGCCGATAAGCGCCTCCAACACGTCGATGACGCGCGGGTGCAGCAACCCCCATTCGGCAGTAGCGTCAACGCGGTGCAGCTGGTGTACGCGCGTCTGCGTTTTGAACACCTCTTCCAGCGCGGCGCGGTCGGATTGTTTAGGAACGGCGGTGGGTTGTCGGCGTGCCTCCGCCCACTCCAGCAGGCGTTGCACATCGCTTTCTGCCAACAGGTTTTGCACCTTCAGATAGCCGTGACGTTGATAGTGAACATACTCGTTTACGGTAACGCGGTACCGGTCGGGACGGTCTGGCGCTTTGGGAACGTAAGCCATCGTTCGCCTCCGCTTCAGTTGGTTAGCGATGTTAATAGTATAATGGATTGTGTATGGAGAGCGCAAGCGCATCGGGTGGGCGAAGCTGTTGAGGCGCGGGCGACACCTCCTGTCAGGATGAAACCCTTTGTGCCCTTCGTGCCTGAATGGTTCGCTGGAATCCTGCCAGCGAATCACCAAAACAGGAGGAGAGTGTCCGACAAATAACTTTGCCCGGCGACTTCCGGTCGCCGGGGCGGTTTATCGAACACTCTCTGTAAGAGCGGACTACTTCGGCTTCGTGGGGGGCGGATTACCTCCTGTCGGTGTGGCTCCAGCAGCAGCGGGACGTCTGGTGTCTGGGATGGCCCGCATCCGTTCCCGTGCCTTCGTTGCCAGTGAACCCTTCGGGGCATCGTAAATGCACTGCAAGTACCAGCGGCGTGCATCGCCATACAGCTTTTGCTTTTCGCAATTAGCGCCGATTTGAAAGGCGACCTGAGCCTTGTCCTCTCCCGCTGGCGCGAGAGCGTATGCTTTCTCAAGGAGTTCTCGCGTCTTTTGGATGTTTCCCTTGCGCTCAGCCTCGTTTGCTTGCTCCAGCATCTTTTTCCATTCGGGTTGCTGTGGCTTGGATGGCTGGGAGGTTTGCGGTGCGGGAGGTGTTTTACTGGGTGCGGGCGTCTGGGCAACGCTCGCGGAGGCTAACAACCACAGCATGGCGAGTATCCCCACCCCCCACCTGCACATAGCCTGCATTTTCCCTCCTCCTTAGAGTGACCTTAATACTCGGTAGCAGCACCAGTTTGCCCCTGTACGGAACCCCTCGGTGTCTCAATCGGGGTTGTGACCTGAGGTGCGCCCGGCGGTGGTGGGGGTGGTGCTGATGGAGTGCGGTTGATCATGTACCAGCCAATCGCTACGATGGCGATGACTACCACGACGATGATAGCGATAGCGGTTGGCAGCGGGATTTCCTTTGACTTGCCCATCCTTGTCCTCCTCTCACAGCGGTAAAATGCCCCCCGTGTTGCACGGGGGGCGTTCTGCTAGCACTATGGACGCAGGCTGAAGTCGTAATCGGGGCGGAATAGCCACAGATGGCATCCATCCGTCCACGCATACAGCGGGAAGCCCTGCGGGTTGTAGCCCGTGTACGGGTCGACGCTCCAGTCGGTATGCACGTCTTGATTGGGGCTGGTAACCGCGCCCAACCGGCGCCACTTGGCATGTCCGTCAGTCATGACGAAGTTTGCGCCCATGTTATGCACCCACTGCGTGCCGTCATGTCCAAACCACGCGCTGCTTCCCCCGTTCGCATTTACGCAGCCCTCGGTAGTCCGTGGCAGGTAGCGGCAGTTCAGGTCGTCAGCGCGGTCGCATATGAGAGCAGGCTGCGTCAGCGCCACGCCCTCTCTCTGCGCCTTACCGCGCGCCTCCCACAGCAGGGTGAGCTGGCTCGGTGCAACCACACCCGCCTGCGGATACTGCATGAGTAGTCCGTTGTAGCTATAGGAAACTCTGCTCCACGGCTTGCGCGCACCTGCATAGATGGCATCGCCGAACAGCCTAATGGGAGAGCCCGAAGGGCACGCCCAAATCTGGTCGTTCTTCATGTAAGGCGAGACGGCGTTCGCCCAGAAGGTGGGGTAGGACTCACAGCGGAAGTTGTGAGGCGGGCAGATGTCACCACGCCAGTCCGCGGGCACCGTGTGCCAGAAGTTCCACATCCAGCCTGGCCACGATGGGGCATACCCTCCAGCAAGGGGGAAGAGCTCATCGTAGTCCTGCACATACATGAGGAACGCGAGGCCAATTTGCTTGTGATTCGATAGACAGGTGGTCTGGCGAGCCTTCTCACGTGCCTGCGAGAAGACGGGGAACAGGATAGCTGCCAGTATCGCGATAATCGCGATAACGACCAGCAGCTCAATGAGCGTAAACGCACGTCGAATCATGTTTGGTGCCTCCTTCACCTCTTTTTACTTTGAAGCGTTTCAGTTATTGCCTGTTGGCAAAAGAAAAAGCGTTAATGCTTTGTTAAAGTATACAACAAGCCCTATTCCGTGTCAAGACATTCTCCAGCAAAAATGCGTTTTTCTCCACAAAGAATCCAGTGAATTTGTGGACATAGTGAGGCAGTTGCTTTTTGCAGGTAGGTTCGGTATAATCTTGTGCGGAAAAACGTCCGATACTTACAGGTGAAGGAGGCATCTGCTTTGGCGCAGATTCAAGTGTTACCGAACGAGTCCTTAGATAGTGCCTTAAAGCGGTTCAAAAAGGAGCTGCAAAACGCGGGCATCCTGAAGGAGTATAAAGAGCACGAGCACTACACCAAGCCGAGCGATAAGCGTCGCAAACAGGAGGCGGCGCGCCGGCGCAAACAGCGTTCCAAATAGATAGTCCGCATCGACACCGCGATGGGTTTCTCCGTTTCGCGATAGCCCTTGAGCCTGTGAAGGCGTGAGGAGCGGGGCCAACTGAACCGATGAGCAAACGTGTACAACGTCAACGGTTAGATGCCGTAAGGCACTGGCTGCGGCATCGCTTGCTTCCGCGCTGGGACTGGCAAAGAATAGGCATCGCAACGGTCACCATCGCTGTGTTGTGCCTTGTCTTCTCTGGTCGTTTCATCCCCGATAAAGTCACCCTCCAGGTGGGAGAGATTAGCCCCCGAGAGGTCCGCGCCCACCGCACGGTGCGCTACGTAGACCTCGAGGAGACCCGCCGTCTGAAGGAGATGGCAGCCAAACAGGTAGATACCCTCTACGAGCATCTGCCCTTCGCTCGCGTGGATGCCCAGCGCAGCGTCAAAGATGGTTTCGATGCCATCGCCCGCGCTCGCACCATGCGTTCGCCGGAAGCCACACGCTGGCTGGCGCAGCAGCTGCCCTTCCTGCCCCCAGACCTGATACGCGCGGCTGTGGAACTGTCCCCTGCTGACCTGCAGAAGGCACACGAGCTCGCCAGTGCGCTGGTAGACGAGGCCATGCAGCGCGAAATCCGCGCCGACACGACCGACCTCGCGGAACGCAAGCAGGCGCTACGTATGGCTTGTATCCAGAAGCTGGGGCAGGGCGCTGTGGGCAGGTTGACCGCAGCCATATGCACCCATGCCCTCCGTCCGAACCGCATACCAGATGTTGCCCGCACGGAAGACCTTCGCGAGCGAGAACGGCGCAAAGTACCGCCCGTGTATCGCACGCTGGTGGCAGGCGACGTAGTCATTCGGCGTGGCGAACGGGTAACCGAGCAGCACATCGAGATGTTTACTGCGCTGGGGATGCGTAACCCGCGTTTGCACTGGGCGAGCGTGTTGGCCATTCTCCTGTTGGTGACCCTGATGGTGGTACTAGCTGCGCTACACATCGCACACTATCATCCTCGAGTCTACCAACAGCCGCGTCAGCTGTGGTTGATTTCGGTGGTAGTGGCTGTCAGCGCGCTGGGGGTCAAGCTGGGTAGTAGCCTTCTCGGTCTGCCTCTGTCGGGCGTGCAATTGGGCTACCTAACGGTGATGAGTACCACCATGGCAGGGATGCTGCTAGCGGTGCTGGTATCGCCCCACCTGGCGACATTGGTGGTCGGGATGCTGGCGATACAGTCTGCCCTGCTGATGAACGGTGAGATGCGCTTTGCCGCTATCAGCCTGATGAGCAGTTTGGTGGGTATCTACTCGGTGTGGCGATTGCACGACCGCTATGACCTGTTACGAGCGGGGGCATGGATTGGGGCAACCTCGCTGCTGCTGACGTGGGTGCTGGGCTGGATGAACGGCGATACTGTCGCCGAGCTCAGCGTGGGTTCGGCTTGGGCGGTGCTGATGAGTGTGCTGGCGGTCGGTGGCTTCGCCCTGATTGTGGCGATGCTGGAGCGTCCTTTTGGCGCGGTCACACACCTGCGCCTGCTGGAGCTAAGCTCGCCAGAGCATCCACTGTTAAAGGAGTTGATGCTGCGTGCGCCGGGCACCTATGCGCACAGTATCATGGTGAGTCATCTTGCGGATGCTGCTGCCAAAGCTATCGGTGCGGATAGCCTGCTGGCGCGCGTCGGATCGTATTACCATGACGTCGGCAAAGTGCGCCGCCCCGAGTTTTTCATCGAAAACCAGCGCATGGAGAACGTGCATGACCGCCTGACGCCGTCCCTATCTGCGCTGATTATTGCCGCGCACGTGAAGGATGGGCTGGAGCTGGCAGACCGCTATCGCTTGCCCCGCCCCATCCGCGACATCATCGCCCAGCATCACGGCACCAGCCTCATTTCCTTCTTCTATCAGCAGGCACTGGCAGGCTGCGAGTTGCATACCCCTGTGCTGGAGCACCAGTTCCGCTACAGCGGACCAAAACCACAAAGCAAAGAGGCGGGTATCGTAATGCTGGCGGACGCGGTAGAAGCCGCGTCGCGTTCCCTCTCTCGCCCGACGCCAGCGCGCATCGAGAGCCTGGTGAACCATATTGTCCAGGAAAAAATTGCCGATGGACAATTGGATGAATGTAGCTTAACTTTCAGCGAAGTCAATAAGATACAGGAGGCGTTTTGCCGATTACTGGTAGCGATGCTCCACTCTCGGGTGGAGTATCCTTCCTCGGCAGCAATCACTCATGCAGATTACAATTACGGATACGAACAGACGGTCTCACCGCCTGAGGCGGTCGTGGATACGCCAAGCGATACGCCACTTACTGCACCGAGAAGGCTGGAGTAAGGGGGTAGTCAGCATTGTGCTGACCGATGACGAACATATCCGCTCGCTCAACTACACCTATCGCGGCAAAGATGTCCCAACTGATGTGCTGTCCTTCGCACTGCGCGAGGTCTCTGCCACCGAGGTGTCGGTAGACCTCGGCGCATTGGAGGAAGAGCCGCTGTTAGGCGAGGTCTACATCTCGGTGCCGACAGCCCTCCGCCAGGCGCAAGCTCAAGGACACCCCTTAGAAGAGGAAGTAACGTTTCTGGCGGTGCATGGGGTGCTACATCTGTTGGGGTATGAGGATGAGACGCCAGAGGGATATGCGCAGATGCTGCAGCGGGGGTGGGAAGCGGTCAACGCTACCCGACCGGGACGTGAGACGGTATGAGAATCGCCAAGAACCCGTTAGATAGCTTCCGTTACGCGGTTGAAGGCATCATCTACACTTTCCGCACCCAGAAGCACATGCGCTTTCACTTCTTTAGCGTGGTGCTGGTGCTGCTGGTTGGGTTGCTGTTTCGGTTGGACAAGACGGAGATGGTCATCTTGCTGTTCACCGTGTCGATGGTGTTGGTAGCAGAGATGTTCAACACAGCGGTAGAGGCGATTGTCGACCTGATTACGGACACCTACCATCCGCTGGCTAAGTTAGCAAAAGACATCGCGGCGGGGGCCGTGTTGGTCACCACGGTCAACGCCATCGTGGTGGGTTTCTTGCTGTTTCTGACCGAACAGCAGCTGGACGAAATCCGCCTGAATCTGCATGAGCACAAGCCCGAGCCGGTCGTGACGCTAGTGGTCGGCACTGTGTTGCTGCTGCTCATTATCATTTTGGGCAAGGTGTTCGGCCGTAAGGGGTCGCTGCTGCATGGTGGGATCATCAGCGGTCATAGTGCGCTCGGGTTTTTCATGGCTATGACGATTATCTTCCTCTCCAATAACCTGTTGATGGCGATTCTCGCGCTGAGCATGGCGGCGCTGATTGCGCAGAGCCGCGTGGAAGGACGCATCCACACCCTGCAGGAGGTGTTGTTGGGCGCGCTGGTCGCCGTACTGCTCGCAGGAGCTATCTACTGGCTGGCATGAGTGAGGAAGGAGGCGCAAGACTACCTTGACCACCCCGAAAGAAGAGACCGACAGTCCCAGTCCAAAAGCATGGTATTGGCTGCTGTTGACGCTGTTGTTCACTGGCGTATTGTATGCACAGGGAACCGTGCCCGCTGAACACGAGGTTGCCCAAAGCCACCTTTTGCGCAACCTGCTCTGGGTAGTGCTTCTGGTCCTCGTAACCGCCTTCTTTGCGATGGCGGATAGCGCGTTGCGGCTGATGCACGCCGCCCGGGTGCGCGAGATGGTGGAGCAAGGGGTTCCCAACGCCCGTATGGTGGAAAGGTTATTAACCACCCCGCAACGCTCCATTGCCACGGCGCAGATAGGCATGGTGCTGAGCAGCTTTCTGGCGGCAGCAGTAGCTGCAACCGGCTTGTCTCACTGGGTGGCGATGCTACTGAGGCTGTTGTCGGAGGCTGTCTGGTGGCAGCGGCAAACCGAGCCCGTCGCTGTGTTCGTTGTGACCATGCTGGCAGGGCTACTAGCACTCGTCGTGGGCACGCTGGTGCCGCGCACGATTGCCGAAAAACATGCCGAGAAGGTCGCCTTGCGCCTGGCTCGACCCCTGTGGATAAGTGCGTGGATACTGTCGCCGCTGGTAGCGCTGGTGATTGCCCTCAGCAACGCGCTGCTGAGCCCGTTCAAGGTGCGGGTGGACTTTTCGCCCCGTGTACTGACCCCAGAGGAGATTATCAGCTTGGTGGATGCAGGCGAGGAGCAAGGCGTCATCGAGGAAGAGGAACGTGAGATGATCCAATCGGTTCTCGAGTTCCCCGACACCATCGTGCGCAAGGTCATGACACCCCGCATCGATATGCACTGTGTGCCGATAGGTGCCTCCTTGAAAGAGGTGCTAGACATCATTCGCAACACAGGGCATTCGCGTATCCCCGTCTACGAGGGGACGGTAGACAACATCGTGGGTATCGTGTATGCGAAAGACCTGCTGCGCCTCTATCCTCATCCCGAGCCTTTCGACTTGCGGCAGGTGATGCGTCCACCTTACTTTATCCCAGAGACAAAGAAGGTAGACGAGCTGATGCGCGAGTTCCGAGCGAAGAAGACACAAATCGCTATCGTGCGCGATGAGTACGGTGGCACCTCCGGCTTGGTGACGCTGGAGGACATTCTGGAGGAGCTGGTGGGCGAGATCCACGATGAGTACGACGTCGAGGAGACCCCCTTCGAGCAGGTGGATGAGCATACCTATCGCGCAGACGGGCGCACCTCGCTGGAGGACATCAACGACAGAACCGGCTTGCACTTGCCGACGAACGAGTACGACACTATCGGCGGGTTCGTGTTCGGACTGTTCGGCAGGCCCGCGCAGGCAGGTGAGCAGATCGCCTTCGGTCGCGCCAATTTTGTAGTAGAGGAAGCGGATGGCAGACGTATCCGAAAGGTGCGCATCGAAATCGCCCCGACCGAAATTGAGGAGGAGACGACGGAACAGCCACAGGAAAGTGCATTGTAGTGGCAAACTGGTGGTCAGGGCTGCCTTGTTGCGCAGCTGGTCAGCTCATCCGCTCAACTGAGCCGTCCAGCCATAAGATACATAGCGCCACGTCACGTCTTCTTCGTCGCAGTCCAGCACGACGAAGCCTTCGGGATGTACTCTGGAACGCGGACCGCGCCACCATTCTCCACACACTGCACCGCAGGTGACGTAGCGCGTTCCCGTGTAGACACATTCCTCCACGACGTGCGTGTGCCCTTGCAAGACGGCTCGGACGTTGTAGTCTTTGTAAAGGCTGCGCACTTCTTTGGCGTTGCGCACGATGATTTTGTCGCTGGGAGCCACGGTGGTGCCCGAGTCATATTGCGGGAAGATAGTAAACAGCGGTACGTGCGTGATAAGGACAACAGGTCGCTGCTTACCGACCCGAGCGAGGTCGCGGCTGAGCCATTCCAATTGTTGCTCGTCGATTTCTGCCACCCAGCCTGCAGGCGGGCTGTAGCGAATGCTGTCCAGAATCACGAAGTGCCAGTGCATGAAGTCGAAAGAGAGGTAGGTGTCTCGCTGTCCCAGCATCCGCTGGAACATCTGTTTGCCGAAGCCCGGCAGGTTGTCAGCGGCGTCATCGCGCCTCCATCCGTAGGCATCGCGATTGCCAAAAGTGTGATACACCGGTACCCTCAGTCGGTCTATGCCTTCACGGAACAGACGGAACTGCAGTATCGCTCTGGCGCGGTCTACCGCTTGCGCATCCATGACCAAATCGCCCCCCGTGGTCACAAAAGCGGGTGAAGGTCGCAGAGCGTTCACGGCTCGGATGGCTTTTTGCCATGCTTGCGGCGCGCCCAGTTCGGGTTGAATGTGGGTATCGGTCAGATGAACGAAGCGAAAGCGTGGCTTCTTCATGAGCCTACCTCCCTACGAAGCGGGGGGTGGAGATGGCTCCCCACCCCCGTTTGCTTTACGGACAACCTGCGAAGGGAACGTAGTTCTTTCCGTCCAGTGCCATGTTCTCGTACCATTGTGGGCGGGGAATGCCCAACGTTAGCTTGGCGTGACCGTCGGCGTAGGCAGCCATCTGACCTTTGGTGCCCCCTTCCCAGCGGCAATGTGGACTGCCCGCGTAGCCGGTACGCGATTGGTCGGTGTGTCGGCTGTAGAACGAGTCGGCATCCCAGAATAGCCAGATTTCGGCGGGATTCTCGATGGCGGCTTGCGGAACCCCTGCCAGATTGCCACGGCAGTTGGCTGGAGTGCCCGGCGGGCAATCTGTAGTAAGGCGCGACTTGTAGGCGTACGAGGTTCCAGCACCCTTAAACGAGGGGTCTCCCTGGCTGAAGCCATCTTGCTCCCAAACGCTGGGGCGTGGTTCCGACGGGCAGAACCAGATAGCATCGTTTTTCACGTAGGGCTGCACCAGCGTGCGCAGCTGCGGCCACTGCGTGTTGAAGGCTCTGGAGATGTTGCAGGCGGCAGGGTAGGTTTCATCGTAGTCCTGAATGTAGATCATGATCCCCGTCGCAATCTGCTTCACGTTGGAGAGGCAGGCGGTGGCTCTTGCCTTTTCGCGCGCTCGTGCAAAGACGGGGAACAGGATGGCTGCCAGGATCGCGATAATCGCGATGACCACCAGCAGCTCAATCAGGGTGAACGCTCGGGTGCGCTTCATGGTGCAAGTTCCTCCTTTCCTGTGTGTGGTTGGTCGGTTATGAAGCTGGTGGATTTGGCTCCGCAGGACTCACGCACGACCAGCTGCGGCTCTATCAGCACGCGTCGGTTCGGCGCGGGCGTGTCGCCAGTGGCGATGCGTTCTAACAGCAGCTGTACCGCTTGCACGCCGAGTTCTCGCAGCGCGGAACGAACGGTGGTCAGGGCGGGGCGAAAGAACTCACTCATCGCCTCGTCGTTGAAGCCGACGACTGAAACGTCCTCAGGTACTCGGTATCCTGCATCGAATAGGGCGTTGATCACTCCATAGGCTAGGTCGTCGTTCAGCGCAAAGACGGCGTCGATCACACCCCCCTCCTGAAGATAACGTCGCACAGCCTTGTAGGCGAATCGTGGTAAGGGCAACCGGTCGTCAAGGTTTTCTCCGATAATTGTTGCCCACAGCCCATGCTCTTGCAAAGCTTGCTGGCATCCAGAGATGCGCTCCACGACGTAGGTATATTGCCGTTTTGGGGCAATTGTGGTGACAATCCCGATACGACGCCTTCCCAAGCTGGCGAGGTGTTTACCAACCAAGTAGCCGCCCAGTACGTTGTTGGTCTCCACCGAATCGCAGGGCACGCCTGGCACGTATCGCCCCACGAACACCAGTCGAACTCCGTCCTCGATTAGCGTTGCGTAGTAAGGGGCGCTAATGGCGGGGGCGGCTGGGGAAAGGATAATGCCCGCTGCCCGCTTTTCCAGCAACAATTCCATCTGTTCCCGCTCTTTGACTGGGTCATCGTGCGAACAACCCAACAGCACGCTGTAGCCGGCGTTGTGGGCGGCTTCTTCAACACCGTCTAGGATACTGGCATAGAATGCGCTGGAGATGTCCGTGAAGGTAACCCCGATGGAGAACGATTTGCGCGCCCGTAACTCTTGTGCGATGCGATTAGGACGGTAGCCCAACCGTTGCGCGGTTTCCAACACACGACGGCGGGTGCTTTCGCGCACTCTAGTGCTGTTATGCAGAGCGCGATGCACGGTAGCCACAGAGATTCCTAACTCGCGGGCAATCGTGGTGATGTCCGCACGTCGCATAACGACCGAACTCCGCGATTGTAAACGTTTGCATCAATTATACCAGTTGCCGCCCAAGATGACAAGCATAACGATGCAGAAAAAGGGTCACAGATGACTTTTTATTGTTAAGAAGTTTTAATTAACTTAATTTTAAAAATGTAAACGTTTACACAAAGTCCCTTCTGTATCGCTCCGATGCGGCGGATGGAACGGCCGGCGCTTCCACCAAGAGGGGGTCAAAGACGACGCGCATCCAACGGCTAACAGTTTCGAGTGCCCCGAATGCACCACCTAACTCTCGGCTACCTCCCCCTTTGAACGGAGTGGGCGGGCATAGGAGTGTGTACATAGTACGCCTATTTAGTTTGCCCCTGACTGACCAGGTGCCAGGAGATGCTTATTCAGCCACTCGTCTACCGTGCGCAGCACGGCATCGGGCTGCGGCAGGTGACCACCTTCCAGCCACACGATTTCCTTTGGCTGTTTGGCAGCCGCGAACAGCCGCTCGGTGCATTCTTTGGGGACAATCTGGTCGTCCTTGCCGTTAATCATTAACAAAGGGCGCGGCGAGATTCTCCCCACCCAGTTCACAGGGTCTACTGGCCCCAACACTTCGTTGACCTTCTGAGGGTTATTGAATAGTTCGGGTTGTTTCTGGCGCAGCTGGGCGGCTGCCGGGTGCTGGCTCTTGGCAAAGAGGTAGCCCCAGTCTCCTCCAGCCACGATCAGGATAGGGGCCTGCACACGCTCATCTACTCCAGCAAGAATGCCGCCTAGAATGCCGCCCATGCTCAGCCCGATATAGCCGATACGCTTGGCGTCGATTTCTCGTCGGCTTTGCAAGAAATCGATGGCGCGCCGCAAGTCGATAACCGTTTGGCGAAGAGCATCGCGGTTACGGTAGATGTATGCCCCCAAGATGTCGCTGCCTGGCTGCTTGCGGTCGCCATGGTACTCCGCGTCGATGGCGAAGGTAGCGATCCCGCGTGCAGCGAAAGCGGGCGCAAGCATCTGCAGTCCGTTTTTGTCGCCCCCGTAGCCGTGCATGATAATCAGGCAGGGGTAGGGAGAGGTACCGCTGGTGGGGAGGCACCACCATGCGGGGACACGTTTATCATGCACACTATTGTATTGTACACGGTAAATGACAAAGCCGCTTCCACGCTGCTGCTCTTTAACTTCGGCTTGGAGCGGGAGTTCTCTGTCGTATGCATAGAGCTGCTCGTAGGGAATCGTTCTCGCTGGTTCCGCGTCTTGTGTACGGGCACACCCCGTTGCCACCATCATGAGCAACGGCACCAGCAGCCAACAGGTAGACCGCAACGCTGCGTCACGAAGATGGGTGGTTCTCTTTGGCTTCATCGGTTCTCGCTGCAGTGGTGAAAAGGCTGATTGCCATCGCGGTAAGCACCGTTGCCACTTGGGTGCGCCAGAACGGTCGATCCGCGCGTTCTTTGAGCTCTCGCCAGAGCGCTTTGAGCCACGCTGCGCCGACGCGGTCTTCACCCAGCAGATGGATGCTGCCGAACACCGGTAGCAGGAAAAGAAGTGGCTCGCGCAAGCTGTCATCCGGGAAAAGCCCTTGTTGCACCTTCTCCGCCATTTGCTCTCTGCGTTGCTGTTCGCTCTGGGCGGGCAACAGCAGAGGACTTTGCATCTCCTTGGCGGTCTTCTCCAGCACTCGGAGTACCCGTTCTGGGCGAGGCAGATACATCGTCAATAGGTATAGTGCTTCCGTGCTTGGCTCTGGAGCTGTGTTGGGAGTTACCAGCGAGGTCAGTGCCCAGCTCGTCTCCGCCTCCGAGATGCTTTCCCACAGTGGCGCGACAGGCTCGCGAGGCGGGTCTGGGAGTCTTCCCCAGAAGTAGGCAGCATGGGTTGGCATTGGCTTCAGGTCGCGTAAGTTACGCTGTCGGCACTCATGTATGACGCTAATCGCCCAGTCAACGGGAAGTCGCACGAAGTGGCGAAGCGGGTTGTGAATCCCGCCTTGTATCCATGGGTAGCGTAGCTGGTTGTCAAGACATTCTTGATACAGTCCATTGACACCCTCTTCAACCATGAGGGCGTCCCAGAGGTAACCGCCCTCATTCACAAACAGCAGGAACACCGCTTTCTGACCCGAGGCGTGCTGCATAAAGCAGCGCAGATGAAGCGGATATCGCACGTCACCGTCGTAGGGCGACGCGGCAAAGACTTCTTGAACTACCCATTGCCTCGAGAGGTCTAGCGCTTCCTGTGCAGCGGTAGTGCCCTGCCCGAAAGCACGAACTGGTACCCCACTCCGTCGCAGCTCGAAGAGGGCTTGCTTCACTGCCCGTCGCAAGGCACCGCTTACTCCTACCTCCTCTAACAGATAACCCAGCACTGCTGCATATTCGGGCTGTTCCCCCATCCAATGCGCTGCAGCCAATTGCTCTTCCAACGGCAGAGTCAAAAACTGCGCTACCACCTGCGCTAGCTGTGGTGCCTTCGTATCCATCACCCCGCGGGCTGGTTCCAGCAGGCTCACGGTGCTTTCCGACGGTGCTGGTGCAGGGTGGCTCTTGCGTTTCGCCATCGGCAAATGCTCCCTTGTGCCAAGTGCCTCTAAGTTTACACACAGTCCTAGTCGTTTCCTGCCCCTACAAAGGTGTCTCGAGTCTTGCGCAGGCATCGGGTTTCACACATCCAGTGAGAAACGAAAGGGGCGTGTCAACCCGTTCTGCTCAATGAACGGAAACAGCCTTCCAACGGGTAGAATCTGCCTGTGAACCAGCGCAGAATATCGGCGGTGGCAGAGATGCTTATCACCCAAAAGTTGGCAACAGTAGGTGGCACCGAGCCGCAGGTGAGGCAGGTCTGGAGCCGTGCAGCAGCATTAGGCAGTTTATGGGCAGCCTTCGAGATTGTGGTGGGTAGTTTCCTACACAATCTGCGGCTTCCGTTTGCGGGAACCATGCTGGCAGCAGCGAGCGTGCTGCTGCTCACAGCGGCAGCGCAGGTGTGGACAGAACGCGGATTAATTTGGCGTGCCGCGCTGGTGTGCGCGCTGATGAAATCGGTGTCCCCCAGTGCCGTACTGCTCGGTCCGATGGTCGGCATTCTGATGGAGGGCATGATTCTGCAGGTGAGCCTGCGGTTGCTAGGCGCGGGGTGGCCAGGATGCTTGATAGGGGGTGCGCTTGCCGTCAGCTACACGCTGTTGCAAAAGGTGGTCTCATTGACCATTCTTTATGGAGCCGACCTGGTCCGAGTCTATACTGCCACTGTGCAATTCGCCTCAAAAGTAACTGGCTGGGAGGGATTACACCCCACGACCGTGTTACTAATGCTGCTGCTGGTACAGGCGGCATTGGGAGCCTTTGCTGGGCTGACTGGTTGGCAGATGGGTCGCCGTGTGCTGCGTTGTCCTGTTCCTCGCGCCGTTCCTCCAGTGCAGGCCGCGCCTTTCAAGTTCACGCAGACAATGGGTGATTTTCGGCATTCGCTCCCGATGCTGGCGGCGGGGCTCATGGCGCTGCCCGTGGGAATGTGGCTGATTGGGAGGGCGTCCCTAACAGTTGGTGGATTGCTGGCGCTGCCGATTGTCGCAGGTATATTCGTGCGGTACGGGCGGTCCCGAGGCAGGTTGTTGAACTTGCGCTTGTGGGCGGAGCTCTTGTTAGTGGTGGTATTGTCAAGCGTGATGCTGGGAGCGGCGTACGGTGAATTAGGTAAGGGAGTGATTGCAGGCGCGCGCATGGCTTTGCGCGCTGTGTGGCTAATCGCTCTATTCACCGCCATCGGTGCTGAGCTATCTCACCCGCGCCTTCTCCGCTGGTTAACAAGCGGGCGGCTTGCATCTGTCTACGCGGCTGCACAATCCGCGTTCTGCGCCCTTCCCGATTTCGTGGCAAACATACCCGACCTGCGGTCGCTGGTGTGTCGTCCAGTGGACACTCTGGCGCGGCTGTTCCGGCAAGTGGACAGCTGGCAGCGGTATCTCGGCGCGGCACATGCGTTCATTCTGACGGGAGAGCGGGGTGCCGGCAAGTCTACCCTTTGTCTGGCGCTCGCGGAGCGTGCGCGGCAGGCGGGTATCTCCGTGGGGGGCATCGTCTCCATCAGCGAGGGCGATACGCTACCGTGGCAAGGCTACCGTGTAAAAAACTTATTAACGGGTGAGGAACGCCCACTTGCCCGACGGACGGACATACAGGAAGGAATACGGTGCGGCTCCTATGTCTTTGACCCCGAAGGGATTCGGTTCGGGCAACAGGCCATCGAGCAGGCGGTGCAAGCGGGCGTTCACCTGCTCGTTGTGGACGAGGTGGGACTGTTGGAGCTTAACGGAGAAGGCTGGGCGCCGGCGCTACAACAGTTGCCTACGACAGGGGTCATGCTGTGGGTGGTGCGCGCTTCGGTAGTTGAGGAGATACGACGGCGTTATCCACCACTTGCGGGTGCGACGGTGATGGACGCGGCTACGATGGATGCACAAGCACTTTGGGAGCGGCTGTATGGTCGTTCAATTGCCTCCACCTACGCTATCTGATATAATCTGAACGTAGCACTCGTTGGGGAGGGAGTGATGAGGATGCTTCAGCGTTCGCTGGGTGCAGCGCTGTTGTTGACTTTGGCATTAGTGGTGTTTGCAGAGCCAGCCGATGACCTGCTGGCAACGGCGGTGAAACAGTATCAGGCGGGCAACACCTTGCAAGCCATCGAAACGTTAGAGAATGCAAGGCAGAAATCTCCCAATCACAAAGGCGTGTTGCAGTGGTTGGGGTTTCTTTATCTGCGCGTTGGCAGAGCGGCGGACGCCATCCCCGTGCTGGAGAGTCTGGTGCAGCTGTCGCCAAACGATGCGCAGGCGCACAACAATCTGGGCAACGCTTACCTGCACACCGGTCAACCCGATAAGGCACTCGCCCAGTACCGAACCGTCATTAGACTGAAACCCGACTTCGCGGATGCCCACTACAATCTGGCTAACATCCTGATGAAGCAGGGCAAGCTGAACGAAGCGATTTCCGCCTTCCAGACCGCTGCCCGCTTGAACCCGCAGGACGCTTACACCTGGAACAATCTGGGGGTGGCCCTGATGGGGGCGAACCGCCCTAAGGAGGCAGTGGACGCCTACCGCAAAGCTACTGCGCTGGAGCCCAAAAACGCCCAAATGTGGACCAATCTCGGGTTAGCGCTACACGCTGCTGGCAGCTTGCGCGACGCTGAAGCGGCGTTTACGAAGGCACTGGCGATAGACGCTCGCTTCTTTGCTGCCGTTCTGGGATTAGCGCAAACCTATGCATCGCAAGGGCAGGATGCCAAAGCTGTCCAGCTGTTCCAGCGTGCAGCCTCGATGCAGCCCGACTCGTTCGTCGCACACTACAACCTGGGAGTGCTTCACGCGCGCGCTAGTAACTTGGCGGAGGCAGAACGAGCGTTTCGGCGTGCGTTGGAACTGCAACCGAATCATCGCGACACGCTGCTTGCGCTTGCGTCGCTCTATCAAAAGGAAAAACGGTACTCGGAAGCGGAACCGCTCTACCGTCAACTGGTTGAGGCGTATCCCAAAGACACCGAAGCTTGGTGGCAGTTAGGCGCGCTGCTGGTGTTGCAGAACAAGAATGACGAGGCGGTGCAGGCGTGGGAGAAGCTGCTGGTGCTGTCGCCACAACACTTGAAAGGGCGCATTGCGCTGGCAAACCTGCTGTACCGCCTGAACCGCGACACGGAAGCAGAGCAGCATTATAAACTCGCTCTCAAGCAGAACCCGCGCAATGTGGAAGCGCTGAACGGACTGGGATTAGTGTGCGACCGCCAGGGACGCCTTGATGAAGCGGAGCACTATCTCAAACAGGCCATTGCTATCAACCCAAACTACGCATTCGCACACAATAACCTCGGGGTGGTCTACGAAAAGATGGGCAAGAAGAACGAAGCCATCGAGTGCTATCGGCGTGCGTTGCGTATTGACCCCAACTACGCCGACGCCCGCAACAACCTGCAGCGCTTCACCAGGCAGAGTACCCCGTGAGTGCGGCAATGATTAAGCGTGTGGGTCTGATTGTACACACGGACAAACCCGACGCTTTACGCTTCACGCGCGAGGCAGTGCAGTGGCTGCAAACGCACGGGCTGCAGCCCTCTCTCGAGCCCGAAATCGCCCAAGCCTTGCAGATGCCGCAGTATCTGGGTGAGGAGACAGAACTTTGCGACAGCGACCTGCTCATCGCATTGGGGGGAGATGGCACCATCCTGCGCGCCAGCCATCTCGCTGCCGCGCGTGGAATACCCATTCTGGGAGTGCATTTGGGTCGATTCGGCTTCATTGCGCAGATTCGACCCCATGAGCTGCAGACGGCGATGGCGAGGGTGCTGGCAGGTGATTATTCGGTGGAGAGGCGGTTGATGGTGCGAGCAGTCGCCTATCGGGAAGGCAGGCAGATATGTGAGGCGCTGGCGCTGAACGATGTGGTCGTGACCAAAGGAGCGGTAGCGCGGATGATCACCCTGCAGACCTTCGTGAATGAGACCTTTCTCGCCACCTATGCCGCGGACGGAGTGGTGGTATCGACCCCAACCGGTTCCACAGCATACTCGTTATCTGCGGGAGGCGCGATCGTGGACCCCGCCTGCGAGGTTCTGCTGCTTACGCCCATCTGCGCCCACACCTTGAGCGCACGTCCGCTGGTGTTGCCTGCCGACAAGCAGGTGAAAGTGGTGGTTACTGCAGATGATGGCGACTTCCACCTGCAAGCGGACGGTGGCGAGACTGTGCAGTTGCGCTCTGGCGATACGGTGTATGTCGCTCGAGCCCCGCAACGCACACACCTGATTGTCTTTGACCCTGACGAGTTCTACACCAAGCTGCGCGACCGCCTGTTGTGGGGAGAGAAGGTGAACGTGTAGCGATGCTGGTGGAGCTCGCCGTTGAGCAAATCGCGATTATCGACCGGCTGAACCTGCGCTTCGAGCCAGGCTTGAACGTGCTTACCGGCGAGACAGGCGCGGGCAAATCGATCCTAATCGACGCGCTTAGCCTAGCGCTAGGCGAAAGGGCGGAGGCGGAAATGCTTCGCGCCGGTGCAGAGCGCGCCCAGGTCACCGCCGTGTTTGACGTGTCGGCTGCCCCGCGTCTAATTGCGCGGATGCATGAGATGGGCGTTGTTCCTGAAGAAGGTCTGCTGTATCTCACGCGCGAGCTGCTTGCAGGGGGGCGTTCGCAGGCGCGAATCAATGGACGTCCTGTGCCCGTCGCTACCCTGAAGGCAGTAGGAGACCTGCTGGTAGACCTGCATGGACAGCATCAGCATCAGTCGCTGTTCAATCAAGCGGAGCAGCTGCGCTTTCTGGACGAGTGGTGCGGGGAGCGAGTGCTGTCGCTAAAAGCGCAGCTCAGCGACTGTGTTCGGCAGATACGTGAGCTGCAACGAGAACTGAGCAGTCTACAAGCAGATGCCCGCGAACGCGCGCACCTGCTAGACCTTTATGCTTTTCAAAAGCGGGAGATTGAGCAGGCAAACTTGCAGCCTGGCGAAGAAGACGAGCTGATTGCGGAAGAGCGACGCCTGATACACGCCGAGAAGCTCTTCGCGATGGCAGAAACCGGATATCAGCTGCTTACCGCGGGCGAGCCTGCCGTAGCAGACCTGCTTGCACAAACGGTGCGCGCGTTAGAAGAGATGCTACCTGTAGATGCCGACCTGCAGCCGTTGGTAGAAAACCTGCGAAACGCATTGTACGCGGTGCAGGATGCCGCAGCGGAGCTGCGGGCATACCGCGACCGCGTCGAGTTCAATCCAGAACGCTTAAATGAGGTACAAGACCGCTTGCATCTCATTCGCACCCTGAAGCGCAAGTACGGCGACACCGTAGAGGCAGTGCTAGATTATCTGTGTGAAGTGACCCAGAAGATAGAGCGGTTGCAAGGAGGCGAAGAACGAGCGGAGGAGCTTACCCAGACGCTGCAGCAACTGGAGCAGAAGGCGCACACCCTTGCGATGGAGTTAAGCCAGTTGCGCCGCGATGGAGCGCATCGGTTCGAGCAGGCGGTGATGCAGGAGCTGAAGGAGTTAGCGATGCCCCGTGTGCGGTTCGAGGTGAAGCTGACCCCCAAGCCGTTGGAGAGCGACGGGCCAGACGCGGTAGAGTTTCTCATTGCCCCGAATCCGGGTGAACCCCCAAGAGCTCTGTCTAAAATCGCGTCTGGTGGCGAGCTGTCGCGCGTGATGCTGGCGATTAAAAGCGTGCTGGCAGAGGTGGATGACGTGCCGACGTTGGTCTTCGACGAGATCGATATCGGCATCGGTGGGCGCACAGCCCACGTGGTCGGCGAGAAACTGCGTGCGCTTAGTCAACAGCGCCAAATCCTGTGCATCACACATCTTCCCCAAATCGCCAGCCGCGCCCGCCTACACCTGCTCATCGAGAAGCAAGTGACGGAGGGACGCACCGTCACAGTGGTGAACCCCGTAGAAGGCGAAGCGCGCGTGCAGGAACTAGCGCGTATGCTGGGCGACACGGGAGAAAGCGCGTTGCGCCATGCCCGCGAGATGCTGGAAGCGGTGCATTGACCAGCTTGCATCCGTCGCCAAAATAGTGTATACTAACACGCGGTGTGGGGCAGTAGCTCAGTTGGGAGAGCGCTACAATCGCAATGTAGAGGTCGGGGGTTCGAATCCCCCCTGCTCCACCATTTTCTTTCGAAAGGGGCAGTGCTGCCGTGCAGGGGTTGACAAACGGTCGCGACCTGAGCCGCGCCCCGAAAAGAACAGCAGTATGCTTAGGCAGGCGCACCAGCGATATTTGGGTAAACTTTCTCCACTTCGCCCCGCTCGATGTGTTCCGAGTCCTCGCGGAACTGCTTCTCGTCGAACAGCACCAGAAATACCAGCCCAGCGATGACGGTGATGGCAATAGGCACTGCAAAGATAAGGGTCCAGTTGTGCAGCTGCACTGGGTTGCCGTTGATAATCACCGATTGGGTCGTCAGGAAGTAATCGTGGACACGTCCCGAAAGGAAGTGTCCGATAAGCATCCCCAGACCGTTGGTAGCAAACACCAACAGTCCCTGTGCGCTGGCGCGAATGTCTTTCGGGCTGAGCCGCTCCACCGCAATCATCCCACCAGCGAAGAAGAAGGAGTAGCAGATACCGTGCAGGGTCTGCGCGGCGATAACGAGCCACGTAGGTTCCCCAATAGCGAAGACCGCATAGCGCACCGGCCAGGCGAGAATGCCCAAAAAGATGGTGATGCGCATACCCAGATAGCGGATGGAGGGGTACAGCAAAACCATCAGCAGTACCTCGCCCACTTGCCCCAGCGTCATAGCGAACTGCGCGGTGCTTTCAGGCAACCCGACGCCGCCCAGCCGTAGTGTAGGGTGCCGTGGCTCTGTGAGGAACAGAAAGGTTAGGTTGTAGTAGAAGGGAAGCTCGATAGCCACTACAAACGAGATGGCAAGCAGCACAGCGAAGTTGCGGTTGATGCGCAGTTGCAATGCTTCTAAGAAAGCGTAGGGGTTTTTTGCCTCTTTCGCGGGCGGGGTGTTGGGTAAGGTCAGACAGTACAGCCCCATGAGGATGGACACGATGCCTGCCACTAGCAGACTGTCGCCCGTGTGGCTGACGCCAGGGGTGCGTACCTCCCAAAAACGCAAATATGCCGCCATGAACCATTGCACTGCAATCCAGCCGATAGTGCCCCACACGCGAATGTTGCCGAACTTCTGCGCGTCCTTCATGTGGTGGAAGGCGATGGCGTTGGTCAGCGCGATGGTGGGCATATACAGTATCGCGTAAAGCAAGATCGAGGTCCACAACGGCCAAAACTCCGTCTGCCGCCACGCGATAAACAACAGAATCGCACCGACAAAGTGGGACAGCGCGGTAAAGATTTGCGCTGGCATCAAGCGGTCTGCAATCCATCCTGCAATGAGTGGGGAGACGAGCGAACCGAAGGCGGTGGTACCGAAAACATAGCTAATCTGCTTGCCAGTAAAGCCTAGGTGTTGCATGTGTCCACCGATGACGACTGCCCATGCTCCCCACACGGCAAACTGCAGGAACATCATGATAGACAGACGCAGGTAAAGTACGCCGTTTCCCGTGCTTCGTTCCATAAATCCTCCTCCCAGCAACTATTTAGCCATTTGATATACCTTCGTTTAAACCGCGCTATCCACCTGCCGCTCAGGCAGAACCCCTTTCCTTCATCTGCTCGATGCGCTGCAGGTACTTCGTTAGCAGTATTTCTGCTGCATCTGGGCTTTCGGCTTCTGCATACAGGTGGAACAGCGGCTCGGAAGCATCGGGCAGGATCAGCGCCCACCGCCCGTTCTGGTATATCTTGATGCCATCCACCAGCTCCACCTTTCCGTCGTCGCGGCACTCTTTGGTCATCACGCGCATAACCGTACCCTTCATCTCCCACGGGCAGTGGATGGTACGCTTCACTACGAAGAACTCGGGGATTTGTGTAGCAAGGTCATGCAGCGTCGTTTTTGCGCGCGAAAGCAGCTCTAGTAGCTTCACAAAGGCGTACAGGGCGTCGAAGGAAGGCTGGAACTGGGGCAGGATGAATCCACCGTCGCCATCGCCTGCCATGAACACTGGCTCGCTCTCCGACACCGCGATGCCCATCAGCGAACGCACATCGGTTTTGGTTCGCACAACGGTGCCACCATGCCGCGTAACCAGCGGCTCGATCACACTGGAAGCGGTAACCGGCACCGCGATGCGGGCGCGGCGATAACCGATGGAAGCGGCGAGCGCATACAGAATCAGCAGACGCTGGTCGGAGATAATATCACCGTGAGCGTCTACGATGCGCATGCGTTCGCCATCGCTTTCGAACAGCACGCCGACGTCCGCCCGCAGAGTTTGCACAATCTGCTGGAGGTTGCGCAAGTGGTCTTGCACCTGTTCTTCGGTATGCGGTGCGCGGTCGGGGTCTGCATAGGCGTTAAGAGCGATTACCTCGCAGTTCATCTTGCCCAGAATCGTGGGGAAAATCGACGCCATACGATGGAAGGCGAAGTCCAGCACTACTCGATAGCGTGCCTCTCCCAGACAGCGCGAGTCCACGTGCTGGAAGAAATCGGACTGATACTGCTCGATGGCTCGGGAGGCGAACTCGATCTCGCCCACCTCATCGATGTCTGTGCGCACAATGTCCTCTCGGAAAAAGACGCTCTCGATCTTACGCTCCATGCTTTTGGAGATGTAGATGCCGTTCTTGTCGAAGAACTCGATGAGCGTAAGACGCGAGTTATAGGGCGCGATGCGCACGTTCATCCCCCCTGCTGCCCCGCTAGCGCGGATGTGGTGACGGGCAATCGGTACGGGCATCGAGCGCAGGTCGAACACGTTCACCCCCACCGACAGCAGCCCGCTCATCACGGCGTGCTTAATGGCACGCGAAGACTTGTGTGAATCGCGCGACAGCAACACCGCCGCCCCCTTGCGCAGCAACACCCCATATGCTGCCGCCAGCTTGGTAGCGAACTCTGGGGTCACCTCCACATTGACAATGCCCGCTACTCCCAGATTGCGGAACAACGAACCCTGCCACTTCTTTCCCCATATCAGGCTCATGGTTACGATGGAGCCGGGTTCAATGAACTTGTCGGGCCAGATTTTCAGGTTCGGGCGCACGGTGCTGCCCTCGCCGATGGTCACTCGGTCACCGATGACCGTACCCTCCAGCAGGTTGACCTCGCTCTTGATGGTGCTATGGCTTCCCACCACAGCCGAAGCCACGTGCGCGTTCGTGCCCACGTATACCGAATCCCATAGCACGCTACGCTCTACGACCGCTCCTTCCTCGACGATGGTATTATCGCCGATAACGGTGTAGGGCCCCACACGCGCTCCGCGTTTGATGGTTGCATGTTTGCCGATGTAGACGGGCTGATGCACCTCCGCTTCGGGGCTAATTTGCGCGCCCCCCTCTAACCAAATACCCGGCGCGTACTCGATGGCTGGTAGCTGCACATTCACTTTCCGCTCCAGCACCTGCTCATGCGCCTCACGGTACTGCTCAAGGGTGCCCACATCGCACCAATACTCGTCTGGCTCCATAATGTATCCATACAGGGGTTTCCCGTCGCGCAGCAGTTGCGGAAAGATGTCCTGACTCCAGTCGTAAACCCGCTTGGGCTCCATCAGGTCCAACACTTCGGGTTCAATCACGTACATGCCGGTGTTTACGGTGTCGGAGAAGACGTTGCTCCAGTCAGGCTTTTCCAAGAACCGTTGGATGCGCCCGTCCTCGTCGGTAATCACGACGCCGAACTCACGGGGGTTGGGAACATGCGCAAGCGCAAGGGTAGCGATGGCTCCTTTCGAGCGGTGATACCGAATGAACTTCCCCAAGTCGATATCCGTCAAAGCGTCGCCAGAGACGATTAGAAAGGCTTCGCCACGAAGAAGGTCTGCTGCCTGACGTACCGCTCCGGCTGTCCCAAGCGGGCTCTCTTCGGTAACATACTCGATGCGAACGCCTAAGTCTTCCCCTCTCCCAAAGTATCCAGAAATCTCATCGGCGAGGTAGTATAAGGTGACTACGATATCGGTAATACCATGCTGCTTGAGCAGCAGGATGATATGTTCCATAATCGGACGGTTCATCACAGGAACCAGCGGCTTGGGACGGCGCGTGGTCAACGGGCGCAGCCGGGTTCCTTCGCCGCCAGCCATCACAATCGCTTTCATGGTGGTTACCTCCTGTTGATAGTAAAGTTTCTATGGCACCCGAACGTCAGGGTATTTACCGCCCCCTCGCAGGATATCTGGCGCCGTTGCCAGCTGGCGTATTATCTCGTTTTTAATTTTCCTTCTGTCGGCTATGTTTACCTGCTGTCCCGCTCTTGCGCGAAACAGCACGTTCCAGGTATAGTCAAGCTTAAGAGAGACGACGATGGTACGACGGGTTATCCTGCTGGTGCTGGACGGTTGTGGAGTAGGGGCAGCTCCCGACGCCGCTCGTTATGGCGATGACGGCGAGAACACGCCGAACACGCTGGGCAATCTGGCAAAAGCGGTGGGTGGCTTGCAGTTGCCTAATCTGCAGCGGTTGGGGTTAGGCAATATCCTGCCGCTGGAGGGCGTGCCGCCAGCACAGCCCCCGCTTGCCGCTTATGGGAAGATGCAGGAGCGGTCGGCAGGTAAGGACACGGTGACTGGGCATTGGGAGATGATGGGGGTAATTACGGAAGAGCCTTTCCCCACCTACCCCAATGGCTTCCCGCCTGAGGTTATCTCGGCATTCGAACAGGCAATTGGTACGAAGGTACTGGGCAACTATCCCGCTTCCGGTACCGAAATCATCAAGCAGCTGGGTGAAGAGCATTTGCGCACGGGCTATCCGATTGTGTACACGTCGGCAGACAGTGTGTTCCAGATCGCAGCGCATGAGGAGGTCATCCCACCGCAACGGCTGTACGAGATGTGTCTCATCGCACGGCGGATTCTGCAACCTCCGCATCACGTGCAGCGGGTGATTGCCCGACCGTTCGTTGGCAAAGACGCTTCCTCCTTCAAGCGCACCGAGAATCGGCGCGACTTTCCGCTGCCGCCGCCCTACAACCTGATAGACCAGCTGGCGGAGGCAGGGCACAAGGTATACGGTATTGGCGTGATTGGGCAGGTATTCGCCGAGCGCGGCTTCGCCTACTCTGTGCGCACAGGCAACAATCCCGACCACTTTCGGGCAACTCTACAGGCGATGGAGCAACCTGCCGACTTCATCTTCGCCAACTTCGAGGACTTCGACATGCTTTACGGGCATCGGAACGACCCGCAGGGCTTTGCCAAGGCGTTGGAAGCGTTTGACATAGGATTGACGGAGGTGCTGCAGCGACTGCATCTAGGCGACCTACTCGTTCTCACCGCCGACCATGGTAACGACCCCACCACCCCCAGCACCGACCACTCGCGAGAGTATGTGCCGCTGTTGTGCTACAGCCCGGACATGACGAGCGGAGCAGCCCTCGGCACGCGCAGTACTTTCTCCGACCTCGCTGCGACCATCGCGGAAGCCTTTAGCCTGGAGCCCAAGTGGGGCGCAGGGAGTTTTTATCAGGCGCTTCGGCTCGGGCGCGACGATTCGTGAGCGTTTCACCCGTTTCCCTCTCCCGAAGAATCGGGAGAGGGATGTTGCGCTATAATACTCTGGCAGAGGCTAAGGTTGCAGTGGGGGCTGACCTTGTTCCTGCAACCGACGGCGCGGACGTAGCTGCGGTTGCGTGCCTGCCCCCGCGGCACGCGGGCGTATCTGCGGGCGAGGTAGCTCTGCAGATTTCACCAACTCCAGCGTCCTCGCGGAAAACTGATACAACATGTTGCCGCGCACCACGTATACATAGTCGCTGTTGGCTGCTATCGCCACCTGCCCTAGCGCGAGTCGCTCGCCAACCCCAGGAAACAGCGGCCCTGGAGCGGGTGGAGGCGGTGTCGGTTGCGCCGACGGTTGCATTGCGACCGTGCCGCGCGCTGTGGAGGCGACCTCTCCTTGCGCTTGCGTCCGCTGCCACAACAGCAGCGCCAAGACAGCGGCCACCACAACACCTACTGCCCACACCAAACGGTGGTGCCATGCGGTTCGCATCTTGTAGCCTCCTCGATACCTTGTGCGGTGATTCGTCGGATTCATAGACGCGACCGCATGGCAAAAGTTCATACCCGCGCTGCCTTGCGTAACGCTTGGTCTAGGTCAGCGATGATGTCCTCCACATCCTCGATACCGATGGACAGGCGGACAAAATCAGGTGTGACCCCAGTCTCCAGCTGTTCCTCTGGCGTCAGCTGCTGGTGCGTGGTAGAGGCTGGGTGAATCACCAGCGATTTAGCATCCCCGATGTTAGCTAACAGCGAGAACAGCTTCAGCTCGTTGATGAACTGCCTGCCCGCTTCATATCCTCCCTTGATGCCGAAGCCGATAATGGCGCCATAGCGACCACCCTTATGGTACTTCTTGGCGACCTCGTGGGTGGGATGCGAGGGTAGTCCTGGGTAGCTCACCCAAGCAACGCCCGGATGCTCCTGCAGGAAGCGAGCAACTTTCATGGCGTTGTCGCTATGACGCTCCATGCGCAAGTGCAACGTTTCCAGTCCCTGCAGGAACAGAAAGGCATTAAACGGGCTCATGCAGGCCCCGATGTCGCGCATCATCTGCAGTCGTGCTTTCAGGATGAAGCTCATGGACTTCAGGGGCTCTGGCAACTCCCACAACACCAGCCCGTGATAAGAGGGGTCGGGCGAGGTGAAGTCGGGGAAGTTGCCGTTGCCCCAGTCAAACTTGCCCGAATCGACAATGACCCCGCCGATGGAAGTACCGTGTCCTCCGATAAACTTGGTGGTGGAATGCACGACGATGTCCGCTCCCCATTTGATGGGCTGAATCAGCGCGGGGGTCGGCATGGTGTTATCCACCATCAGCGGGATGCCCGCTTCGTGCGCGATGTTCGCAACCGCCTCTACGTCTAGGGTGTCCAGCTTGGGGTTGCCTACCATCTCAGCGTAAATGAGTTTGGTTTTGGGTGTGAGCGCCTTGCGGAAGTTGCTGGGGTCTATCGGGTCGACAAAGTGGACTTTTATGCCCACCTTTGGCAGGGTATGTCGGAACAGATTGTAGGTTCCGCCGTACAGGCTGTTGGCGGAAATCATTTCATCGCCCGCCTTCAGGATGGTGAGTATCGCCAGGGTTTCCGCCGCTTGCCCCGACGAGGTTGCCAGCGCGCCTACCCCACCTTCCAGCAGCGCCATGCGCTTCTCGAAGACGTCCACTGTCGGGTTCATGATGCGCGTATAGATGTTGCCGAACTCTTCCAGAGCGAACAGGCGCGCGGCGTGGTCGGCGTCGGTGAATAGGTAGGATGTAGTTTGATAGATGGGCACTGCGCGTGCCAGCGTGGTGGGGTCAGGTTGTTGCCCCCCATGTACGGCAAGGGTATCGAACTTCAGTTCCGCCTCATTAGGTCCGAATGCCATTACGAAACCTCCTTTTTGATTGATGACTTATTATATCATTTTGGTCAATAAATGCGCAACGGGTCACAGCACTCTCCATGCCATCCGGATTGCGCTCACCACCAACACCACAATCAGCACGGTGCGCAGCACCCGCGACTGCAGCCGTCTGGATAGGAACGCCCCCAAGTGGGCCCCTGCCATCACGCCCAGCACCGAGGGCGCAGCCAGCGTGGGGTCTACGTAACCGCGCAGCAGATAGATTGCCGCGCTAACACTGCCCGTAATGCCTATCATGAAGGAGCTGGTAGCTGCTGCTGCCTTCAGAGGCACGTTCATCAGCAGGTGCATGACTGGCACTTGGATAATTCCTCCACCTACCCCCAGCAGAGCGGAAATCACTCCGGCGAACAGTCCAGCCACCCAGCCCGCAGACAGGCGAACTGGCGTATAACACACGGTCTCACCAGTAGCGTAGTCTACGTAACAAGCGCTCGTGTCGTTCTGAGCTGTTACCGTTAGCTCGGAACTGGTATCGAGTGTCCGCTGTCGCGCTAGGGTCCATGCCACATA
>Ga0272447_1000221_pt1 | contig 44709 bp, 44 predicted proteins | sample YNPCB0133_FD_194589 | JGI IMG/M metagenome (GOLD analysis project Ga0272447, IMG submission 194589) | Hot spring microbial mat communities from Yellowstone National Park, WY, United States - YNP-CB-013-3 | ecosystem: Environmental > Aquatic > Thermal springs > Hot (42-90C) > Sediment | place... | reverse complement strand
CCCCAGATCCGCGCCCTCCTGCTTTCCGGGCGGGGCGGCCGTCCGCGAGCCCGGGCTGGAAAGCCCTGCCTCGAGATCCCTCCGTTGACATCCCTTCCGGCCTGGCTTATACTAAGGCAAAGATTTCGTGTGGGGGTCTCCCTTGCGGGCGGGAACCGGATTGTTCTATCGCATCCGCACGGCACGTGGCCTGCGGGCCGGCGTGCCGTTTTGTTTTCTCCCAGGGACGCGGAGAGGGACCGACCGGCGCAGAAAAGGATGAAGCCCAAACCCCCATCCCGATGAGGAGGTTTAATGGTGGACTCAGCGTTGATCAGCAAGATCGAGAAGGCCCGGCGTTACGCGGAGGAGCGAGATCGCTTCCGCTTCCTCTCGTTCTCAGTTGTCGTGCGCGGTGAGAACGGCACCCATCACGTCTGTTACCACGAAGGGAACTGGTCCTGCGATTGCGATTTCTTCCGCCGTCGTGGGACCTGCGCCCACATCATGGCCCTGGAGCGGGTGCTAGAGGGGATGCTGTAACCGGTCCCCTGGACCCCCATCCGGTCCGCTGGCTGACGGGGATGGGAGCGGGCTCCCTCGAGCCAGCTGGGTTAGGCCGCCCTCCGGCTATCATTTTCATGGGGAGGTTCTCCTCCCTGGATCTCAGGGGATGCCGGAGGGTGGATCGATGGCGCAGGAGGCCGGTCCGAGGGAGCGAGCCGGAGGCTCTCGCTGGGAGACGGTGCGGGAGGCGTTGGTGCTGGCGGCCACTCTGGCCAGCTTCCTGGCCAGCGTCTGGTTGCTCCGGCGCCCCGCCCCCGCGCCCATCCGGATCGTCCCTCCCCCCACCCCGGCCCCGACCCTGACCCCTACCCCGAAAGGGATCCAGGTCTATCTGACCGGCGCGGTGCAGGCGCCCGGGATTTACACCGTCCCGCAGGGTCTTCGGGTCTGGACCCTCCTGGAGCAGGCGGGGGGAGCCCTGCCGTCGGCAGACCTGGAACGGGTGAACCTGGCGGCGCCCCTCACAGATGGCATGCATCTGCATATCCCTCAGCGGGGGGAGGGGGTGCCGGCTTCCCCCACGCCAGGGCCGCTTCTCAACCTGAACACCGCCTCGGTGGAGGAGCTGGATCGGCTGCCGGGCATCGGGCCGCGGACGGCCCAGGCCATTGTGGACCATCGGCTCAAGCACGGCCCCTTCCGCCGGCTGGAGGATCTCCTCAACGTCCCCGGGATCGGCCCGGCCACCCTGGAGCGCATCCGCCCCTGGGTGACGGTCTCCCCTGAGCCGTAACCGAATTTTTCGGCTCCCACACCGGCTGGATCGTTTTCAAGCCATTGAGGTAGGGCGAGGGGCCGGCTCAGGGCGGATCCGGGGGTTCGCAAAAAGGCGCCACACGAACGATTCGCTCAATGCCCAATTGCGGCCGGAAAACGATCAATCGGAGGCCCATTTCCCCAAATGATCGAAGGAGAACAAGGGAAATCTTCTCTCTCTCGTTGCGCCATGGGGTTCAAGCGGGACAATCGTCTGCGGAAGAGCCTCGATCTTTTATAGGAGGGGCTTTCGCCCCGAACCCCCGCGTTCGTGTCCCAAACCCCAGACGGGGTGTGCCCCAAAATCGCAGGACCACTGCGAGCAGTTGCCCCACAGAGCCGCCAGGCCCCACACAATTCGGACACCCCCCCACGCGCACCCTTGACAGAAGCCCCCAAAGCCCACAAGATTCAAAAAACACCCCTCGGGAGGCTGCAATGACAGCATCGATGGCCATCCGGCTCCTCAGCCCGCCCGCGGCCCGCCGCGGATTGCCCCTCCTCTTGCTGGGCCTGCTCTTCGCTTGCACCCCCGGCGCCTCCGCCGGGCGTCTCCTCCACTCCTCGAACCCCAACCCCTTCTGCACCAGCCGTCACTACCCCCCTCCTGCCTCCCTCTGCTTCTTTTTTGAAGGCGACCCCCTCCCTGGCCAATCCTTCACCCTCACCATCGAAGCCTTCTACAGGGCGCACCCCAAAGAGCCTCCCTACACCCTCACCCTCATCCTCCCCGCCGCCCTGGAGGTCCTGAACCTGGACACCTCCCGCCCCTACACCCTCCACTCCTCGATCCCCGTCTCCCTCCTCGACCCTACTCAGCCTATCTTCGCAGGCCGCGGCGCCTTCACGGCCACCGGCACCCGCATCGCCGTGGATCTGGGCCGCATCGGCCAGCAGTCCCTCTGGGATCCCGGCGAACGGCGGGAGCGCCCCGGCGAACGGGTCCGGCTGGCCCTGCGCCTGTCCGAAGCCGGCGAGTGGCAGGTCTGGGGCCTCCTCCACCAGGGCGAGCGCGTCGTGCGCCTCCAGTGGGGCCTGCTGGCCTGGAGCGCCCCCTCCCAGGCCTACTGGACCGACTACGAAACCGCTATCCACGACTACGCGCGCATGAATTCCGAACAGTGCCGGGATGTCCACCCGGCCAGTCGGGGCTGCACCCTCCGCTTCCCCTATGATCCCTATCGCTATCTCATCGGCGCTCCCGCCGAGGCCCCCGGCCGCCCGCTACGGGAGCGCCCCACCACCTTTTGCTCTTCTTACGAGCGCCCCGGCCCCTGCATCGAGCACGGCATCTATGAATTCCACCCCTTTGAGGTCTTGCCGCCCGAATCCCCCACCCCGCTCGCCCCTACCCCCACCTCGACCGCCCTCACCTTCACCCTCGCCATCTCCTTCACCGCTCCCACCGGTCAGCTCTTGCCCGCCCGCGGCGTGCGGGTGGAGATCTGAGATGATGCCAATCCCTCCGAACAGTGCCCCCCTCGCCCTCCCGCAACCCTTACTCCTACCCCGGGTCCTTCTCCAACCCCTTCTCAGACCCCGCCCCTCCTGCCGACCTTCATTCCAACCCCACGGCCTGCGCCCACCCCCCCACGTCCCCTCTTGAATCCCGTCCCTTCCCGCTCAACCCCTCCGGGGCCGCAATGCTTCCCGGCACAGCGGCTTGCCACGGGCTATACGGATCCCCAGGGCCAGCTCACCCTCACGTTCTCCTTAGGTAGGGATCCCACCCCAGAGTTATACATCGCAATCTATCCCACAGATGATCGAAGAGTAACCGTGATTTCGTTCATCGAAGAAATTAAGCTCTATAAAAATTATATCATAGGGAAAGTTTGGCCAATAGTTTACCAGATGAATATTCAAATTCCATCCTCTTATACAGTATTTTTCATCTATGACACCCTGACCCGCCTGGGCTGGGAAGGCCTGCAGCGGCAGGTGGGCTGGTCTCCCACCCGGCGCCTGACCGTCTACTGGCCCATCGCCTGCGCTGGCCTCCCCGAACCTCGGCGCCTGCCGCCCCCCATCCGGGATCTGCTTCGCTGGCTCCAGCAGCAGGGGGTGAACCTCGAGCCCCAGTCCTGCCACCTCCCCGATCTGGTCTTTCTCCGAGAGGAGGATGGCCGGAATCCGGGCATCCTCCTCCACGAGTTCGGCCACTTCGTCATGGATCATTTCCCCGGCTATCACATCTCCCGCGTGGAAATCGACACCGGGATCCTGCCCCTCCCCTTCCCCCTCTCCCCTTCGTATCCCTACGTCTTCGCCGCCTGCGCCTCCACTCTCTGGAATCACGATCCGAAACGACACACCTCCCCTTCCTGCGCCTGGAGCGAAGGCTGGGCCTCCTTCCTCGGCGTAGCCCTCAAAGGCTGGGACCCCAACTCGGATCTATGGATTGAAGACCCGTTCGGCTTTCCCGACTTCCCCCATCCCGATCCGGATCACCCGACGAATGCCGATAGCGAGTGGGCGGTGGCCGCCGCCCTCTGGGAACTCTTCGACCACTTCCCCGAGCCCTGGGACCCCCACGCCGACGGCCTCGATGGCTCCGCCCACAACGGCATCTGGACCCTCTCCACCCAGATTACCCCCCAGTTCTTCCTCAACATACGCGTCATCGTCCGCCGTTTGATTTTTTCCCTCCCCATCTACATCCTCGAGCTGGAGGGGGACCGCGATGGCGTCGAGGCCTTCTGGGCGGCCTGGAAGGCCTGGCGGCCGGAGACGATCTGCGAGGCGGGACGGATCTTCACCGCCCATTTCATCCCCCACGGGCCCTACTCGTTAACGGTGCACGCCGCCCCTCCGGAGGGCGGAACCGCCCGGGTGGTGGCCGGCCGAGCCTGCGCCGATGGCGCTTACCCGGAAGGAGAGCGGGTGCGCCTGCAGGCCCAACCGCGGCCCGGCTGGGCCTTCGCCGGCTGGATCGGCGCCGACGCCACCGACCCCGACGACACGGCGATAGTCACCATGACCCAATCCCGGGCCATCACCGCCACCTTCCGGCTCCTCCCCACGCCCACCCCAACTCCCTCCCCTACTCCTCCTCCTACTGGCCGTGTGCTGGTGACCGAGCTACGGTTCACCCATGACACCTCTTACTCGATGCCGTCTCCTCAGGTTTCCGGAGAAGGGTTCTCGCTGGTTGAAATCAATCCCCAATACTTTGAGTTGGGCTCCTGTGCCCTCGGCCGGACATGCGTGCTCTACCGATACCAGCGGGCCGATCCCATCACCGCTTCCCCAACCGTCGATCTCTATCTGCAGTGGTCCTGGAACCCGGCCACGATCTCCGACATAGGCGCCCAGGAGCCCTGGGTGAAGATCATCGCCTTCGGCGGGCGCTGGGACCCAACCATCGGCCGCTTCATCGTGGATCCCACCTTCCAGGGAGTGATCTCCGGAACCGTGGCGGCATGGGGTTGGGGCTCCACCACCCGTGTGGATGGCCGTTACCGTCTGATCATCCTGGAGCTCAACCAATGGATCGGCCAAGGGGTGGAGCTTTGCGCCAAATGGGGCGGCCTGGCGGATCAGGGGATCCGAGTCCTCTGCCCGATCTATGGGACCACCATCGAGGGCGCTTACGCAGGGTCCTTCACATGGGGAGGGTCTGTCGGAGTCTGGAACAAGCTGCGGGTCGGGACCGACAACCCGGCTCCTGTGGAGGCGGCCGCCTCAATCCGCATCGCTTACAGCCGCTCCAGCCCACCGACTCCCCTGCCCACTCCGACGCCTCGCCCTACCCTGACCCCAACACCTATTGGGTAGGAGGGGTGAGGGGCCGAACTCCATTTCGGCCTACAATCCAGGAGCGAAGAAGCGAGCCGCTATGGGGCATGCAGCGCCGCCAGCATGTCCTCGATCAGGTGCTCGTCGGTGAACGTGCCTTTCTCCAGCACAGCATACGCCTGCTGGCGCAGGCGGGCTTGCTCCTCCGGAGCCAGGCTCCGGGCGGTGATCACCAGAACCGGGATGCGGCGCAGCTGCTCATCCGCCTTCAGGGCCTCCAGCACGGCGAAGCCGTCCATCCCCGGCATCATCAGGTCCAGGAGAATCACATCGGGAGGCTCCCTCCGGATCCGCTCCAGGGCCTCATCGCCCCGATCCACCGCCTCCACGTAGAAGGTCCCCCGGGATTGCAGGATCCGCCGAATCAGCCGCACCGCGTCCGGGTCGTCGTCCACGATCAGCACCCGCCGGCTGCGCGGGTCCAGCTGATCCAGGGCGGTGAGGAACCCCTCCGAGGGGGCCGCGGGAGCTTCCAGCGTGTGAACCCATCCCGCCCCTAAGGCGAACTTCTCTACTGGGAAGGTGTGCCCGGAGGCATTGATGACCACCGTCTCCTCTGGTCGGATGCGCCCGGAGGCGATCAGCTTGAAGGCCCCCGCGAAGGCAGCGGCCGCTGCCGGCTCCATGGAGAGGCCCTCCATCTTGGCCAGCAGATGCATCGCCCGGTAGGTTTCCTCATCGCTCACCGTCTCCATGGCTCCATCGGTCTCCTGGACGATGCGGCGCAGCGCTGGATAAGCCGGGCCGGGGTCACCGGTGGCCAGGGTGGCGATACGGGTGCGGGGGGTGCGGACCACCCGGGCCTGCTCCAGGCCCAGGCGGAACGATTCCACGATGGGCGCGCAGCCCTCCGCCTGGATCACCCCGATGCGGGGGATCCGTTCCACCAGGCCGATGGCGTTCAGCTCCCGGAATCCCTTCCACACCCCGATGGGCCCCATCCCGCCGCTGACGGCCTGGATATACCAGTCCGGCGCCCGCCAGCCCAGCTGCTCAGCGATCTCAAAGGCGATGGTCTTCATGCTCTCGCGGGCCGCCAAGCTCCGGATCCCCCGATCCAGGAACAGTCCCCGTCGCTCAGCGAACTGGGCAGCCACCTGTTTGGTCTGATCGTAGGTCCCTGTCACCTTGATGACCTCGGCCCCGTAGAGGGCCACCTCCCGCATCTTGTCGGCGGGGGCCGAGCTCACTAAGAAGGCCCACAGTTGGATGCCAGCCCGCGCGCAGTAGGCGGCATACGAAATGGCGACGTTCCCGGTGGAGGCAACCACCATCTCCTGCAGGCCCGCCTCCCGGGTCACCGAGATGGCCAGGGAGGCCTGGCGGTCCTTGAAGGAGCCCGTGGGGTTCTGGCGCTCGTCTTTGATGTAGAGGCGAGGCCGGCCCAGCATCAGCCTCAGGTTCTCCGCCCGCAGCAACGGTGTGCCCCCCTCCTCCATGGTGACGATGTGGAGATCCTGGCGCAGGGGCAGGAGCTCCCGGTAGCGCCACATGGTGAAGGGGCGGTGGCGGAGCAGCCGATCCCACCGCTGGCGGACGGCCTCCAGGTCGTAGACCACATCCAGCCAGTCGCCTCCGCAACGCGGACAGCGGATCTCAAAACGAAGGTAAGGCCACTGATGGCTACAAGCCGCGCAGCGCAGCCACATCCCGGGAATCCTCCGATTCGAGACCGAGGGCCCGTCGGATATGAAGATCGAAGGGAGGATAGAGGATCCCCTTCTCGGTGACGATGCCCGTGATGTAGCGGGCGGGGGTGACGTCGAAGGCGGGGTTCGCCGCCCGAGCCCCTCGGGGGGCGATGGGCACTCCCTCGATCTCCAGCATCTCCCGCTCGTCCCGCTCCTCGATGGGGATGGCATCCCCGCGGGGAGTGTGCGGGTCGATGGTGGATGTAGGCGCCACCACGTAGAAGGGGATCCCATGCTCCCGCGCCAGGATCGCCAAGGTGTAGGTGCCCACTTTGTTGGCCACGTCGCCGTTGGCCGCGACGCGGTCCGCCCCCACCAGCACGATGTTCACTTTTCCTTTGCGCATGAAGTAGCCGGCGGCGCCGTCGGCGATCACGGTGAAGGGGATGCCCAGCTGGAGCAGCTCCCAGGCGGTCAGCCGAGCGCCCTGCAGGCGCGGGCGGGTTTCATCCACCAGGACGTGGATGCGCTTGCCCTGTTCGTGGGCGGTGCGGATCACCCCCAGGGCGGTGCCGTAATCCACCGTGGCCAGGGCTCCCGTGTTGCAGTGATGCAGGATGGTGTCGCCGTCCCGGATGAGGGTCGCTCCGTACTTTCCCATCCGACGGTTGGTCTCCACGTCTTCCTCAGCGATGCGGAGCGCTTCCGCCACCAAGGCCTCGCGCACCGCCTGGGGATCCTCCAGCCCTTCGTCAGCAGCCCGGCGGAGCATTCGATCCACTGCCCAGAACAGGTTCACCGCGGTGGGCCGGGAGGCCTTCAGCAAGCGAGCCGCTGCCTCCAGGTCCCGAAACAACGCGGCGCGGTCGACGGCAGGGCTGCGCAGGGCGGCCAGGGCCATCCCAAAGGCGGCTGCTGCGCCGATGGCCGGAGCGCCCCGGACGGCCATAGCGCGGATCGCCTCAGCGACGGCCTCGGGGGCCTCGCACTCCAGGATCGCCAGCTCATGGGGCAACCGCCGTTGATCGATCAGCTGCAGGACCCCGTTGTGCCATTCCACGCTGCGCATGCAGCGCCTCCGATCGCCACATGGGTGGAGAAAGCGCGATCTGCCGTGCGCTCCGGCTTTTTATGGATTTTACCCTAAAGCGAGGCAAAGATCTTCCGGAGTCCCGAGGCCTTCCAGTGTTTCCAAGTGCGAGAGGGGTGGGGGCGCCGGGGAATTGATTCCTGATCGACGGGTTCTGAATATGTGGGGTCGGGGGCGACCTCGCAGGTCTCGGTAGGGGCAACCTGGCGGGTCGCCCCTACCAGATCCGCGGCAACAGAAGGGACCGGATACCCGAAGGGGCCCGGCCCCGGGATCTGCAGAGCGCCTGGACGGGACGGCGTCAGCGCCCGCCGGAGGCCCGCTTGACGATCTTCACGCGGCCCGCCAGGGGACGCTCCTCGCCGGGCTTCCCCTTCCCTTTCGGCGCGGCCTTCGCCGCCAGCAACCGATCCCGCTGCTGGGCCTCCTCCACCGAGAGCCCCTCCAGCACCGCCTGACGGGAGAGGCGGATCTTGCCGTCTTCATCGATGTGGGTGACCATCACCAGGATCTGGTCGCCCACCCGCACCACGTCCTCGATGCGGTTGACCTTCTGGTCGGCGATCTGGGAGATGTGAACCATCCCCACCGCACCGGGAAGGATCTCGACGAAGGCCCCGAAGTCGGTGATGCGGATGACCTTCCCCAGGTAGATCTTGCCCACTTGGGGCTCCTCGGCGTAGGCCTCGATCTTGAGTCGGGCGCTCTCGGCGTCAGCCAAGCTGGTGGCGGCGATGTAGACCGTCCCATCCTCTTCGATGTCGATCTGGGTGTGGGTCTCCTCCTGGATCTTGCGGATGGTCTTGCCCCCCGGCCCGATGAGAGCGCCGATCTTCTCGGTTGGGATCTGCACGGTGAAGATCCGCGGGGCGTGCGGCTTCAGCTCCGGCCGCGGCGCGGGCAGGACCTCCAACATCTTCTCCAGGATATAGAGGCGGGCCTCCCGGGCCTGGTAGAGGGCTTCTGCGAGCACGTGGTAGGGCAGCCCCTTGATCTTCACGTCCATCTGCAAGGCGGTGATCCCATCCGCCGTGCCAGCGACCTTGAAGTCCATGTCCCCCAGGTGGTCCTCCATGCCCTGGATGTCTGTGAGGATCACGTACTTCTGCCAGGTCTCATCAGCAGTCACCAAGCCCATGGCCGCGCCGGAGACCGGCTTGCGGATCGGCACCCCGGCGTCCATCAGGGCGAGGGTGGAGCCGCAGACGCTGGCCATAGAGGTGGAGCCGTTGGAGGAGAGCACCTCGCTCACCACCCGGATGGTGTAAGGGAACTCCTCCTCGAGGGGGATCACCGGCAGCAGCGCCCGCTCCGCCAGGGCGCCGTGGCCGATCTCCCGGCGGGAGGCCCCGCGCAGCACCCGCACTTCACCAGTGGAGAAGGGCGGGAAGTTGTAATGGTGGATATAGCGCTTGGTCTCCTCGGGGGCCAGCGTGTCCAGCTCCTGCTGCTCGGCCAGGGTGGCTAGGGTGGCCACCGAGAGGACCTGGGTTTCCCCCCGGGTGAAGATCGCCGAGCCGTGAGCCCGGGGCGCCACGTTCACCTCGCACCAGATAGGCCGGACGTCCTTCGGCCCGCGCCCGTCCGGCCGGCGGCCCTCCTCGAGGATGCGGCGGCGAACCTCCTCCCGCAGCGCCTCGTGGAAGCTCTCCTTCACCTGAGCCTGTTCATACTCCGAGAGGATCTGGAGGATCTCCTCCTCCAGCTCGTCCAGCGCCTCGTTCCGCTTGTCCTTGTCAAAATACGTGTCCAGGATCTCCGCGATCTGGCCATCCAAGCGGGCGCGGACGGCCTGGCGGACCTCCTCGAAGATGGCAAAGGGCTTGTAGGCGGCCTTCGGCTTGCCGATGGCGGCGCGCATCTCCTCCTGGAGGGCGATGAGGGGCTGCATGGCCTCGTGGCCCAGGCGGATCGCTTCCACCATCAGATCCTCAGGGATCTCGTTCGCCCCCGCCTCGGCCATGATCACCGCATCTGCTGTGCCCGCCAGCCGCAGGTCCAGCTGGCTGCGCTCCATCTGGGCGACCGTAGGGTTAACGACGAGCTGCCCGTCGATGTAGCCCACGCGCACCGCCCCCACCGGACCGAACCAGGGGATGTCCGAGATGGTCAGGGCCGCCGACGCAGCGATGATGGAGGGAATGTCCAGGTGATACTCCGGATCCGCGGAGAGGCTGGTCAGGATGATCTGGACATCGTTGCGCAGGTCCTTGGGGAAGAGGGGGCGGAGGGGGCGATCCACCAAGCGGGCGGTGAGGATAGCGTTCTCCGAGGGCTTGCCCTCCCGACGCTGGAAGCTGCCGGGGATGCGACCCGCCGCGTAGAGCCGTTCCTCGAAATCCACGCTCAGGGGGAAGAAATCGATGCTCTCCCGCGGCTCCTTCGCCATGGTGGCTGTGGCCAGGATCATCGTGTCGCCGACGCGGACGACCACCGCGCCGTTGGCCTGCCAGGCGAAGTAGCCGGCCTCGATGACGATCTCCTTGTCGCCGACTATCGTTTTGAAAACGTGCTTCTCTCGCCTCATGTCCGATCACGCCCCTCCGGCTCGGATGACATCACATCCTTTCATCCCGAACAGGAACCCCTGCGCGGCTGACGATCCAGACATCCGCGCCTGCCTCCGCAGGCGCCAGCGCCTCGCGCGGAGTTTGGGACGTCCTCCCGCATCCGCCCATCGGATCATTTGCGCAGGCCCAGCTGCTCCAAGATCGCGCGATAGCGCTGCGGATCCACCCGGGCCAAGTAACGAAGCTGGCGCCGGCGCTTGCTGACCAGCTTCAAGAGGCCGACCCGGGAATGCTCATCGTGCTTGTGCTGCTGGAGATGCTCGGTCAGGCGATTGATCCGCTCCGTCAGGATGGCGATCTGGACCTCCGGCGAGCCGGTGTCCGACTCATGGCGCCGGAACTTCTCGATCTGCTGCTGCTTTTCCTCTTTTGAAAGGCTCACCGCGCTTCCCTCCCATCTGGAATCGAATCCCAGATTGTTTTTCCAATTTGTCTATTGTAATCTGCGGGCAGGAGTTCAGCAAAACCATCCCAAACGATGCGGAAAACCCGAAGAGGCGTGGGGCCAGAGGCCGAGGCTTCTCCGATCTTGACGAGGGTTCCAAAGATGTGATATATTCGGAGTACGCGGGCCCGTGGTGTAGCCTGGCCTAACACGCCGCCCTGTCAAGGCGGAGATCGCGGGTTCAAATCCCGTCGGGCCCGCTCACAGAGGAGGAAGGCGGAGATTCCCGCCTTCCGCTTTTTTTGTGGAACCGCCGATCCTCCCCCCTCCGAGCAACGCGACAGACCTCCGGCACGGATGCCGTCGGGATCGGCTGCGCTGAGCCGTCTAGCTGAACCATGATCCAGCGTCTCCTTCTCCCGATCATCCCCATCCTGAGGATCCATCCATGGATCTCCGAGGCTGCTGCGCTCCCCGCCACACCGGTGCACTCCGTTCGGGATGGCTTCTTCCATCGGGCGGAGACGCAGGAGTCTATCTTATGCTCCGGGGCTGCCGGCATGTGGGGTTTCTGGCTATCATGTAGAAGATCCCGGAGGAGGGAACCGCCAATGGCGTCGATCGGAGCGTTCACTTTCGTCCTCCATGCCCACATCCCCTACTGCCGGCGCGCTGGGCGCTGGCCCCACGGGGAGGAGTGGCTCCACGAAGCGATCGCTGAGACCTACCTCCCCCTGCTGGATGCCCTCTACGCCCTCCACGAGGAGGGCATCCGGGCCCGCCTGACCCTGAGCCTCACGCCGGTGCTGGCGGAGCAGCTGGCGGACCCGCTCATCCAGGAGCATTTCATCGAGTATGCGCAGGACCGGCGGAGCCGGGCGGAGCAGGACGTGGCCCGCTTCGAGGCCGAGGGGAACCCCCACCTGCGGGAGCTGGCGCGCTTCTACGCGGACTTCTACGATCAGCGACTGCGGAGCTTCACCCAGCGCTACGGCCGGGACCTCATCGGGGCGTTCCGGCGCCTGCAGGAAGTCGGGATGGTGGAGCTGGTCACCAGCGCGGCGACCCACGGCTATCTTCCCCTGCTCTGCCGGGATTCCTCCATCCGGGGCCAGCTACGCACCGGCGTCCAGACCTACCGACGGTTCTTCGGGAGGAGTCCCTTCTCGATCTGGTTGCCGGAATGCGCCTACCGACCTGCCTATCGCCTGCCCGATGGTTCCATCCGGCCCGGCTTAGAACATTTCCTGGCCCAGGAAGGGCTCCGGCTGTTCTTCGCCGAGACCCACGCGGTGGAAGGAGGACGCCCGGTGGGGAAAGCAGCGGGCGACGCCATCGGTCCCTACGGCCAGATTGTGCGCCGCTACGTGATCCCCTTCGAGGCCATCGAAGGCGTCCGGGGCACCACCTATCGTCCGTATTACGTAGTCCGCACAGACGTCCCCGCAGGGCAACATTCCGGCGTGGCGGTGGTGGCTCGCCATCACCGCACCGGCATGCAGGTGTGGTCTGCCGACTGGGGCTACCCAGGCGACTTCGATTACCGGGAGTTCCACAAGAAGGACGGGCGCTCCGGCCTGCAATACTGGCGGGTGACCGGGAAGGTGGACCTCGGGGAGAAGGACTACTACCATCCGGATTGGGCAGCGGCGAAGGTCGAGCAGCACGCCGGACATTTCGTGGGTTTAGTGCACGACCTGTTGCGGGAATTTGGCCGGGCCACCGGGCAGGTGGGCCTGATCGCTTCGAACTACGACGCCGAGCTGTTCGGCCACTGGTGGTTCGAAGGCGTGGACTGGATCCGGGCGGTGCTGCGGCACTTAGCGGAGAGCGAGGAGATCTGGCTGACCACGGCCCGCGAGTTCTTGGAGGCTTATCCTCCAACCGAGGTGCTCGCGCTCCCAGAGTCCAGCTGGGGCCTGGGAGGTGGGCACTGGACGTGGGACAACCCGGAGACCCACTGGATGTGGGCGCCGATCCACGAGGCTGAGGTGCGGATGGAGCGGCTGGCCGCCCAACATCCGGAGGCGGACGCGAAAACCACCCGGGTGCTCAACCAAGCCGCCCGGGAGCTGTTGCTGCTTCAGGCGAGCGATTGGCCCTTCCTCATCACCACCGGCCAAGCTCGCGCCTACGCCGTCGAGCGCTTCACGACCCACCTGGAGCGCTTTGAGGCGCTCTGCCGCTCCGTGGAGGCCGGACAGCCGGACGAGGACCTGGCGGAGGCTTACTGGGAACTGGATAAGGTGTTCCCGGACCTGGATTACCGGTGGTGGGCCCCCTTATGACCGGCCCGCGCGGGTTCGCTTAGGGGCGGGGGCTCCCATGCAACCATCGTCGGACCGCCTCCTGGAGAAGGGCGCGGAGCTCCGGGTCTGGGACGTCCTCTATGCGCTGGTAACGCCGCGTTCCGACAAGGATCCCCAGAGTGCCATCGGGGAGGGTTTCCAGGCGGACCGCTGGGTATGGCAGCTCCGGATGCTCCCGCAGGAGATCCTGCAGGATACGGTCCAGCTGCTCCGCCGGCGCGGGTCCCTGCAAGCGGGGCTCTGCCCGCGGCGCGGAGGTGGATTCCTGGAGCATCGCCTGTAGCGCCTGCATGGCCTGGAGGACGAGCAAGGCCGATTGGTGATCGTGGATCTCCTGCAGATGGCGGTAGCGTTGCTTGCCCACCTCGATCCGCCACGCCCCGCCCGGCTCCCGGATCAGGGCCACGCCGGTTTCGGTGCTCGGCGGAGGCGACGCGCCCACGGATCCCCCTCCTCCCCTTCCGCCTAAGGCGAACCCCGCGACGATCCCAAAGAGGAGGCCAACGATCAGGGCGCCCCCAGCGAAGTAGTAAACCAGTTCCAGAGAAACCACGGCCTCCCTTCCTAAGCAGGATCCCCCTCAATGGTGCTCCCCGATGGCTTCATTATAGTCCCGGCGGCCACAGCTGGCCTGTGCAGGTTGCTCCCAGCGCGTGGACGGAAGCGGGATCGAAAACGGGGGTTTGGAGCTTCGGTAATCCCCGGGCTTCAGGCCTGCCCGCTCCAGGATTGGGAGATAGCGATCTCCACGCCCTTGAGATCCTATGGGCTCTGAGTCCCGGCGTTGGGGTTCGCCAGGAAGAAATACGGAGGGGCCTTGGGATGTGCCCGACGGACGATGCGGACCACGTAGATCTGGGCTTTCTCCTTGCTATAGAAGAAGGCGGAGACGGTGTTGTTGACCATGGCATCGATGCAACTGGCCTGCATCTGCTGATCCCATTCGGCCGTCGAGGCGGCCAGGATCGCCTCCACCACCAGGCCCGCTGAGGCGAAATATCCCTCTGTCTGGGCCGCACACACGGGCAGCGTGCCGAACCGCATGGCGAGCGGACGGGCGCCCGCGGAGGGCGGACGGGCGACGAGCCCCGTGCCGATGGCAATGCCGAGGAGAATGCGTCGCAGCATTGATCCCTCTTCCGAAAATGAAAACCTTCGCAAATTACAGTCCATTCGGAGGACCCCGTCAAGGGAAGCACTGTCCAGCGGCCTTCGGGCGTCCGACAGGGAGACCGCGTGCCCGGACTAAAATAGAGGCGACCCCCTCCGGTGGGAGGGAGCAGTGCGCGGGAATGGCCAGGCCCGGGAGAGCGCGGATCTCGTCTACCGGATCAGCGGGCATGCCCTCCTGCACCCAGCCGTCCTGCTGGGTGTGGTCCTCTTGCTCCTGAACGACCACATCCTGAAAGCCCGCTTCCCCTCGTTCTGGACCGGCAAGCTGAGCGATTTCGCCGGGCTGTTCTTCTTCCCGTTTCTGGTGATCCCTGCCCTAGCGCTCACGCTGAGCCCCCTTCGTCTCTCACCCTCTCGCCTGGCCGACCTGGGGTTCGGGCTGACCGCGCTTTCCTTCGCCGCCTTGAAGTTCTCCCCGCCGTTGAATGCTGCCATGGCTGGCATCGTATCCGCCCTCCTGGGCCGTCCGGCGGTCTTTGCGCTGGATCCCTCGGACGGGATCGCGCTGATCGCGTTGATCCCTTCCCGCTGGCTCTGGGAGCGCGTGGCCCGGAAGGTGCAAGCGGGCCCGGACGCTCCACCCCGGTGGGCCTGGGCGGCGTGGATCTTGGCTGTGATCGCTTCCATTGCCTCCCCCCCATGCCCGCAGCAGCTTTCTGTGCACCGCATCCTTCTGCAGGGGGTCAGATCTATGCCGGCCTAAACGGAGGTTCCCCGATCTGGGTCGTCAGCGCGGATGGGGGCGAGACACGGCAACGCGTGGAGAGCCCGCCACAATGGCTGCAGCAGGAGCTGGTCACGCTGGACTGGCCGATCGTGCGTTGCCGCGCGGATCCGCCCTCCGTGTGCTACCGGATCCCCGGGCCGGGCCGGGTGGAGGCCAGTGCGGACAGGGGACAAACGTGGCAGACCGCTTGGGCACCGCCGTGGGGACGGGAGGGCTTCCGCAGGCGGCTGCTCAGCATGTTTCCAATCGGTTGCGCGAAGCAAGTCATTGACGAGGGGCCTTACTTGGCCTTCGACCCAAACGGGAACCGATGGCTGGTGGCGCTGGGAACGGAGGAGATCCTTATCTTATCTTCCGACAGGTCGTGGCGCATTCAGGACATCGAGGTGCGCGAATTTTTTGGGATCCAAGTCATTCATACACCCTACACAGCGGAAAGTCTGATTGATGCATCACGACTTATGTTGCCTGAGCTATATACCACCCTGATGTTGGCATTGCTGTTCTATCAGGTTCGGAGCCGTCAGGCGATTGCACGCCTGTGGTTCGCCACTCGCTCCGCTGTCCATGCCCTCGCACCCGCACGCCACCACCGAAGCCGGGCATGGATCGGCTTACTGATCGGGATCGGCCTCCCGATCCTCCTGCTTGTTCTCAGCGCCCAATCGATGGGCATTCCACCCGAGCAGACCCTGAAAGGGATCGTCTCCGCGTTTCTAATGTCGATTCTCTGCTTGGCTTTGTTTATCCTCCTGATGGGCGGTCTCCCATTTCTGCATCTGAACGCCGTCAACTCGCTCATCATAATCGTTTCGATCTTCCTGATCTGGAGGTTGCGGGCAAGGTGGCGAGCATTACGGGAGAGCGCGCCGCGCCCTGAGGTCATCCGGGCGGTTCATCGGGAAATCATCCTGGCCGCAGTGGGGATCTCCCCGGGAGCCTGGGCACCCTTCGTCGCCTGGGCCATGGGATGGATCCCGCCATATGAGGCGGCCCTGGGGCTGGCGGCGCTGACGGGGATCGGGATCCGGATCGGGAGCGGGAGGCGGCTGAAGCGCTGGGAGGAAGCCATGGCCATCTCCAGGGATGCCGATTTGAGGAGCGCTGCCTAAAAGACCTAAAAGAATGGAGGGCGCGATGAGGGAAACAGTGCTGCGAGCGGAGGGGCTCCGCAAGTGGTTTGGCCGCACGCAGGTGGTGGAAGATCTCTCGCTGGAAGTGAAGCGGGGGGAGATCGTGGGGCTGCTGGGGCCGAACGGCTCGGGGAAAACCACCTCCCTGCGGATGATGCTGGGCCTGATCCCGCCCGACGCGGGGCGGGTGACCCTCCTGGGCCAGCCCCCGCAACGGGCCCGGGATCGAACCGGATATCTTCCGGAGGAACGGGGATTGTATAAGGATGAGCGGGCGCTGGACGTGCTGGTTTATGTAGGCCGGCTCAGGGGAATGAGCCGCACGGAGGCCCGGAGGCGGGCGCTGGAGTGGATGGCGCGGCTGGAGCTGGAAGACCATACGCGCAGCAAGGTGGAAAAGCTCAGCCATGGCATGCAGCAGCGCTTGCAATTCATCGCCAGCGTTCTCCACGATCCAGAGCTTCTCATCCTGGACGAGCCCTTTCAGGGCCTGGATCCGATTCACACCCTTCTCCTGTTGCAGATCCTGGGCGAGCTGCGGGATCAGGGCGCGGCTATCGTCCTGAGCACCCATCAGCTGGACCTGGCCGAGCAGCTTTGCGATCGCGTGGCAATGCTCTTTCAAGGCCGTGTGGTCGTCGAGGGGACACTGGAGGAGATCCGGCAGAAGTTTGCCGGTCGCGTGGTCCGGGTGATCGCTGAGTCCCTCCCGCCCGACCTGCCAGGCGTGCAGGAGATCCGCTCCTTCGGGAGAGAGAAGAAGCTGATCCTGGAGGAGCAGGCGGACCCGGATTCGATCCTGCGAGCGTTGCTGGAGCGAGGCGCGCGCGTGGACCTCTGGGAGAGACACGCCCTCTCACTCTACGAGGTCTTCTATCTGGTGGCATCGCGAGCCTGATCGGATCTCACGTGGCCGGTCCACAGGCGTTTTTGCCCATCGGTCGCCACCCTCCACCAGGAGGATATCTTTCATGAGTTGGGCAAAAACATTCCTAATTGCGAGTCATGAATTCTTTACAAGAATTAAAAGCCCTGTGTTCTATATCTTGATATTGAATCCATTTGTTGGATATATGTTGATAGGCTTGTTGTTTGGGTTAATGTTCGCTGGAGCGAGCGAAAATCTAGAGCTTCCGGTCGGCCTTATGGATCATTCTGGATTGCTTTCCATGCTTCCTTCGAAAGAAAAGGGGGATGAAAACTTCCTCATATACTCCAGCATGGAGGAAGCCCAGGCGGCTTTGAGGGATCGTCGGGTCCGGGCCCTGGTGGAAATCCCCCCGGATTATCTGGAGAGCGGTCAGATCATCATCTGGGTTTACGGAAGCTCCTCCTGGCCTACCACGGTTTTGGTTTTTAACCAGACTGAATCCTTCTTAAGGAAAACTATCGTCCAGAACCGTCTGGATTCTCGGACCGCCCGCAGGGTGATCGAACCGATCGATGGATTGCGGATCATCATCGCCGATCAGGTCGGGGAACTGGGAGATTTGGATCTTCAAGGGGGGATTTTCGGGCGAGCAAGGGCGCAAGTGCAGCAGATTGTTCGATTTCTGATCCAGACAGGCGCTAGATATATTATTCTGGTATCACTGTTCCTCTCGAACATCTCGATCTCTATCACGTATAGTTATCAAGATATATCCCGGGATAGGGCTAACCGCATGGGCGAGCTGATGCTCTCCACAGTGAGTGCAACAGAGTGGTTTGCCGGAAAGATCTTGGGAGTGGTTCTCATTATGCTGACACAGACTTTGATCCAGATGACGCTGGTGCTGGCGATCTGGGGAGTGATTTCCTGGCAATTGCTGGGAGATCTGACGCTGCTCTCCCCGAGGGAGGTAGGTCTGGTGCTTGTTTATTACGTTCTGAGCATGCTGTTCTATGTCTCTGCCAGCATGCTTGCGATTGTCGTTCATCCTAAAGTCACCCCGGTGCTTCTTGGTATACTGCAGCTCCTGAATCTTATCAACGCAGCAGTGGTCGTCGCGCCTTCCAGCCGGATCGCAATTTTTATGAGCTTTTTCCCGCTTACCGCTCCGGGGACCATGCTGGTTCGCGTGCTGCTCAAGGCCGCTCCCTGGCGCGATGTGGTCATCAGCTTGGGGGTGCTGGGGGTATGCTCGATGTTGGCGATCCTGGCAGGCTCCGCCGTGGCCTCACGGGTGCTGATTCCCGGCATGCCCGCCTTTTCGATCTCCCGACCCCGGCAGCGGCGATAGCAAAGGCGCTTGTCTTGATCCAGCATCGCCCAGAGGCGGCCTATAGAAGCGGCAGTTCGGGCAGGAAGGCTTCCACCCTAGTTTCATGACGCTTAGGTTGTACGGGAAAGGGGGACCTGCATGAGGGCACGAAGGGTAGGGGGAGGCCTACTGTTCCTAATGGGCCTCGTTCTGTTGCTTTGGACTATTCGCTCCGTCCTGAGGGTGATAGTCCAGGGCGATTGGATGATTCCCGCGATCTACCCTTATATGATCTTCATTTCCATCGGCCTGCCCTTGTTTGCCGTTTTCTTCTCAACCGCGTGGGCGCTCTGGACCGGCCGTCAGGTCCGCCCGATGTTAGGGGGAGGGATCCTGATGGCGGCGCTGATGGATTCGGTTCTCCTGGCCTGGCTCACGATCTATACCTACTTGTGGGTCCGCCAGTCCGCAGATCTCTTTGCGGGTTTAGCCTTCGTATTTCTTCTGCCCTTCTGGCCGGTCGTTGTGTTCCTGACGTTGCTGGCGTGGTGGCTTCTGCGGAGGCATGGATCGGCCTTCGCGCCTTGGGAGTTCATCGGCATTGCGCTGGCCTGGCTGGTCGCTTGCGCAGGGTGCTCGGTTATCGTGCCTATCGTGCCAGACGAAGAGCCCATAGCGTGGTGGCTCGAGCTGCTTGCACGTCCGGAGGAAGTGTGGCCGGTTCTGGCTTTCTTCCTGACGCCAGCTGTGCTGGCGCTGGGGCTGGCGGGGACAAGGGAAGGAGGACCGGCATGATGGCGCGAAGGGTAGGGGGAGGCCTGCTGTTCCTAATAGGCCTGGTTCTGTTGCTTCTCTCCATCGGCTCCGCCCTGAGCGCGATGGTCCAGGGCGATTGGGATCCCTTGATCTACGTTTACATCGGCCTGCCCTTGGTCGCTGTTTTCTTCCCAACCGCATGGGCGCTCTGGACCGGCCATCGGGTCCGCCCGGTGTTAGGGGGAGGGAGCCTGATGGCAGCGCTGATGTATTCGGTTCTCCTGGCCTGGCTCACGATCTATACCTCTTTGGAGGTCCGCCATTCTACCAGTCTGTTTGCGGGTCTAGCCTTCATAGTTCTTCTGCCCTTCTGGCCGGTTGTTGTGTTCCTGACGTTGCTGGCGTGGTGGCTTTTACGGAGGCATGGATCGGCCTTCGCGCCTTGGGGGTTCATCGGCATCGCGCTGGCCTGGCTGGTCGCTTTCGCAGGGCTCTCGGTTATCTTTCCGGAAGAAGGGCCCATAGCGCGGTGGCGCGAGCTGCTAACGCGTCCGGAGGAAACGTTGCCGGTGCTAGCTTTCTTCCTGACGCCAGCTGTGCTAGCGCTGGGGCTGGCGAGGACGCAATGGGGGAGCCATCGCTGAGCGGAGGCCCGCGCCTGTTTGTCCCACGTCGGTCGCCCTAGCGGCGGCAACAGCTTGAAGTTCGCCTTCATCGGCTGGAAGTCCCGCGGGTCCGCGCGGACCAGGTCATCGCGTAGCGCCCCGAGCCCTCGGCCTCCGTGATCTGATCGATGAGGGGATGAACGTTCGATGTGCTCGGTGACGCAGCAGGCGAACAGCTCCCGATCCATCCGCAGGGCCTTCCTGGCGGGCACCGCGGTCCGACGGACGCAGGCCATCCACAACGAGCCCAGGCGGCGCGGCTCCGCCTTGAGCAACCCCAAGTGGTTAGGGCTAGCGTGAAGCGTCAGGGACGCATCTCATACGAGGCGACGCGGTGGGTGGACGCTTGCAGCACGCTCCGCACCTCGAAAGGGAGCCGGGGCTCTTCCTCCGCTGGATCGATAGCAATACAATAGGGGGGTGGATCTTTTTGAACTCTTTCCTGTGGAGTCATCGATGAGCGGCAAACCGTTCGACATCAAGGATCTCTCCCTGGCGGAGCGGGGGCTGCAGCGGATCGAGTGGGCGGATCGGGAGATGCCGGTGCTGCGGCGCATCCGGGAGCGGTTTGAGCGGGAGCGCCCGCTGGCCGGGATCCGCATCTCCGCCTGCCTGCACGTGACCACGGAGACGGCCAACCTGGCCCGCGCGCTGCAGACCGGCGGGGCGGAGGTGGCCGTCTGCGCCAGCAATCCCCTGAGCACCCAAGACGACGTGGCCGCCGCCCTGGTGCGCTTCTTCGAGATCCCTGTCTTCGCCATCAAGGGGGAGGACACGGAGACCTATTATCGTCACATCCAGGCGTGCCTGGCCCATCGCCCCCACATCACCTTGGACGACGGGGCGGATCTGGTGAGCACGCTGCACAAGGAGCGGCCGGCGTGGATGGCGGAGATCCTGGGCGGCACCGAGGAGACCACCACGGGGGTGATCCGCCTGCGGGCCATGGCCCGGGAGGGTGTGCTGGCTTACCCCATCATCGCCGTCAACGATGCGCTGACCAAGCACCTCTTCGACAACCGCTACGGCACCGGACAGTCCACCATCGACGGCATCCTGCGGGCCACGAACATCCTCCTGGCCGGGCGCGTGGTGGTGGTGGCCGGCTACGGGTGGTGCGGCCGCGGGATCGCCATGCGGGCCCGGGGGATGGGCGCCCAGGTCATCGTCACCGAGGCGGATCCCCTGCGGGCCCTGGAGGCGGCCATGGACGGCTTCCGGGTGCTCCCGATGCAGGAGGCCGCACGGGAGGGGGATCTCTTCATCACCGCCACCGGCAACATCCATATCATCGACCGGCCTCACTTTGAGGTGATGAAGGACGGGGCCATCCTGGCCAACGCCGGGCATTTCAATGTGGAGATCCACATCCCGGCCCTGCGGGAGCTGAGCGTCGGGGAGCCCCGGCGGGCACGGGAATTCTTGGAGGAGTACACCCTGAAGGACGGGCGCCGGATCTACCTGCTGGCCGAGGGGCGGCTGGTGAACCTGGCCGCCGCAGAAGGCCACCCCAGCGCAGTGATGGACATGTCCTTCGCCAACCAGGCCCTTTCAGTGGAATACCTGGTCCGCCATGGACGCTCCCTGGAGCGCCAGGTCTACCCGGTCCCTCGGGAGATCGATCAGGCGGTGGCCCACCTGAAGCTGGAGACGATGGGGATCCAGATCGACCGCATGACGCCGGAGCAGGAGCGCTACATGGCTTCATGGGAAGAGGGGACATCGTAGGGCCACCGCAAGCGGTGACCGTATACATCCGTGGAACCCATCCGGTGAACACGGCCACCCGCTCACTGTCCCGCTGCACCTCCACCGGGTAGAGGACCGCCCGATGGCCAGGATAGACCTCCTCGGCCACCGCCTCCCCCCGCTCCCCCGCCTGCACCGCCCGCAGGTATCCCATACGGGTGGGAGGGCTAAGGCGCGGACTCCTTAGGAGTTGGAGGCCAGGGCGAAGGCAGCGTCTGCCAGCGTGTAGAGGAGGCCGCCGTGGGCGATGCCGTGAAGGTTCAGGCGCTCTGGGCGCACCACCCCGCACACCCGGGCCCGTCCGGGCCCCGGGATCCCCCCCTCCAGCCCTAGGGTCCCTATGAAGGGATCGCCCATCGCCGGGATGGAGCCGCTCATGCATCTTTTGGCCGCATGCCCACCACCCACCGGAGCTTACCGCCTTCGCTCTGGGGCAGGGCGAGGGTGACCTTCGCATGGATCCCCGGCGCCTCATCCGGCGCCTGGTTCACCTTCTTCCGCAAGCTCCTCACTGCCTCCGCGCTCTCGAACACCTCACCGGCCAACAGCCCCCCGCCCACCTCCCAGAAGCAGGCCTTGGTGGCCTCAACCTTCACCTCCAGCTGATCCAGCCAGCCCTCCCGGGTGACCACCGGCTGGTGGTGGGGAGCCACATGGAGCAGGCCCACCCGCGCGGCCTCCACCTGAGACGGGAACACATTCACCCCCCGGACGATCAGCATGTCATTCGCGCGCCCGAGCACCCGGGACATGCGCACGAAGGTCCGCCCGCCGACGCAGGGAGTCGGATCGACGGAGGCCAGATCGCCGGTTCGATAGCGGATCACCGGCATGGCCTCCTCGGTCAGGGCGGTGAAGACCGGCTCCCCCACCGTCCCGGGCGGGACCAGCTCGCCGGTGGCCGAGTGGATGACCTCGACCAGGAAATGGTCCTCGAAGATATAGGAGCCGTTCTTGGCCTCGATGCACTCGTTGGAGACGCCGGGGCCGATGCCCTCGCTCGGGCCGTGGATGTCGACTGCGCGGACCCCCAGCTTCTCCTCGATCTCCCGGCGCATCCCCTCGATCCACGGTTCAGGGCCCAGGATGAACGCCCGCAGGTTAAGTTCTCCTGGCCGGTAGCCGCTCGCCAAGAGGGAGTCGGCGATCACCAAAGCACAGGAAGGGGTGCATGCCATCACATGGGGGCCGAAGTCCTTGAGGATCATCCGCTGGCGGCTGGTGGCTGGTGTTGCCGCCGGAGACCGGCACCACAACCATCCACAGCTTCTCCGCCTCTTGGTGCATCCCGAGGCCGCCGGTGAAGAGGCCGTAGGCGTTCTGGAAGACCTCCCCCGGCTGAGCGCCGGAGAGCACCGGGCACGGGGCACCGATATAGGCCCCTCCGCTCGGAACCCAAGTTTCCGGGTTCTTCCGGGGAGCTCAAAGGCCGCTTGCCGCAGCTTCCGTCTCCCCGGTTTTCGCGATAAGGGTCATAGGTTGGGAGGCGCGGATCCGTTCGGGATCCCCAGCACGTCCCAGAACGCATGGGCTGTCTCCAGGAAGGCCTCAGGGCGCTCCCGGATGACATCGTGGCCGGCCCCTGGGAAGACCACCAGGCGAGCCCGAGGGATCCAGCGGGCCATCTCCACCGTCTGCTCGATGGGCGTGATGGGGTCATCCTCGCCGATCACCAACAGGGTGGGGACGCGGATGGCCTGCAGATCCTCGGGACGGAAGTCGGGCCGCCAGCGATCCTCCTCCTGCCACCCGCGCAGCAGCGCCCGCACCCGCTCCTCGGACCCATGCCAGCGCACCATCGCCGTCCACCATGCCGGCTGCTCCCGGCGGATCCGCTCGGGATCCCAGAAGCTGTCCCCGCGGGTGCGCAGGTTCCGCACCGTGTAATGGCTGCCGATGAGGACCATCGAGCGGACCCGCGCGGGATGCCAGGTGACCAGATAGAGGGCGGTGGAAGCGCCCCCGCTGAAGGCCATCAGGTGGGCCGCGGGGATCCCTAACCGGTCCAGCAGCCGTGCCATGTCATCGGCCATCTCCCGCAGGTCCAGGCGTCCTGTGGGGTTGGTGCTCTCCCCGTGGCCCCGCAGGTCCGGCCCGATGAGATAGAACCGCGCGGCCAGGGGCCCGGCCACCCGCCCCCACGTAGCCCGGAAGGTGCTGCAGGCGTTGTGGAGCAGGAGCAGCGGCGGCCCCTCGCGCGCTCCCCCCTCCTCCCAGGCGATCACCAGCCCATCGTTCAGGGTCTCCTTCCGACGCACCATCGCCGCCCAATTTGGAAGTCCGATCAGGTGACGAACACCGGACGATCTGCCAGCATGGGCTCCCGCACTGGGATCCACTCCCCGGTGAGGATGTGGGCGACCTGGGAGGCCTCCTCGAACCAGGAGCGGGGCGGGATATGCCCCCAGAAGGTGGCCCGGCGCGGGTCGTTGATGGACCAGCGGATGGGCTCCCAATCGGGGTCCGGGATGATGTAGTCGTTGGTGTAGAGCTCGATGCGGTTGCCGTCGGGGTCCCGGAGGTAGAGGAAGAAGGCGTTGCTCAAGCCGTGGCGGCCCGGCCCCCGTTCGATGGCCCCTCCCATCCCTCGGGCAGCCAGGATGTCACACGCCCGCAACACGCTCTGGGTGTCGGCCACCCAGAAGCCGAGGTGATGGAGGCGGGGGCCGATCCCGTTCATCAGGGCGATATCGTGCACGTTCTGCTTGCGGTGGAGCCATGCCGCCCACAGCCGGGGTGGATTCTCGTCCGTCACCGTGTATTCGGAGCAATAGAAGCCCAGCTCCCCGGTCCACCAGTCGTAGGCCTCCTGGACGTTAGGGACCTGACAGTTGAAGTGATCCAGGCGCATGATGTGGGCGCCCCGGTAGAGATCGAACCGCTGCAGCAACCGCTCCCGCTGGGCGATCTCGTGGAAGAACTCGATGGGAAGCCCCGTGGGGTCCTGGACGCGCAGCGCCCGCCCCTGGCCGGCCTCCTCTTCCTCGGGGGCCAGCCAGCGGACGGGGCATCCGGCGCTTGCATACAGCGCGGCCAGGCGATCGAGGTCCTCCGGATCGGCCACGCGGAAGGCCAGATGGGTCACGCCGGGGCTTTGCGCCTTCTTGAGGATCAGGCTGTAGCGATCGCGCTCCTCCAGGCCGCCCAGGTAGAGACGATCCTTCTCGCGAGCGACCTTCACGAACCCCAGGGCCCCCACGTAGAAATCCTGAGCTCGCTCCAGATCCGTCACGCAGAGCTCTGCATGCGCTGCGCGCGTGATGGAGAACCCGCCCACGGGATCCCTCCTCCGAAGGGTTTCCGGGCTCCAGTGTCCCCCTCCCTCACCGCCCCGCCCGGCGAGCGTCCCGTCAAGGCTTTGCCGCCTCCACCGGGGCGAAGGCCTCTTCCTTCATTTGCTCGAGGAACTCCCGCACCTTCTCCACATAAGGCGTGCGGTCGTGCCTCTGGAAGATGACGCCGGCGATGCGCACCGGGTCGCCGAAGAAGAAGCGCTCATACTGGACCTGCCGGCCGGCGAAGGCCGAGAGGGCGGCGTCCCAGGCCAGGCGGAAGATGGGGATGCGGTCGTAGGCCTCCGCCCGGGCGGCCTGGAAGTAGCGGCGGACGTCCTCGATAAGCTCGGGGTTCTTCATGTCCTCTTCGGTGACCGTGGCGATGATGCCGCTGGCCGAGAGCTGCTGGATGATCTCCACAATGCGCGGATACCACCGCATGTAGAGGTTGCGCGCCGCGTCCAGGGGCGGCCAAGCCGGCCGGAAGGCCCCGAAGGCGTCCTCATGGGCGTCCGCCTCCGCCGCCCGCAGCAGCGCCTTCATGGTCTCGAGGTAGATCCAGATCTCCGCCACCTTCTCCTGCACGTGCTGGAAGCCCTCGATGCCGATGGCGTCGACGATCAGGGAGGCCAGCCCCAGGAAGAACTCCGTCTTGGCGATGTTCCTCACCACCACCTGATGGGCCATCCCTACGATGGCCCCGGTGGCCGCGTAGGCCCGGTTGGCCCGCTCCACGTCCCGGTAGATGAAGACCCGCTCCCACGGGACGAAGATGTCGTGGAAGATCACCACCGCGTCGACCTCATCGAAGCGGGAGCCCAGGGGATGATCGAAGGGGGAGCGCCCGTAGTCCAGGGTCTCCCGGCACAGGAAGCGCAGGCCCGGGGTGTCGCAGGGGATGCTGACTGCATAGCAGTAAGGGGCGTCTTCCTCCGTGTTGCGCAGCAGCGTCGAGGGGAAGACCATGAGCTCATCCACGGCGGGGAGAGTGGCCAGCATCCGGGCCCCGCGGAGGAGGATACCCCCATCGGTCTCCTTCACCACCCGGGCCGCCAGATAAGGATCTGCCTGCTTCGAGGGGCCCACCGCCCGGTTGGCCTGGGGATGGATCAGGGTGTGGGTGAGGCAGAGATCGCTCTCCCGCAGGTATTCGTAATAGCGGCGCATGTGCTCGGCGAAGGCCGGCTCCTTCTCGCCCAGGAAGTCTGCCCCGGAGGCGTAGTAAGCGATCGCCCGGTTCAGATAATCCGGGGTGCGGCCCATGAAGCCGAAGTGGACATCGGCCCAGATCTTCATCATCCGGCTCACCCGCCGCACATCCTCCGCGGAGCGGGGGATGAGGAAAGAGAGGCCGACCTTCTCGCTGCTGCCCGGCGAATCATAAAGACACTCGTCCGCCCGCTCCCACTGGAGATCATACAGGCGGGCCATCGAACGCAGCCCGCGGGCAAAGGCCGGGTGCGTGGTGGGATCCTCCACCCGCTCTCCCCGATGCCAGAGGTCCCGGGGGTGCTCCCGAATCCGCTGCAGAAACTGCGCGCCAGTTCGTGCGCCCATCCCTAACCCTCCTTTTGCCGGAGCTCGTACGCGGCGGGGATCACCGTCCAACGCCCAGCCGGGGGATGCGGGGCGGGGCGAGGGCCACGTGGATGGTCATCACCTCGGTGTAGAACTCAAAGCTGTAGAAGCCGCCCTCCCGGCCGATTCCGCTGTATTTCGCCCCGCCGAAGGGCGTGCGTAGATCCCGGACGTTGGGGGCGTTGATCCACACCATGCCCACTTCCATCGCATGGGCCACCCGGTGGGCCCGGACCAGATCTCGGGTCCAGATGTAGGCGGCCAGCCCGTATTTCACCCCACCGGCGATGCGAATGGCCTCTTCCTCCGTCTCGAAGGGGAGGACGACCAGGACCGGCCCGAAGATCTCCTCCTGGGCCACCCGCATCTCGGGGCGCACGTCCACGATGACCGTGGGGGCGAAGTAATTGCCCTCCGGGAGATGGGGCGGCCGGTCGCCGCCCAGGGCGATGGTGGCCCCTTCCGCCCGGGCGACGTCCATGTAGCCCCGCACTCGCTGCCAGTGCTCGGGATGGATCAGGGGACCGACCTCGGTGCGGGGATCGAAGGGATCGCCCACCCGGATGGCCGCGACCCGCTCCAGCAGATGGCCCAGGAACTCCTCATAGATCGCCCGGTGGAGCAACAGCCGGGAATTCGAGGTACAGCGCTCCCCGTTGAGGGAAAAGGCCTGCCAGATCACCCCATCCAGGGCCTGCTCCAGGTCCGCATCCGGGAAGACGATGGCCGCGTTCTTGCCCCCCAGCTCCATGGAGTAGCGCTTGAGGGTGGAAGCCCCGTTGCGCATGATCTCCATCCCGGTGGTCGTCTCGCCGGTGAAGGAGATCAATTGCACCCCGGGGTGAGCGACCAGGGGGGCGCCCGCCCGCTCCCCGAAGCCGTGGACGACGTGAAAGACCCCTGGGGGGAGATCCGCCTCCTGGATGATCTCCGCCAGCATGTTCGCCGAGAGGGGGGACCACTCCGCGGGCTTCAGGATGCAGGGGTTGCCGGCGGCCAGGCAGGGGGCCACCTTCCAGGTTTCCAGCATGAAGGGGGTGTTCCACGGGGTGATCAGCCCGGCCACCCCCACCGGCTTGCGGATCGTGTAATTGAGGAACTCGCCGTCTTTCGGGTAGGTCTCCCCAGTGATGCGGGTGGCCATCTCGGCGAAAAAGTAGAAGTTCTCCGCCGCGCGGGGGATGGCGCCCTGGCCGGCCTGGGTGATGGGCATGCCCACATCCAGCACTTCCAAGTAGGCGATCTCCTCCGCATGCTTCAGGATGAGGTCGCCGATGCGGCGAAGGTAGCGGGCCCGCTCGGCGGCCGGCATGCGCGGCCAGGGCCCCTCCTCGAAGGCCCGGCGGGCCGCCCGCACCGCCCGATCCACATCGGCCGCCGTCCCATCGGCCACGATCCCAATGGGGCGGTTGGTGGCAGGGTTCAGCGTCTCGAAGGTTCCTCCCTCTGCGGCATCCACGAAAGCGTTGTCGATGAAGTGGCGGGCGATGTAAAGCCCATCGCGCTGTTCCATTCCGCTTCCTCCATCGATGACACCTAGCCGGAGACGAAACTGGCTGGCGGCAAAAGGGTTTGCCTCCTTCCACCATCCGGGCTATGATTCCCTTGCCAATCATCTCTCCTCTGAGAGGCGGACGACGTGTCCCAGCAAGTTCGGATCACCAGTCCGGCATCCGTGCCTCTGAGGCCGCTGATCGAAGCCGCCCTTCGGGACGAGGCACGGCTTTTAGAATGGAGCATCCGCCGCACCCTGGAACGCCTGCGTCACTTCGAGACGCGTTATGGAATGCCTTCGGAAGAGTTTGAGCGACGCTTCCAGGCCGGTGAGCTGGGCGACCATCCGGATTTCATCGAATGGTTCGGAGAACTGACTTTCTATCACCTGCTTCTTGCACAACGAGACGCCCTTCTAAGAGCTGACATCCATTGACACCAAATGAGGCCCCCCAATCGCCCCTACGATGAAAGTCGACTAAGATCCCTCCTCCACCACTGGGTTCTCCAAGGCGCCGATGCCTTCAATCTCCAGGCGCATCACGTCGCCCGGCCGCACCGGGACGATGCCGCGTGGGGTGCCGGTCCAGAGGGTGTCACCCGGGTCCAGGGTCATAAACGAGCTGATGTAGGCGATCAGCTCTGGGATGCGGTGGATCATCCGTGAGGTGTGCCCCTCCTGAGCCAGACGTCCGTTCACGTAGAGCCGCAGGGTCAGGTTATGCGGATCCGGAAGCTCATCGGGAGTCACCTGCCAGGGCCCTATCGGGCCGAAGGTGTCCTGGCCCTTGGCCCGCACGGGCGGGCGGTAGAAATTCCCCACGAAGTCCCGGGCGGTGACGTCGTTGCCGATGGTGTAGCCCGCGATCACCTCCCAGGCGTCCTCCGGCCGGACCCGGCGGCAGCGCCGCCCGATGATGACCACCAGCTCCACCTCCCCGTGCAGCACCTTCACCCCCCTCGGGTAACGCACTGGGGCCCGGTGGCCGATCCAGGCGTTCGACGGCTTCAAGAAGAGGGCCGGTTCCTCGGGCGGGGCGACCTCCAGCTCCTCGGCATGCTCCCGGTAATTGAGGGCCAGGCCGATGGCCTTGCCTCCGGGCGGCACCGGCGGCAGCCAGACCACGTTCTCAGGATCAAAAGCCCGACCATCCGCCACCAGCCTCCCCTCCGGGGTGACTTCGCCCTCCCAGATCCGTCCCTCTGCTGCAAACCGCGCGATCCGCATGGCCCTGCTCAAACGCGTCGGATTTGTGCTTCGCTCTGCTGGGTCTTGACCCGTTCTTTTTGATACCCCAACAACTTCAGCAGATCATTCATCCCCTCGGCGCCCCGCTGATGAAGAGAGCGGCGAGGAGCACATCCACATAGCCAACCTCAATCCCAAGGGGCCGCAGCGCTCGGATCAGTGTGAATATCGCCAAGAGCGATCCACAGAGCACGGCGACACGTGCATACCCCTAGCGTTTGCGCTCCCCCGGCAAAGGATCTGTTCATGGATCAAGCAGCTCCAGCATCCGTTGCGACGCAAACTCGGCCACCAAGACCGGCCCCGGGGCCATCGCTAGGGCATCCATTGGGCGCCTCCTGTGAAGTGCCCCTACGGGATCAGGCCGTACGCGCGCAGCACGTGGCGCAGCCGCTCCACGTTCTCCGGCCGCATGGGGGCCAGGGGAAGCCGGACCTCCGGGGAGATCTTGCCCATCATCCCCAGGGCGGTCTTCGCGGGCACCGGGTTGGTCTCGATGAAAAGGGCGTCGTTCAGGGGCAGCAGCTCATAGTGGAGGTCTCGGGCCTCCTGCCAGCGATCCGAAGCCACCAGATCGTAGAGCCGGGCCACCCGGTCCGGCAGCACGTTCCCGGTGGCGCTCACATGGCCCGCCCCGCCGATGGCCAGCACCGGGAAGCACAGCAGCTCGATCCCGGAGTAGACCCGGAAGTCCCGCCCCATACGATGAAGCAGCCGATTGATGTGCTCGAAGTCCTTGTTCGCCTCCTTGATCCCAACGATGTTCGGACAGGCCTCTCGCAGCCGGGCCACCGTGTCGATCTCCAGATGGGCCGCCGTCCGCCCAGGGATGTTGTAAAGGATGATCGGGAGGTCGACCTGCTCGGCGACCCCCCTGAAGTAACGGAAGAGCCCTTCCTGGGAGGGTCGGACGTAATAGGGCGCCACCACCAACAGGGCATCGACGCCAGCGGCCTGGGCGGCCTGGGAAAGCCGCACCGTCTCCTCAAAATTGTTCGTGCCTGTCCCGGCAATGACCGGGACCCGCCCCTGGGCCACCTCCACGGCCAGGCGGTGGAGGCCGACCCGCTCCTCAAAGGTGAGGGCGCTGGGCTCCCCGGTGGTCCCGGTGATCACCAGGCCGTGGGAGCCTGAGGCGATCTGCCACTCGATCAGCCTGGCGAACCCCTCCCAGTCCACCGCCCCGTTCCGGAAGGGCGTGACCAGCGGGACCAGGGAGCCGCGCAGGCGCGCGAGGTCGCTCATCCGGCCTCCCTCCCGTCCGGGATGGCCAGGCGCCGGTAGTCCCCCTCGAAGTAGAGCAGCGGCGCTCCCTCCCGCAGGACCCCCGCGGCCTCTACCAGGCCCAGGTAGATGGTGTGATCGCCGCCCCAGTAGGCACCGGCTACCGTGCAATCGAGATAGGCCAGGGCCTGGGTCAGGACCGGGGCGCCGGTGGCGACAACCTGATGCGGGACGCCCTCGAAGCGATCGGCGACCGGGGTTCGTCCGGCGAACCGGTCGGAGAGCTCTCGCTGGTCCTCCGTCAAGAAGTTCACCGCGAAGCAACGCCCTTCCCGCAGCAGGGCATCGCTGCGGCTGTCGTTCTGGATACAGACCAGCACCAGCGGTGGGTTCAAGGAGACGCTGGTGAAGGCCGTGGCCGTGAGGCCGTGGATCTGCTCACCGGCTCGCATGGTCACGACTGTGACCGTGCTGGCCCACCGCCGCATCACCTGACGCAGCTGATCGGGCAGGACGGGCATATGCTGCGACCTCCGAAGGATGGGATGCTGCAAAACGCTGTGGAATGCCTCCCAGATAGGCGGCCTGGATGGCCGGTTCCTCTGGCAGGGCCGCTGCGAGCTCTTCCCCGACAATGCGCCCGGTCTCTATCGCGTAGGCGCGATCGGCCGCCCGCAGGGCCTGGCGGGCGTTCTGGTCCACCGGGAGCAGGGTCAGACCCTGCTGGCGCAGACCAGCGATGATCCGGAAGCGCTCCCGGACCAGCAGGGGAGCCAGGCCTGGGGAGAGCTCATCCAGGAGAGGGATGCAGGGAGAGGCCATCCCGGCGCGCCCGATGGCCAACATCCGCGGTTCGCCGCCGCTAAGGGTCCTCGCGGTCTGCCGGCGCCGCTCCTTCAGCCAGGGAAAGAGGGCATACACCTGCTCCAGGTCTTCCTTCACGGCTTTCCGCTCGCCCTGCCGGAGGCGCAGATGCGCGCCCAGTCGCAGGTTGTCCTTCACGCTCATTGAAGCAAATCGCTGACAGCGCCTTGGGATCTGGATCACCCCGAGGGCCACGATCCGCTCCGGCGGCCAGCCGGCGATCTCCGGCCCGTCCAGCCGGATCCGCCCGGGGCTTGGGCACAGCAGCCCGCGGATGGCCCGCGGTCGCTTGGTTTTGCCCGCGCTGTTGGCGCCGATCACCGCCACAATCTCCCCGGGGTCTACATGCAGAGAGACTCCGTGAAGGGCCTTCGCCGCGCCGTAAGCCGCCTCCAGCCCCTCAGCCTCCGGCGACATGAGGCGGCTCCTCCACACCCCGATAGGCTGAGATCCCCCAGGGGTCCTGTCGGGTCGCCTCCGGGGGGGCCTCAGCAGTCAGCCGTTCGTCATCCAGCACCGCGATCTCCTCTGCCAGCTCCATCACCAGGTTCATATCGTGCTCCGCCGGGAGGACGGTGATCCTCTCCTGATGCAGTTGCCGGATCCGTTCGGCGAGGCGGGCTTTTTGGAAGGGGTTCAGGCCCGCCCCGGGCTCATCCATCAGCACCAGCTGCAGGAAGGCGGCCAGCGCTCGGGGGATCCCCGGGATTCGCTGCAGCCCCGTGGGCAGGCTCTCCGCCGGATGGTCCGCCCACCCCTTGAGACCTACCCGCTCCAGGATCCCCCGCGCCCGGGCCCGGACGGCTTCCTCCTCCCGGCGCATGCGGGGGGAGCGCCAGATCGCCCCGAGCATCCTGCTGCAGCCGTGGCGGCGTCCCCCTATTAGTATGTTACAGCACCATCATCCTCGGGAACAGCCGGATGTTTTAGTAAGGCACGGGCAATGCCCAGGGCTGCGATCCAGCAAGGTGAAAGCCCTACGGTGGACTGCCCCTGGAGCCAGATGTCTCCGGAGGTGGGGCACAGGGTCTACGGACAGCCGGCCAGGTGGATAGCAAACGTTCGTTCTCCTGCCTTTCATCGGTTTTTGTAATCCGATTGATCGAAAATGTCAAGGGGCGGGGCGCCAGCGAACTGGCATGCCGGGATCGGCGGGCTGGGCTCGGCCTCCGGGCTATAATGGGGGAAGATCGGCGAGGAGGGATCAGTGCGCACGCCCTATGGGGCGGAATGCCCATTTTATTATGCGGACTACTACCGCGGCCGGGAGACGCAGGCCTGCCGCCTGATCGAGCGGACCCCCGGCGGGGGCAGGTGGAAGCCTTTCCTTTGCGCGACGTGCCCGGTCCCGCGGATCGTTCAGGCGAATGCCTGTCCGCACCTGGCCTTGGAGGCCCGGGTGAGGAAGACGTGGCTTGGCCTCCGGGAGCAAGTGCGCGTCTACGCGGTCTGCACCCTACGCCTCGTGGAGGTCGAGCGGCCCGAGATCGGCTGCGGCGAGTGCCACCTCCATCGCCCTCTCTCACCCGATCCGGGCTAAAGCAAACGATGATTTGGGGCTGAAGCAGACGCTCCAGGGCGAAAGCCGCTCCTCCAGGAAAATCGATGTTTGGTAGGAGCGGCTTCCGCTGCGACCCTCGCGTCATCGAAGATTGAGAGTTCGGGGCGAAAGCCCCTCCCAACAAGAGGATCAATGCCCGTAAGAACGGCTTTGGCTGCGACAGATTGTAACTGAGCCTGCTGGCGTAGGAGGTCCCGCCCTATCTGGATCCAGGTGATTTCCGAACACTCGCTCATCAATGCCTCCTGTGTGGATCTTCCCTTGAACGGCGTGGAGGGATCGTGACAAGCCGGAGAGCGGTCCTCCTGATCGGACTCCTGGGGATCGGGATCGGCCTGGGGGCGGGGTTCCTCCTGGGCCGGCACGTGTGGCCGGTCCGCTATGTGGATGTAGCTCCCGCGGATCTCCGCCCGGAGTGGCAGGCGGAGTACGTGCGGATGGTGGCCCTCGCATACATCCGGGAACGGGATCCAGCGCTCGCTCGGGCCCGCTTAGCCCTCCTGGGGGATCCCGTGGCCGTGCTGCGCGGGCAGAGGGCGTCGGGCGCGCCGCCTCTTTCACCCGCCGCCCGCGCGGCCATGGAGGAACTGCTCCGGGCGCTGGAAGGCGCTGGCCTGCAGGCGCCTACGGGAGGTCCGCCGTGAGGGCGCGGATGCTTCTGGCCTTCACGCTGAGCGCCCTGATCAGCCTGGGCGGAGGGCTTTTCCTGGCCTGGGAGGTTTTCCCGCCGCCCCCCAGGAACGCCACGCCGGCGGATCTGGCTTCCGTGTATCAAGACTTGTGGATCGTCCTCGCCGCTCAAGCAGATCTCGTGGAGGGAGATGCGGCCGCCTCCCGCCGGCGCCTGGAGGCCCTCCAGCTGCCGGATCTGCCGGACCGGGTGCGGGCGCTGGCCGAGCGGGGCCTTTTCGAGAACTGGCCGCTCCCGACGGTCCAGGCGCTGGCTCGCCTCGCCCAGGCTCTCGGGGCGCGCTCCCCCGCCCTCGTGGTGATCCTGGCCACGCCGGTCCCCACCCGCATCCCGCCATCCCCCACCCTGATCCCGACCGCAACGCCTTCCCCGACCCCTTCCCCTACCCCCTCGCCTTCGCCCACGCCCAGCCCTACGCCCCTGCCCACTCCCACGGAGGAGGCGACTGCCACGCCCTCTGCGCCGAACGAGCCGGTGCCCCTTGAATCCCAGGCGCGTTGCGAGACCACGCCGCTTCTGCGCATCTACGTCTTTGACGCCGAAGGACGGCCCCGCGCGGGGGTCCGCCTGTGGGTGAGCGGGCCGCGAGGGACAGAGACGTTGCTCACCGGCCTGAAGCCGGGGATGGAGGAAGGTTACGCCGATGTGCAGATGGCCCCGCAAGGGACCTACCGGCTTGGGGTAGAGCATCCGGAGCCCGTCGTCGCCGAGCTGGCCGCCCGCCCGTGCCTCGACGCTGCGGGCCAGGCCGGCTGGACCGGATGGGAGGTTCGGGTGCGCCTGCCATAGCCGTGGCGCCGCTTCTCCTCCAGATGGCCACATCAGGAGGAAACACGATGTCCAGAGGACCGCGAGAGGGAAATGCGCTTCGAGCCGTGCGACGCGCCCTTCAGGCCTCCTCGCCCGCCGAGGCCCTCTGGTGGACAGCGCAGGCCTATCGGGCCGCCCCCACCCATCCAGCCGTCCGGGCGCTGGTGCGGCGGATGCAGCGTCGATACCCGAACGCCCGGGGGCGCCCGCCCCTCCGCTGGCATCGCCTCGTCCTGGCCAGCTACGCCCTCCTGAGCGCCATCGCCCTGGTCCTGATCCTCTACGGCCCGCAGCCGGATCATCCCCTCGAGCCTCCAGCGGCTGCGCATCCCCCCGTAGAGATGGTGGCGGAAGCGGGGACGCCGGAGAAGCGTCCAGGAGAAACCCTCGCTTCAGAAGGCGCAACGCCGTCCCCTGCCTCTGAAAGCCCGACGCCGAGTCCGACGCCAACCGCCACCCCTGTTCCCCCAACGCCGACCGCGCGCCCTTCGCCCACGGCCACTCCCATTCCTCCGACTCCAACTGCGACTCCAACTGCGTCCCCTTCGCCCACAGCCTCGCCGACGCGGCGGCCAGCGCCGATGGCAACGCCCCGGCCGCGCCTGACGGCCTCTCCCACCCCTATGCCCGGTCCGCCCTTCCCGGGACGCTGGATCTTGGTGGATCTCAGCGACCAGGAGCTGATCGCCTACGAGGGGGAGGCGCCGATCCTGCGGACGAAGGTCTCCACGGGGCGGAGGCACACGCCTACCGTGGTGGGGACCTTCCACATCTATCTCAAGCTGCGGTCGCGGACGATGCGCGGCCCAGACTACTACCTGCCGAACGTCCCCTACGTGATGTATTTCTACAAAGGCTACGCCCTGCACGGCACCTACTGGCACAACAACTTCGGCCAGCCGATGAGCCGTGGCTGCGTCAACCTGCCCACGCCGATCGCGGCGCAGCTGTATCAGTGGGCCGACATCGGGACGCCGGTGGTGGTGCAGCCGTGAGGGCACTGGAGAGGGGGTCCACCCCAGCGGGCGGCTCCAGGAACGGCGTCTCCTCTTGGAAGGCGCGCCATGCCTCTCATCCCACCTGCCTGAGGAGGCGCTCCATTGTCGGGAACCTAACAACAGCTACGCATGCTCTATCATGTTTGATGTTTATAATAACGGGAAATACTATTATATGGGCGCATTGATGTGTGTCCATATTTCAAACCACATTGTAAGCAATGGACAATGGATCGATTTGGCCTCAAGCCCTCTCAAATGGGGAGACATCGTAGGAGGGACATATACGTGCACCTTCACCGGTTGCTCCGGAGCTTACGTGCATCTCCAGCGAAATCTGAGTGAAAGGGTGGCACCGTGTTGCTGTGCGAGTGTGACTGCGGGCACAACCGTGATCTATCGCTTTTACTACAACGCCGGATCTGCTTGTTAAGGAGGCAACTATGAACCGGATCTTCCGAAAGATGGTTTGGGGAGTGTGGACGGCCTGGCTGGGGATGACGCTGGGATGCGGGGGGCCTCTCGGCGCTCCGACAACCTTCGGAAGGGAGGTCCGCCCCCCGGTTCCCTCGCCGTCCATCCAGACGACCTGGCCCAGCTCTTCCCCCACCGCCTCGAAAACCCCAACAGGGGCTGTCTGCCAGCGCCCGGAGCCGAACCTGGAGACCCCGGAAGCCGCTGATCTGCCGGATCTGACCGGGTGGTCCTGGGAAGACCTCCCCCTTCCAGGGATGCAGATCCGCCAGCTGGCCGGATTCCCCTTCCGTCCTGTTCTGTAAGAAAGCTCCCTAAATGATCGCTGGCTGAAGGTGCGCCTGGAGCTCCATCCCGGGGTTTACGGGGCCATTGGGGAGGCGCTGGTAGATCTGCAGGGCACTCAGCATCGCTGGTTGGCCCGGTCGCCTCAGGAGCGCACCCTCTACGCCTGGCTGCCGGATGGACGGCCGGTATGGGGGTACGGGAAGTCCCTCTTTCTCGGCGAGCCGCCCCAGGCCCAACCCCTGAACCCCTGACAGAGATCACGTGGGTATGGAGGGCCGCCGACGGGATCCTGTCCGCTCGGGATGCTGAAGGGGAACTGTGGCGCACGGATATCCGCTCCGGACGCTGGGAGCGCGTGACCAGCCCCCGTCCCCCTCAAGTTGGCAAATTGGGCAATGACTTTACGCTGGCTCCCGATGGGACTTACGGCTTGGCCGTGCAGGCGGAGGAACCCGGGATCGTGCGCATCTGGCGGATCCCAGCGCGGATGGGCGCTCCCGCAGAGCCCATCCCCGAGGTGGAACTCCGCGGGCTGGGTCGGGGGGCCAGCCCGGAAGAGCCCCGGACCCAGGCGCTGGGAGATCTCCCATACTGGTATGTTTTCATGCCCAATGAGGAGTTGGGGGACGGTTTCTTGCTGGATCTCCGGAATGGCCGCGTGGTCCGCCCGGCGGACCTGGGGCTTTCAGAAAGGTTCTGGACGTATGCCGCATATCCCACAGGGCGATGGGTGGCGATCACCCTGGTGCCCTCTGGGCATGTCCTCCAGGGGCGGGAGGATCCCGCCCAGACCCTTTACCTAGCGCCGGCAGCGAACCTCCAGGCAGGGGTGCGGAAACCCGGAGCCATCCTGGCCGCATGGTTGGACAACCCGCCGGCGGCCGTGATTCAGGAGATCGGCGCCTCCACCCTACGGATCCTGCGCCTGGAATCTGGGGGGAAAATCTCCGAGTTGCCCCTCACCGGCGCAAGCCTTCCGATGGGAAGCGCGGGTGGAATGTGGCTCGCGGTGGCGCGCGACGCGCCGGCCCGCCTGCTTCGGCTGATGCCGGAGGGGCAAATTCGGGAGGGGCTCGATCTGTCCCCCTTCTACGCCCGCATCGAGTGGATCCGGAGCCGGGGCGATCGGGTCTATTTGGGGGCCGTTCTGAAAGCGCCCGGGCCGGATGGGACGTGCCGCTATGCGTTGGTCGAATGGATCTCAGGCCCTTGAGGGGTGATCAGCGTGCGGAAGGAACGGGCTCCTCTCCACTTCTCCCCTCCGCATGCGGCTGAACTACATGAAAGCATCGCTGGGGGCGGGTGGGCGCAACCACCCGCTCCCTGAGGCGGAAAAGCGGAACGCATGCCTTCGACCGTCTGATGTCCGAACGACGTCCGCTTCGGCCAGCCCCGGGCATCGCCCGCGACGGGAGCGATCGGGAGATCGCCATCGCCCTGGGGGTGGAACGAAGCACCCTGCGCACGCATCTCCGGCGGGTGTTGGCCCGGTTGAGGCTTCCCGGCCGACAGGCCCTGCGGACGTGGCTGCGTGCCGGCGGGCCGGAGGACCCCACCGTCGCCGCCGGGCCTCAGGGAGCCCCTCCCTGGCCGCCCGGGACACAGGATCCCAACGGCTGCTGGGTCCTCCGTTTCGGAGGACCACAGCGCCCGCCGGCCGGATCGAATGAAAACCGAACGCTGATCCGCCGAACCGCTGCAGGCGAGTTGACCGTCGTCGAAGTGCCAACCCCTGAAACCACCCTGATCCTGAGCCGGAAAACCGGCGATTGTCTTTACGACCGGGAAACGCAGGGCTTGCGCCGGCTGGATGGCCGCCTGGTGGCCGGCATTTTCTCTCCGGATGGCACATACCTGGCCATCTCCGATGATGCGAGCACCCAAGTCATCCACACCGAGTCTGGGTAGGTCGAGAACCTGGGGCCGCTCACCGATCCCCGTTGCTCTCCAAACGGCGAGGGGCTGGCTGCACTCATGGATCTCAACGGCCGGGAAGCGTCCGCCGCCTGGGTGCGTTCCACCGATCCGCCGGCACGGCTTCTTGATCTGGTCCCCGGACTCCAGGAGGCTGGCCCTTCACCTGGAGGACGGGGTGGCGGTTCTGGAGCGGGCCCACGAATGGCGGTGGGCAGGGCGCTGGCGCACGGCGGGACATGAACCGGTTGCGGCGTTATGGTCGCCCGACGCTCGCCGTCTGGCGATCCAAGGGGCCTCCCCACAGGTCGAAGGGGAAAACGCGCTGTTTGTCGTGGAAGACCCGTCGCGGTGAGGGCCGGTAGGATGGATAATTCCTGTGGGCGTTGGAGCTGAAGATCGTCACCGGCGTCCTAGAAGTTCCGGTGAGGATCCCTGTTCAGGAGGCGCTCCGATGCGCGCCCGGAAGATCTCGTGGCTTGGAATCGGCCTGTTCCTGGCGGGGCTTGGGGCCCGCACCCCGGCCCCTGCCGCCCCCTCTCTCCCCACCCTCCCCGCGGCCACGGCCACATCTACCCCGACTCCCTGGGCCTTACCCTCGGGGTTCGACCCGGCCGTTTACCCGGCCCCGACGCCCCATGCCCTAACGGTCCAGCTGACCTACAGCGCTGCCTGCCCGAACCCCGCGGGCCTGGAGGAGAGCCCCCCTCCCAAACCCGAGGAGATTCTCTCCCTGCTTCAGGCCCTGGCCTCCGGCGATCCCGATCTGCGACGCCGGGTCACCGACCCCGCCCTCTGGCCTTTGCTGCCTCCGGCCGGCCAACCGGCCCTGCGCTCCTCCGTCCTTTCAGAGGATCTAAAGGCTCCGCGCCCTGGGATCGAGGGGCCCTATGGGGAGCTGCTCCAAAACGGGTGTGGCGAGGCGGTGATGAAGCGGTCGTGGTGGGTGGAAGTGTGCCCAGGGCCCTGTGCCCAGACAGACCGCCTGGAGTCTCTGAAAAACCACCTGTGGCTGATTCGCCGGGAGGGGCGCTGGCTGATCTGGGCGCTGCGATGAAAGCCGCCGGTCAAGCCAGCCCTGGGCATCAAGGAGGGCAGGCGAGGCGGATTGATCCCCTTGGGGAGGACCGAGTATACACCCTCCAGATTTAGCTCAGTGGTCTAAATGATAGGAGGTTGAAAAATGAAAAAGCGTGTGATACTCGCCCTGGCGATTGGATTGGCCTTCATCGGCGCTACCTTCCTTCCGACGTGGCCTATCCCAATCACCCGTGAGGGAGAGGGATATTCGGCCGTCGCCGTGCGGGAGCCGGATGGCCTCTGGGTCATTCATGCCCGGCTGGTGGCCAACACCCCGGACGTCCTCGCCACCTACCGCCAGGCACGTCTGGAGGCCGCGAAGGCCCTCCTGGATCGCCCCTGGACGGACCCGATCCCCGTCCAGATCACCTTCCGCTCCCCCCCTTTCCCCCCGGGCCGTCCAGCGTCTCCTCCAGGCGGGCCACCTGGAGTTTGACAGCGTGGGGGGCGTGTTGGCCCCCGACTTCACCTGGGGCGGTTGGGCGGACCCACGGGAGTGGGCCGCCACCGGCTTCTCGATCGATCCCGGTTGGCTGGAACGAATCGGCTGGGCTGGCGACCCTTGGGAGGCCCCCCTCGTCACCCATCTCACCGGCTGGCTTCATCGCCCCGAAGACTTGCGCTTCTGGTTGGAGCGGCCGGAGGTGGAGCTGGTCGACACCCTTGGCGCCGAGCTGGAAGCGTGGGTGCGCCGCAGCCTCCCTTACCGCATTGCGGGCGGGCGCCTGGGATACGCTCACCGGATGATCCCGACGCTGCCTTGGATCGAATACGCTCGATTCCCGGCGACGGAGGGCCGATGATCCGCGCCCTGCGAGAAGCAACCGAATGGGTGCTGATCCACATCGGCACGGGAGCCCTGGCCCTGCTCGGGCTGTGGGAATGGAGCACGACAGGACTAGCACCCCTCCGCCCCCTGTGGAGCCGCTTCCCAGGGACCCCTCCCGCCGATGTCACCTTCTTTCTTTGCACCGGCGGCCCGGGGGTGGGACTGCTCCTCGGCCTCGGCCAGGCCCTGAGCGGTCGCTTGGCGGGGGCGCCTGTCCCCTGGATCCTCCGCAGCGGCCTCGGGGGCGGGCTGGCCCTCCTGCTCCCGTGGGGGCTCTTCTGGGCCATCGGCCCGGAGCGGGTCCTGCCCCCCGGGGCTCCGGAGCTCTACGCCTTCTTCTTGGTGTTTGGGGTCAGCGGGGCCAGCCTGGGGCTGGGGGTGGGGCTGGCCCAATGGACGCTGCTGCGGGGGATGAGCCGCGCGGCCTGGGCGTGGCTGATCCTGACCGCCTTTGGAGGGCTGGTGGCGGGATGGGGGATGGCGTGGTGGGGGGGCACTGGATGGATCGCCTTCCGGAGGGTCAGGAGCGGCTGGGATGGCTGGCCCTCGGTGCTCTGGCCGGGCTGCTGTTTGGGGCCACGACGGCGTGGGGCCTCCCCGCCCTCTCCCCTCCCGAAAAGGCTCGTCCGTGAAAGATCCGCGGCGTATCTTCGTAATGAAACGAAGGACGAGGGGAACCGGACAGCCCATAGAGGCTCCGGCCCTCGTGGACGCGGGGGGATGGCTGGCCATCGCGGAAGGCGCCCTCGACGGCCCCTGGATCACCCGGTATTCTGTGGCAACCGGATAGCCCCTCGCACGCTGGGCGGCGGACACCGCCGCAGTGCTCCGCCTGGCCTTCAGGCCGAGGGGAGCCTGGCTAGCCTCGAGCGGTGGAGAGGGGACGGTGAAGATCTGGCGGGCCCCCGATGGGGCGCTGCTCCGGACCCTGGAAGGCCACACGGACGCCTCCCTCGCCCTCAAGCCCTCCTCCAATGGCCGAACGCTGGCCTCCGGATCGCCGACGGAACCGCGCGCCGCCGGTCCCTGCGCCGGAGGAAAGCCATCGTGAAAGCGACTTGGAACGAACCGAAAACCGGGGCAGGGGCTTTGCGGATGTGGCCTCGAGGTGGCGCGCCCATGGATCCCGCCAGGCCCTGGCCCAGAGGCGGATTTTTGCCCCCCTTCGCCCCAGTGGATTAAGATGGGCGAAATGTTTGCGGAGGAGAAGCCCGACGGATGGAGCCTCAGGCGTGGAGGACGTGGGCGGAGACCCGAATGTCGACGCCAGATTTAGACCGGCTGGCGGAGGCGGTGGAGGCGCTGCTGCGGGCGCTGGGAGAGGATCCGGATCGCGAAGGGCTGCGCCGCACCCCGGCCCGGGTGGCGGCCATGCTGCAGGAGGTGCTGGCCGGCTACTGGATGGACCCGGCCGAGCTGATCAACGGGGCGATTTTCGAGGCCGAAGACAACGACCTGGTCCTGGTGCGGGACATCGAGTTTTATAGCATGTGCGAGCATCACCTGCTGCCGTTCTACGGCCGGGTCCACGTGGCCTATATCCCCGATGGCCGGATCATCGGCCTCTCCAAGATCCCCCGCATCGTGGAGCTGTTCGCCCGCCGCCTGCAGGTTCAGGAGCGCGTGACGCGACAGATCGCGGACTTCCTGGAGCGGGTGCTGCAGCCCCGGGGCGTGGCGGTCATCGTGGAGGCCGCCCACCTGTGCACCATGATGCGCGGCGTGCGCAAGTCCGGCGCCCGCATGGTCACCCAGGCCCTCACCGGCGTCTTCCGCACCGACCCCCGGCTCCGCAGCGAGCTCCGCATCCACCTGCGCCACCCGGACCGCGATGGGGCGGGATGAGCATGGGCCTGGGGACCGGGCTCAGCGCTCGAACTGTCGCCGCAACGTTTCATAAAAAGCGATCATCTCGGAGGTCAAAGAAGACGGCGTTTCGCGCAGGATCTCCTCCAGCATGGCCTTCGTGATGGACACCGTCCTCCCTTCCTGCAGGGACTGACGGGCCGCGCGGCGCGCCGCAGCATTGCAGATGCCCTCGATGTCGGCCGCCGAATAACCCTCCGTGCGACGCGCCAGCTCCTCCACATCCACATCCGCAGCCACCGGCTTGCCTTCGAGATAACGCCGGAACAGCGCCCTCCGGGCCGGAAGATCGGGGGGCGGCACATACACCACGCGGTCGAAGCGGCCGGGCCGCAGGAGGGCCGGATCCAGCGCGTCCGGCCGGTTGGTGGCCGCGAGCACCACGACGCCCCGCAACGGCTCCAGCCCGTCCATCTCCGTCAGCAGGCGCGTCACCATGCGGGCGATCGTCCCCTCGGCGCTGCCGCGGGCGCCGGCGATGGCATCGATCTCATCGAAGAACAGAATGCAGGGGGCGTTCTCCCGGGCCCGGTCAAACAGCTCCTGCAGGTTCTGCTCCGAGCGCCCGAGCTCGGGACGCAACAGCTCCGGACCGTGGACGGCGATGAAGTGGGCCCGGGCCTGGCCGGCCACCGCCCGCGCCAGCAGGGTCTTCCCGCAACCCGGCGGGCCGAACAACAGCACGCCCCGAATCGGCCGGATCCCATAGGCCTGCATCAGATCCGGGCGGGTGAGGGGCCACTCCACGGCCTCCCGGAGGGCTTCCTTCGCTTCCTCCAGCCCCGCCACGTCCTCCCAGGTCGGCAGATCCTCCGGGCGTTCCACCCGGATCTCCGTCGGGCCGGCGCGACGCTGATAGCGCTCGGCGATCCGCTGATACTCCCGAAGCATCTGGAAGGTGACCGAAGGCCGCATCCCCCGGAGAACCTCCTCAAAGTCTTCCGCCGTGATGGGGACGGGCCGGCCGCCTCCTCGACGCATCGCCCGCCGCGCGGCCTCCATGCACAGGGTCTCCAGGTCCGCCCCGGTGAACCGCTCCGTCCGGGCCGCCAGGGCCTCCAGATCCACGTCCGGCGCCAGGGGCTTGCCCCGAAGATAGCGCTGCAGGATCTCCAGCCGACCCCGGCGATCCGGCGGCCCGATGTAGATCAGGCGATCGAAGCGGCCCGGGCGCAGGGCCGCCGGATCGATCATCTCCGGATGGTTGGTGGCGCCCACCAGCAACACGCCCTCCAGATCCCCCAGGCCATCGGTGTAGGACAGAAACGTGGCCACGATTCCCTTCTCCGGCGCGTCGGCCCGGGAGAGCTCCGCGCGCTTGGGCAGGAAGGCCTCCAGCTCGTCGAAGAACAGCACGCACGGGCGCAGATTCCGGGCCTCCTCGAAGATGCGGCGCAGGTTGGCCTCCGACTCGCCGAACCACTTGCTGGTGAACTCGGTGCCGCTGACGGCGATGAAATGCGCCCGGGCCTCGTGGGCGATCACCCGCGCCAGGCGGGTCTTGCCGGTCCCCGGAGGTCCATACAGCAAAACGCCGCGGATGGGTCGGATCCCCATGCGGGCCATCATCTGCCGCGTGGCCGGCTCAAATTGAGAACGGATGGCCTCCTCGATCTCCTCCCGGATCCCGGAAACGCCTCCCAGATCCTCCCAGGTGTCCGGAGGGATCTCCCGCCGGAATACGGAAGCCGGCAGCGCGCCCTCCCCTTCCGGCGCCGATCGGACGGGGATCCTCTCCCCCGCCTCGCCCGCGCCCTCGGCCCATCCCGAAAGCAGCGGGAACAGCAACGTCGCGATGGGGATCGAGAGGACGATGGAAGGCAGAAGGGAGAGATCCGCCTTCCCGCTGAAGAGCAGGCTCAGGCCGGCTTGCCCGAGGAGCTCGACGGCGGCCCCCGCGGCGGCGGCCAGCCCCGCCTGACGCCACCCGGGCGGCGAGCGCCGTTGCAGGATCCAGGCCGCCGCGCCGGCGGCCAGCGCCCACATCACCAGGCGACCGGGGATCTCCGGCCGGCGCGCCGCCTCATCGAGCAGCGCCTCCAGCCGATCGATCACCGCGGATCCGGAGGCCGCGCCTCGGGCCGGAGGGGACAGCAACTCCGTCAGGGAAGCCGCCGGGCGCTCGACGCTCCGGAACAGGCTGGCCCCCTGCGCGCGCTCCAGCAGGCCGGGGACGGCCACGCCGCCCAGGGCGCCATACAGCAGCAGGCCGAGGCCCACCCACAGGCTGATCCAGGCCGCCCGGCGCCCCCCGGAGAGGCCGGCCGCCAGAGGAACCAGCGCCAGCCCCGAAGGGGCGCGCAGGACCCCCAGAAGGAGCCCGACGGCCATCGCCGCCGGCCAGGCCGCCGGGCCCAGCCCGATGCCGACCAGCCCATACAGCCCATACAGCCACCCGAAGCCCGGCATCCGGGAGTAGGCCAGCGGCAGCGTGACGATCCAGAACGCCACCCATGCCCACCTCGGGTGACGCCAGCCCAGCCCGCCCAGCGCCAGTCCCAACAACTCCGGCCATCCGCGGGGATAGCCTGGGATCGCCTGTAGGATCATCCACGTGAAGAGGGCGATCCCCAACGCCCGAAAGAGGCGGCGGATCTGCGCCTCATGTTCCAGGATCCTTCGATACATTCACCCCTCCCAATCCGGGCCTTCATGCGGAGCGCTCACGGGGTCCCCGCGCACCGCTGTGCCTCCTGCCCCGTAGCCCACCGCTCGTCCACGCGCCGGATGTCGCAGCGGAGAGGGGAAAGGCCCCCCACGCGACATTCCCTTTCCGGAGACGGCAGCGGAGCCCCCGTGGGGGCAAGGGGGAGCGCCCCCGCCCCCACTAGCAGCGCTGGCATCCTGATCCTCTTCCATCCCTTCCGCATCCCTCACCGCCTCGCCTCCGCCCCGTCCGGGCGGACGATGAGCGTCCCGATGGGGTGTGTCCCAAAATCGTCGGAGAATTTAAGCGGCCAGGCCGATTTCCTTCCAGGCCCGGTTCCATTCTGCTTCTCCTCCCATTCCGGCGCTCCGGAGGGCTAAGATGGCCACCAATCCT
>Ga0272447_1000220_pt1 | contig 44954 bp, 34 predicted proteins | sample YNPCB0133_FD_194589 | JGI IMG/M metagenome (GOLD analysis project Ga0272447, IMG submission 194589) | Hot spring microbial mat communities from Yellowstone National Park, WY, United States - YNP-CB-013-3 | ecosystem: Environmental > Aquatic > Thermal springs > Hot (42-90C) > Sediment | place... | reverse complement strand
GAGGGCCCAGATAACTGTTCGGCTTGGTCGCGTTGAAGGACACGGCTACCCAACACTCCGCGGCGATCTCGTGAACCTGGCGCAGAACGGTATACCGTGTCCCGTTAGATTATACTAGGCGCAGCGTCAAGCCCGACTGCAACTGCTTCTCCCAATCGTCGCGCTGCTTCGGCCAACTGGTGCGGCGGATACAGGCTGAATGAGAGACGAAGCGTGTTGGATCGCGCTCCATTGAGATAGAAGCGTGATCCGGGAAGGTATGAGACGCCTGCCTGTTCAGCGTGTGGCAACAGGGTTGCGGCATCGACCCCTTCCGGCAATTCCACCCACTGAAAGAATCCGCCGCCCGGCACGGTGAATCGGCATCCGGGTGGCAGATATGTGCACAGGCTCTGTGCAAGCGCATCGCGTCGCTCTCGATACATCGCACACAGTTGTGTGACTGTCGCCTCAAAATCACCCGTAGCGCACACTTCGGCAACGGTAAGTGCCGTGAATGGATTGACTCCTCCGCCACTGTCCAGTAAGCCGCTGCCGATCAACTGTCTTGTCAACGATGCGTCAGCAGTCAGGTAACCAAGGCGGAGTCCCGGCGCCAGCGATTTCGAGAACGATGCAATCCGCACTACTGCGCCCGGTGGTGCGATGCTCCATACCGAGGGTGGCGCAGGCGCATCGTAACTCAGTTCGCGGTACACATCGTCCTCAACCAGAACGAACCCATGTTCGGCAGCAATCATTGCCAGTGCCCTCCGGCGTTCCATGCTCAGGCAAACGCCGGTTGGGTTGTGATAGGTGGGAACGCAATAGAGCATACGCGCCTTTCTGCCGCGCTTCGCCAGTTGCCTCAGGATGATTGTCAACGCTTCCACGTCGATACCGTCGGCATCGGATGGAACAGCGACTAGGTGCAACGGATGGTCGCGCAGAATGCGCACTGCCAGGTGGTACGTTGGCGATTCGACCAGCACTGTATCGCCGGGTGTAGTAATCAGCGTGCAGAGGAGATCGAGCGCCTGCGATGCGCCCGATGTAATCAGCACCTCTGCGGGATCGGGAGGGCGTGCATCGATGTGCGCTAGGCGCGCGCAGATCCATTCAATCAGCGGTCCGGGTCCACGCTCTGCGCCATACGCCAGTGCATCGGCACCGTAGCGCATTAGCGTTGCATCTGTCGCACGCCGGATCGCTGCCACTGGTAACGCCGTCGGGTCGGGGTGACCCCAGCCCAGATCGAGAATGCCAGGGCGATGAACGAGTTGAACGATAGGAAGCATACGTCTCTTTATCCGAACTGATTGCGCCATACCGAAGAGGTTCCAGGAGATGCGGTCTTCCTGCCTGCCAGAACTCCAAAGCGGAGAGATATGGCAGTATGTGTTCACAGTTATCCCAAGAGCGAGAGCGCCTTGCCCTCGTAGACGTAACAAGGGAAGGACGCTCTCACTTCCAGGCGCATGTGTTACCCCAGGTGTGCGCAGGTCCAATATGGCACCCTATTATAATGGGGAAGAAGGATTGTAGCGCAGACTCTCGGCAAGTCGCTCAATCAGTTGATCCTGGGTAAACGGTTTGTGAAGCACCGGCAGCCCGGTGCGTTCGAGAAACAGACTGCTGCGTTCCCCCATCGTATCGCCAGTCAGGATCAACCAGCGCAGCGATGGTCTGAGCGCATGGAGACGTTCATACAGTTCGACGCCATCCATACCAGGCATCTGGAGATCAGTCATCACCACATCGTAATCTGCGGCAAGTGCGCGCGCAAATGCCTCTTCGCCTCTACTCACTGCGTCAACGCAGCATTCGAGACGTTCCAGAGCACGCTGTGCCATGGTGCGCACCAGATCGTCGTCTTCCACCAGGAGGATCGACAGATAACGCGGCAGTGTGATGGTCGGCGGATTGGCAGTTGCGGGATCATCGTTGGCGCGTGGCAGGCGGACGTAAAACGTCGTTCCGACCCCCTGACGACTCTCGACCCATACTTCGCCGCGGTGTTGCTGAACGATGCTGTAGACTATCGCCAGTCCCATCCCCATCCCCTGTCCGACGTCGCGCGTGGTGAAGAATGGCTCGAACACGCGCGACAGGTGTTCTGGCGCAATGCCGGGACCAGTGTCTTCGATTGCGAGCACAACGCTTTCATGTTCGGCTCTGGCGCTGAAGCGCAGATGGCGCGGCTCATCAGATAAACGTGACTCAAGCGCCTGGATGGCATTCAGCGCAATATTGAAGATCACCTGCTCGATCTGATGCAGTTCACCAAGAATGTATGGGAGATCAGGGGGGAGATCAACTGTCACAGTCACGTGCCCGGCAGCGATCTTTGAAGCCAGGCGTTGCAGCGTATCGTCGATGACCGGTGCAAGATCGAGCGGAGCGACTTCCAGTGTGCGCGGTTGTCCGAAGGCGCGCAGCTGATGGACGATCGCTGCGGCGCGGCGTGCAGCCCGCTCGATCTGCTCCAGGTCGGCGCGGATCGACGGCGGAATATCCTCGTCCAGTTGCAACTGCGATAGCCCCAGGATCACTGCCAGTGGATTATTCAACTCATGGGCTGCGCCAGCAACCAAGCGTCCGAGCGCTGCCAGTTTTTCATGCTGACGCACCTGTTCTTCCAGCCGGCGCAGTTCGGTCACATCCTTGATGACAACCAGCACTTCGTCATAATCAGGGATCAGATCCAGCGACACCAGCGCAGTGAAATAACTGGCATCGGCGCGCAGCAGGTTCATCTCGAACCGTTGCGATTCGCCCCGTCGTACCTCCAGCCACGCACGCGTCAACGTCGCCCGCTGATCGGTCGGCACAATGCGCAACAGCGGTTGACCGGCGAGTTCGTGACGTTGATACCCAATCAGAGTCAACGGCTCCTGGTTGAGCGGTTGCATCGACATATCGGGTCGGCACACGATCAGCACATCAGGGGCATTCTGAATGATTGCGTCGAGGTAGGCCCGCATCGCTTCCGCCTCGCGGTAGAGGCGCGCATTCATAAGCGACGTTTCGCGCATCTCCTGGGTGATCTGTGCATTCCGGATTGCCTGTGCCAGTTGTAACGCTATCGCCTCCGCCAGTTGCACGTCGTGCGCCTGGAATGGCTTTGTCTCGCTGAGCAGTTCGAGCAACCCGATGACTGTTCCTTCGATCTGCAGCGGTACAATCGCAAGGAATGACACCTCTGGTGGCAGACGCTGCAACGCGGGCATGTCGGGGGTCTGCATGCGCAATGCCGCAATATTGATCACAAGAGTGGATGTGCTGCCTGCTAGGGCTTCCCGCTCCTCATGGAACAGATGAACCAGCAGGCGATCAACGCATTGCGCCGTCTGAGACAACGCATCAAATATAGCGCGTATGTGTAGTTCTCCCTCCGGGTTGTACAGCACAATCGCCGAACTCTGCAGGCGCATCGCGCCAGTGATAATATTTAGTGAGGAAGCCAGCACATCGTCGAGGTTAATCAGGCGCGTCAATTCCTGATTGACACGGAGCAGCGTCGTCAGTTCCAGGTTCAACCGTTGCAATTCATGTTCGGCAGCGCGGCGCGCAGTAATATCGCGGCAGATCAGGTCGATCTCAATCATGTGCGTGTCGATCTGGATCACCTGAGCTGTTGTTTCCAGGACGATCATGATCCCCTGCCGGTCGCGCGCAGCGAAGATCCAGGGTGTAGGCAAGCGCTGACGCAGACGCACCTCGTTCAGACGTTGTCGGATGTCATTCTGTCCAGCGGGATCAACCAGGTCGAACAACGACATTCCGGGGGTTGCACCGAGAATAGTGCTGGCGGAACGATTACAGCGCAGAATGCACCCATCGGGCGCCAGGCTCAGCACCAGTTCGTCTGCCTGCTCGAACAATAGACGGTAGCGTTGCTCCGAGTGCGCCAGCGCCTGATGCAGCTGTGCATTAGCGACTACAGCAGTGGCAAGTTCGGCAAAGCGGTGGATGATCATCCGGTCGTCATCATCAAAGGGCGTGGGCAGGTGCCGCGCGACGCTGAGCACGCCGATGACGCTCCCTCGATGGTGCAACGGCTGAAACAACGCAGCGCGCAATCGATGGGCTTCCCAGAATGGACGATACACGTCCAGCTCAGCTTCAACGTCGGTAAACGCCAGGGGAACGCCTTCACGGAAGGACCTCCCTACCGGGCTGCCGACCAGCGGGATCGGTTCGCCCTTAAGATGTTCCGCAGCGCCAGCCGTCATGGCGCATACCAGTATGTTGGGGTCATCGGTCGGCAGGAAAATGCCAGCCTGCTCGGCGTTGAGCAGAATAGTCGCCTGACGACAGATTTCGTACAGGATATCGTCCATTGATCCGAGAGATACGATCATCCGGGCAGCATTGGAGAGCGCATCGAGGCGTCGCCGACAGTGTGCGGCCTGTTCGCGCTCGATGATATGCGCCAGGAGCGATGCCAGGTGCAGGGCAATCGTTTCCAATTGTTCCTGTTCTTCTGCTGCGACGCTGCTTCCCCACAGGTGCAGGATGTGTTGACGGTCACCGGTTTCAGGCAGCATAAGAACAATGTGCCCGCGCACACCTGTTGCGCGGGCGATGTCGTTGAGCGTTTCGGGCACAATCGTATATAGAAACAGAGGAAGACGCCGCTGAGCGATTAGCGCGAGCGTTGCCTGATCAAAGGTGACCTGATCAAGTGGAGGCGTAGCATAGAGCGGGCCAGGCAATGCGTTAGGTTGCCTGCGTTCGAAGACAGTGATCCCTATACCTGCCGGGAGAAGCAACGCGCTCACCTGAGTGCATACGTCGCGGAGTGATGCCACGCTGTGCAGGTGATGCAGGCGCTGGCGCAGCGCGGCAATTAACCGTTGCAGCACTGCTGTGCGCGATACCTCATACAGGGTGACCGAGAGCCATCCTATGCTGTTGATCGACACCGGAAGTGCTTCGATTTCGATATCTGAGGATTGCCGGAACACCCAGGGATCGCCGGGATGGTTGGCGCGCACGAACTCAAGCGTCTGCTCGAAGCGGGTTCGAGTTTGCTCATCTGCAGTGTCGGGCAAAATGGAATATGCAGGAGCGCCGCCGGTCACGCCCGTGATGTGCTGCGCGGACGGACTCACTGCAACGATGGTGCCAGTAGAATCGATTAGGAGTGTGGGCCACGGCGCTGACTCGACCGATTGACACAAAACTGTGCGTCTAATGTGTGCGTCACGTCTGCCAGATGCCCCTGTTCCTGCAGTGCTGTGACCGGTGGCATAGTTCACCATAATGGCGTCGCGCCGTTCCCACGCGCCGTTTCACGTGTTACGCCGCGAGAATGCCTGCTGCTGTTGCATTGTAACACAGAGTTTGAACAGTTTTTGTCACTATTGTGTGATTGCGACACAGTCAGGCATTGTTGGGTACAATATCGGTGATGCTGTACATTGTCGCTACTCCAATCGGCAATCTAAGTGATATCTCGTTGCGCGCGCTGGAAACGCTGCGCGCAGTAGATGTTATTGCGTGCGAAGATACGCGCAAGAGCAGTATTCTGCTTCAGCACTACGACATTCATAAACCACTGGTTTCATTTCACGAACACAATGAACGTCAGGCGGGCGAACGCCTGATAGGGTTGCTGCGTCAGGGGAAGACAGTTGCGCTCATTAGTGATGCTGGCACCCCTGGTATCGCCGATCCCGGCTTTACGCTGGTACGCAGTGCGATTGCCGGGGGTATCGATGTGACCATGATTCCGGGTCCGACGGCACTGATCATGGCGCTTGTCCTTTCTGGCTTGCCACTGCATAGTTTCACGTTCCGCGGCTTTCCGCCACGCAAATCTGGGCCACGACGGCGTTTTCTCGAGATTGATCGCGATTCGCCCCACACCCTGATCTTCTACGAAAGCCCTTACCGTATCATGGGGCTTGTGCAGGATGCACTGGCAGTGTATGGCGACCGACCGGCGGCTCTGGCGAACGATCTGACCAAGAAGTTCGAGCATGTCGAACGCGGTACGCTTTCTCATCTGCTAGGCTATCTCGCGACCGTGCGCATCCAGGGCGAGTATGTGTTGGTGGTCGCCGGTGCGACCGCACGTGCAGCACCGGTAGACACGAATGATCAGGAATAAGACAAGCTGGCAGCAGTGATCTGAATGCCGATGGTCTGAATGCCGATGGACGCCCCGATGCAGAGGCGTACAGACCAGGTGTTGTCACACCCAGTCCTAATTTTCAGGCGTCCCAGGTATGCAGGATAGATTGGCAACGTCAGCGAAGCGGTGATTGTGCAGGCGGGGATGCTGCCAGACAACCGCGGGTGCTGGTAACAATAAGCCGGTCGGGTGTTGCGTCCGGAGGGCGCGTCGTGGTTGGTTTTCCGTTGTTGCGTGAGAGATAGAACAACCCGCTCGCTGTGATGCTATTGCTCCGTTTATCTCACCATCAATTCACAGTGCAGGGCACGCACGACAGCGCTCAATTCCTCTTCTGGCACGATGAATGAAAGGTGTCGAGAGGTGTTACCGTGAACCATTGCCAACACCGTACTCTGCACCTGCGCGAGCGCCGCCAGCGCGCGCGGCGCCAGACGTGTGCTCTCCGGCGCACTGATGACTGCTACCAGTGCCACTGGCGTACGCAAGCTGATCGCACGCAGCGCCTTGCTGTCCCGCTCTGGTTGCAGGCAGGCTTCGATACGCTCATAGGCATACTCGGCATCAGTGGCACGCACCGCCAGCACTAACCCTCGTTCACTGAAACTCTGCGCGAAGGTCAGCACTTCGATGCCGCATCCGGTCAATTCTGTGAGGATACGCGCTGCCAGGTCTGTCGCCCATCCAAGTTCAGCTGTCGCCAAGGGACTCATGCTGATCTCAATCAGACTAATGGACGGTGCCGAGATGATCGTGCGCGCTGTGTCAGAAGAGATATGCGGTGCGGCAACGATCCGCGTGCCCGGAATGTGAGGTTGTTCCAGGCTGCGGATGTGCAGCGGAATGTTGCGATTGGCGAGCGGTGTCAGGGAGCGCGGGTGGAGCACCTCTGCGCCAAGGGTAGCGATCTCAGCAGCTTCAATATACGACAGTTCCGGCAGCGTGCGCGCTTCGGGAACCAGTTTCGGATCGGCAGTAAGAATGCCGGGCACATCCGTCCAGATCACAACTTCATCGGCTTCGAGCGCAGCGGCGATCAGCGTTGCCGAATAATCGCCGCCGCCACGCCCAAGCGTTGTGGTTATCTTTTGGCGGGTCGCGCCGATGTACCCGGTCACTACTGGAACGATCCGCGATTGGATCAACGGCAGCAGGCGTGCGCGGGCACGTGCAGTGGTTTCCTCCGGTAGCGGGCGTGCATTGCCAAAGTGGTCATCAGTAACGATTAACTCGGCGCCATCGATCAACTGCGCCGCAACCCCGCCGCGCCGCAGCGCCACTGCCAGCAACAACCCAATGAAGCGTTCACCAATAGCAGCCACGGCGTCGCTACTGCGTGGTGAATGCTCACCGAGCGTCGCAATCGCGCGTACAATCCGGTCGAACGATTTGAGCAGGTCAGCCCATGCCCGGTAGAGAGTCTCGCGTTCCCAATCATCGGTCACCAGGCGTTCGGCAAGTGTGCGGTGGCGTTGCCACAATTCGCGGCGCGCCTGCTCGGCGGCGGTAAGGTTGCCGCGCGCTGCGGCGCGTCCTGCGCCGATCAAAAGATTAGTCAGATCTGCAATCGCGGTACATACAACCACAACCGCCTCGCCTTCGTCAATAGCGTGGCGGACGATACGTACCAGATCATTGATCCGGCTGGCATCACTGACCGCAGCTGCACCGAATTTCATCACAACCATGGCACATCATTCCTGAACATCGTCCGCTGGCGGAGCTGGCGGACGTGGGATCAATCCGGCGCGTGCAACGACCTGAGGAATGGCCTTCGTCCATCCGACCGACATGATATGAATGCCGCGCACTCCTTCGATGGCAAGCAGTTCCTGCGCAAGTTCAGCAGCAATCGCGATCCCCTCTTCTTCGGGATGAGCAGCGCGTTCCATCCGCTCAATCACCCATTCGGGCACGCGCGAACCCGGCAGATGGTCACGCAGAAAGCGCGCCGATTGCGCCGATTTGACCACCATAATGCCAGCAAGGATATACGCTTTTTGATGCAATCCGGCAGCACGCGCGTCCGCCATCCACTGGCGGAATCGGTCGAGATCGAACAGAATCTGCGTCTGGATGAACTCCGCGCCGAACTGGATCTTGCGTTCAAGTCGAGCAACGCGCTCGATGTTTGGGTTGGCGACCCCACCGAGGAAAAAGCGCGGCGCCTCGGTCAGCGCAACGCCCGACTGGAACTTCCCCTCATCACGCATTGTGCGCAGTATCTTGAGCAACTGGAACGAGTTGAGATCCAGCACATTCTTGGCATCGGGATGGTCGCCAATCTTGGGATGGTCGCCGGTCATTGCCAGGAAGTTAGTGATGCCGCACGCTGCGCCACTCAACACATCCGCCTGGAGCGCGATCCGGTTACGATGCTGGCACGTCATCTGCACAATTGGCTCCAGCCCAAGTTGACGGACAATAATGCCAGCACCAAGCGCCGACATGCGCCCCAGACCACGCTGATTATCCGTCAGATTGATGGCATCGACTGCATCGCGCAGGCCAAGCGCCAGGCGTTCGACCGCGGCGCGCGAAGCGCCGCGGGGAGGCGCGATCTCACCAGTTACGACGATATGACCGGCCTGCAATCGCCGCTGGAGTTCGCTGAAACTCTTCATAGCGCATATTCTAACACAAACGTTCAACTACGAGGCATGCGTCGGGCAACCAGCACAGTACGCGGGCAGCGATCGAGCAGGTCGCCAGTCAGGTCTTCGAGCAGCACACGATCAAGAGGTCCGGCAGCGTGATGGGTTCCGACTGCAAGGATGTCGTAATCGCCCTCATCCAGTTCTGTCAGGATCTCGTCCAGCACCAGACCGAAGCGCACCCGGATCGCGACGGCGATCCCGCGAGCCCGCAGCCATGCCGCCACCTGTTGTAGCGTCGTCGCTTCTGGAGTCTGGCTCTCCAGGAAGGTTGCTTCGTCGGACACTGATGGCGCCAGCGCCTCGAACACAATTGGTTGCTGGGAGACGACGTGCAGCAGCGTAATAGAAGCGCCCAGCGGTGCTGCCAGCTGCGCCGTGTATCCGGCAGTGGCGAAGGTATGCTGATCGCCACCGCTGGCAAGCAGAATACGCCGGATGGGGCGTGCCGGACCATGTACCCGCAGAACGGCAGAGCGCAACCGGCGCGTCAGCGCATCGCTGCGTCGGAGAGGCAACAGACGTTCCAGCGGACGTTGAAAACGTCCAAAGATTACCAAGTGACAGGGCATTTCGTCAACGACGGTCATAATTGCTTCCTGCGGCGTGCCTTCCACCACCCGACGCCTGACCTCCACATCCGGTGGAAGGCGCAATTGTGCAAGTGCATCGTCGAGCAGGGGGGCATTGCTCATACCACCGCCCGTCACCAGGATCACCATCGTCGCAACATGCCCGGCAAACTGAGCGGCAGTGGCAAGCGCTTCGTTGCGCCAGGGACCGGGACCGGCGTAGATCAACAGGTTCATACTTAGAAGGCGAGGAGAATGACCGGAATAATAAACATCACAACCAGAAAAGCAGCGAGCGTCCTGCGATGGCGCACGATTGAGTCCTGGAGCCGCAGGATTGACCGTTGAAAAGCGTCATAGAAAAACAAAAGCACAATCAGCGATAGGATCGCCACACTCACCATCTCCACCAGGACGATCGTGAAGGCAGCCGCGCCGCCAACGATCAACGCAGCAACCAGGGTATCGATAAATGTCGTAATATTCGCTCCCATGATGTAGGGCAGCGTATTTTCGCGCCGTACCAATCCGCGCACCGAGAGCGGCACCAGGATCGAGAGCGAAACCGAAACCGACATTGTGACCGAGGTGACCGCCATACCAAGCGCAAACATCACCATGGGGCGATATACCAGCTGACCAATACGGCTAAAGGCGTTCGACTCCGGTTCGACCTGTGGTAGTGCACGATCCAAAAGGGCGAACGCCATTAGCAGTGCCACCACGCCAGCTCCGAACTTTGCCCATCCGGGCAAGCCAAGCGCATTGATTGCGTTCATGATCGGCTCATATATCCAATCGAGCACCGACATCAATGGTGCGTCTGCGTCTGCCTGGATCGTCTGCACGAAGCCTGACGTCAACGCCCAATAGCCGAGCGCCATCGCTGGCAGATAGATCGCTGCGGTAGTCAGCAGCGACAGCACGCCAATAGCAATGCTTGCAGCGCGCCGGTGCCCACGTAGATAGTAGAAGAATCCGACCACGAGCACAATCAGGGATGCGCCCAGGCGTGATCCAGTGATCATGGTAAACGTTTGCAGCGAATTGAGTGTGCCTGCAGCAAAGAAGGCGATTGCAATTGCTGCAACCGGTGAGCCGCTGAGAAACATGTACGCTAGCAACCAGCCGAAGCCAAGGGCACTGACCGGGCTGGTAACGTTGAATAACGCAACCATGGCGCGTCCATAGTCACGTGCGCCTTCTTTGAGCAGATTGAGCGCAAGGATGAAGACCAGTAATCCGGCAACGGCACATACGATGCGCAGCAACCAGCCAGGGTGAAGCGACATACCAACCGCCACGCGTTGTTCTGCCCTGACGCCGGTCATATCATCGTCGTTCATGACCCACCACGCCATACAGCGCCTTCATCGGTCATCACCAGCATTGCTGCACCTGTCAATTCGAGGTGGCTGAGGTGGGCAGCAACTGCTGCGACAAAAATGGCATACTGCGGCAATCCCGTGATGGTCAGTCCTAACGCACGTTGTACCCGGCGCGCGACAGTCAATGTATCACCCGGCTCGGTGAGCGCGTCGCGTACCGCGTACATCGCACGTTCGATGGCAAGTCGATTGATCCGGATCGCCGCGTCCAGTTCGCTCTTCGGCGTCAATTCGCCATGACCCGGCAAAAAGAAACGTTCTTTTCGCATTGCCAGGCGCTCTAGCGATGCAAGTTGAGCAGCAACGTCGTGTGCATATGGGATTACGTGCTTCGAGATCACCTCGGGACCGAAGAATCCATCGGCAGCGAAACAGACGCCATCAACAGCAACGCCGATCTGTCCAATGCTATGCCCCGGCAGCGCCACGATTTCCAGCGTCGTTCCAGCAATCTCGACTGCATTGCCGTCGATGATATGCTGAACCGGCACGCCTTTTGCCATCAACCATTTGGTGCGCAGGGCGGACGGCGGGGTTGCTCCAAGCGACAGGTAAATCGGTTCGAAGAGCGGATGTTCGATCAGGGGCGCTTCCAGACGCGGGGCATAGACCGCGACATTGGGAAGGTTGCGCACCAGATACTCGTTGCCGCCGATATGGTCGGCGTGATGGTGCGTGCTGATGATCGCCCGCAACTGGCGCCGTGCTTCATCGAGCGCGCGCCGTACCAGACGACCAGTATCCCTGTCGAGACCGGTATCAATCACAATCGCGCCGTCGTTGTCGGTCAGGACAACGCCCAGATTATTGGCACCCGCAATGTACGCAGTATAAGTTGTGATTGGCTGTAACAATGGCATGTAATCGTGCCCCTGCAACGCCTGCAACCTGCAACGTTCAACCTGCAACGTTATAAGGTTCAACCTGCAACCTGCAACCTTCACCCCTCCTCTCGCTGCCTGCTACGCCTCTTGAACTCCTCAATCATTTTTGCTGCTGATTCCTGTCCCCGTCGCATTTCACCAGCGCGTGCGCCCATCAATAGCGATACAACCGCGTAGAATAACAACCCGACCGCCAGAATGCCCAGCACGATCTGGATGATGCCAAACCCGGCACCGGTCGCCAGCGCCAGATTGAGCGCCGCAAACGCGAGAAATGCTGTCGCCCCCAGCGTATATGCGCGGCGCGTCATCGGTCGACCGGTCGCTCCGCGTGCCTGGTACGCCAGAATTGCTGCAAAGATGATCGCGACGATCAGGCGAATTGTCCACTCATTCATTCCTGCTGTTCTCCTCTGTGACGATACTACTTCTCAATCTTCGATGCTCGCTCTCCTGCTCACAACCGCATCTTCGCATTGATCTTCGTCTTTCGTCTCTCCTTTCACGACCGCACTTTTGCATGCAGACGCGCGAGTTCGTCTGCCACGATCGATTCGTCCAGTTTCTGGAACAGAGGCTCTGGCGCATGGATCGGCTGTCCTGGCGCAAGTACACTGGGAGTCCACAAGCCTGCCTCTGTAGTGTAATTGCCAGTCAGGATCAGACGTGGTACGCCATCCGGCGCGTCGGTTTCTTCGATGTATGGCTGCGATGCGATGGTTCCGCTGTAGCCGAGCAGCTCGTGCAGGCGCTGACTGCTGAACGGCAAAAATGGACAGAAGAGCGTTTTCAGCGTATCGACCGTGCGTAGCGCCACGAACAACACGGTTGCCGCACGCTCCTGATCGCTCTTAACGAGTTTCCACGGTTCCTGATCACTGAGATACTGATTGGCTGTTTGCGCCAGCGCCATGGCCTCCTGCAATGCAGCACGCAACTTTACCCCTTCGAGCAGTGTCGTCACCTGCTCGAACGCCTGCTGCGTCGCAGCGATCAACTGACGGTCGGCGTCGGTCAATGCGCCGGGTTGCGGCACCGCGCCAAAATTGCGGTGCGTCAGGCTGATCACACGGTTCGCCAGGTTTCCCCACGTCGCCACAAGTTCGCTATTGACCCGCTGAACGAAATCCGCCCAACTCCAGTTGCTGTCGCGCGTTTCCGGTCCGTTGGCGATCAGGTAGTAACGAATGGCATCTGGCTGGTAGCGATCCTCGATCTCCGGCGCCCAGAGCGCCCAGTTCCGACTGGTGCTCATTTTGTCGCCTTCGAGATTGAGGAATTCGTTGGCGGGCACATCATAGGGGAGCGCCAGGTCACCATAGCCGATCAGTATTGCGGGCCAGATGATCGTATGGAATGGAATATTGTCCTTGCCGATGAAATAGTACGACCGCGCTGGCGACGAACCATCGGGACGGCACACCCACCACTCTTTCCATTTATCCGGTGTGCCGCTGCGCTGCGCCCATTCGATTGACGCTGAGTAATAGCCGATGACCGCATCGAACCAGACGTAAATGCGTTTATCCTTAAACGTCGGGTCATCAACTGGTACTGGCACGCCCCACTCCAGGTCGCGGGTAATGGCGCGCCCGCGCAACCCTTCGCGCAGCCAGTTCTGGGTAAACAGGAGCGTATTCGGGCGCCAGTAACTACGGTCAACGCTGTCGAGCCAGGCGCGTAACTGCGGTTCAAGTTTCGCCAGGTCGAGGAAGAAATGCTCGGTCTCGCGGAAGGTGACCGGTGCGCCATCGAGCACCGAACGCGGCGCAATCAGGTCTTGCGGATCGTGCAGATGCCCGCAACTGTCGCACTGGTCGCCGCGCGCACGCGGATACCCGCAGTTCGGGCATGTCCCTTCGACAAAGCGATCCGGCAGGAAGCGTCCCAGCGTCTCGGAGTACGAGCCGACCATTGTTTCCTTGTAGAGATAGCCGTTTTCCAGCAACCGCAGGAAGATATCGGTCGTCACCCGGTAGTGATTGTCGGTATACGTCTGCGTGAACAGATCAAAGGAAATACCCAGTGTCTGAAACGTTTTGAGAAACGTCGGGTGGTACCGTCGGATGACATCCTGCGGCGTAATACCCTCACGCTCGGCGGCGATGGTGATCGGCGTCCCGTGGCAGTCAGAACCGGAGACCATCAGCACCCGGTTGCCGCGCAAGCGCTGGTAGCGCGCAAAAACATCGGCGGGCAGATACGCGCCTGCAATATGACCGACATGGAACGGACCGTTTGCGTAGGGCCAGGCAACTGCGACCAGAATGTTGTCGGGCATAGAGAACCTCTGACTTTCTATGCTCAATGCAAGGATAGGCGAAACCGAGCGATTATGCAACTCTCAATACAAAAGCCGTGGGCGCTTATGCTACCCACGGCCTGGATGTCGCGCATTGTCGTGCTGTTACCCTGGCGACATGCAGACCGCAGGCGACATTATCCCCATCATGCGCATTGCGCGGGGAAGACGGTCATCAGGCATGTCACGTGGTGTATGCATGTGTTTCGAGGGGTTCCAACCGGCGAATACGTATCAGGAGTATAGCACGTCTGCAAGAGGAGAGTCAATCGGTGTAGTGATAGCGCGCTTGAAGGACATCGATCCGGTCGTCACTGACGAGATACACCAGACAGTGCTCTTGAGTGATTCGCCGTGACCAGACATCCGCACCCAGATACCTGAGCGGTTCTGGTTTGCCTGTACCGGTAAAAGGATCGCGCATAACGGCTTCGATCAATGTCATGATGCGCAATGCGGTTCGCCTGTCCTTCTCAACCCAGTAGCGCAGATCATCGCGAAACTCTGGCTGGAACACAGCATTACGCAGCACGCTCTGCGCCGGCTCGTTCTTACTCGTTTTCGGCAAGCCCTATCTCACGATACAGGTCATCGATGGACTGTGGCGTTCTATTGCGTTGCCGCGCCCGTGTGAGCGCCGTGAGCAGACGCTCCGCATTGGCTGGCGAGCGGAGAAGATGCACTGTTTCAAGCAGGCTCTGCAATTCGTCGACAGCTATCAAAGCGACATCCTCGCCGCTGCGACGCTGAATGATAACAATATCAAGATTGTTGACCACGTCATCGAGCAGCGCTGCCAGTCGGGCGCGCGCCTGTGCGTAGGTCGTCTGGACGAGCATATCAGCCTCTGAACTCAATGTTGTACAGAAGTACGGTACGGCACGCCCTGCTCATCGTCAATACCGACAAACGCTTAACAATCTCTTGATGACAAACACACTGCGACATGGTAGCATTAGTTGTGGCTGATAGCATTGCAACATCGCCTATGCCTTTTGCCAGATATCTTGAGCGCCTCGCAACCACTCTTCCACACGGTGCGACCGTCTATGTCTTCAGTCCAGACGGGATCGTCTATACAGTGAGCCGGAACTGTATCTGTCGGCTCGATCCAACGCGACGCGCAGAGGATCGCGTCGACATGCTACGTTTTATCGACGCCGGTCAGTATACACGCTACCTGATCGGTTCTGCCGCCACCTCGGACGACAATCCGGCGAATGCCACCTTCAAACTCGGATTTGTTCATCCGCACAGCGCCTTTACCCCCCATGCACACGGCGCGGAGCACTTCGTGCTGAGCATGGGGTATGCGTCGTGCGGGTTGTACGACTATGACCAGGAGGCAGTCGCTCACGTGCGATTGATCCCCGGCTCACTGCTCCATATTCCGGCAATGATGCCCCATTCGTTCAACAATCGCGCCGGTGCGCCGCTGCCGCTGGTCATCGCCAATACCGGCATGGGAGTCGACCATGAGGAGTATGCAATTACCGCAGCAATGGCAGAAGAGCGGGTGCGTCGTGGTGATGAGGGGGCGGAGCGCCTAGTTGCTGCGCTGCGGAAACTGGAAGCAGAGATGGCATCTGAACGTGTGCATGCAGATGTGTCGTTGCGTGAGCGTCTGGCAGGGTTCCTGCGTCGGCTTGCTGGCGTGCTGGAGGGAGGCGCCTGAATGAAATGTCCGCATTGCCTCGCTGACCTGAAATACCGTGACCGGCGCTACAGCAAGAAGTGCCCGCAGTGCCAGCGTCCATTCGCGCTGGAACCGCGTGACAATAGTCTGAGAATGAGCGACCTGCGCCTGCGCGGGCTTGCCGAACGTCTGAGTAAGCAGGGAAAGTGCTGGTATACGGCGGCGCAACTTGGGTGCGCTGCGATTCGAAACAAGATAAAACAAGAAAAGGAAAAACAAGTTTCTGAGAGAAAACTTATAGTATTCGTGTGGGTAAGCGCAGGGGTTGCGTTTATATTATTCTTCTTTGTTGTAGAATTTCATATCTTTTCTTTCGTGATTTTGATACTTGCAATTTGTTTTGGAATATTGGAGTATCTCCGGTCCCGGCAAACGCCGCTGGAAGAATTTCAGAAGGTGCTTGAAGGTTTCGAGGAGCAATTCGTTGCTCCCTGGGAACGCATCCACGGCGTGTTGCCCGGCAGGGTGACCGCTCAGGAGGCGATGGCGTTGCGCCGGTTTCAACTGCCTCCATCTCAGGTGCGCGCCGTGCTGGCGTCGCCGGTCACCGATGTGCTCGACTGCCTGCGGGCGAATGGGTTGCCGCAGCGTCTTGGTCTGGTGCTGATCAATCCCGACCAGCCCACTGGCGCCGATGAGGCAATGATTGCCCTGCTGCGCAACCGTCCACGATTGCCGCTGCTGCTGGTTCACGACGCCAGCGTGTCTGGATGTCTGCTGCCAGCGCTGCTGCCCGCCCGGTGGGGTCTCGCACCGAATCACCGGATCGTCGATCTGGGGCTGCGTCCCCGCCACGTGCAGCAGTTGCGCCTGCCGTGGAAGCGTGAGGCAACGCCGCGCGAACTGCTCAATCTGCTCGAACGCCGCACGCAGATGCCGAATGGTCTGGCGCTGACGCCGGAAGAGCGCAAATGGTTACGCAGGGGGTATGCGACCTCTGCCCTGTTTATCCCTCCTGCGCGCCTGGTGGCGGTTGTCACGCAGGCGGTGGAACGGCTGGCGCCTGCACGCGTTGTCGATCCCGAAGCGCAGGCGCGCGCCGTCGGTTTTATGACCTGGCCCTCATAGCGGCGGAGCAGTGCATGAACGACTTCACTGCAAAAACGCACCGCTGAGACGCCGAGGGCACAGAGAACCTTGAAGACGAACCATGGTATGGAGGCATGGCTACGCATGCGTGTGCGTGACGCGATATGAAATCTTCCTCTGCGAACGCCGCGCCTCTGCGGTGAAATGCTTTTTGCAGCGGACTCATGAATGGATTGTTTCTGAAACGGACGCCATCAATGGCAAGCCTCATTGCCGCACTCGATCAGAGTGTGACGCGGATCGGCATCAGCGGGGTGCGCTACACGCGCCAGCAACTCTACTATGAGTTCTGTCGCACGTTGCTGCCGTTCGCACAGGTGGTTGCTTCGTGGTCGAGCGTGGCGGCAGTGGGAAGCGCTTCGGCGCTTATGGCGTGGCGCCGTTCACGCCCGCTCTGGTCTGGCTTGACAGGTACAGGCATCCAGATCGCCGTTCCGTCCCTTGTGCGCCGATTGCCGTTCACGCTCACGCCGCCAGTGACCGATGCGCTGTTCGATGAAGCGCTGAGGGCATACCGCGCCCGCTACGGCGAACCGCCGGGTTTGCTTCCCGATAATCCGGCGCCCTGGCGTGCAATCGATGGACGTGAACCCGATCTCTACGACTATGGGCTAGCATATGCGCTCGTCTGTCAGGATGCCTCGATTGCGCGAATGTTGCGCGCGAACTTCCTGCATATGGAGATGGCATGTGCCATTCTCGCGCTGGAAGAAGCGACGCCCCTGCCCGATGCGTTGGTTGCAATGCTCATACGTGCATCCATGCCGTGGGTGCTGCTGGTGCACGACGCAAGCCCGTCAGGTCTGCGTTGGAGCACTCACGCTGCCGGACTGCTCGATGTCCCGCGCGGCTTCCGGATAAGGGCGTTAGGTCTGCGCCCCAGGCACGCGCTGCAACGCCATCTGTTCGCGCTGCGTCACGCTGCGGACACTGGCGAACTGCCCGCGTCGCTGAACCTGATCGAACGCCTCTGGTTATGCGCCGGGTATCAGGCAGAACTCGCTGCCCTGCCTCCGGTTGCGTTGCTGCGCGCGCTACGGCGCGCCACTCGCCCGACGCCGCGCCGCGACCCCTGGTGGTCTGGTTTCCGTCGGTGGCGTGCATCTGGTTATATGAGTTGGACTGCGTGACCTGGAGGTGGTTGTGAAATTGAATCCTCGCGTGTTGACGTATCAGGACGAAGTGCTCGCCGATGGCAGTTTGCGCCGTTCCTTCAGCGATGGTCGCTACGAATGGCGGCGGCGTCTGCCAGATGGACGGGTCGAGTGGCAGGATAGTCAGGGGTATGCAGGGGTGGACGAGTTGCTTGGCGATGGGATCATCAAGCGCACCTTCAATAATGGACAGGTCATCTACGCCCGTGAACAGGGGTATGGGCGCACACTCTGGCATGGTGGAAGGGTGTTGACGGTGAACCAGACGTCGTTTGGTGGTCGGGCGGGTATGATCCTGGCATCTATGGGCGCCGGGTTTCTGCTTGGATCGCTCATACCGCCGCCGGAGTTTCTGTCGCCAGAGGAAGAGGAAATGTTGCGCCAGAAAGCGCTGCAACAACAGCAGACCGGTTATGGGAGCTATGGCGGCATCGGCGGTGGCAGTGTCGATACTGATTGGGATAGCAGTTACAGCGACGATAGTGCAATACAGTATGAACCTGTTGAACAGGGATCGGAATTTGACAGCGACGATATTGGCGATCTTGATATCGGAGACTTCGGATGATTGAGACGATAATCACAGGATCGGTTAACGGTCGTTCTGCACCCTGTATCGTGCCTGATAGAAGTCAGTCAGAAACGTACCAGGTCGATGGTCTGGTTGCGGCTGGCTCGGTGCGGTTGTTCAACCGCTCTTTCCTGATCGACACGCTGCGGCGCGATGGCGTCCCATTGCCGGACGATTGCGCCGATGGGATGATCCTATTGCACCTGTACGCGCGGTGTGGTTCGCGTGGCTTTGCGCTTGCCAATGGTATGTTTGCGCTCGCCATCCTCGACGGCGAAGACCTGGTTCTGGTGCGCGATCACGCTGGAGCGCGCACGCTGTTCTACACCCGCTTCGAGGAACGATGGGTCGCTTCTGCGTCACTGCGCGCGTTGCGTTCCCTGATCGGTCCGCATGCGCGCCTGAACCTGAATGCCGTCTGTTCGTTCCTGACGTTTGCCTATCTGCCGGGTGACGAAACGCTGATCGATGGCGTGTACGAGATGCGTCCAGGGCGTTGTCTCCGCCTGTGCGCCGATGGTGCGCACCATGAGGATGTCTTCTGGGAGCCGCGCGAATGTGAATGGTGTGAAGCTGACCCGCCAGAAGTATACGCACAGCGGTTGCGCAATCTGCTCGAACAGGCGGTTGCCGCACGTCTGCCAGTCAACCAGGACGTGGGGGTCTTCCTCTCCGGCGGCATTGACAGCAGCCTGGTCACTGCGCTAGCAGCACGGTTGCACAATCGACTGGTACGCACGTATGCGATCAATTTTGGCGACGAATACCCCAACGAACTGGCGTACTCTGGTCTGGTCGCTGCGCACTGCCGTACAGCGCATACTGTGCTCACATTCGATGGAAAGACCGTCGCCGACCATCTGGCAGAAACCGTCGCCCTGCTCGACTGTCCGGTTGGCGACCCGCTCACTACGCCCAACCTGCTCCTAGCGCGCGCCGCAGCGCGTGATGGTCTGGCAGTGATCCTGAACGGCGAAGGCGGTGACCCGGTGTTTGGCGGTCCCAAGAATCTGCCGATGCTGATGTTCGAGTTTCACCGCGACGATCCAGACCCGGCAGCGCGTGCACGTGCCTATTTGCGCTCGTATCAGAAGTGCTACAACGAACTGGATCGGTTGCTCGCCCCCGATGTGCTGGAAGCGTTGCGTGACGCGCCGCCGCCGGAGCGTCATGTGCAACCGTATCTCGAGTCGCCGCGTATGACCTCGTTCCTGAACCGTCTGCTGTACACCAACCTGCGCACGAAAGGCGCACACCACATTCTGCCGAAAGTCGAGCGTCTGACCGCAGCCAGTGGTATCGAAGGGCGTTCGCCGCTGTTTGACCCACACCTGATCGATGCTGCATTTGCGATACCGCCTGTTTTGAAACTCCGCGGTTTGCAGGAAAAATGGATCCTGAAGCTGGCAGTGCGTGATCTCCTTCCATCGACTATTCTGAACCGCCCCAAGAGCGGCATGTTGATGCCGGTGCAGTACTGGCTGCACGGTCCGTTGCGCGAGATGGCGAACGACCTGTTGCTGGGATCACGGGCGCAGGCACGGGGTCTCTTCCGCGAACAGACGGTGCGTACCTGGATGCAGGGCAAGGGTCTGATCTGGCGGCGTCACGGTCAATTCATCTGGTTGCTGCTCACGCTGGAACTGTGGCTGCGTGCATATCGATTGTAGCAGGACTGTGGAACTTCTTCGGCATCCTGATAGCGTTGCGGGTAAACTGTTCGAAGCCTTCACTGCCAGTGGTTTGATCTACGGAATGGGGGAGGCGTATCCGTCGTTGATTACACCTTCGTCGTGCGTGCTCGACAGCGCTGAAATTGCTGCAATAACCGTCGATCTTGCGCTGATCTGGCGCTTCTACCGCACCTGGAACGATCTGTACCGCGCTTCGCTGGCGGGTGAAGAGCCACGCTGGATTGCCGATCTGTGCGAATATGGACTTCGCCCTGAAGAAGTTCAGGCGCAGCGTATTACGCTTGCCGCCGGTCTCGAGCCACGTTTCTGCCGGGTGGACTATATCGCAATCGGTGCAACGCGGGCGATTGCCGAAGTGCAGTGGAAATCGGGCGGGGTGGGTCTCTTCTTCGGGATTCATGATGTCTGCGCCGGTGTCGCGTCGGCAACCGCCGCGCGCGCTGGCAATCTGGTGCAGGGGTTACGCACGCTGATCCTGCGCTGCGGCAACGGTGAACCGGTTGCTGTCAATGCTGTTCGTTCAGTATGGCTACGTGGTGAGCACTACTTGCGACGCGCCTGCGATCACAAGGGTATGCGCTATATCGTTTTCGACCGACGCGAAGGGATGCAGCGGATTGTCGAGCGGAGCGGCAATGTGATGGTGACCGACGGTGGGAAACTGCTTCGGATCGATTTCCTGTACGCTCAGGAATTGTTGCCGGCGATCACGCCACCGATGATTGTGCGCCTGGCGCGCGCCGCTGCTGATGGCAGGCTCTGGATCGAGACGCCGATCAACTATGTGTATCGGCAGAAGTGGGGGATGGCGCTGCCATTTATGCCCGCCTATGCGCACCTGTTTGACGAACGGCTACGCGCATTGTTCGGTGCAGTCGTCCTTTTGCATCCCGGAACAATCGATCTCTCTCCGCTCGCCGATGGCGTACCTGAAGGGATCGCGCGTCAGTTATGTTCAATCCGCACCCTGGACGACCTTGCCCATCTGTCGACTGCCGCACGGCGCATGCTGGTGTTGAAGTGCGGCGCGGGCATTGGGGCATACTATAGCCAGGGACGTGGCGTGCTGCGTCTCAACGGTTCGCGCAGCGCAGCTCAAAAAACGCTGGCATTTGTGAAAGAACGGCTGGCGCAGGGGGAACCGTGGATTATCCAGCGCTATGTTGATGTGACCTATCCGCTGGACATATGCCCGCCATGGGCGCTACACGCATTGCAGCCTATTGATGCTCATGCCCGTTTTATGGTCTACGCAACTGTCGATCCGACTGGATTGCCGCAGATGATCGGCGGGTTGGGCAACTTCAGCAGCGATTGGAAGGTCAGCGGCAGATCGGCGCGTATCGACGAACACGGGCGCATTGTGGGCGCAGCGTTCAATGATATGCGGTGGATTGTGAGGTGAGAAGTAGGAATCTTTCCCGCATAACGTTCAACTCTCGGTTCGCTTGTTTTCATGCAAGGCTTCCTGATGCCATAAAACGGGAGCGTCCTCGCAGCCAGGTTGTTATCTGTCAAGTCGCAGATCGCATCAGGAAGCCATCCGTCAAAAAATAAGCGAACGGTGAGTTCAACGTTCAACCTTCAACCTGCAACCTGCAACCTTCAACCTTCAACCTTTCCTGACGCCACGCTTCGTACTCGCGGCGACCTTCGTCACTCAGCGGATAGTAGACCTGGGGTGAGCCGCCCTGCGCCAGTTTCATGCGACTGAAGTCTTCCCACTCCGCGTGATGACGCGCTACCCGCACTACCTCGCTCGCCAGTTGTTGCGGCACAACCACTGCCCCATCATCGTCGGCGATAATAATGTCGCCCGGCAACACCAGCACTCCGCCGCACGCCGCCGGTACATTGAAGCCCCACGGCATCAATCCCCCCTGCGTGGCGTAGTTCGGTGTGAACCCGACCGACCACAGCGGTACATCAAGTTCCCGAATGCGCGCCCAATCGCGCACGCACCCGTCGACGACCATGCCTGCGCCGCCGCGCCCTTTGAAGTACGTCGTCAACATCTCACCCACGCAACCAGTGGACAGATCGCCGAACGCCTGAACAACCAGCACATCACCTGGCTCAATCGTCTCAAAGACCTGCCATAGCGCGCTGCTCTTCTCAGCATGTTCCACGCCCATGCCCGAAGGAATATCCTCGCGCTGCGGCATGAACTGGAGTGTCACTGCAGGACCGACGACCCTGCGACCGGGAGTGCGCAGCAGCGGACCGCGGATGAATGTGGAGCGAATCCCCGTAGCATAGAGCGTTGCGCATGCCGCTGCGCTGCTTACATCGCGCAACTGCTCGATCAGCGCCCGCTCAGGGCGCACAATACGCCCGTGAACCGGCAGGGTGATGTCGGCGGGAGGCAGTCGATCAACGCTAACAATCTCGTTGGGAATCATTCTATCCTCCTAGCAAGACCGCAACCTGCGCATGACTGTGCCATTATACTGCCATCTCCATTTCTGCGTTGTAGACGTGCCAGAAGACGCGGCAGGCAACAACAAACCCGCACGACTCAAACAGGCGCTGCGCAGGGGTATTCCAGCTCCCAACGCTGAGCAGCGCCTGCGCGATCCCGATCGCACGCATGGTTCGCAACGCCAGCAGCAACAGCGCTCGCCCCAGACTCCGGCGACGAGACGATACGTGGGATGCACGCCGATCAGGTCAATCCAGACAGCGCTAAGTCCAGATCGCGCATGTTCCTCTGCGCAGACCGAACAGCGACAGAATGCTGCCAGCAAACCATCAGGCGCAACAGCCACCAGATCAAGACGTGGATCGTATGCCTGACTGCACATCCATGTCACCCGTTCTGCCACCGTTTCGGATGCGGTTGCAAATGCGGCATGATGATCGACCAGCGCGGGCGCTTCGGACTCACCGGCTACGGCGCGTAGCGTAAAGTCCGGAGGTGCAGATACGTCAGCAATTGGCAGATGCAACTGCCGCTGCATCCGGATCATGTGTACGTCTTCGATGCGCAGACGCGCGTGCCAGCAATGCTATACAGTGATGGTCGTCATCACGCACAGGAACGCAGAGAACGGCACGTTCGCCACACTGTTCTGCAGTAGCGCGCGCCTGTTCAGTCGCCCAGGCAAGCGCGCGCATCACAAGCATTTCGTCGTCAGCCTGCGGCAAGTCACAGAAAAATGTTACCCTCCTAGATCATTGCGAAAGCAACAGGATGGTCATGATCATCAACCCATACCCGTGCATCGTTCGAGATGCCGGATTGTGCGCTAAGCCTTGCGCTGATGTCGTGGACGGGACGCCAGGGATCGGTGGGTGCTTCGGTGCGACACGTGAGGATCAGGTCCATCGCCACTTCAAGATCGTCGGGGTGACGATAAGGATGACTCGCAGGCGGCTTCATTGTAGCCTCCTTTCACGAGTGGTCTGGCAGTATGCTGGGGCAACTCTGTTCGTCGTCGAACTTGTGCTACAGCGACTGCGGCATAATCGAACCACGAGCCTGCCGGTGTGAGGGTGTTATGTGCGCCTGCGGTGGGCGATCCCGACGGTTAACTGTTCTGTATCTGGCCAGAGCGCCATGCACTGGTGATAACAACGCATCCATGAGTCGAAGGACAGACACGTCACACAAATTGTAGCCAGACCGAACTTTATTATTAACAGAAACAATCGGTTCAGCTTCGCTATGGAGCACGACGGAGCGGCGCCGGGTGCAGACGCGTGTTGGACGGCTACTCGACCTTTGCCATCATTGTGGCCCAGCGCTCTGCCATTCGCTTCATCTCATCTGCATACTTTGGCCAATTGTACAATGTCTCCGGGTCAAAGTCCGCCCCATTTGGCCATACCAGTGTGTGTACTTCCGTGTCTATGCGAACCTGTTTGAACAGTTCTTCGTCCCGCAACATTCCATACACCGGTCCTTCCAGCACTGGCTCGAAATTGATCTCTCGAACCATTCCATCATCAAAAGCGATGCGTAATGTGTAGGGACCTGTGATTTCAAATCCAATCACCCGGCAGATCAAATGTTCCATTTTTCACTCCTTTAGTGCAGTGGCGCTATCTTATGTGGCGCCTGTCCTGCCTGCAACCGCTCCCAACTCTCTCGCAGTTCGCCTTGATGCAATTCTGCCCATGCCTCCACAAGCCGTTGTTGTCTACGAGGCAACTCACCACTTATCCTCTCTATTGGGTCAATGCTGTATACTGCTGCATGGTTCTGATAATACACGTGGAAGTGGGGAACATGGTGAGGCACGCCCGGCTCCACATACATGCGGATGATGATACCAAAGAAGCGGGCAAGTTCAGGCAAGGCAGCAATCCACAATGTTGCATCATCAGATCTATTTCCCTAAACGATGTATAACCTTTGAGCACGCCACGTTCCAGCATCCGCGGAGGCATAGGCAAACCCTTTCCAGATGATGCTTCCTTCAAGTGTACCACGGATCGGGTTTGCCCGGATATTACGCCCGCGCTGCTGCGCCAATCGTCTCCGCGACGGCGCGCTCGATGCGTGTATCGTCGCCGGAGGTTTCGAGAGGATCTTTGCGCAACCGGTGACGCAGCGAAAGGGTCGCGACCCGCGCGATGTCGGACGGTTGGGCGCTATCGCGTCCCTCGAACGCTGCCAGCGCCACTGCTGCACGCGCCAGCGTCAACTCGCCACGGTGACCGTCGATGTTCAGCGCGACACACAAACGCGCAGCCGCGTACAATGCCTCATCGGTCAGTTCAACGGAACTGAGACGCTTCTGTGCTGCGCGAATGCGTCGCCGGAGGCGCTGCTGTTCCCGCTCCCACTGTTGCGCAAATGCAACTGGATTGGCGTCGAACGCACGCCGGCGCTTGACAATCTCAACCCGCTCCGCCACGTCGTCGATGGTCGTGATCCGCGCATGCAGCCCGAACCGATCGAGCAGTTGCGGGCGCAGGTCACCCTCCTCCGGGTTGCCGCTGCCGACGAGCACAAAACGCGCCGGGTGGCGCACCGAAATTCCTTCACGTTCGACGACATTGACCCCGCTCTGCGCCACATCGAGCAACAGATCGACCAGGTGATCTTCGAGCAGGTTGACTTCATCGATGTACAGAAAGCCACGATTGGCGCGCGCCAGCAACCCCGGTGCAAATGCCTGCACGCCCTCGACCAGCGCACGCTCGATGTCAAGTGCGCCGACCACCCGATCCTCAGTTGCACCAAGCGGCAGATCAACCACTGGAACCGGGCGCAGGATCGAGGGTAGGCGTTTCGCACCAGCGCGCCGCTTCTCCTGCCCGTTCTTTGGTGTGTGCTGATCGGGTGTAGAGCAGTGCGGGCAGATCGGCGACGGCGCTGCCGGATCGCACCCGTAGGGGCACCCGGCGACGGCGCGCTGCGGCGGAAGGAGCGCTGCCAGCGCGCGCACTGCTGTGCTCTTTGCTGTTCCGCGATGCCCCATGACCATAACGCCGCCTATCGTTGGATCGATCACGCAGAGGAGCAGCGCGAGTTTCAGTTCTGCCTGACCGACAATCGCAGTGAATGGATAGACCGGCAGCGTTGTGGGGACGCTGTCGGTCTCCCTGCCATTATGGGTTTCAGATGATGATCCTGTCATATGCATTCAGATCAGGCATCGCCAGTGATCGCAACCAGTTCGGTCAGCGACGGTTGGCGGCTGCGGAAGGCGGTCACATCGATTCGCTGTAATAATACCAGAGAAATGCCCAGCAGCATTGCCTCGATCAGGAAGACGCTGACATAGCCGCTGACGGCGCTGCCGCTCATATGGGCAATGACATCGCGCATCACGCCGCCAAGCAACGTGCCGACGCCACGGGCGATTGCATCTGCCACACCCCACGCACCGATGAACAAGCCGACCTGCTCGGCTGTTGTCATATCGAGCATCAGCGCCAGGTTGGTCGTGGTGGCAATGCCGGTGCCGAAACCAAGGAGCAGGATTCCAGGGATGAACATGGCTTCGATGGCGAGCATGCCGCTCAGCGCAATCAGCAGGAAGCCGGTTGCGGCAATCGAACCGCCGATCATCGCGCCGCGCTTCTTGCTGACCCAGCGACTGAGCACTGCGCCATACAGCAACAGTGCTGTCAGTGTTGCGCCACCCCATATCGCGGTCAGTTGCGTCGTTTCTTTGACATTCATCCCGAATGCCTGCGCGCCAAACGGCTCGAGCAGAACATCCTGCCCCAGGATCGCCGCCAGCAGCATGATGAGATAGACGAAAAAGATGCGTGCTTGTGGATTGCTGATAATGGCGCGGATGGCCGCCATCTGCCCGGCGCGGCTCTGCCGCACAGTCATCGTGGTGCGGCGCGGCTCGAGACCGATCAACCCCACAAGCGCTAGCGCCAGCGCCACACCGCCCGTCTTCAGAAAGACAGTGAAGAGACGTTCTTCGCTGTACGGCTCCAGCGCACGCCCGACGACAATCGCCGTCACTATGACGCTGGTGATCATCATGAACCACATGACCGCAACAGTGCGCGCACGCTGCTGCTCGGTGGACATATCACTAGCAAGTGACAGGTAGGCAACCACCGCAAGATTGTATCCGAAGCCCCACATCCCAAACAGCAGAACCGCCAGCGGCACGCCGATCAGCGGCTCCCGCGCCAGCGCCAGCGCGGCGTGCGGCGCCAGGGCAGCGCCTGTGATGGCGAGCATTGTCCCCAGTGCGATATACGGCGTGCGTCGGTACCCGAAGATCGGGTGGGTGTCGGAGTATTGCCCGATCCAGACCTGCGCCGGCGACAGCACGTAGGGCAACACGACCAGCACGGCGACAACGCTCGCCAGAATGCCCAGATCGTGGATCATGATGCGGTTCAGCACGCTGTTGATCAGCACGAATGTCATTGCAATCGCAACGTGCAGCAATCCCAGACGAATGTTCTTGAATAGCGTCATCGCGCGCTCCTTTCATTCCCGGCGTTGAACGTTCAACGTTCTAATGTTCAACGTTGTTCAACGCTCAACGCCTAACCTTTCATTCCTGGCGTTCAACGCTCAACATCCAACCGCAACCCCTTCCAACCGATCCTCAAGATCCGCATAAATGGCTTGAAGCGCTTCGAGGGTTGCTTCATCTGCATCCCAGAACCCACGACTGTGTGCTTCGAGCAGTCTGCCAGCGATAGCTGTGGCAGCATGCGGGTTCAGGCTTGCCAGTCGCTCACGCATGGCTTCATCGAGGATGAAGGTTTCCGCCACCCCCTGATACACCCACCCCTCGACGGCATCGGCGGTGGCGCTCCAGCCATAGGTGTTGCTGACGCGCGCTTCGATTTCGTGCACCCCCTGATAGCCGTGCGCCAGCATTGCCTCGAACCACTTCGGATTCAAGAGTTTGGCGCGGGTTTCAATACGCACCTGTTGCTCCAGCGTGCTGATGCGCTCGCCAGTGGTCGCCAGCGCCTCGGCGACCAGGACGCGCGGGCGGACGCCGCGTAGTTTCTCGACGCTCTTCGTTACGCCACCCAGATATTCGTAGTAGTGATCGATGTCGCTGATCCCAATCTCGAAACTGTCCACATTCTGGAAGGTGGCGTCAACTGTCGCCAGCGCACGCTCCATGATGGCGCGCGCATCACGCCATTCGCCGCGCGCGTCGAGCGTGAAACTCTTCCGTGCAACAAAGGCTTCGCTCATTTCGGCATCGCTGTTCCAGGTGCTGCTTTCCACCAGGTGATTGACATTCGCACCGTAACTCCCCGGCGCATTCGAGAATACCCGGATGGCAGCGTCATCGAGACTGATGCCGAGTTCCGCGGCATGAGCGAGCGCATGTTTGCGCACATAATTCCACTCTGGCGGTTCATCAGCGTGCGCTGCCAGTCGCGCCGCCTTATCCAGCAGGCGCATCTGGTGGACGAACAGGTCGCGGAAGATGCCGCTGACAGTGATCACTGCATCGACGCGTGGTCTGCCCAGTTCTTCCAGCGGAATGAGCGTCACGTCGCTGACATTGCCGAGTTCGTCGGTGACCGGACGCGCGCCCATGAGCGCCAGCGCCTGCGCCACCCCCTCGCCGTCACTCTTCAGGTTATCGGTACCCCACAGCACGATGGCGACGCTTTCCGGCATACGTCCCTGATCACGGGTCAGGCGCGCCAGCAAGTCGGCAACCAGACGTTCGCCGGTTGCCTGAGCCGCAGGCGTGGGCACACGATAGGGATCCAGACCGTGGATATTGCGTCCGGTCGGCGCGGCAGCCGGGTTGCGCACCACATCGTTGCCGGGCGACGGCGGAATGTAGCCGCCGTCCAGCGCGTGCAACAGGTTGCGGAGTTCGTGGTCGTGCACCATCCGGTCGAGCAACGCTTCGAGATAGGCGCGGAACCGGCGCAGCGTATCGGTCGGCAAGTGTGCGCGCTGTTGCAACAGGCGCTCGAATGTCGCAACCAGCAGAGACGCCGATGACTCCCGACTCCGATACTCGTCCACCAGCGCACGCACCGCATCACGCACGATCACATCGATCTGCTGAAAGATCTCCTGGGCGCGCAGATCGTGGCGCAGCGCCGCCTGCAAACGACCGTAATCGTGCCCCAGCGCTGTGGCCACCAGATGGGTCAGCGGGTATTCGACACCTGGAGGACGGGCGAATGCGGCAACCAGCGCCAGCACATCGGCAAGTTCGGCGGGATCGGGGGCCTTATCGAGAACGTGCAATCCCACCGGGATCATGCGTTGCTCGATCTGGATCAGTTCATGCGCCAGTGATGCCACATATGCTTCATCGTTTGCAGCATCGAGCGACTCGCTGCCAATGCCCAGTTGTTCCGCCTGTGCGCGAATATCCGCCAGCACACCCGGATCGGGTCGCGCACGGAAGGCATCGAGCGTGTCCTTAAGGCGACGCAACCCTTTGTACAGACCAGCCTGCTGGAGCGGCGGGACCATATAACTCACCAGCGTTGCTGCGCTGCGTCGCTTTGCAATCGTGCCTTCGCTGGGGTTGTTGACGCTGTAGTAGTAGATGTTCGGCAACGGACCGAGCAACCGCATGGGCCAGCACTGTGCGCTGAGGCCGGCTTGCTTGCCGGGCATAAACTCCAGCGCGCCATGGGTGCCGAAGTGCACCACCGCGTGCGCGCCGAACACATGCGTCAACCATGTGTAGAAAGCGGCAAATGCATGGTTGGGCGCCGCATCCTTCGCCATCAGCAGACGCATCGGGTCGCGCTCATAGCCGAAGGATGGCTGCAATCCGACGAACACATTGCCAAAAAAGTGACCACAAATGAAGAAATCTCGTCCATCGGTCAGCAACTCGCCGGGGGCCGCTCCCCAGAATGGCTCGATAGCCACGTATGCCGGGAAGAGCCGCCGGTAATCAGCGACGCTGAGACGTGCAGCCACATTGCCGGGCGTGCCGAACAGTTCAGCGTTCTGCTGCACCACGCGATAGCGCAGTTCTTCCGGCGTTTCTGGAACCTCGACCGTGTATCCGGCGTCGCGCAATGCCAGGAGCAGACGATGGAGCGATGCAAACACATCGAGATACGCGGCAGTGCCAGCGTTGCCGAGATTCGGCGGAAAGTTGAAGAGCACCAGCGCCAGTTTTTTCGCATGGTTTGGCGTGCGTCGCAGCGCCACATGCCGCTCGATCCGCCCGGCGGCAAGTTCAATCTGATCGGGCAACGGCACAAACTGATCACTGCCGGCGGTCGGTCCGCCAAAAACCAGCGGCTCGGTCGCACCATCGAGTTCCGGCAGCGCCACATTCATCGCCACCTGAATCGGGGAGAGTCCGGCATCGTCGCGCTGCCACTCTTCGACTCGCTGGAAAGAGAGGGGCACCAGACTCAGATACGAAACATCGAGATCGCTGAGCGCTGCAACCGCTTCCTCTGGCTGGCTTGCCGCCATCCCGCCGACCAGGGCAAAGCCCACGCCGTTGACCAGGACATCGACCGTTGCCCGGCGGGGATGGCGAGGGGTCTTTGCAGCGCCGAACCAGTGGTGCTGCGCCTGGCGTTCCATGAAGAAACGCTCAATCGCCGGACGGAAATCGAGACCAGCAGCATATGCCATGCGAACCTCAAGACCGCGCTGCTCCAGCGCCCGGTAGAGTGCGTGCAAATGCGCCATATTGCCGCTCAACGCCACTGTGCGTAACGTCAGCAAACCGACGGTTCCCTTGACCGTCTCACCCTTGCGCCGTCTGGAACGCTGCGCCAGCCACTGTGCGTACTCCCGCTCGTCACCGAACGGTTCCGGCGCATCGGGATGCAGCAGCGCCACATCGGGATACTCAATCGGCGGCAGCACCTTCAGGCGCCCCTGATACCCCGGCACGTAGCGTTCGATCAGCATTGCCAACATGCGGCGCAGATTTTCCGGCGAACTGTGCATCCAGTACTGATGAACAGCGATGTAGGTTGCCAGATCGCGCGCTTTTCCGGGAATATGCTGCAACACACGCCCCAGGTTGCGTATCAGCGCCAGTTGCCGTTGCCCCTCGCCGCGCCCGTTCTTTGGACGGAACTTATGCATCCAGCGACTGAGCAGCGACGCCTCCTGCTCCTCCACCTTCTTCCGCAGATCGAAATGACCGATGCGCGTCTTCCGGATCAGCGCCGGATTGCTGGTGATAATGCAGACTGGCGCGTGCGCCTGTTCCAGCACGCGCTCCAGCGGGCGAACGAACTCCTCGCCGAAGAGCATCGAGCCGAAGACGAAATCACATGCTGCCACATCATCCGCCAGGCGTTGCCAGTCCGCTTCGGTTCGCAGCGCATTCGTGTCATAGCATCCCAGGCTCAGGGCGATCCCCTCATCGCGGCGCAACAATTCCGCTCCTTTGCGCAACGCCGCGAAGTGATTACCGTCCATGGTCAAAAAGACGAATCGCATGGCAGAGTCCTTATAGTTACGTTATGGAATGCGGTGCATCCAATCATTCATGCGGATACGACCCGCTGATTGAGCGTTGCATCCTGTTTCCAGCCTGGACCCGGATAGCTCGGAAAGCCTTCAAGCCCCTGCCAGCGGTTGGCGTCGGTGGTCGGCACGACCGGCAGGCGGTAGGTCGCCAGGAGACGCGCCGCAATCGCAGCACCCAGCCGCGCCCGCTGCGCAGTCGCAATCGGATCGCTGCGCCCTTCGAGCGCACGCATCTGAGCGTCATACTTCACACATGCGTCGAGATGACGGAAGAAGCGCGGATCATCGACCGGCAGCGTCACCGGGAACACCTGCGTGGCGATATGGTTCGTCAGGCGGATCACCCGTTGATCGTAGTCGCGCCAGTCAAGACCGAGCGCCTTATAAAAACCGGCGCGACGGGCATCGTTCAGGTACATCGTGGCGTACACCGCAAGCATGAAGAAGCGGATCCAGCGCAGATTGCCGCCACTTAGCAGATCCGGCTGACTGCGCATCAACAACGAGAAGAACTCCCCGTGGCGGTATTCGTCGTTGCACCACTTCTCGAACCATTTGAAGATCGGATGGATCATGCCCTGCGGGTATTGCTGCAAGTGACGATAAATCGTGATGTAGCGGGCGTAACCGATCTTCTCCGACAGGTAGACGCTGTAGAAAATAAACTTCGGCTGAAAATAGGTGTATTTCTTGCGCTTATGAAGCACCTGCAGATTCATCTCGACGCCCAGGTCAGCCATGGTTTTGTTCAGAAAACCGGCATGACGACCTTCATCGCGGCTCATGCAGCGAAAGATCGCCTTGAGTGTCGGATCGTGCAGGTGCTTGACCATTTCTGCGTAGAGCAGACATCCACTGAACTCCGCCGTGCAACTTCGTTCAAGGAACTCGATGAAGAGATCTCGCGCTGGCATATCGTCGAAATTCGCCAGAAACTCATCGTTGCGCACAAAATGCTTCTGGTTGTAATCAACCTCGAACTCATTGCGGATCCAATCAAACTCATCACGCATGTGCGCAACATTCAGCCGATCAATTGCACGAAAGTCGGTCGTGTAGAAACGCGGGTTCAGGATCGCCTCGCGTAACGCATGGCGCGTCGTCGGCGTGTATTCGCCAGGTATGTTCATCATTGTCGCTCTCTCCTTTTGTAATCCATCGCTTCAGCGTTAGAACAGGCGATCGTGCTGCGTTCAGGGATGCTCAACCAGTTCTTTGATTTCGACCAGGCTGCTACGCCGCACCAGCTCACGTCGCAGGCTGCTCGCCTTGGTCAACCGGACACGGCTTGAATAGGTGATCTCGCCATTCGTCTGACCATGGGTTTTGGGAACCGTGAGAATTTCCAGCGTATCACCCGGCTCGATCTCCATGCCCGGCGGAAGATCAACGTGCAGGTGGAAGTGTTCGTGTTCGCTCTGGAGATGAACCACCCCTTCGCCTTCAATTACAGTCTCACGGCGATACCAGAGCCATACTGCTCCGGCAACCAGCGCCAGCATCGTCAGAAACCATCGCTTCATACGACCTCACATTCTTTAGTTATTCCAAATGATGTAGTTCATATTCGTTACTACATTAACAATGAATAAGACCATTCACGTTCTTCACTACAGCAACGATCATAGATGGCAAGATGCAATCTATCCCAGGAGAAATGCGACCACAGACCAAGGCGAAGACCTCAAGGTTTGGGACGTCTTCCAGTTTCCCACCTTCAACCTTCCCAACTTCAACATTCAACGTTAAACGTTCACAGTTCCCACCTTCACCAGTCACCGTTCACCCTGCACCGTCCGCACCTTCACCGTTCCCACCTTCAACCTTCAACCTTCAACCTTCCCACCTTCCCACCTTCAACCTTCACCGTTCACCCCGCACTGCCTCGACCAGATTGACGTGGTAGAACCCGCTGCGGATCGGTTCAATCCGACCGACGTGCAACCCATTCAGGCTCACTGATCGACGCACATCTTCCTCGCGAATCATCTGAATCTCGGTTCGCCGATGGGCGCGCGGGAAGAACCCGCCGATCCAGTGCATCGCGGCAAGCAACGGTTCGTATGGCGCATAGGTGAACAGGAGCAAACTGCGCGTACAATTCGCCAGATGAGCGATCAACTGATCGAATGCCGGTTGCGGGTAGTGGATCAGCACATCGAAGCACGCCACCACATCGAAAGTTCCGGCAACCGCATCAATGTCGCAGGTCAGACATGTCACACGCTGCGCGACACCTGCGGCTCGAACCCGTTCGGCGGTTGCGGCGGTCATCTGCGGCGCAATGTCTACCGCCGTCACACTGAAACCGTGCTGCGCCAGCGTGGTACTGAACACCCCCGTGCCACACCCGGCGTCGAGTGCATTCAGGGTATGGGGGTCACGCCCGGTGGCGCTGACCCATTCGAGCAACCAGGCTTCGGCGCGTGCCAGCATCCGGTTATGCCCGACGCGGATCGTGCGCCGGACGCGCGAAACCTCCGCTTCACCATAGATCGCACTCCAGCGCTGGAATCCGTCGCCATCAAAATAATCGCGCAACTGCTGCTTATGTTGAGATACGTCGGTCATCGCCATCCGCCGATCACATTGAAGATCTCACGATCACCCAGCGGCTTCGGAACGGTCGAGCGCGGACGATTCAGCAATTCCTCCGCCATCTCCAGGAAGGGTGCGGTGCATTCCTCCTTCCCTGGACCCTCCATCTCAAACAGAGTCTTGCCCATCAACCGCGAGCGCCGAATGAGATCGTGGTACGGCACTCGACCGATGATGCGTGTGCCGACGGTTTCGGCAAACTGTTCCAGCAGCGTCGTACCGCCGCCAAGTTCGTAGTCCACGCGATTGGCGATGATGCCGGCGAGTTCGACGCGGTAGCGCGCGCTTTTCTGCTTGATCGCCAGGCACAGGCGGTTGGCGGCGAAGATACTGTCGAAGTCGTTGCAGGCGATAATGATGCCGTAGTCCGCATAGTTCAGCGGCGCCGAGAACCCGCCGCACACCACGTCGCCAAGCACATCGAACACAATCACATCGTATTTGTCGTACAGCCCGAATTCGTGCAGCAGTTTGACCGTCTCGCCGACGACATAACCGCCGCAGCCGCTGCCAGCCGGCGGACCGCCCGACTCCAGCGTGTCCACCCCGGCAAAACCGGTATGCACCACATCCTCGACCGATACCTCTTCGTGGTGGAAATCAACTTCGGTCAACACATCGATGACCGTCGGTTGCAGCGTTCCGGTCAGGGCGAAGGTGCTGTCGTGCTTGGGATCGCAGCCGATCTGAAGCACCTTCGCGCCTTTGAGCGCCAGCGCCGCCGACAGGTTCGAACTGGTTGTGCTCTTGCCGATGCCACCTTTTCCGTAAATGGCAAGTGTGAGACTCATACCCTTCCTCCGCCTGTGTTTCAACCGCCCAATGCCTCTCGCGCTTCAACCAGAACCTCAGCGGTGATCGTTGCATACCCGTGCTGCATCGCGTACCGTTCGACGTTCTTTTGCACCCGTCCCCGCACGAAGAAGGGTATCTTCTTCAGCATCGCCTGTGCGTCTGGAGTCCAGACGGGGTGAACGGTAGAAGATGATGGTGTGGTTGCGCGATTGGATTCTTCCGTCACGACGCTCCTGGATGGAGCAGCCGAAGGTTCAGCGGCGCCGACGCTAACGCCTGCTTCCGGATGTCCGTTCGCCGATGCCCGATTCTCGCTGCGCACCTCATGGTTCCCGGTTCGCGGTTCTTCAGTTCGCGGTTCGTCATAGTCCAGCCCGGCGTCGCCGAACATATCAATCAGATGCTTTTCCATACCCAGCGTCGCTGTGGTGTAGACTGCGTCCGCCAGGACGTCGGCGCCATCGAAGCCGAGCACCGGTCGGTAGCTCAACAGATGGTTTTCGATATGCGTCGGCGGCGCGATCACCAGGCAGGGAATGTCGAGTTTGCGGCAGGCGTGACGTTCCATCTGCGTGCCACAGACCAGTTCGGGCGACAGGTCGGCGATCCGTCGCGCGACATGCTGAAACACATCGGTCACCAGAAAGGAAGATTTGGGCGATCCCGAATCATCGGGGGGCAGATACTCTTTGAGTTCCTGGTACACCCACTCTGCCTCTTCCTCCAGGTAGGTTCCCGCTCCGGCGATCTGCATGCCCAACTCGTCGCGCAGAAACTTCACCATGCCGACGGTATGGGTGGCATCGCCGAAGACAAAGGCGCGCTTCATGCTGTAGCTTTCCATGTCGGCAGTGCGCGCGAACCAGGGAACCGAACTCGGCGCGCTCATCCCGTCGAGTGAGAAAGCAGTCAGCGGCGGCAGGCGCAGCGGTGTTGACAGGCGTTGCAGGCGCGCACCGGTTTCATTCAGCGTCTCAACCAGTCGTCGGAGCCAGCGTAATGTCGGTTGCACCCCGATAGGAGCGTCGGTCAACGCCGGGATGCCGAACTGATCTTCGAGCCAGCGGGCGGCGTTCTGACCCAATTCACGGTACGGTGCAACCGTCGCCCATGCTGCTGGCAGGCGCTCCAGATCGTGGATCGATGCGCCGAGCGGCGCCACCACATTGATCTGCACACCGAGGGTCGCAAGCATCCGCCGCAGGCAGATCAGATCGCTGCGGTTGTGGAAGCTGAGTGACGCCGGACCGAGAATATTGACGGACGGCGTCGGCAGCGGCGCCTGCGGACGCGCAAAACGCTGCACCAGCGTCGTCAGTAGCCCGTCGGCGGAACGCACCTCCTGCATCCGGTACGGATTGGCGTCGTACACCAGCACGTCTGCCTTCGTTCCGGCGCTGCGTGCCATCCGTTCCAGGTCTTCCTGGAGCAGAATGGTCGAACAGCTGGCGCACACGATGATCAGATCGGGATGAACCTGCGCATCGACAGCGCGCAGTGTTTCAGGGAGACGCACCGTACCCTGCGCCAGGTCGCGCCCGCTGACAATGCTGGTCGTCATGCGGGGGAAATCAGGGGTGCGTTCCAGCATGGTGAAGATCGTATTGACGTAGTCGTCTCCCTGGGGGGCGTGAAAGACGGCGTGCACACCGCGCATGCTGTTAGCGATCCGCCCGACGCCATGATGGGCAGTGCCCTGATACATCCAGAGAGCCAGTCGCATAGCAGTGTCCTGTTGAGAACTGAGAACTAAGAACCGAGAACTAAGAACTGAGAACTAAGAACTGAGAACCGAGAATCGTTCCTGCACTTCACTGCTCAACTGCTCTACTTCTGCCACTGCTACCGTCGCGCTGTGGGCACGGCAGGCGCACTTGGGAAGCAGAATGAACCTGGACTGCCTGCTCTCACCTGAGTATGTCTGTCACCCTCTACCGTACTATCACTGTCCAATCTGCAACCTGCAATCCGTAACCCGCAACCTGCAACCTGCAACGCTACCGTGCCGGCATCAACCCCGCCACCCAGAGTGGATCGTCCATAAGTGGATCGAGTTGGGCGTGGCGCTTGAGCGGGCGGGTAAACATCCCGGCGAGCGTTGCGGCGCCACTCCAGCCGTGGATCGGCATAAAACTGAACTCCGTGCTCCACTTTGCCACCACGCCATGCCCGACGAGCGGGTTGGTGGTTGCCAGGTTGCTGATCACCAGGTCGGGGCGCAACTCCTGGATGTCGCGCAACTGCCGGTCGAAGTTGGGCTGCTCGACGACGCGCACACCATCGAGCGCTTCCAGTTCGCGAGCATGGAACTTGCGATTGATATACGGACTGCTGCATTCGAGAATGGTGCATCCCGCGTGCTTGAGAAAACGCGCCAGCGGCAATTCCATAAGGTTATCTGCGGTGAAGAACACTTTCTTGCCACGCAATATCTCGAGGTGTGGTTCAAGACGCTCCCACGCCTGCCGCTCGCGTTCGCGCAGATCGACGGCAATCCCCATCGCAGCCGCTACGTCCTCCCAGAACGCCCGCGTTCCATCAGGACCGAACGGGAACAGCGAACTGACCACAGTGGCGCCACGTTCGCGCGCCAGTCGACCGGCAACCTTCGCCAGGTATGGTTGCAGCGGCGCAACCACCGTTCCCGGACCGATCGGCGGCAGATCGTGGAAATGGCTCTCCGGCAGAAAACCAGCCACCGGAATACCAAGGCGCGCTGCCTCAGTGCGAAAATCATCGGCAATCGCATCGTTCACCGAACCGAGGAACACCACCCGCCGATCGTCGGGAGGAGCGACGGGGCAGAAAGGCAACAGCGCCTGCAACACCGAATCTTCCGCCTGGCTGAAGGTATAGTCGAGACCGCTGGCTGGCACGAAGAGCACCGGCAGGTTTGGGCGACTGACCGCGCGCGCCAGACCGTCGAACTCGACCTTCATCACTTCCGGCGTACACGACGACAGCAGGAAAATCACCGAAGGATGATGATCGGCGACAATCTCATCAATGATCCGATCCAGTTCCGGCTGTTGCTTTGAAAGATCGGCTTCTTCTATCAGCGCAACGCCAAAGCGCGGACGGGCGAAGATCATGACGCCGAGCACATTCTGGAGCAGATGGGCGCAGGTATGCGTGCCAAGCACGAGGAAGAAACTGTCCTTAATCTTCTGGTACAACCATCCCACACATGTCAGACCACAGAAACTATGGTACGCGCCGTCTTCCCGAATCACTGTTGCAGGCATGGCATCACCTTTTGGTCAGGGGTCAGGGTCACGGGTCAGAGGCGCCCGCAACCCACAACCTTCAACCTTCCAACCTTCAACCTCACAATCTTCAACCCCACAACCTTCAACCCCACAGCCCTCAACCTTCAACCCTCAACCTTCAACCTTCACCCCCCGCCGCGCCACCTGGATGACGAAGCGCCGCTCAACCATCTCCGGTTGCTGAACATCGTCGTAGACACTCTCCGCCCAGGCGCGCAACCGCTGGATCGCAGCGTGCAGGGTTGCATCGTCGAGCACCCAGGTTTCGGCGTCGGAGCGCGATTCCATCTCGTCCAGCACCTGCGCCGGACTGATCGGCGCAACCCAGGTCGCCGCCACCATCTCCGGTTCGACCGTCGCCCCCAGTTTTGCCAGCGCCTGCCCGACAGCGGCGCCCGCGCCCGGCGGACGCGAACCGGGCAACAGTTCGATCAGCGTTTCTCGCAGTTTGCTGCGCAGACGCCCCACACAACTCTGCGGATCGCGCCAGTCGCGCCCCTGGATAAAGACCCCGCCGGGACGGAGAACGCGCAGCGCCTCGGCAAGTGCGGCGCGCCAGTCGCGCGCCAGGTGGAGCACATGCACCGCCAGGGTTGCATCGAACACCCCATTAGCAAACGGCAGATGCTCAATCGTGCCCTGGAGCAACCACAACACCTGACCATGATCCTTCGCACGAGCAATCCGCAGCATCTCTTCCGAGATGTCGATGCCGACGACCCGGCAACCGGCTGTGGCGACGGGCAGAGCGATGCGACCGGTGCCAACGCCGAGTTCAAGCACATGTGCATTGGTTCCTGCCACTGCCGCAATCGCCCTGCCAATCTGCTCCGCAACCTCAGGCGGATGACCGCGCACGCTGTCGTAATTGCCAGCAATTGCATCGAATCGAATAGGCAGCACATCGGTCATCCGCACACCTCGATCATCTCATCATGCCACTGCGCCAGCTTCCATTGCGCGGGTCAGATCGGCGCGGGTCAGTCCGCGGAACGCCTCGACGCTGACACCGGACAGCAGCGCAATGCCGAAGACCATCAGCACGGCTTCCAGACCAAAGATCACCCCGTACCCCAGCGTCTGACTCAGCACCTGCGTCTCGATCAGCGCGGTATGCAGCGCGCCAGCCAGAATATTCGCCGTCGCCGTCCCGAACGCCTGCGCCATGCCCCACATACCCATATAGAGACCCGTGGCGCCCTCGACGGTCATATCCATCATCAACGACAGCGCGCCGACGTTGTAGAGACCGGTGCTGAAGCCCATGAGCACAATCGCCGGGTTGAGCAACGAACGCTGCTCAGTCAACGCGCAGACCGCCAGCAACCCCAACCCAAACGCGGTGCCGATGCCGCCGATCAGTGCGATCACTTTCTTGCCAATCGGGAAAATGGAGCTCAAGAGACCCATGATCAGCATACCGCCGAGCACGCCGCCGCCCCACGTCTGGGTGAATGTCGTCGTCTCCCTGATCGTCATATTGAAGACCTTAGCGCCGAAGACTTCTAGGATCGAGTCCTGTAGGAAGATGCCGACGATCGAGAGGAACACAAAGCCAAAGAAGGCGCGCACCTGCGGGTTCTGGCGAAACAGACCGACAGCCGCACGCAACGGATTTCCGGGAGGCGCCGCTGCACGCGCGCGCTCGAGGGCGACCGCCAGTTCTTCGCGGCTCAGGCGCTTCTCAATGCCGAGAACACCAAGCAGCGCCGAACCAATAACCACCAGCGGGGTTAGATTGTAGAGCGCCTGCATCGCTTCAGGGGTGTAGGACGGCATCTGCGCCTTGATGACCGTTGCGGCGATGATTGTGCTCATAATGGTGAACGTCCACACCACCGCGACCACACCGCCGCGCGTCCTGGGATTGGTCACCTCGGCGATCAGCGCGTGATGGCAGTCGCCCATCGCCGCAATGCCGACGCCGAACAGGATCAGCAACGCATACCCCGCCACAATTGCCAGCACCGAACCCTCACCCATTGCAACCGCCACCGATGGCAGCGCCAGGAAGACCAGACTGGCGACCGTCGCGCCGAGCAGCAGGTATGGTGTGCGGCGCAACCCAAAGACCGGACGACTATCGGCGATCCGTCCCCACACCACCTGGAATGGCGACAGGAAGTGGTGCAAACCGATCATCGTTGTGACGATGATTGCCATTACGCCCAACTCCACAATCGATACCCGGTTGAAGTTGCTGGTCAGCAGAGCGAACATCCAGCCGACACCCAGTTTGGGCAGCGCCAGACGCAAAACCTTGAGAGCGCCCAGCAGGAACCGACCAATTGCGCGAAGCAGATTCATACGTTGCCTCCATCAACATGCCTTCAATCTCTTCACCTTCCTATCAGTTCGATCCAGAACGAAGAACATCCAAATCAACGTACTGTGAGAAGAGTGAAAGTTCGACAACCTTGTAGTAACAAATCTGAACTACAGGTATGCGAAAAAAATAGAAGACAAAACTATATGCACAGCATAACATGGCAAATTCATGTAGTTCAGAGTTTGTAGTTTTACTATAGCATACGTTACCGAAGTTTCAACACTATTTTCACTACGCATCACTTACATCTTCTCTGCGCAATCGCTCGAAATGTCTGTCAATATTTTGCATATGATTTGCGAAGCGCTTTCAAAACCTTTGCATTCGGATTCGGCAATCACGACGTCGCTGCAAAAATGCGACGAAGAGGCGCAAAGGGAGCGGGGTCTTTAACAGTAACGCACAGAGCAGTTGACCGCCGGGACCGCGCGCATCGGGCGCGCACAACACCCGTGTACCCGGCCTCTCAAGGGTAGAGTTTTTGGGAGAGATGAGCGATGTTCTGCATTCCCGTGCGCCTTTGGCCCTCTCCCCCAACCCCCTTCTCCCCTTGAAGGGGGATTTTGGGCGTCCTGATGGCTGAAAAGGGAGATGGCACGCAGGGGCTTGCCAAAAAATCTACACCTGTGAGGTGTACCTGGCACCCAAGAGGAGCGGAACGTGTGGCATGTGCATCGTACCAACACTGAGAGCCTGCGGGGGGGTCATCTTAAGTTGGGGCTCAACCTTTGTGAGAAGTAACAGGAACCTGGAGTTGAGACGCCTCTTTACCTGGAACGGCGCCGATCAGGTGGATTCTCCCGATCTGGAGACTTCATATTCTGCAAATTCTGCGGGTCGTATAATGTTAGCAGGTTGACGCTGCAGACACCCCGCGCAATAAAGGCAGCAATAAGCACATGAGTATCGAGGACAACCCTCATGAAACGCGCTCAAAGACATCTTGATCGGTATAAATGCCTTGTTCCTGCGCTCTGGGCGCCATCCGTTCCCGGAGCAACCGAAACCGATGTGCAAAAAGGTATTCTTCGATGGCCCTGGCGATCAGTTCGTCGAGCGAGGCGCCCTTCTCTTTGCCCCATTTCATCAAGCGCTGGCTTGATCTGTGCGGGTGCAGAGGATCGTCGCGGGTTGTGCTCAGAATCGAAGCGCCGCCGGGTCAAACCCGACGGCTTCGACGCGATTCTCTCCATCCCCGATGTGATTTACGCACCCGGTGTCGACGACGACGCCGAAACTGCCTTCGACGCGCGCAGCGGCGCGCTGACTTCGTGGAGATAGCCGAGGATTTCGCGGTACGACTGGATCATCGACGTTTCGTGGTAGGAAATGCCGTGCTTTGCACAGAACTTCTTGACGATCTCGCTCGCTTCGCGCAGGCGATGCATCGGCAGCGACGGGAACAGATGATGCTCAATCTGATAGTTCAGACCGCCATACCAGAAGTCGGTGATCGGATGACCGCTGACATTGCGCGCCGTCAGCACCTGCAGGCGCAAAAAGTCGATCTGCGTGTTGTCATCGACGATCAGCATGCCCTTGTGATTGGGCGCAAAAACCGTCCCCAGATAGACGCCAAAGAACGCCTGGCTGATCAGAATGAACCCGATCCCCGCCCACGGTCCCAGCGCGATGATCGGCAGCGTAAGATACCAGACCAGATTGAGTGCCATCATCACGATCTCGATCCCGCGCCGCCGCGACTCAGGACTCAGCACGAAGCGATAACTGACCTCGCGCAGGGCATACCCCTGCAACATGAGCAGCGGAAAGAACAGAAACGCCTGATTCTTCGTCATCCAGCGCCAGATGCCGCGCCGCGACTCCACCTGTTCCGGGGTGAACGCCACCACCGGCACATCCAGGTCGGGGTCCATGCCGTCGTGATTTGGGTGCGCATGGTGCGCATTGTGCTTGCCCGTCCACCATTCGGCGCTTAACCCCAGCAGCAGGTTGCCTAGAAAGATGCCGACGGCGTCGTTCCAGGCCACCTTGTGAAAAATCTGCCGGTGGCAGGCGCTATGCGATGTGAAACCAATCTGCGCCAGAACGAAACCCATAAAGATCGCGTTCAACGCCTGAATCCAGAAGTTGTCGACTAGAAACAGGATGACGATACTGGCGATCAGCAGACCGACCTTGAGCGCGATGACGCCGATGAAAAACCAGGGTTGTTTGTCGAGCAGGCCGCGTTCCTTGATGATTTTCTTGAGTGCGATGTACTCTGCGTTGCTTACTGACGACACGATATCGATCCTCTACATACACTACGCTCTCTGCTCTGATCTCTCCCGTTGAGACGAATCATCATGGCCAGAGAGCACCTTACTGCTTCTACTCACTATAGTGCACAGGAGCGGACGAACTCAAGTGATCTGAACACATGTTGTTAACCGAAATTGATGCTATCGGGTGAAAGCCCGCGCTGAATTTCCAAAAGATTCGCCGGATTTGAGCGGACAACCTGTGAGAGCTTCTATGCCAGGTAGCAGAGCTCATGCATATCAAGCCAGCGTTTCTCCGATACATTGACTATCGTCCGTGTCTGACGTGTCGCGCGATGCGCTTGCTTCCGGAGGAGGGTAGACCGAAATAATGGACTTTGCAGAAATATTCCGGTATAGCCCGCGCAGGCGGTCTTCGCCCTGGATAGACGAGGGCTTATGGTCTTTGAACAATTACTCTGCTCTCGCCCGAGAAGGCGGGAAAGTTCGGGCTATCCCTTCGCTCACGAGTGCTATAATGGGCGTGAAAAAGAACAAAGAACAGGTGATGCATGCCCTCAGATACACGTTTTCACGGCCCGAACGCCGGGTATGTGGTCGAACTCTACGAACGGTATTGCACCGATCCCGCATCGGTCGATCCGGAAACGCGCGCCTTCTTTGCGCAATGGTCACCGGAAGAGGCATTGCCGACAGCGACGCCTGCCCCCGCAATCCCTGTGACCATCGACCTTTCGACGACATCGGACATTGACATGTCCAAAGCGCACATCGGACCAACATCGCCAATCGATGTCACCCATACCGTCGCTGCCGCCCGTCTCATTCGCTATATCCGCGAACTGGGGCATCTGGCTGCGCGGATCGATCCGCTTGGCAGCGATCCTCCCGGCGATCCGGGTCTCGATGCCGCGATCCACGATGTCAACGATGCTGACCTGGCGCTCCTGCCCGCCCATATTGTGCGTGGACCGCTGGCGGCAGAGTCGCGCAATGCGCTCGAAGGGGTTCAGAAACTACGCTCCGTCTACTGCGGCACAATCGGCTACGAAACGGATCACGTGCAGGTCTTTGAGGAGCGCGCCTGGATTCGTGAAGCGGTCGAGAGCCGACGCTTCTTCTATGGATTCGATGAGGTTCGCAAACGTGAACTTCTGGAACGCCTGACTGAGGTCGAGACCTTTGAGCGATATCTTCATCAGACCTTCGTCGGACAGAAACGGTTTTCGATCGAGGGATGCGACATGCTGATCCCAATGCTCGACTCGATCATTCGCAACGCGGCGACCAGCGGGGTGCACGAGGTGGTGATCGGCATGGCGCATCGCGGACGATTGAACGTCCTGGCGCACATTCTTGGCAAACCATACAGTGCCATTCTCAGCGAGTTTTTGCTGGCGGGGCGTGATGCGGCGCTTTCGCCGGAAGGACGCGGCGCGCCTGGCTGGGTTGGCGATGTGAAATACCACCTCGGCGCCCGCCGCGCATTCCGTGAGGCGGGGATCGAGCAGATGCCGATCACCCTGGCGCCCAACCCCAGCCATCTAGAGTTTGTCAACCCGGTTGTCGCCGGACGTGCGCGCGCTGCTCAGGAAACATGCAATCGCGCTGGCGCGCCGCTTCAGAACAAGCACGCCTCGCTTCCTATCCTCATCCACGGCGATGCTGCGTTTCCGGGGCAGGGGATCGTCGCCGAGACGCTGAACCTCTCGAATCTCGCCGGATACAGCACTGGCGGAACCATTCACATTATCGTCAATAATCAGATCGGGTTCACCACATCGCCGCACGAGGGGCGCTCGACCCTATACGCCAGCGACCTGGCGAAGGGGTTTGAAATCCCAATTGTGCACGTCAATGCTGATGATGTGGAGGGGTGTATTGCAGTTGCACGCATGGCATACGCCTATCGCGAACGGTTTGGCAAAGACTTTCTGATCGACCTAGTTGGTTATCGTCGCTGGGGACATAACGAAGGCGATGAACCAGCATTTACGCAACCTCTCATGTATGCCATTATTGCCCGCCATCCGACCGTTCGCGAACAGTGGGCGTCGAAACTGATTGCCGAAGGAGTGGTGTCTGCTACCGAAGCGGAGGAGATGGTTAGAAAGGTGTGGGACAGGTTGCAACAGGCGCGCAGCGACGCCGAAGCCCACCCGCACTTTGAGGAACCGCCGCCGTTGCCGCCGCCTGGTATTGCGCGCCGCACCCACACTGCCGTGTCAGCAGAACGGTTGACAGCGCTCAATGAGGCGTTGCTCCAGTGGCCCCCCGGTTTCCATGTCCATCCGCGCCTGGAACGGATGCTGGAACGACGGCGCGCTGCGCTCCATATGCCAGGCGCTATCGATTGGGCGCACGCCGAAGCGTTGGCGTTTGCATCATTGCTGGAAGAGGGAATTCCGATCCGCCTGACCGGGCAGGATGTCGAGCGCGGCACGTTCAGTCAGCGTCACCTGGTGCTGCATGACGTGCAAACCGATGAACGCTGGTGTGCGCTTCAGGCGCTGCCACAGGCGCGTGCCTCATTTGCGGTCTACAACAGTCCGCTCTCCGAAGCTGCTGCGCTGGGGTTCGAGTTCGGCTATTCGGCGCACAATCCGCGTGCGCTCGTGATCTGGGAAGCGCAGTTTGGCGACTTCGCTAACGGGGCACAGGTTATTATTGACCAGTTTATCGTGTCGGCGCGCAAGAAGTGGGGACAAACGCCAGCGCTGGTGATGCTGTT
>Ga0272447_1000218_pt1 | contig 45034 bp, 36 predicted proteins | sample YNPCB0133_FD_194589 | JGI IMG/M metagenome (GOLD analysis project Ga0272447, IMG submission 194589) | Hot spring microbial mat communities from Yellowstone National Park, WY, United States - YNP-CB-013-3 | ecosystem: Environmental > Aquatic > Thermal springs > Hot (42-90C) > Sediment | place... | reverse complement strand
GAGAGTCTTTGCGCTAAAGCAGCAGCAAGCGCCGCAGGAGCAGGGCTATGACGGCAGCGAAGCTAACCACGATAAGCTGTCCTGGCAGGGTATAGCCGGAGTAGAGCCGAAGCAACTTCAGCAACTCTCTATCCCAAGGCTGGGTAGCCAAGAGATAGATGATCCCGGTCAGGTGAACCAGGGCCAGGGCCACCAAACTGGCGGCGGCCAAATCCTGTAGACGCACCGGCGCAGAGATGCTGGGCAGCAGGTAGGGGTTGCGGCGAGGGAGAAGGGAAGTAGGCAGCACGTAGGGATCCCTTTGTCGAAAGGCCATCGTCCCGCAGGCCCAGGCCGCAGGCAAAAACCCGAGCAAATAGCCAAAGGCGGGCTGGTACAGGTACTGCCACCCCCCTCCCTGGGCAAACACCTGCAGCCCTGCCAATCCCAAGCCTAGATAGACAAGCTGGGCGCACACTGCCGCCACCGGTCCCGCCAGACAGGCCGTTAGCAGCATGCCGCCGATTTGCAGGGAAAAGCTATATCCTCCCACCCCTGGCCACTGAGGCGGCAAGCTCACCTGGGTTAGGGTGCCCAAAATGGTCAAGATCACTCCAATTGCGGTCCAGAGCCATTCCAGAGGGGTTAACAGTCGGCCAGCACGCATAGCCGAGGGAAAATCTTTCCCTATGCTAGGAGAGAACACCGACGAGGTAGGCAAGAGAGTGGTTAAGCCAGAGTGGATTGCCTTGGCCCAGGCTCTAGCCGACGCAGCCGGAGCGGTGATCCGGCCTCTGTTTCGCGGGGAGCTGCAGGCCGAGTACAAAGAGGCTAGATCCCCTATCGTAACGATAGCCGACCGGGAAGCAGAACGGGCAATGCGGGCGTTGCTGGCCGCCCACGTGCCGGAGCACAACGTCCTTGGCGAGGAGTTTGGCTTCCACCAGACCGGATCCCCTTATACCTGGGTTTTGGATCCCTTGGATGGCACCATCGCCTTTTCCACCGGCAAGCCCACCTTCGCCACCTTGATCGCCCTTTTGGAAGAGGATCGCCCCATCTTGGGCATTATCGATCAGCCGGTGTTGCGCGAGCGCTGGGTGGGGGTGCAGGGACAACCAACCCGCTGGATAACCCCTTCCACCCAACAGCTCAGCCGCAGCAAAGCCACCACCGACCTCAGCCGCGCCTCTTTGAGCTGTACCACTCCTGATTTGTTTGCTCAGCCAGACCAGCAGCAGCGCTTTCAGCAGCTCAGCCGTTTGGTTCACATCACCTCCTACGGCGGCGACGGCTACCAGTACGGCCTCTTGGCCAGCGGCTACATCGATCTGGTGATGGAGTGCGGCCTCGCCCTCTACGACTTTGCTGCTCTCGTGCCCGTGATCGAGGGATCCGGCGGCGTGATTACCGATTGGTCGGGGGATCCCTTAACCCGCACTTCTAGAGGAGAAGTGTTGGCGGCAGCCAACCCGACGCTCCATCGACAGGCCTTGGCTGCTATTCAAGAGAGAGGCAAACCTCACCCCTCCCTTAGCTAAGCCCTCAGTCAGGCCTCCCCAACCTAGGGGCTGGGTTGCAGCCTGGATCTCTAAAGGATCTTGAGTACAAGCGGGCGAACGGAATCGAACCGTCAACAGCAGTTTGGAAGACTGCGGTTTTACCATTAAACTACGCCCGCACAGGTGTTTGCTTCTGCCCAACAATAATAGCACCTGGCGAGGGTACCCCCTCAAGAGGCTTCCCTTCAAAGACAAGAGGTGTCTCATCGGCGCTGGAGCTGCTTTTGGCGTTTTTTCTGCCACTGCCGAAACTCTTTTTCGTAGCGTTCCCCTTCCGTCTGGCAGGTGCTCCAGCCCTCGAGGGCGACGGCCAGGCCCCAGCCCATCAGTATAAACAGCGACCAAGACAGCCCTCCGCCGGAGAGCCAATCCAAGCCTACTAGGAAGCTGTTGACAATGGCATACCGCCCCAGCAATTGGTAGAACTGCCGCTGGCGGTAGCGTTGAAACTCACGCCGTTGGTTGGTTAGCTGCTGCCAGGCTCTCCATTCCCGCTCGGCCTCCTCCAGCTCTTGGGGAGAGATCCCCAGCTCGGCGGCCATCTCCTCCAGTTGCGAGCGGGTAAACTCACCAAGGCGCGGCTGGCGAGCGATGGCCCGCTGCAGGATCTGCTGCACGTCCTCTTGGCTGTAGCGGGATCTGGACATTTGACGAGAGGAAACCTGACGATCCTTAGTTTAGGGCAGCCAGACTTGGCAGCTCCCCGATCCCAGCCAAGGGTAGCTAGGGAGAGGATCCCCCTAGACTTAGGCAGCGCTCCCGAATGGCCTGCAGGTTGAGGGCGAGATCGCGGCGGATGCGCCGTTCTACTAGGCCAACCGGCATGCGGCGCGGCGGTTGCACCTGCAGGTGGTAGGTGAGCAGGGTCTGCTGCTCTAGCCAGTCGGCTAGCTCCCAAAACCCCTCGAAGATGAGGAAATCCCCTTCTACTTCTTGAAAGCGCAGTTGGTGGGGAAACACTTCCTCGATAGCCAGCACCACCGCTGCAGAAAACCGGGCAAACAGAACTTGCTGGGATCCCACTTGACGCACCAGTTTGCGGCCATTCTGGCTGCCAAGGAGGCGACTTTCCACCAAGTTAGGAATAAACTCCGCCAGATGGTCGTAATCGGTTAAAACCTGCCAGACCTGCCGGCGCTCTACCGGGATCAAGATGCGGCCTTGCACTTGGCGGCGGCGCTCCCCCAAGTCTTCTACCTCTACCTGGATGTCTGAGAACTCCCTCCCGCTAAGGAGAGCAAGAGCTTCTAGGGGACCTTGTGGATCCTGGTCAAAAGGCATGGCAAGGAAAGGGTTGAAAGCCAAGGCAGAAGCTGCCAGCCCCTCAACAGGCTGAGTTCCCCTGCTGGAGCATTGTATAAGGGATAACGATCCTAGGAGAGAAGAGCCCGGAACCAACTCAGGATTACCTGCCAAACTTGGTCGAGGAGGGCAAAGGGATCTCGCAGCTCCTGGAGCACCTGCTGCGGGCCGATTCTAAAGACCACGTACAAAACGGCTAGGAGGATCGCGATCCCCACCGCTGTCCAGATGGCCTCTCGAACTACCCGCACCCAGAAGACCAGCATAAAAATGGCGATGGCTACAGCGGCAACCAGCGGCAGTGTCTCCAGTACCATCGTGCTTTCCCCCCTAGCTCAGTTTTGGCCTCTGAGGATCAGCCGAGCCGTCCTTGTTTTCCCAATCAAGAGTACAATCGAGCCATGCAGCGCCTGCAAGCAGCCTGAGTGAGCTGGGGAGAAGAACGAGTTGGGAGCGTTGCTCCAGTTGCTGGCTAGTTGGAGATGAGTGTGTTGGCTTCAGCAGGATCCCCTCCCGACTTCGCAAGTGTGCCGCACCGCTCACGGCAGCGGATTCACCCCACTGCGGTGATCCATCCCAAGGCTGAGTTGCACGAGACGGTGCAGGTGGGCCCCTATGCCGTTATTGGCGAACATGTGCGCATTGGTGCCAACACCGTGGTGGGGGCCCATGTGGTGATCGAGGGCTGGACCGAGATTGGTGAGGACAACCAGATTTTTCCAGGAGCGGTGCTGGGCACAGAGCCGCAGGACCTAAAGTACAACGGCGCACCCTCGCAGCTGGTCATTGGCAGGGGCAATCGCATTCGGGAGTTTGTCACCATTAACCGAGCCACCAACGAGGGGGAGGCGACGATAATTGGCGACTACAACCTATTGATGGCCTATGTCCATGTCGCCCACAACTGCGTCATCGAAAACCAAGTGGTGATCACCAACGCGGTTTCCCTGGCTGGCCACATTCACATCGAGTCCCAGGCGCGCATCGGCGGCATGGTCGGGATCCACCAGTTTACCCGGGTAGGGCGCCTGGCTATGGTGGGGGCGATGAGTCGGGTGGATCGCGATGTTCCACCCTACCTGCTGGTGGAGGGGCATCCAGCCCGCATTCGTGGCCTCAACTTGGTGGGGCTGCGGCGGGCCAAGGGGATGGAGGGATCCCTGCCGGCCTTGCGCCAGGCCTACCGGCTGCTCTACCGCTCTGGATTGCCCTTGGAAAAGGCGCTGCAAACGCTGCGGGAGAGCCTGCGAACCGAGAACGGGCAGAGCATCCTCTCCCTAGAGGGGAAAGAGCTGGTGGACGAGACGGGATCCCTGCTACACCTGCTGCAATTTTTGGAAGATTCCCTTTCCCAGCCGCAACGGCGTGGTCCTCTGCCTGCCTTGCGTCGCAGCAAAGATGATGCTGAGGACGGGGACGACCTGTGAGCCATCTGTTTGTCTGCACCGGCGAAGTCTCCGGGGATCTGCAGGCTGGCCATCTCATCCGCGAGCTGCTGCGCCAGCGTCCGCACCTGCGCATCACGGCAGTTGGGGGAGAGGAGATGGTTGCTGCTGGAGCCCGGCTGCTGCACCGCACAACTGAAATTGGCTCCATCGGCATTCTGGAGGCCCTTCCCTTCGTCCTCCCTGCGCTGTGGGCGGAGTGGAAGATCCGCCGCTTCCTAGAGCAAGATCCACCAGATCTAGCCATCCTGGTCGACTACATCGGCGTCAACAGCCGCGTGGCTTCCCTGTTGCAGCGGCGGCGCATCCCTGCCGTCTACTACATTGCCCCCCAGGAATGGGTGTGGTCGCCCAGCAGCCGCCTCAACTACCGCCTAGCCCAGCAAATGCGACTGATGGTGGCCATTTTCCCCGAGGAGGCCCGCTACTACGCCGCAGCAGGTGCCCGGGTTTGCTATGTCGGCCACCCCCTGCTGGATATTTTGGCGAGTGTCCCCGGTCGTGCGCAGGCCAGGGCGGAGTTGGGGATCCCGGAGGAGGCAACGGTGGTGGCGCTGCTGCCCGCCTCCCGCCGTCAGGAGTTGCGCTCAGTTTTGCCTGTCCTGCTTCAGGCAGCGCGGCTGCTGCGGGCTCGTCTGCCCCAGGTGCAGTTTTGGGCGCCGCTGGCCTCGCCCCATTTTGCTGCCCCAATTGCCCGAGCCGCCCGCCGCTATGGGCTGGACGATCTCACCCTTTTCCTGCCTCGCCCTTCCCCTCCAAAGGCCCATCACCTGCTTTTGGCGGCTGCTGACCTGGTGTTGGCCAAGTCGGGCACCGTCAACCTGGAGGCAGCCATCTTGGGGATCCCGCAAGTGGTGGTCTACCGCCTCAACCCGCTCACCTTTTGGCTAGCCCGCCATTGGCTAAAGGTGTCGGTGCCCTTTATGGCTCCCCCCAATTTGGTGCTTATGCGTCCCATTGTGCCGGAGCTGCTCCAGGAGGAGGCCCAGCCGGAACGGATTGCCCAACTGGCGCTGGAGCTGCTGACCCGGCCCGAGCGCCGCGCCCAACTGCAGGCTGACTACGCCGCCATGCGGGCAGCTCTGGGGGAGCCGGGAGTTCTGGCCCGCGCGGCCAAGGCCATTTTGGAAGTGCTCGACAGCAAGACCAGCTCCAAGGAAGCTCAAGCTCCGAGCGCCTGAGGCTAGCCTGCTGAGAGAATGGCGTCCAACAAAGGATCGGCCCCAAAGCGCACCACATCGGTACAGGGCCGGCCCGTCTCTGTTTCCACCTGGCGGATCTGGGCCAGGGCCGCTTCCTCTTCCCAGCCAAAGGTATTGAGGGCTACCCCCACCAGCGGTGCGGGGGCAAAGGCGCCAGCAGCTGCAGCCACTTGTTCGTACAGCTCGATCACCTTAGGCAAGGGAGGAATGGGCACATCGTTCATCCCTTTGATGTGGGTCTGCCCAGCTCGATGCACCAAGATGAGATGGGTGGGCTGGGATCCCCTTAGCAGAGGCAGGGTGGCGGTGGAAGCGGGGTTGAGCAGGGATCCCTGACCCTCAATGTGCAGAATGTCGTGGTCAAAGCCATAGCGCAGCACCAGTTGCTCCACAGCGCCGCTGGCATAGTCCACCCGCACTGCATCCAGAGGCACTCCGTCGCCGCTGATGAGGATCCCCGTCTGGCCGGTGGCCAAGAAACGAGAACGCAGGCCGCGTTTCAGGCTGGCCCGGTGCAGTTCCAGGCTGGTGGACATTTTGCCGACGGCCATGTCGGTGCCCACCGTCAGTACCCGCCGACAGGGGAGAGAGCGAGCTAGACCTCTTCCTACTCCCAGACCAGGAGGTTCGCGGCGAATGTCCCAGATCCAGGCTCCCGGCTGCAGCCACTGCCGCAACTGGGCATCTTCCGCTAGGGGGGTGTGCAGCCCGTTTGCTAAAGACAAGCCGGCTTGCAGGGCTTGGCACAGCTCCTCCCGCCACTCCGGGGGCAGCTGGCCGCCGGAAGGAGCGATCCCAATCACCAACACCTCGGGGCCGTAAACCAGCGCCTCTTGCACCGAGGCTACGATGGGAATGTCTTTGGCAATGCCCGTGAGTTGGGCCAGGGATCTCCCCGCCTGCTCCCGGTCAATAACCGCCACCACCGGGAAGGGCCCATACCGAAGCAACCCCAGCCCTGTTTTGCCGTACTCTCCTGCTAGGCCGCCGTGGAGCAGGATGGCCACCCGAGTTTGACTGGAGAGCATGGTCCTACTCCCGCAACTCCACCCCTAGGCCGGGTCGGTCGGTGGGGATGAGACAGCCCTCCTGCACCAGAGCCCCGGAGAAGGGATCGTCGACGAGATTGAGGTGGCTGTCTAAGTCCACGTAGTCCGCTAGCGGCGCCAAGTGGGCCGCTGCCGTGTTGCCCAAAGCGGTGTTGCTGTAGCAGCCCAGCATTACCTGTAGCCCATGGGCTCTGGCTATGTGGATCATGCGCCAGGCTTCGCTAAGGCCGCCGCACTTCATGAGCTTGATGTTGATGCCATGAACCCGATCCGCCAGGGCAGGAATGTCGCGGCTGTCAAAACAACTCTCATCCACAAAGATGGGCAGCTTCGACTCATGCCACAGGGTAATCAGCTTCGCCTCCTGGCCCCTCTCCAGGGGCTGCTCCAGGTAGCTCACCCCCTGCCCCGCCAGCCAATTGCTCATGCTCAGGCTTTGCTCCAGCGTCCAAGCCCCATTGGCATCCACCGTAATCAGGGATCCCAGCGGGATCACCTCCTGCACGGCAATGAGCTGGTTTTGATCGGCCATTAGGCCCAGTTCGCTGCCCAGCTTGATCTTAAAGGCCCGCGCCTGTTGGATCTGTTCCATCCAAGCCAGAGCCCGCTGGCGCGCCTCCTGAGGGGTGGAGAGGCCGATGGTTAGGGTCGTGGGCGGAATGCGGGAGCGATCTAGGCCCCACAGCTGCCAGAGGGGCCTCCCCAATCGCTTGCCCATCCAGTCGTGCAGGGCTATGTCCACTGCCGCCCGCACTGCCGAGGGGATCCCGGCCTGCAGCAGTTCCGCCTCGACGGCCTGCCGCTCCCAGGGAGAGTGGCGGCGTAGGATCCCTTTAGCCACCTCCAAACCCGCCAAGATGTCCTCCAAAGTCTGGTAGCAGTCCTCGCTCACCGAGAAGGGGCAAGCCTCTCCCCAGCCCTCGATCCCCTCCTCTTCAACGCGCACCCAGGCCAAAGTGGCCTCTGTATAGGTGCCGCGGCTGAGGGTGAGGGCATAGCGCTTGTGAACAGTGAAGGGCTCAACGTAAAGCCGCATGAGCAGTCTAAAGGTGGGTCGACTTTCTCCCTTCTAGATTTCCATCAGGTTGCAGAGTCGGGCCAGTGAGGTCTCCTGCCCCTACCGTTGACCTGGGGGGTCAACTACAGTCAATATGGACACATCGTGCGTGCCCCAGCTACTGCTTATGAGCGATCTTCCTCCCCCCTTGACCTCCCGTCGCAGCAGCGTGAGCAAAGCCTTAGCGATTGCCAATGCCAGCATCACCCCCTTTGGACGCAAGCTAAAAGAGCTGGGCTTTGCCGACGATAAGCAAATCCAAGACATTCAAAATGCCCTCAAAGCGGATCGAGAGGGCGGCAGCAAAGTTTTGGCCCTGGCGGTCAAGAACATTGTAGGCAAGGAGCTCACACCTGACCTGGAGCGGGCCTACAAGCGACAGCAGCTTTTTGAGCTCAAAGTTATCTACGGGATCCCCTCTCTCGACACCGACCTGGAGCCGGTGGATCTCGCGGAGATGAGCGAGCTCATTGAGTCGCTCTTGCCCCTTGATATCTGCAACCGCTATAGGTTCTTGCCCATTCGCCGCCAAGACAGCCAGGTCGTGGTGGCAATGGTCAAGCCGGACAACCTGCAGGCGCTAGACGACATTCAGCGGCGCTTCCGCATCCAAGGGCTAAAGCTGCAGCGGCGGGTCTTCACCCAGCAGGACTTCGAGACCCTGATCAACCGCTACATGGATGCGCAGGCGGAACTGCTGGCTGTCAAGGGGATCAACGACACAGATGTCGCCAGCCAAGTTGCCCCCCAAGAGGAAGAAGAGGTGGTGGTCAACACTGCCGAGATTGATCTAGACAGCATCGAGGATGTCGCTGTTGATGAGGCCGGCGAGACCTCTCTGGAGCAGCAACTCAAATCGGCAGACGATGCCCCGATCATCAAATTGGCCAACCAAATCCTGATCAAGGCCCTGCAGGAACGGGCATCTGACATCCACATCGAGCCGCAAGAAGAAAACCTGCGCATTCGCTTCCGCAAGGACGGGGTGCTGCGGCAGGCTTTTGAGAACTTCCCCAAAAAGATCATTCCTGCTCTTACCGCTCGATTCAAGATCATGGCCAACCTGAACATTGCCGAGCGGCGCCTGCCTCAGGACGGGCGCATTCGGCGGATGTTCAAGGGACGCAAGGTGGACTTTCGCGTTAGCACCCTGCCCTCCCGCTACGGGGAAAAGATTGTCCTGCGCATCCTGGATAACTCCGCCACGCAACTGGGCTTGGATACGCTGATCACCGACCCAGAGACCCTTGCCAGCTTCAAGGACGTTGTGAGGAGACCCTTTGGTCTAATCCTGGTAACCGGGCCCACTGGATCCGGGAAAACCACCACCCTCTACTCGGCCCTGGCGGAGCTAAATGATCCAGGCATCAACATCAGCACCGCCGAGGATCCCATCGAGTACTCTCTGCCGGGGATCACCCAGGTACAGGTTCTCCGGGAGAAGGGCATGGACTTTGCCATGATCCTGCGCGCTTTTCTGCGGCAAGACCCGGATGTCATCCTGGTGGGGGAAACCCGCGACCACGAGACAGCCAAAACCGCCATCGAAGCCTCCCTCACCGGTCACCTGGTGTTGACTACCCTGCACACCAACGATGCCCCCAGTGCCATCGCCCGCCTGACGGAGATGGGGATCGAGCCGTTTATGATCTCCAGTTCCCTACTGGGGGTGCTGGCCCAGCGCCTGCTGCGGCGGGTATGTCCTGAGTGTCGGATCCCGTACCACCCTACCCCCGAGGAACTGGCCCGCTATGGCCTTAGCCTCAGCGGCGACAACGAACAGCTGACCTTCTACAAAGCCAACCAGCTCTCCCCCAAAGAGGTAGAACAGCGCAAGGCCACCGGCAAGCCCATCTGTGAGAACTGCGGGGGCGTGGGCTACAAAGGCCGGGTGGGGGTGTACGAGTTCATGCGCATGAACGACCGCTTGGCCGACTTGATCAACAAGGGGGCTCCCACCGAGGTGCTCAGGGAGGCGGCAGTTGAAAGCGGCATGAAGACCCTATTGGCCTACAGTCTGATGCTGGTGAAGCAGGGGCTAACCACGCTGGAGGAGGTGGATCGAGTCATCCTCACCGACAAAGGCTTGGAGACCGAGCTGAAGGCTCGTGCCAAGGCCCTTAGCACCTGCCGCAACTGCGGTGCTGCCCTGGGAGTGGAGTGGATGGATTGTCCGTACTGCTTGACGCCGAAGTTTTAGTTGGACTCTTGTCAGCTTCACCGGAGCAACTCACGCCATTGATTGGAGAGGGAAGTCCTATGAAACAACTGATGATCGAAGACCTGATGGAAGAAATCATCCGGAGGGGCGGTTCCGATATCCACATCTCAGCCGGCTTGCCTCCCTACTTCCGCATCAATGGCGAACTCCAGCCAACAGAGTATGATCCCCTCACGCCTGAGGAGGTGCAGCGGCTCATTTTCAGCATGTTGAACAACACCCAGCGAAAACAATTGGAGCAGAACTGGGAGTTGGACTGCTCTTACGGCGTGCGCGGGATCGGGCGCTTCCGGGTCAACGTCTATCGCGAACGCGGCGCCTATGCCTGCGCCATGCGAGCTCTGGCCTCGGAAATCCCCAGCATTGAAAAGCTGGGCCTGCCCGACATCTGCAAGGAAGTTGCGCGACTGCCGCGGGGCCTGGTGCTGGTAACGGGACCAACGGGATCCGGCAAATCCACCACTTTGGCCGCTATCATCGACTTCATCAACCGCGAGCGAGCTGAGCACATCCTCACCATTGAAGATCCCATTGAGTATATCTACACCCCCATCCGCAGCATCATCCACCAGCGGCAGTTGGGCGAAGACACCAAGAGCTTTGCCAATGCCCTGCGGGCAGCGATGCGGGAAGATCCGGATGTGATTTTGATTGGGGAGATGCGGGATCTGGAGACCATCCAGTTGGCCATCACCGCCGCCGAAACCGGCCACCTCTGCTTTGCCACGGTGCACACCAGCTCGGCTGCCCAGACGGTGGATCGCCTGGTGGACGTGTTCCCGCCGGAGCAACAGCAGCAGATCCGCGTGCAGCTTTCCAACTCCCTCAAGGCCGTCTTCTCGCAAACTTTGGCCCGCCGCCTCAACCCCAAGCCAGGGGAGCCAGGCCGGGTGCTGGTGCAGGAGATCATGGTGGTCACCCCAGCCATCGCCAACCTCATTCGGGAGGGCAAGACGGCCCAGATCTACTCGGCCATTCAAACGGGCGGCAAGCAGGGCATGAAAACCCTGGAGCAGGATCTGGCCAACCTCTACCTGCAGGGCAAGATTGACTTCGAGACGGCCATGTCCAAGACCTCTCGTCCTGAGGAGTTGCAGCGGCTTTTGGGCAACGTTGCCGGGCCTTCCCCAGCCGCGGCAGTTCAGCAGCAGCGGCCAGCAGCGGTTACTGTCCGTCGCTAGAGATCCCTGCCTGGAAGTTCCCCGCCAACCTCTGGCCGCCGGCCTCATCTGTAGCTAAGCTCTAGCTGGGGGAGAGTGGCGGTTTGGCTAAGGTTGCAAAACTCAGCCAAGGGATCCCACTCCGGAGTTTTAGAAAGCATCCAAGCAGGGGTAAGCCATGCCGCGCTACAAGGTTCGGGGGTTAAAGGCCGGTCAGCCGGTACGCCTGACGGTGGTGGCCAACAACTTGACCGAGGCTCGCGCACGGCTGCGCCGCGAGGGGATTTTCGCCAAACCGGAGGACATTCAGGAGGAGAAGCCCTTTTTCTCCCTGGATACGTCTTTCGATCTCTCGATGCTGCAGTCCATCGACATTCGCGACAAGGCGGTGTTCTCCCGGCAATTTGCTGCTCTCATCAACGCCGGCGTGTCGATGGTTCGCTCTCTCACCATCATGGAGGAGCAGACTGGCAACCGCAAGCTCAAAAAATACCTGAGGGCCATCCGTGCAGAGGTGGAGGCAGGGAAAAACCTCTCCGACTCCATCCGCCCCTATCCAGATGCTTTCGACAGCCTCTACTGCAGCATGGTGCAGGCAGGGGAAGTGGGCGGCGTGCTCGATGAGGTGCTCAACCGCCTGGCCAAGCTGCTGGAGGACATGGATCGCCTGCAGAAGCAGATCAAGTCGGCCATGACCTACCCGGTGGTGGTGACGATCTTGGCTGTCTTGATTTTCTTGGGCATGGTGCTCTTCATCTTGCCCACGTTTGAGAGCATCTACAACGACTTGGGTGGGGAGCTGCCCGGCTTTACCCAGTTTTTCATCAACGTCAGCAAGTTCCTGCGCACACCCCAGTACAGCTTGGGTCTGGTGGGCTTTCTGGTAATGGTCTTTTTTGCCTTTCGCCGCTTCTACCGCACCCCGGCTGGCAAGGAGACCATCGACGCGCTGGCCCTCAAGCTCCCTCTCTTCGGGGATCTGATCCAGAAGTCGGCGGTGGCTCGCTTCTGCCGCACCTTTGGCGCTCTCACCCGCTCTGGCGTGCCGGTGCTGACTGCCTTGGAAATTGTGCGGGACACCTCAGGCAACCAGGTGGTGGCCAACGCCATCGACGCCGCTCGCCAATCCATCTCGGAGGGGGGGCAGATCGCCCCTGCTCTGGGCAAGGCCAAGGTGTTTCCCCTGATGGCCATTCAGATGATCAGCGTCGGCGAGGAGACGGGGGAGCTGGACGCGATGCTGATGAAGACAGCCGACTTCTACGAGCTGGAAGTGGAGGAGGCAGTGCGCGCCCTGACCAGCTTGCTTGAGCCTTTGATGATTGTGATCTTGGGTGGTATGGTGGGCTGCATCATTGTGGCCATGTACCTGCCCATGTTCAACGTCTTCGAGCTAGTGAAGTAGCAGGTTCAGGTACCGCTCTGGCCAAGTTCTGCCTCGAGGAACGGGATAGTTTCGCCAGCCTAGGGTATGAGCGTCCGCACGGTCACCACTGCCCCCTTCCCTGACCAAAGACCCGGCACTTCCGGCCTGCGCAAGCCGGTACAGGTGTTCCAGCAGCCCCACTACCTGGAGAACTTTGTCCAATCCATCTTTGACGTCCTCGAGGGATCTGCCGGCCAAACCTTGGTGGTTGGGGGAGATGGCCGCTACTACAACCGAGAGGCTATCCAGATCCTGCTCAAGATGGCGGCAGCCAACGGCATTGGGCGGGTGTTGGTAGGTCAAGGGGGGATCCTCTCCACGCCAGCGGTCTCCTGCCTCATCCGCAAATACGGAGCTTACGGCGGCATCATCCTCTCAGCCAGCCACAACCCCGGCGGTCCGCAAGGAGACTTTGGCATCAAGTACAACATCGGCAACGGCGGCCCCGCCCCGGAGAAGGTGACCGAGGCCATCTACGCCCGCACCCAGCGGATCCGCGAGTACCGCATCCTAGAGGCCCCGGACGTAGATCTGGATCGCCTAGGGGAGCAACGGCTGGGATCCCTGACGGTCTGCGTTATCGACCCTGTGGCCGACTACCTGGATCTAATGCAGCGCCTATTCGATTTTGACGCCATCCGCGACTACCTGGCCTCTGGGGTTCGCATCGCCTTCGACGCCATGCACGCCGTCACTGGCCCCTATGCCCACGCCATCCTGGAGAAAGCTCTAGGAGCGCCCCAGGGCAGTGTCCTCAACGGCCAGCCGCTGCCGGATTTTGGCGGCCTCCACCCGGATCCCAACCTGGTGCACGCCCGCGCCCTGGTGAAGCTGCTGTTTCGGGAGGATGGGCCGGATTTCGGCGCCGCCTCCGACGGGGATGGGGATCGCAACATGATCCTGGGCCGCCAGTTCTACGTAACTCCTAGCGATAGCCTGGCAGTGTTGGCTGCCAACGCCCACTGGGTGCCCGGCTACCGGGGGGGGCTGGCCGGGATCGCCCGCTCCATGCCCACCAGCCAGGCGGCAGATCGGGTGGCGGCCAAGCTGGGGATCCCTTGCTACGAAACCCCTACGGGCTGGAAATTTTTCGGCAACCTCCTGGATGCCGGCAAAGTCACCCTCTGCGGCGAGGAGAGCTTCGGCACCGGCTCCAACCACATCCGCGAAAAAGATGGCCTCTGGGCTGTTCTCTTTTGGCTCAACATCCTCGCCGTGCGGCGGCAGTCGGTGCGGCAGATTGTGGAAGAGCACTGGCGCACCTACGGACGCAACTTCTACTCCCGCCACGACTACGAGGGGCTGCCGGTGGAGGTGGCCGAGGAGCTGATGGAGCACTTGCGGCGCTCTGTGTCCGGCTGGGTGGGACAGCGCTTTGGCGCGCAGACGGTGGCCTATGCCGATGACTTCAGCTACACCGATCCCGTAGACGGCAGCACCAGCCGCCACCAAGGGATCCGCATCGGCTTTGAGGATGGCTCGCGCATCGTCTATCGCCTCTCTGGCACCGGCACCCACGGCGCCACCCTGCGGGTGTACTTGGAGCGGTTTGAGCCAGATCCCAGGCGGCAGGGTTTGGATCCCCAGGCGGCCCTGGCCGAGCTGATCCAACTAGCGGATCACTTTGCCCAAATCCGCGCCCGCACCGGTCGGCAGCAGCCGGACGTCGTCACCTAGCTCTCCCCAAGGGCTGTGCTTCTTTTGCTCCCCCAGCCCTTCCTGCGACAGGGAGCACATTTGCCACACCTAGCCTTTCTTGGAGGTTTGGGTAGCTCTTTTGCCCAGGCCCAGCCACCTGCGCACCTTGTCCATCCAAAGCTGAAAGGGCGAAGGCTGGGGTCGGACTGCCACCTGGATGGGCTCGTCCTGAAACTCTTTGTCTTTGAGGCGAAAGCCAAATTCCAGCTCGTCTTTAACTTTGCCAAGACGGGGAAAGAGGCGGACGGCTGCTTTTTTAAGCTCTTCCTCGTTTTGGAAGATGGCCTGGTGGATGGCGCTGGAGCGACTGACCGCCAGGGATCCCACAGGCAGCCAAGGGTTGGGTTTGCCGGGCTCAGCCTGGCGGCGCCGGGCAAAAATGGCAAACTCCGGCATTCCTTTGGCTTTCAGCTCGTCGTAGCGTTTGGCTGCTTCCTTGCGCTTGGCGGCTTTGGTCTTTGCTGCCTGTTTTTCGGGCTGCGAGGGGCTAAAACCCTTGGGCTGAGGCATACCTCGCCTACGGAAAGGTGGGCTCTTGCAGCTTAGCGCAGATTGGCTCGGCGAGGATCGTGCTGGGCTAGTCAGCGTGCTAGAATTGTTGCGCTGTAAGTTGGATCGCGGGATGTAGCGCAGCTTGGTAGCGCACTTCGTTCGGGACGAAGGGGCCGCAGGTTCGAATCCTGTCATCCCGATGGGGGCTGGGCTAGCCCTTGGTAGCGGCCGGGGGCGGTAGCTGCTGTAGCCAGGCACCGACATTAATGCGAAGCTGTTGTCCCAGCTGAAGCAAGCGGCGTAGGGTTTCGGCAGGGATCCGGCCACGGGCGCGCTCTAGGGCGCTGCGGAGCAGTCCTGATTGCTGGCGCTCTAACCCTAGTAGGTAGAGCTCTTGGAGGCGATCCAAGTGGATGGGCAGGCCCAGATCGGCAGCCAGTTGCAGCCACTCTTCCAAGTTGTGGAGCTGCTCGCTGAGGGTTTCCGAGTCGGCTGCCTGGGCCAGCTGCCACATCCCCCGCTGCAAGAGCCGATCCAAGACCCGGGCCGCCTCTTCCTGCCGCAACTGACACCCCAACTGCTCTGCCTCGCGGGCAATTGCTCGCAACTCCAGCAGGTGATCCCGCTTGCCCTCTTCTATTTCCATGGCCCGTAAGCTGCTCAATAGGCGCTGGTTGAGGGTAATCTGGGCGGCGGCCAACAGCTCTTCCGGGATCGGCAGGCCATCGGCCCGAAAAGCCATCAAAACCCCGTAATTCTCCAGGTAGGTTTGGCGATAGAGCTGGGCCAAGCGCTCCAACGTGTCCTGGGTAAGCCAGCGCAGCATCTGCTGCCGGTCTTCCTCCGTTAGGGCGTTGAGGTCGAAGGTTTCCGGTCCCAGCAGCTCTTGCAGGGTTAGGACGAGCTGGATGCGGCTGCGGGAGCTAGACAGCAAGCTGGCTTTCAACTGCTCGTAGCCGCGCTGCCCTGGAAACGGCTTGACGCCACATTGAAAGTCCCAGCCGCCCAGGTGGAGTAGAGCGTAGATGAGGTCGTGCTCTTCAGAGGTGGTGGGAAAAGAGAGCTTCACCCGCCCAACCAGCAGCGTGGATCCCCCTATAGCTAGGCGCTCCTGATCCACCGGCTCCAGCATATACCCAGAGGAGCGAGGTACGCCGTTGACCAGGGAAAGCATGGCGTGCTGGGCCACGAGCCGCTGCGGGCTAACCCGGCGGGGGCGCACCAAAGCTTGGTAAACTCCTCGGCCGTCTTTGTAGAGTTCGAGGTTGCTGGGGGCCTTGCTTAGGCGAAGCAGAAACTCCTCCTCCAGATCCACCTTGGTGGCAGCCGCTGCCAACTCAATGGCCCGCGCCGCATAGCGCAGGATTTGCACCCCCTCAGGGCGAGCGAGTTCTTCAAAGAACCAGCCGCAACTGGTGAACATCAGTTGGCTGTAGCGCTGCATCTCCAACAGGCGCAGCACCTGCACCCGGTCTTCGGCAGTGAGGCGGTGGCTTTGGTGCTCCTGCAAAAATGCCTCCCTGCGCTCCCGAGCCAGGATCACCTCGATGTAGCGATCCCGAGCCAGCCAGGGATCCCGCAGGTAGGCCTTAGCCTCCGTCTCGTAGATCTCGGCCAACTGATCCCGCAGCCAGTTGAGGGCCTCCCGCAGCGGTTGCCGCCAGCGTTGGTGCCAGCCAGGCACTGCCCCACAGCCACAGTCCCGTGACCACCGCCCCACCCCATGGGCACAGCTCCAGGCAGTAACTGGCTTTAGTTGCACCTCCCAGGTGGGAGGGTGGTGGCTGAGGAAATGGGCGTAGTTGCCCACTTGCCAGCCTCGGCGGGGAAACTCCTCGCAGAAGGCATAGGCCAGGGTACGCTCGGTTCCGCGTTTGTGGTGGCCAAAGGTCTCGCCATCCGTGGCACAGTTGATGAGTTGGACTTCTCGGTCGGGGCGAATGGCCAACTGGAGCCGCTCCGCCAGCGCCTGGGTGCTGTAGGCAATATCGCCAAAGCCAAGGTCGCGGGAGATGGGGCCGTCAAAGAAAAAAACATCTAGGTAGCCGCCTCGGTCGGGGGTAAAGCAGCGATAGGGCCGGCTGGGATCGATCTGGCCCTGGCTGACATCGATCCATTCCGTTTGCCCCAAAGGGCGAATGCGCTGCGCCTGGCTGGGGGCTAGGATGACAAAGCGGATCCCGCAGTCGACCAAGGCCTTAACCGTTGCTGCATCGATAGCGGTTTCCGCCAGCCACATGCCTTCGGGGAAGCGGCCAAAGCGATGCTGGAAATCGGCGATTCCCCAGCGGATCTGCGTGTACTTGTCCCGCTCGTTGGCTAGGGGCAGGATGACGTGGTTGTAGACCTGGGCAATGGCATTGCCCTTTCCCTCCAGCCGCTCGGCGCTGAGACGGTCGGCAGCCAGGATGCGCTGGTAGACCTCAACGTCGTGCTCCTCCAGCCAGCCAAGGAGGGTGGGGCCGAAGTTAAAACTCATGAACTCATAGTTATTGACAATGCGCACCACCTGCCCTTGCTCATCAAGGATGCGGGCAAAGGCGTTGGGCCGATAGCACTCCGCCAGAATGCGCTCGTTCCAGTCGTGGAAGGGGTGGGCGCTGGGCTGGCGCTCAATGCGGTTCAGCCAGGGATCCTCGCGCGGGGGCTGGTAGAAATGGCCATGCAACACCACGTAGGGAGCTGTGGTCCGCGGGCCTGGAGACTCAACTTCTTGCCCAGACTGGGCCGCTGGCTGGGCGGGGTTTTCGGAGCCACTCGGCAGCATGAGACCGCACTCTTTGCTTGCCCTTGGAGCCTCTAGGCTCCTATCCCCACGTTACCGCGATCCCCAGCAGCGACTATGTATGATTTGGACAGAAACTCAGCGCCTAGGGGGTTAAGGGCGGTTTTGCCTTCCTGCCCTCCTCCCTCAAGGGGCTGCAAGTCTGGTTTGAGCTGTATGGTTGAACTCATCTTGCCCCGTCGTCGCTTGCTGGAGCAATTGCTAGCTCGCCTAGGGTTCAAAGATCCCACCTGGCTGGAGCAATTGCGCTGGGACTTACTGGATCAGGCTTTGATTCACCCTTCCCGGGATGGCCAGCGCAACAACGACCGGCTGGAGTTCTTAGGGGATTCTGTCCTGCGCATTTTGGCCACTGAGTTCTTGTTCCAGTCCTATCCCCACTTGTCGGTGGGAGAGCTGACCGCAGTTCGCTCGGATCTGATCAGCGATGCCCACCTGGCGGAACTGGCGGATCTGCATGGCCTGGAGCGTTACCTCGAGGTGGGATCTAGCTGCCAAAACGACCTGGCGGGTCGGGCACGACGCTTGGCGGATGCTTTTGAGGCCCTGCTGGGATCCCTGTACCTAAGCTGGGGCATCCACACCCTGTCCCGGCTGCACCCCTGGCTGGATCCCTACTTTCGCCAACGGGTGGAGCAGTGGTTCCAGGATCCCACTCGTCGCAACCCCAAGGCTGCGCTGCAGGAGCTAACCCAGCGCTGGTGGGGCATTTTGCCAGAGTACCGCCTCGTGGCTGCCCAGGAGCACCCGCCCCGTTTCACCATGGAAGTTTGGGGCCAAGGCCAATGCTGGGGCCGCGGCGAGGGGCGCTCCAAAAAGGCGGCGGAAATGGCCGCTGCCGCCCAAGCCTACCAATACCTGCAGGAGCAAAAATTGGCGGATACGCCTCCCCAAGGCTGCTAGAACAAGCGTAGTGCTCCCCTAGGGGCTGACGGTATGGATCCCAAACTGGAAGAACGCGCTCGTGAGCTGCGCGCCCTGCTGCAAAAAGCCAGCATCGCCTACTACGTCCACAATGCCCCCATCTTGGAAGACAGCGTTTACGACCGCCTCTACCGCGAGCTGCAGGAGCTAGAGCAGGCCCATCCCGAGCTGATTACCCCCGACAGCCCCACCCAGCGGGTAGGGGAAAAACCCGCCGAGCAGTTTCCCACGGTTTCCCACCGCGTTCCCCTCTACAGCTTGGAAAATGCCTTCAACCTGGAAGAGCTTAAAGGATGGCAGGAGCGCCTGCTGCGGCTGCTGGGGCGGACTCCTGAAGAAGGGGAGCTGGAGTACGTGTGCGAGCTGAAGATCGATGGCGCGGCCCTGGCGCTGACCTACGTGGATGGGCTGCTCCAGCGGGGGGCCACCCGCGGCGATGGCCAAGTGGGCGAAGACATCACCCCCAATGTCCGTGCCATCCCTTCCATTCCCCTGCGCTTGGCAACCGCCAATCCCCCGCCAGTCCTGGAGGTGCGAGGAGAGGCCTATCTTCCCCTTGCCGAGTTCGAGCGCATCAACCGCGAGCGCTGCTCCGCTGGGGATCCCCCCTTTGCCAACCCGCGCAACTGCGCCGCCGGCACCTTGCGCCAATTGGATAGCCGCGTGGTTGCCGCCCGCAAGCTTAGCTTCTTTGCCTACGCTCTCCACTGGCCGGAGGGGTGGCCTGCCGGGGATCCTCCCCAAACCCAGTGGGAGTGTCTGCAGCGGCTGAAAGAACTGGGATTGCCTGTCAATCCTCTTTCCCAGGTCTGTCGGGATCTCCAAGAGGTGGCCCAGTTCTACGAGCGGTGGCGGCAGGCCCAGCTTCCCTATGCCTGCGATGGGGTGGTGGTTAAACTCAACTCCCTGCGGCTGCAAGAGGAGGCCGGCTTTACGCAAAAATTCCCCCGCTGGGCCATTGCCCTCAAATACCCTGCCCAGGAAGTCCCCACCCGCATCCGCGCTATCGTGGCCAGCGTTGGCCGCACCGGAGCCGTCACGCCGGTGGCGGAGCTAGAGCCAGTGCTTCTGGCTGGCACCACCGTCAGCCGCGCCAGCCTGCACAACGCCGATCGCCTGGAGGAGCTGGATGTCCACATCGGCGACACCGCCATCGTGCGCAAGGCAGGCGAGATCATCCCTGAGGTGGTGGGGATCCTCAAGGAGCTGCGCCCCCCCGATGCCGTTCCCTATCGCCTGCCCAGCCACTGTCCCGAGTGCGGCACCCCTTTGGTTCGCCCTGCTGGCGAGGCGATAACCCGCTGCCCCAACCCAGCTTGTCCGGCCAAGATCAGGGGGCAACTGCAGCACTGGGCCAGCCGCGACGCTCTGGATATCGAAGGCTTAGGGGAAAAGCGAGTAGCCCAGTTGGTGGAAAAGCTAGGAGTGCGCACCGTAAGCGATCTCTACCGCCTCACCCCGGAACAGTTGGAAAGCTTGGAGGGGATGGGATCCCGCTCCAGCCAGAAGCTGGTACAAGCCATCCAGCGCTCCCGCCAACAGCCCTGGGAGCGTGTGCTCTACGGCTTGGGGATCCCCCATGTGGGAGTGGTCACTGCCCAAACTTTGGCCCAGCATTTCCCCGCCCCTGAACTCTTGGCCCAGGCCAGCATCGAGGACATCGCCCAAATCTACGGGATAGGAAGAGAAATTGCCGAGGCAGTGGTGTCCTGGTTTGCCGATCCAGCCCACCGGCAGCTCCTGCAGGAGCTGCGCGAGTTAGGGATCCCTGCCCTGCCTCAGCAAAAGGCCCCTGCGGCTGCTCAGGTGCTGGCTGGGAAGAAGTTTGTGATTACCGGCACCCTGCCTACCCTGTCTCGCCAGGAGGCCAAGGCTTGGATTGAAAGCCGCGGCGGCAAGGTAACCGCCAGTGTTAGCCGCCAAACAGACTACGTGGTGGTGGGTTCAGACCCTGGCTCCAAGCTCAAAAAGGCTCAAGAATTGGGGATCCCCCTGCTGAGCGAAGCGGAGCTGTTGGCCTTGGATCCTGGCAATCCCCATTCTTAAGTGGAGCCTTAGGGAAAAATTTAGGCGGCCCAGCTTGTCCTGGCCTTGGAGATGGTTTATATTCAACTCTGTGAGGAGTGAACGCCGGAAGGGGAAGCGGACGAAACAAGGAAAGTCCCTTCCCCTTTTGGATGCAATAGACACGTGTCAAGACCTGCCTTGGCCTTGCTCAGGAACAGTGCAGAGCCCTCTTCTTCCCCGCCAGTCCCCTTGGCAGCAGCCGGCGGTGTTCCCCTATCATAGAAGTAGCGGAGACGCATGTTTCCGTTCACTCCTCACACCATCCGCCGCTCGGCGTTAAGTCGAGCGGTTTTCCTATGGGCTTTTCCCCCTCTAAGGTAAGCTCAAGCCAGGCAGCGCTAGGAGGGATCCCTGGCAATGGAAGTGTTAGACTAGGAATACTTGGCTCTCCAGGTTATTTGCCTTTCTAGCCAACTCATCTCACCCTGCGGCGAGGGAAGGCAAGCCGCTTTTTCGGGTACCTACTTCAACAGCCAACAGCGACGAGGATCCCATGGCCAAGCATGACTCCCAATTGCGGTGTTCCTTCTGCAACAAGTCTCAGGATCAGGTACGCAAGCTGATTGCAGGGCCAGGGGTCTACATCTGCGATGAATGTGTGGAGCTATGCAACGAAATTCTGGAGGAGGAGCTCTACAACGGCAACAGCTCGCCAGCCTCAGCTCCTGCTGCCAGACGGCGGGAAGCTCCTAAAAAGCCCCCGCGCGGCTTGCCTTCTTTGGCTCAGTTGCCTAAGCCGCGGGAGATTGTGCGCTATCTCGACCAGTACGTGATTGGCCAGGAAAAGGCCAAGAAGATCTTATCGGTAGCAGTCTACAACCACTACAAGCGGCTAGCTGCCAAAGCCAATCCTGGCAGCGCTGGATTGGCAGAGCTGGAGGAGGTGGAGCTGCAAAAGTCCAATATCCTTCTCATTGGTCCTACTGGATCTGGCAAGACCCTCTTGGCTGAGACCCTGGCCCGCCTGCTGGATGTGCCTTTTGCCGTTGCCGATGCCACAACCCTTACAGAAGCTGGCTATGTGGGGGAGGATGTGGAAAACATCCTACTGCGCCTGCTGCAGGTGGCCGACATGGATGTGGAGCAAGCCCAGCGCGGCATTGTCTACATCGATGAAATCGACAAGATTGCCCGCAAGAGCGAAAACCCCTCCATTACTCGCGACGTTTCCGGGGAAGGCGTCCAGCAGGCCCTGCTGAAGATGCTTGAGGGGACGATTGCCAACGTGCCTCCGCAGGGAGGTCGCAAGCACCCCTACCAAGATTGCATTCAAGTGGATACCTCCAACATTCTCTTCATCTGTGGAGGGGCTTTTGTCGGCCTAGAGAAGATCATCGAGCAGCGCATTGGCAAAAGATCGGTGGGCTTCATCAAGCCAGGGGATCAACCAGCGGTTACTCGCGAGCAACGCCTAGCCGATGCTCTCAAGGCGCTGGAGCCGGAGGATTTGATCAAGTACGGCATGATCCCAGAGTTCATCGGGCGGCTGCCAGTGGTGGCTACGCTGGATCCCCTGGACGAGAAGGCCCTCGAGGCCATCTTGACGCAGCCTAAAAATGCCATCCTCAAGCAGGCCCAGAAGCTGTTGCGCATGGACGGAGTGGAGCTGGAGTTTGAGCCAGCTGCCATTTCTGCCATTGCCAAGGAGGCCTACCGCCGCAAAACCGGGGCACGGGCGCTGCGGGCGATTGTGGAAGAGCTGATGCTGGATGTGATGTACGAGGTTCCCTCGCGGCGCGACATCAAGCACGTGCGTATTACCGCCGAGATGGTGGAGCGTCGCTCTACGGGCGAGTTGATCCCCCACCCCTCCACCTTGCCCAAGCCGGAGTCTGCCTAAGATGACAGCTCTGCCGAGCCCGGCTGCATGGCTTATGATCGATGGCTGGTTTTGGCAGAAAGGCTCAGGGGGTGGATGGGGCGGGCAGAGCGAGAGTATGCGGTAATTGGGCTGGGGCGCTTTGGCACAAGTTTGGCCCTCACGCTGATGGAGCGAGGGCATAACGTTTTGGGGATCGACCGCAGCCGCGAGATCGTGCAGCGCCTGGCGGACCAGCTGACGCAGGTGGTGGCGCTGGATTCCACCGATGAAGACGCCCTGCGGGCGGTGGATATTCCCTCCTTTGACACGGTGGTGGTGGCCATTGGTAGCGATTTCGAGAGCAATTTGCTGACGACGGTAGCCCTCAAGAGTCTGGGGGTACGTAATGTTATCTGCAAGGCTTCCACGGAGCGGCAGCGCTCGATTCTCCTGCGAGTAGGGGCAGATCGGGTGGTGCTGCCGGAGCAGGAGGCAGGGCGGCGCTTGGCGCAGGTGCTAACAGCACCAGGGATCCTGGATCAACTGGAGCTGGAGCCCGGCTACAGCATTACTGAGCTGGAGGTGCCGGAGGCCCTGGTGGGTCATACGCTGGCGGAGTCGGACTTGCGCCGCCGCTTTGGCATCACGGTTCTAGTCGTGAAGCGAAAACAGTCGCTGGTGGTCTCGCCGCCAGCAGACTATGTTCTGGAGAAGGGAGATCTGCTGGTGGTGCTGGGGGCCAACACCAACATCTCGCGGCTGAATGAGATGTAGGGGTAAAGGTTCGATGAGAGAGGGCCGCGTCCCGCCGTTGCAACCGGAGGGGGCTGAGCGCTGGAGTTCCCCCCGCTTTTCTCCTCAGTCTCGGCTACTGGCCAACCCCTTACAGCGGCTCTTTTTTGGAGACAGGCGTCGCCCGCTGCCACCGCCATCACGGTTGGTGGCCGGACTGGGCCTGTTGGTAGTGGTGGGGACTTTGCTGCTTAAGCTGCCGGGGGTCGGCCGGGGGGATCCCTTGAGCTGGAATGAGGCCCTGTTTACGGCCACATCGGCCCTGAGCGTGACGGGGCTCTCGACGATTGTGGCGGCAGAGGATCTCACTTTCCTAGGCCAGATCCTGCTGCTGCTCCTCATCCAAATTGGCGGGGTAGGCTTCATGGTGGTGGCGGTGGTGGTGTTTCAACTGCTTGGGCGGCGCATTTCCCTGCTCAATCGCCTGGCCCTCTGCAACTCCCTGGGCCTGATCGATCCGGGGGCAATCCTGGAATTGACGCGGCGGGTGCTGATCGGGGTTACCCTCATTGAGCTGGGGGGGGCCTTGCTGCTCTGGGTGCACTGGCGGGATCTCTATGGCCCGGGTCGGGCGGTTTTTCTGGCAATTTTTCACGCCGTCTCTGCTTTTTGCAATGCTGGGTTTGACCTATTTGGGCAAGAGGGGATCCCCACCGATGGACTGTCGCTGGCGATCTTGGGCACTCTCATTTTTATCGGCGGCCTGGGCATCCCGGTTTTGTCGGATTTGTTGACCTGGCCGCGGGGCCACCGCCCCTCTTTGCACACCCGCATCACTCTGGTTGTGGTGGTGGTTCTGCTCTGCACAGGCGGCTTGGGGATGTTCTTGGCCGAGAGTTTGCCTGGCGGCTCCCTGCGCGAGCTGAGTTGGCCTCGCCGCCTGGGCCTGGCGTTTTTTCAGTCGGTTTCGGCCCGCACTGCTGGGTTTGCCGGGATCCCGATTGAGGACTTGACGCCAGCAAGCCAGTTGCTGCTGATGACGCTGATGTTTATCGGCGCGGCACCGGCCTCGATGGGAGGCGGCACCACCACTGGCACCTTAGCGGTGTTGGTGCTGGCCTTGTGGGGCTACGCCCGCGGCTTGCCCAGCGCTCAGATTGCCGGGCGCAGTTTGGATCCCTCGATGGTGCGCAAGGCAGCAGCGGTGTTGACGGTCTCCCTGTTCGTGGTGCTATTGGCAACTTGGCTGATCTTAATTACCCACCACAACAGCAGGCTGGAGCCGGTGCTCTTCGAGGTCATTTCTGCTTTTGCTACCTGTGGCCTCTCGACGGGGTTCACGGGAGAGCTCAACCTCTTCGGCCAACTGCTCATCGTCTTGGTGATGTTCTGGGGCCGGCTGGGGGCGCTGACCATTGTCTTGGCTCTGGCCCAACAGCAGCCCCGTCCGCTGGTGACCTACCCCGAAGAGGCGATCTTAATTGGCTAACCTCTTGCTCTCGGCCCTGGGGAACTTGAAGGAAGAGGAGGCGTCTTAGCTTGTAGTTGGGATGGGAAGCAGCCCTGAAGCAAGCTTTTCCCCAAGCCGTTTCCGTTAGACTGAGTAACAAAACAAGTGGCTTCAGCCACACCCTTGGTGTCCCTGACCTCTCAGGAGCTCTGCGTGTCTAAGTTCCTCCTTATCGGCTCGACGGAGCCTTGCAGCGGCAAGTCATCAGCCATCTTGGGTTTGGCTAAGCATCTGCAGCAGCAGGGGGCGAAAGTTGCCTATGGGAAGCCGCTCGGAACAGGCGACAGAGGAATGGATCCGGATGTGCGCTTTATAGCGGAAACCCTGCGGCTGAGCCAGATGCCCCCCATGCTCCTTCAGCTTGACGAAGCAGCTTGGCTGGCTCACCTGCGGCAGTCTCCTCCGGATTCAGCTCGCTCGGTTGCCTCTCTGCTGGAGTTTGTCAAGGCATCCCCTGCGGATTTGGTTCTGCTAGAGGGCCCAGCCGATCTCTACGAGGGAGAGGTGTTCGGCCTCTCCTTGGCCAAAATGGCCCAAGCTCTGAATGCCCCAGTGCTGCTGGTCAGCCGCTACCGTTCCCCTTCGGCGGTCGATGCTCTTCTCTTTGCCCACCGCCAACTGGGATCCCACCTGTGCGGCGTGTTGCTCAACGATGTGCCGCCCGACCAAATGGGGCCAGCCCAGGTCGTCGTCCGACCTTTTCTGGAAGCGCGAGGGATCCCGGTTCTGGGCATTTTGCCCTCCCATCGCATTTTGCGCAGCGTCAGCGTCGGCAAGCTGGCGTGGCAACTGGAAGCGGAGGTGCTCTGCTGTCGGGATCGGATGGATTTGATGGTAGAAAACATCGCCGTGGGAGCGATGAACGTCAACGCTGCCCTAAAATATTTCCGCAATCTAGAACACAAGGCAGTCATCACCGGCGGCGATCGCACCGACATTCAACTGGCTGCCCTGGAGACTTCCACCCTCTGCCTGATCTTGACCGGCAAGCTACCTCTTGATCCCCGCGTTCGCTCGCGGGCAGAGGAGTTGGAAGTGCCGATCCTCTCGGTAGATCTGGATACCTTCACTACCATTAACCGCATCGAACGGCTTTTCGGCCAAATCCCCCTGCACGAGGAGGTGCAAGTCCGCTGTATCCAGGAACTCATGTCAGCAAACTTTGACTTTTCTCGCCTTTACGCTCGTTTGGGCTTGACACAACCCTTAGCGTCGGTGTCGGGCGCCTAGAAAAGCTGTCCTGCGCTTTTCCACTTATGGCTAAGAGCTCCCAGCCAGGCAAGACCTCAGTAGCTCAGCCTCCTCAGCTAGTTGCATGTCCCCACAGCGGCATCTTTACCGATGGGGGCTGTTCTCCCAACCCAGGACCAGGGGGATGGGCGGTAGTGGTGGTTCGAGACAACCAGGTTGTGGAAGAGTTTTGGGGAGGGGATCCCGCCAGCACCAACAACCGCATGGAATTGACCGGCCTCATTCGGGCCTTGCAATACTGCCGGGATACGCTGGGCAGCGCGGTAGAGACCATCTACAGCGACTCCCACCTTTGCGTGCAGACTTATAACGATTGGATGGAGCGCTGGGCAGCCCAGGGATGGCGGCGGCGCACAGGGCCAGTGGAAAACTTGGATCTGGTTGAGGAGTTATATCAACTCAAGCAGGAGTGCCCTCAGGTGCGGGTGGTCTGGATCCCAGCCCATCGGGGTCTGCGCTGGAACGAGTATGTGGATAAGCTGGTCGCCCGCGCCCGACCCAAGTAATTCATCGCCTCACGGCAGAGTGCAAGACTTCCTGAACCGTTCTGGCCATGCGCTCCCAGGTAAAAGACTTGACCCACTCCAAGCCTTTGCTGATTTTTTCAGCGCGCAGCTTCGGATCCAAAACCTGAGCCATCGTATCTGCCAGGGAATCTTCTACGTAGAACGCAGCATCTCCTCCCGCTTCCACCAAGGCAGAGTTGGGATAGATGATGACAGGGGTTCCACAGGCCATGGCCTCCAATACCGGTAGCCCAAATCCTTCATAGGCACTTGGGTAAACCAGAGCTACAGCATTCTGGTAGGCATGAACCATGCCCTGTAGATCTAGGCGAGCGCTGAAGACAGGCTGAGGAGCTGCAGCTTGCCGGTAGGTCTCTGGAACAAACGACCCATAGGTGCAAAGGACAGGAAAGGGCTTGTAGGACCACTGCTGATAAGCCTCGAAGAACAACTCGTGTCGTTTGTAGGTTCCTTGCGAGCATTGAATGAGTAGCCAGTGTTTGGGGGTAGCCGAGGGATCCGGCTTGAACACACTGGTGTCAACTCCGGGGTGAGCTACCACCGCCTCTTTCCCAGTTAGGCGAAGGAGGTCACGGGCTGTGTTTTGGCTAACCGCTATGATGCGAGTGGCTACTTCAAGGGCGGCGTGCTTTTGGCGCCACATGGGGTCTGACAGATCAGAACCCAGTACTTCAGGGATCATGTCATGGAGCAGGAGCACCTGCGGAATGTCAGAGGGCAGGTATGTATGGTAGGTGCTCATAAAAACATCAGCCCCCGACCAAGCAAAGGCTTGCCGCAACTCAGGATCATCCCAGTAGGCATAGCTAAAGGGATGCCCCTGCATTCTCTCCACACCTTGGGGTAGCTCTCCTATGCCGCCCCGATCGTAGAAAGTAACGCGAATCCCAAAGCGGGGCAATTCTCGCAGTAGGTTGCGCCAAACCGTGGCAATACCACTTTGGGCAAATTGGAAGAACACTCCATCCACAAACAGGTGAAGACGCTCCCGCACCTCTACCACTAAGGGATCCCCGTACGCCCAGGGGAAAAAGGGCTGCAGCGAGCAGGGCTTTTCCGCTTTTTGCAGCTCTTCCCAGGCTTTTACGGCCCCTTGATAGCCGTAGTAGGACTCCTTAAACTCCACCTGCTTTCGCAACGCATAGGCATAGTGGTCAAACACTAAGCCCTCTGCTTCTGCTTGGTCTGCAGTCAAAACCTTCTTAGGAACCTGTCCATTTCGGGTTAATATGGGCGGCTCGTGAGTTTGCCACTCACACTCAGCGGGATCCCACCTCCAAACTCGCCACCCCTCCATCTGAGGGTTGTTGCCCCACTTGCCTTTGTTGTCCAACACAAGATTGGGGCCCACAAAGTAGCGACAGTAGAACTGAGCTGCCTCTAAACTGGGGTCTGCTTCAAATCGTCGATGCACCCGTCGGATTTGTTCAGCTGTCCAAATCTCATCAGCATCCAACTGCCACAGCAAGCAGGGATAATCAGGCTGAGCTGCCCTGACCATTTCGATTTGGCCATCCCAAAACTGGCCATCAGGCTTCTGAACCAGCCGAACACGGGTATCCTTGGCCGCCAAGTCTCTCAAGTATTCAACTGTGCCATCTAAGCTGTGCCCTTGAGCATACTCCTCAGGGATCCGGCCACCGTTGGCCAAACTCCACCCTGTGTCATGCCGCAAGGCAGCAACGCCCTCAACCCACCACCCATTGCCAGGGGATCCCTAACCTATCCAACTGACAGAGGACAGAGTAGTGGCGCTCAATGTAGGGTTGTCCATCCAATACAATGGTGAAGAAATGAATAGGAAGGGTAGCTTTAATATCCTTAAAGATGGCAAAGCCGTTGCGGGCATTTCCCCAGCGAATGAGTCGGTAGCCACAGCTAGGAAGCTCCCTCAAGGCGCGGCTATTCTTAAAAGCAAGGATATCATCCAAGGCAATATACTTGGGACGAGCACCTCGCTCTAAAAAAACCTGCAGGTCGTACCAGCCTGTAAACTCGCCACCGTCGATGAGAAGAAGGTCGGGGTTGGGAACTCGGCTTGCCCCATCTGTGGGAACAGACTTGAGTAAATCTTGTCCCTCCTGGTGCCATTCCAGAGCCTGCTCTCGGCTATAGGGGACCCAGAAGCTGGAGCAAGATTTCAGCCATTCTTCCACCTCCTCCACTGTAGCAATCCTAGGTTGGGCAGCAGCGTGAATGGGAATACAGCGGGGATCCTCGCTTACCCTCTTAGCCAGCTCCCTGTAGCGCTCAGGATGAGCTTCTATGCTGTAAATACGAGCAGATTTGGGAAGAGCATATCGCAAAACAGCTGTGGATCCTTCTCCACTACTGGCCCCTACCTCGACCACCACTTGCAGAGAAGAATCCCTGCAGATTTCTGCAAGAGCCGTCCCGAAAGGTTCATCCAGTCGAATCTCTGGTGGGATGTACCACTCTGGCTGAGCAGAGTCATTTTTTCGTTGTTGACCGACCCAATGACTATAAGCGACAGCAGCTTCTCGATGGTAGAAATGATAGAGGGAACTAACTTGAGATGAAAAGGCATCAGGTTCGTCTTGAAAGAGGTCGTAAAGATATCGAGTAATCTGGAATAGCCACAGGCGCGCCACCTCCTCTCCCATTTGAGGATTGTAAAGAGAGTTGACAAAAGTATCCGGTGGCCAATCTGCTAGGATTTGTTTTAACACCAGCCACACAGAATCCTCTTCCCCAGCTTTGGCGAAGTAGTCAAGGCTGTGTCCCAGGAGCTGGAGTCGCTGGTAGTCGCGTGCAGGCAGCTTCAAGGCTTCCTGCCGCATGCGTTCTGCAACAGGCTGATAGACAATCGAAAGAACCTGCAAAAATCGCCTTGCCTGTGGCCACAGCAATCCTTCCGGAGATCCACCCCCATACCTTTCCGCAAACTCAGGGGCAATGGATAGAGCAATGGTCTCCAGGAGAATTGAAGGGATACCTTCTTGCTCAGCTTGGGCAAAAAAGTCAGAGTAAGATCCTTGCCAAAATAAAGCTCCTAACTGCTCGAAGTTCTTGGCTTGTGTCACAGCTAGTAACCTCTAGTGCTCTTCCCTACAGGCGGAGAAAGTGACTCTGCCCAAGCATAGCAAGGGTTTCAACTTTTGGAAAAGGGAGGACTCCTAGGGAAGGTAGAACTACCTCTTCGGAATCTCGTCGGTAGCGCACGGGGCAAGTATTCCATGCGCTTCGGTTGGCTAAGGCTAAAGGGAAGATGGTGCTAGGCGCAACTTCTACTTAAGAACTTGGCTTCGTGGGCCTCTCCTCTGCCCAAGTGCTGCGATTGGCTACAACCACTAGCTGCCTAAGTAGCTATCACGCAGCCTCAGCTTCGTCTCCAGTTTCGTCCCCAAACTCTCCCCCTCTCTTGATTGTGGTTGGAAGCTCTTGGCTTCTGGGATCCTGTCAGCTCAGGCTTCCTGACGATGTTCTGCCAGAGACAGCGCTGGTTCCTCCGTCGGCGCCCCTGGCGCTGGCCTTTTCCACCAAACCGGAAGAGGCGAAGGAGCTGCAAGCCTGGGCTGGGGATCGGCTGGTTCAGGAGGCGGGAGCGCATGTAACGGAAGCGGACTACAACCGGATCAGGCCGTAGGTGAGGGCGTAGCGCACCAGCTCCGTGCGGCTGCTGGTGCCCGTCTTGTTCAAGAGGCGGGTGACGTATTTTTCCACATTGCGCACGCTGGTCTGCAGTTGCTTGGCGATCTCCTTGTTCATCAACCCCTCCGCCACCTTCTCCAGCACCTGCTGTTCTCGTGGCGTCAGCTCTACCTTGATGGGTGGAGGCAAGGAGGTAGGGGCAGAGGGCTGTGGAGGAGGAGCGGCAGCCAGGGTACGCTCCGACAACAGGGCGCGAATCGAGGCCAGCTCGCGGGCCACCACTTCCGAGGGGCTAGCCGCGCGGGAGCGCTCAATGAGATTGGAGACAATGGCCACCAGCTCTTCTGGATCGAAGGGCTTGGGCAAGTAGGCATCGACGCCGGCCCGGTAGCCCTGGATGCGGTCGGCGGTCATCCCTTTGGCGGTGAGGAATACCACCGGCAGATGGCTGTAGGGCTCGAGTTTTCGCAATTGCGCCAAAAATTGGTAGCCATCCATGCCCGGCATCATGATGTCAGAGATGATTAGCTGGGGCTGGGCCGTGCTGAGCAGTTGCAGAGCCTGTTGGGCGTTGGCAGCCGGGATCACCTCGAAGCCGCTGTCCTCGAGGTAGGCTTGCACCGCTTCCCGCAGGCCCGGCTCGTCATCCACCAGCAGGATGCGGGCCGACTTGCCAGTGGCGGTTGCGGGTTTGGCGTGGTCGGAAGGGGCCATTGTACAACTCCTGGCTAGCTTTCAAGGTTTTGCAGGGGTTCAACCTCTAGGAGGGCGTGGGCAAGCGGAGGCGGAAGCAGGAGCCCTGGGGGGAACTTTCCACCTGGAGATCTCCTCCCATTTGGGTAGCCAAGTCGCGGCTGATGGCCAACCCCAGACCCTGCCCGGGCTTGGTGAGATCGGCGCGAAAAAACGGATCGAAGATCCGCTCCAGGTTTTCGGGATGGATGCCGGGGCCGCTGTCACAGACGGCAATCCACACCTCCTGCTGAGCGGGGCCGTTGGCCTCTTCCTCTGCAGGCCTAACCTCCACCCTAAGCTGGATGGTGCCTGGCGGAGGGGTATATTTGCAGGCGTTGTCGATGAGGTTGTCCAACACCTGGCGCAGAGCCCGGGGATCCACCTGAACTGGGGGCAGCGAGGAGGGCAAAACGGCTTGGAAGCGATGCCCCTGGGTCTCTGCCAGGGCTTGGTAGAGAGGGATCCACTCCTGGAGCAAGTCGGTTAGGGCGAGGGGTCGGAGCTGCAGGGGGCCTGGAACTCCATCCAGGCGCTCGAACTCGCCCAGCAAGTCTTGCAGGCGCTTACACTCTTTTTCGATACTGAGCCCAATCCAGTGGTTGCGATCTTCAGGGGGCAAGTGCTTTTGCAGCAGCTTGGCCAGCATGTTCAAGGTCGTGATTGGGTTGCGCATCTGGTGGATGAGGGTGGAAAGCTGCTGAACAGGCAGCGTGATCCTTTCCCCTGGGCTGGCAGCCCTGGCCTTGTAGGCAGGCTCAGGCTCTGGCTGGGGCTGGGCAACTTTTTTTCTTGCTGGCATGGATCCCCCCTCTCGGCTCTCCTGGGGCACATAAATGGATCCTAGCCCTATCTCCTCGAGCCTGGGATCCGGACTAGAGCTGGCGGGGTAAGTAGATGTTGAGAATTTCCCCTTGCCGAGCCCGGTGGCGCACAGTGAGATAGCCCCCCAAGGCCCGGAACAGGGTTTGGGCCACTGGCAGGCTGAGGCTAATGGCCCCAGTGTCTGGCTGCACCACCAGCAACTGGCCAATTGCTTGAGGGGACTTGAGTTCCACGCTAGAGGTGTCACTCCCCTCGGGGGTGTTTACCTGAAACTGCAGCTTCACCAGCTCGCCAGCGCTGAGCAATTGGGCGCGGATGTGGCTGCCAGCGGGGGTACTGCGGGCCAGGCGGTCGATGATTCCAAATAGCACCGCTTCCAGGGCCTTGGGATCGCTGACCACATCGGGCAGCTCGGCAGGGATCTCCAACTCCAAGCGGGATCCCCGCCGCTCTACCTGGTCTTGCCAGCGCGGCAGGTTTTGCCGCACCAGATCCACCAGCGCAATCGGCTCCAGTTGCAGTCGGCGCCCCTCCCCTTTCCCCGCAGGGGGCATCACTGTCTCAGTGGCTTGGAAAAAGAGGCTGAAGCGGTTGATTTGCTCGGTACATTCGCGGTCAATCTTTTCCACGTATTCCCGCACCCGCGGTGGCAGGTCCTGCCGCTTCAGGATGAGACTGGCCAGGGTGCGGATGGTGCTGAGGGGAGTCTGGATCTCGTGGATGAGAGCTCGCAATAGCTCCGCCTCCGAGAGGCTGCTCTGGGAGCTTGGCGCGGTAGGGATGCGGGCGTCTGCTCCCACAGCGGAAGGGGGCTTCTGCGACTTTTCTTTGGGTCGGGCTGCCCGGCTTTCCCCTTCGGTTCTGGCGGGAGGCAGGCGGGCAGGCGGGGATCCCGCCTCAGCGAGTGAACCCAGCAAGAGGAAGCTGCTAAAGCGAGCCAGCACCCGCCCAGGAGGCTTGGTCAGGGGGTAGTGGAGAGCCAGCTCCCGCCAAGCGGCTAGCTGCTCGGGTTTGCTCTGCTGCACCCGTTCCTCCAAGTTCTGCCAGGCCCGCCGCACCACTTCCGGCTCGAAAGAGAGCATCATTCCCCTTTGGCGGGTGTGGGGGTGGTACCCCTGGACGGCTATCACGGCAAAAGCAGGCGTAAGCAGCAGCAGAAATGGCTCCTCCACCAGCGGATCCTGGGGCAAGAGAGGGATCACGGTGTGGCCAGGAGCTGGGATAGACTCCGGCGGCAAATTCGGCGTAAACAGCCAAGGGGCCTCCCGCGCAAGCTCTCCGGGGCGGCATGGCAACGCCTCCAGGGAGGGCGGATCCCCTATCATCCAAAAAGGCCACCAGGGTACCGGCCCGCCGATAACCACGCCAAATTGACCCACCTCCTGCCATAGCCGCAGCAACGCAGCCACCGCCTGCTGCCAGACGCGCCCCCCTGCCCCCGGCAACCATTCTGGCAGGGGCAGCTCAGCCCAAAGGGCCTCCAGCAGGGACAGAAATCGGCGGCTGTTCACGGATCCCTCTGCTCCCACCCCTCCCCTGGTAGAGTAGCGGTTGCCATGCCCCTCAGACAGCGGAAAACCTCACCTTTAGCGGGGTGGATCCCCGCCTTAGCCAGTTCGCCCATCGGGAAGCGTGGCTCCACGCAAGTTGGCCCCCTTGAGGTTGGCCGTGCTCAGATCGGCGCGCGTGAGGAGGGCGTTGCTGAGATCAGCATTTTCTAGGTTGGTGCGACCCAAGTAGGCGTCCACAAGGTTGGCAGACCGCAGATCAGCTCCAGCCAGATTGGCCCGACTCAGATCCGCCCGCGCCAGCTTGGCCGAGCACAGACAGGCAGCAGAAAGATCGGCCCCCTCTAGAGTTGCTTCGCTAAGGTTGGCCTCTGCCAAGTTGGCCTGGCTAAGCTTCGCCTCCTTCAAATTGGCCTTTCCCATCTGCGCCCCTTGCAAGTTTGCGCCCAAACAGCAAACCTCCCTTAGGTCAGCGTTGCTGAGGATGGCTCCCTGCAAACAGGCTTGCTGCAGGTTGGCCCCCTGCAAGTGCGCCCCAACTAGACTAGCCTCTTTGAGGTTGGCCCTGCTGAGATTGGCCCGCGTCAGATCTGCTCCCGATAGGTTGGCCCCCCTAAGATCGGCGCGGCTGAGGTTGGCGCTACGCAACACCGCTCCTCGGCGGCTCTCGTAGCGGAAATTGGCTCCACGCAGGCAAGCCCCCTCCAGGTTGGCGCTGGTCAAGTCGGCCCAGCGGAGATCGGCATCGATGAGGTTGGCGTCAATCAACAGGGCCAGCCTCAGGTTGGCTCGGTGCAAGTCCGCCCCTTGCAAGGTGGCACCGTGCAGTTGAGCGTCCCTGAGATCTGCCTCGCTCAAGTCGGCCTGGTTGAGGTTGGCTCCACTGAGGTCGGCTCCCACCAGGTTGGCTTTGCTTAGCTTGGCTCGCCCCAAGTAGGCAAAGATGAAGCTGGCTCTCTGCAGGTTGGCCTGGGAGAGGTCTATCCCAATTAAATCGGCTCGGCTGAGGTCAAGGGCGGCCAGGTTCTCGCCTACGAAGGAAGTGCGACCCCCTCGGTACAGCCGGAGCAGATCTTTAGCATCCATGGCAGGCTGGTCCGCTCCTAGCAGCCATTTTAAGAGGTCCGACTCTCAGGCCAGGCCAAACAGACGGCGCTCCGCCTCCTCCATGCGCGCTAGGAAGGTGGTGAACTTGGCGGAGATTGCCTCGATTTCCTGCAAAAAGGCGCGCAAGGTCTGGTACTTGAGAACTAGGGCCTCCTCGAGAGGATGGCTCTGCAACTGCTCCTCTAAGGCTTGTCCCAACTCGCTCAGAGCATTTTCAATGGCGGCTTTGAGCGTGCCACTGCTGCGCCGCACCAAGCGCATGACCTCTTGCTGCAGGTGAGGCTTCTGCTGGGCCAGATCGCTATTGGCCAGCACCTGCCGCAGGGCCGCATAGGGATCTCCTGGCTGAGGTGGCGTCTCGACCCCTTCTTCTGTCGGCCTTAACAAGCGCCACTCGGATTGCTCCAGTTTTTCAAGGATCCCTCTAAACAAGGCGGCGGATCCCTCAAAGTCTTTGAGAAAGCCGCGCAGCACCTGGTGCTTGAGGGTGAGGTATTGGGCTAGATCCTCGTCCTGCAGGATCTCGTCCAGGGCATTGCCCAAGTCGCTTAGGGTGTTCTCGAGGGTAACCATCAGGGATCCGGCGCTGCGCTGCAGCAGTTGGCGGCAGGGTTCCGGGAGCTCTTGGGCTGCGATGGCAGGAGGGCCAGCTAGGGAAAGTTCCGGCTCCAGCCAGCTCATGCCACTGGACTCCACCCCCCCAGCCGCACTTTCCCCTTTTAGCCAGTCGAGATCAGCAGTGGGGGTTTCGGCAGCCAGCCCCCCGCCGGCAACCGTTTCTAGGGGCACATAAGCGTAGAGGGGCTGCAACATCTGCAGCAGGGCATTGGCTGCCTGGGCATCTTGCTCAGGTTCCTGGAGTTGCTGCACCGCCTGCTGCAGCCGCGCCTCCAGCTCCTGGGGGGAGTTGCAGGCTTCGTAGAGGGCCTTGAGCAATTCGTCGAGGCTATAGCGCCTCAGGGTCGCCAACCCTTGCCCTGTGGGCTCTAGCTTGTGGTACAGAGCTGTAAACAGAACCAGCTTGGCCCGCAGAGGACTGGTCTGCTGCATCAGCCCAGCCCGCAGCTCAAACGGATCGTAGGCCTGCTTGCGCAGGTGTAGGCCGCCGTACTCCAGCGGAGGAGCCTCCCTGGCTGAGCTGCTGGGATCCCTTTGGGGTAGCTGAGAAGGCTGGTAGAGGGGCTGGAGCTTGCTCAGCAGCAGTTTGGCGACGCGGGCGTATTCCGCCTTTTTGTTAAGGCAATGGATGGCGTCGCGAAAACGCTGGCCCAGGTCCTCAAGGGTCGCATGCTCACGGCAGAGCTGCTCCAACAGGGCCCTTAGCTCCTCCTCGCTCAGCTTGCTGGCGTCTTTGGTCCAAGTGCGGGTGCAAGTGAAGTAAACCAGCTTTTTCACCCGGTCTGCATACCCGCCCTGCTGCACCGCCTGCACAACAAGGCCAAGGGGATCCGAGAGAGCCATAAGAGCTGCTACGCGAGAGCTTTAGGCTTAGGCTGTTTCTGGAGGAGCATGGCCCAAGAGGGACCACCATCATCACATCATGAAGCCAGCGGCGGAGACAATAACCTTGGCTGCGGCAGAGGCTGCCTCAATCCTCCTGCCAGTCGAGTTCGGGATTGGTTAGGATCTGACGGCTCTGCTTGCGGCAGGGAAAGTGATGTCTTTCCCCGCTTGGCTTGAAACTTGCCGCTTGCGCTTCCTGGAGTTCGTGTAAAAGCTGCAGGTAGAACGCTCGCCGCTCCCAGTCCAGCTCCCGCAGCCCACAACCCGGCTCCCGATCGTGCAGGCAATCGCGAAACTGGCAGGTGCCCAGTCGCTCCCGCACCTCCGGAAAGCAGTGGATTAGCTGCTGAGGTGAAACCGGCGGGATCCCTTCGCCAGCATTGAACCCCGGCGAATCGGCAATCCAACCGCCTTCTGGCAGAGGGAACAGCTCCACGTGGCGAGTGGTGTGCCGCCCCTGGCGCAGCTTCTCTGACACCGCTTGGGTGGCCAGCTGAACACCTGGCAGCAGCCGGTTGAGCAAGCTGGACTTGCCTACCCCCGAGGGGCCGGCTACCACGGAGATCTGATCCCGACAACGACGGCGGAGCTCGGGGATCCCGGCCTCAGTCAGGGCACTGACCAACAGGGGCTCGTACCCCCACCGCTGCGAACGCTGTCGCCACTCCTCGGCTACCGCCGCTTCGACACAGTCACACTTGTTGAACACCACCTGGATCCGCAGGTGGCTGGCCTCTGCTTGCACCAGCAGACGGCTGAGGGCGTCGGGGTCAGGCTCCGGATCCGCCAGAGCCACCACCACCAGGACCTGGGTCACGTTGGCAATGGCCGGCCGCGACAGCTGAGTTCGCCGGGGCAGAATGGCCTCAATCGCCCCCCGCTCTGGCCAAAGAGGAGCAGCCACTGGGGGCAGGCTAACCTCCACCCAGTCTCCCACCATCACCTGCTGCCCCCCTTTTTTGAGCTTGGCCCGCGCTGTGCAGAGGAGCTCTGCCGGCAGCGGCTTTTGGGCGGGGAAATGCCCCTCGATCTCGGGAAAGAGGGCAGCCAGCTCGGGATCGATGCGCACGCGATAAAAGTTGGCCTGGGCAGCTCGCACCCAGCCGGTGCAAGTGGATCCCTGCCCCTCCCTCCGGTGGCTCATGCCAAGTTCCCACGGCGTACCCAGAGGATGTAATATCCCTCGGGCGCCGCTTGTTGCCCTTCAATGGAATGGCCCGCCATCGTCAAGCTCTTGGGCACCTGCTCCAGGGGCTCCCCTGCATCCAGCCACAGCTCCAGCAGCTCCCCTGGGGCCATGCGTTCTAGGCGCAACTTAGCGCGCACGTAGTTGAGCGGACAGGGGATCCCGCGCTGATCCAGAACCAGCTTTACGTCTTGGGGGGGAACTGCCTCTGCCATCATTCCTCCTCCCGCTCCCGATGGCCAGGCCTTTGGGCTAGCCCACGCAACAGCCCGCTCAAGAAGCCATCCCGCTTGTTGGTGCGTTCTCCATGCAGCTCAGCCAAGCGTAGGAGCAACTCTCGCTCTTCTGCGCTGAGGCGGGTGGGGATCTCCACCACCAGCGTGACTTTGTGGTCACCCCGCACCGCTGGGTTGCCAAGACGCGGCACCCCCTTGCCCTCCAAAACCAGCACCGTGCCTGGCTGGGATCCAGGGGGGATGACTAGCTCCGTTTCTTCCTCTAGGCCGGCTTTTGAGTCTACCGTGGGCACTGAGACTTTGGCTCCCAAGATAGCTTGCAGGTAGCTCACCCGCACCTCGGAGAGAATGGTGAGGCCATCCCGCTGGAAGTCGGGATCCGGCTCGACCGACAGGTAGACATAGAGATCTCCTGGCGGGCCGCCACGCCGACCGGCGTCTCCTTCGCCTGCAACCCGCAAACGGGTGCCGCTGTCCACGCCGGCAGGGATGTTGATGCGCAGCTTCTTGGTAGTCTGGATCACTCCCTCTCCGTTGCAGTGGGAGCAGGGCTCCTCCAGCACCTGGCCGCTTCCTCCGCAGGTGGGACAAGTGGAGACCTGGGTAAAACTGCCAAAGGGCGTTCGGGTGGCCCGTCGCACCTGGCCAATGCCGCCACAAGTGGGACAGGCTTTCATACCCCTGCCCGGTTTAGCGCCGCTGCCCCCGCAGACAGGACAGGTTTCCAGGTGGCTGATGCGGATTTGCTTTTCGCCCCCGAAGATGGCTTCAAGAAACTCCAGCTTCAGGTCAAAACGCAAATCATCCCCCCGTACCGGCCCTTGGCGGCTACGGGCATAGCCGATCCCTGCTCCGGCAAAATTGGTGAAAAAGCTCTCAAACAGGTCAGCGAAACTGCCAATGCCACCAAAATCCTGGAACCCACTGGCTGCTGCTGCTCCGCTTAGCCCTGCCTCGCCATAGCGATCGTAGCGGGCCCTTAGCTCGTCATCGGAGAGCACCTCATAGGCGCGGTTGATCTCCTTGAAGCGATCCTCAGCCCCTGGCTCCTTGTTGACATCGGGGTGGTACTTGCGAGCTAGCCGGCGATAGGCGCGCTTAATCTCCTCCTTGGAGCTACCACGGCTAACCCCCAAGATTTCGTAGTAGTCGCGGGCCATAGAAACGCTTCAGAAAAAGAAAGCTCAAACTCGCTGAAGACACAACTGGCTAGACGACCTAACGGCAACTTTGCTCAGCAAGGGCCATAAATCTCGCTCCCCATCTCCAGCAGCGCTGCCCTCAGCTCTTCCATTGCCTTCTGCAAAGTCGCTAAGTCTACGTTATCATTTGCCAGCAGTGTCCTCAATGTGCCCGCTGCCTGGGCCCCCCGCTGGCGGCAGGCCTCACTAAGGCGGCTGGCATGGTCCTGCAGTGTCTTTTCGTAGTTGTAGAGCAGGCTGTCTGACTGGTTGCGAGCTTCCGCCAACTGGCGCCGGCGGCGATCTTCTTCCGCGTAGAGTTCCGCTTCCCGGCGCATTCGCTCAATCTCACTGCTGCTGAGGCCGCCGTGGTTGGTGATCGTGATGCTTTGCTCAAGCCCTGTTCTCTTCTCGCGGGCTGAGACTTTGAGGATACCGTTGGCATCGATATCAAACGAGACTTCAATCTGGGGCACTCCGCGAGGGGCTGGCGGGATCCCAGTTAGCTGAAAACGGCCCAAGGTCTTGTTATCCTTAGCCATGGCCCGCTCCCCCTGCAGGACGTGAATTTCCACCATTGTCTGGCCGTCAGTAGCTGTGGAGAAGATCTGGGTTTTGCTGGTGGGAATGGTGGTGTTGCGCTCGATGATGCGGGTGAACACCCCCCCCAAGGTTTCCACGCCAATGGAGAGGGGGATCACGTCCAGCAGGAGCAGGTCTTTGACCTCTCCGCCCAACACGCCTGCCTGGATGGCTGCGCCAAGGGCCACTGCCTCGTCGGGGTTGACAGAGCGATCTGGATTTTTTTTGAAGATTTGCCGAATTTTCGCCTGAACAGCCGGGATCCGCGTCGATCCTCCCACCAGCAGCACGCGGTCGATGTCCTCCGGGGAGAGGCCCGCATCCTGCAGGGCCTGGAAAGTAGGCTCGACGGTGGCCTCTACCAGATCTCGCACCAGCTCTTCGAACTTGGCGCGGGTTAGCTCCACTTCCAGGTGCTTGGGCCCAGAGTCGTCGGCGGCGATAAAAGGCAAATTGATCAAGGTAACCTGGGTGCTGGAGAGCTCGATTTTGGCTTTCTCCGCCGCCTCCCGCATCCGCTGTAGGGCCATGCGATCTTGAGAAAGGTCGATCCCTTCCGTCTCGAGAAACTGACGGATGAGCCAATCCACAATTCGCTGGTCGAAGTCATCCCCGCCCAAGTGGTTGTTGCCAGCAGTCGCTTTTACCTCGAACACGCCGCCGCCCACCTGCAACACAGAGACATCGAAGGTACCCCCACCCAGGTCGAAGACCAAGATGCGCAGATCCTGATCCTGCTTGTCTAGCCCGTAGGCGAGAGCTGCCGCTGTCGGCTCGTTGATGATGCGCAGCACCTCCAGCCCCGCGATAGTACCGGCATCTTTGGTAGCCTGGCGCTGGGCATCCGTGAAGTAGGCAGGGACGGTAATCACGGCCTGGGTCACTGGCTCCCCTAGGTAGGCCTCCGCGTCGGCCTTTAGCTTTTGCAGGATCATGGCGGAGATCTCCTGGGGGGTGTAGGCGCGATCCTGCGCCACCACCTCCACCATGTTGTCCCGGCCAGGGATCACCTTGTAGGGAACCCGCCTCCGCTCTTCTTCGGTCTCGGCAAAGGTGCGGCCAATAAAGCGTTTGATGCTGTAGATGGTGTTTTCGGCATTGGTGACGGCCTGGCGCTTGGCCAGTTGTCCCACCAAGCGGACATTGTTCTTGGCAAAGCCGACGATGCTAGGGGTGGTGCGCCCTCCCTCAGCATTGGTAATCACCACGGGCTGACCCCCCTCCAAGACTGCCACACAGCTGTTGGTCGTCCCTAGGTCAATCCCGACAACCTTCCCCATAGCCCCTTTTCCCGCGCATCAAACGCCATCCCACCGAATCATTTTGCCCAGAGTCCCCCAGAAACCTTCAGGTGGTGCTTTCACCTTCGCTGTAGCTCTCTGAAGGGGGTTAGGCTCTACTGGTCAAGGTTCATGGAAGCAGTTTTGCTAGGGACTGGGAGCAGTTGGGGAAGCATCAGGGGTGTCTTCAGCCCTGGGTTGAGGGTTGGCCCCCTCGCTTGGCGAAGAAGGCTCAGGGCTAGGACTGCCCGCAGAGACAGCTACCATGGCATGGCGAATCACCACATCGCCCAGCTTGTAGCCTGGCCGATATTCGGCAACTATCACATCTTCGGGGTACTCACTGCTGGGTTGGCGGGCTATGGCTTCGTGCAGGCTGGGATCGAAGGGCTGGCCCACTGATTTCATGCGGGATACGCCCATTTTTTTCAAAGACTCCACCAGTAGGCGATAGACGCTCTGGTAACTGTTGTGCAGTTCCCGCTCGCGCTCAGTCTCGATCCTTAACTGCTGCTGGGCCCGCTCAAAGCTATCTACAACCGGCAGGATCTCCAGCACAAATCGCCGTCGTTCCCTTTGGCTAAGCTCCTCCTGTTCTCGCTGAGTACGCTTCCGGTAGTTCTCAAAGTCAGCGTAAAGGCGTATGTAGGAGTCTTCTTTCTCTTTCAGTTTCTGGCGCGTTATTTCCAACTCCTGCTGGAGCTGCCTGAGGGTCTCGTTGAGATCTGGAGAAGCCTCGCTAGGGGAGGTGCCGACCTCTGCTTCACGGTCTTCCAAAATGAGCTTCTCCAGCTCTGCTTCCACGTTGATTTCTTCTTCCTGGAGCTCAGGATAGGTCTCTTCTGGGGGCATCGGTTGCTTTTCTTCAGCAGTCATAAGGACAAGCACCAAGCAGTAGCTACAACTGCCGAGTTTGGCGCCTCAGAACCACTGCTGTACTCAGCCAAACCAGGCTCTATGCTGATCGTATTCTACCGGCTGCTCTAGCGGCCAGTTGTGGCGTTGGTGGCTCTAGCCCACCAGCAGACTCTCCTGGGATCGATCCAAGCTCCGGGGAAAGTAGATCTCGGCCAAGTTGGGGATGAGGTGCCAGTTGTGGCTGTAGATGGGCTGGAGGGGGGAATGGGTGCGGATGTGGCGAGCGAGAAAATCGCGGATGCTCTCGGCAGAGATCCAGAGCATTTGGGCTTCCTGGAACATGCTGTAGCCACCGCCCCCACCGGCGCGGTAGTGGTTGATGGCTAGGCGAAAGGTTTGCTCCGGCTGCACCGGCTGGCCGCGAAATTGCAAGCTGACCAGGCGCTCGCCCGCGGGCCGAGTGAGGTCAAAGCAATAGTGGATACCGTGGTAGAGGTCGAAGGTGTAGCCGCGAGCCTCGGGGGCGACGACAGCCTTGGGATCGGCTGGCAGGTGCTTGGGATCCAACTGGCGAAAATACCCAGCCGTCTGCTCAAGAGCGCGCCGCAGAATGTCGCCGGTGATCTCCAGAAGGCAGAGGGTGTTGTCGTAGACGGTGAGGCTGTAGGCGTCTTGCAGGAAGATGGGGCCTGCCGCCAACCCCGCATTGCTACAGATGTTAACCAGAGAGAGCTCCGCCGAGAGGCCGGCCTCCCGCACCGCCTGCAGTTGGGCCTGATGCAGCAGCTCCGCTAGAGGATTGGCTCCCAAACGGGCTGCCAGCCCGCCGCGATAGGCACAGCAGGCATAGCCAATGGGCTGGCGGATGTAGCGCAAGGTAGCTTGGTGGTAGGGCTCGGTGAGGGCTAGGAATTGGGGATCGGCCGGGATCCCTTCTGCCGCCAGCAACTGGGCGGTTTTGCGAACCACTTGCCAGCCACTGCCGTGGCGCTCCAGCTCTAGGGAAACTTGGGAAAGGTGGCTACCCCAGTAGCCGGGCTGGACAACCAGGGCCTTAGCTCCCCCTAAGCCCGCAATGGTCTGATGGGTATGGCCGGAAAGGATGACATCGATGCCCTCAAGCTGGGCCAAAGCCAGCAGCTCGTTTTCTCCTGCCAGACTCTTGTTGCTCACCCAGCCGGAGCGCTCCAGGCTAAGCCAGGCCTCGGGGGTGCGCAGAGGGGGCAACTGGTCAGGGCCGCTGTGCAAAATCAGCACCAGCACGTCCACCTGAGGCCGCAGCAGCGACAGGTAGTGCTGGGTCGTTTCCAGCAGGGGGGCAAAGCGCAGCCCTGCGATGTAGTCGGGACGCTCCCAGGTGTCGATGCGGGGAGTGGTCAGCCCCAACAGGCCAACGCGGATCCCGCCCACTTCCCGGATGACGTAGGGTTGGAAGAGGGGATCCCCGTTGTGGCGGAGAATATTGGCGCAGAGGGTGGGACAGCGGAGGTCGGCGGCGAAATCCTGCAGCACCTGCAGCCCAAAGTTGAAGTCGTGATTGCCTGGCGTGAAGGCATCGTAGCCAAGGGCGTTGAGAGCCTGGGCTATGGGGTGAGGAGAGGCCCGCTCCACCTGGGCGTAGTAGGTGCCTAGGGGGGATCCCTGAATGGTGTCGCCGCTATCAATGAGCAACACCGGGTCTTGGCTGCTAGCCCGCACCTCCTTGATCAGGGTGGCTACCTTAGCTAGGCCGTGCTCTGCAGGGCTCCCGGTAAAGTAGTTCCAGGGATGCAGGTTGGCGTGGAGATCGGAGGTGTGGAGAATTGTTAACCTCATTCCACTATCCTAACGGCAGCCAACAGCTCACCTCAGCAAAAACAGCACTTGTACGCAGCCAACCAGAAATCCCAGCAGCCCTCCTAAGTTGACGATGGCCTGCAGTTCCTGACGCACAACTTGCTGAATGGCCTGCTCCAGCTCAGCAGGGGAAGTGGCGTTAACTTTGTCAGCAATCACCTGATCCAAGTTCAACACGGGGATCACCTGCATCATGAGAGATTCTAAGTCGCGCTCCAAGTGGCGCTCCAGGATCAAGGCGAGATCAGCACTGATCTGGTCAATGGAGGCCATCACAGCCTTGGAGCTGCGCAGCCGCCCCAACACCAAGCTGGCTACCTTTTCCCAGTCAATACTCTCTCCCAAGCTGCGAATGGCATCGGCTCCCTGGGAGCGCAGGTAGTCTTGGATCCCGTCGCGCAGGGTGCGGCGCAACTGGCGCACAGCAGAAAGGGGCAGGTTTTGCAGCGAGAGATTCTGCAAGAGCTCTGTCAGGCGGCGCGAAGCGTTGAGGTCTTTGAGCAGATCCGCCAAGAGGGCTTCTGCACCTTCCGGATCTTCCAGGCAATAGGCGCGCAGACGCAGCAGGGCGTTTTTGAGGCCAAACAAGTTGGCCACCACCCAGTAGGAGCCGGTGGCCCGCTCGCGAAACTCTTCATCCAAGGCTTCGATGTTGCGATCGGTAAGAAAGTCCACTAGGTTCTGCCGCAGCACCTTGGGGGGCAGCGCCTGGTTCAGGATCCACTCCGAAAGCTGCCGGGCCTGCTCCGCATTGAGGCGCAGTTCCAGCAGCACCTGGTCGAACAGTTGGTTAATTGGCCCCTCCAAAAAGGTTTCCTGACGGGCAAGCACCTTCACCAGGCGAGGCAGCGACTCGTTAAACAGATCCGCCAGGATGCGAGCTAGCACTTGCGCCGTTTGCTGTTGGTGCTGGGGATCCTGCAGCCGATCCAAAGCCACCCCTAGCAGCCAGCGGATCCCTGCTTGCATGCGCTCGGTTTGCAGCAGCTTGCGAGCCAAGTTGTGCAGCTCCTCCGGCGTAAGCAGGGATCCCATAATGGTCTTGGCAATCTGCTTGGCCAGGCGGGGCTGATTCTGCGGGATCAGGCCGGGGGTAAAGGGAATGCGCCAGCCGAAGACCCGGTAGGGGCGATAGGGCCGGAAGAGCATCTTGATGGCGATGTCGTTGGTGAAGTAGCCGATCACCAGCCCGGCCAAGGGGGGCACAACGTAGGTCCAGACGGCCATGGGGCAAACTAGGGGCTCTTCTCTACTCTACCGACCTGCCGCTGACTGCTCCGGCCTTAGCAAGCCGGGGTAACACTGCCCACGCTATTGGATGATCAGGCTGTCCGTGAGTTCCAGCTCCACCAGGGTATTGGGCTGCAGCGTCACCACCCGGTCAATGTCGGTAGCGCTGGCAGCTGCGCCCACGAGACTGCCGGCCAAGATGGGCAAGAAACCCCATCCCCCGGTAAGCACCCCTAAGGCCAACCCGCCCGCTGCTCCGTAGCCCGCTCCCCGCGCGACGGTGGTGCCCATATCGGTGTTGCGATCCAGCCCAACCGGCAGCAGAGAAGACTGACCTCTGACGAGATAAGTGGAAGAGCCAATGGTGAGGCGATAAGCCACAAAGCGGCTGCCGACAACCCGCTCTTGGGAACTGGCGCCCTCCACCTCCCGGCTAGAAAGCTTCAGTTCTTGGTAGACCGGCTCGAAGGTGCCCCACACCACACTCCCTGGCGGGATCACCACCTGGCCAAAGCGATCCACCACCGGCTCAGCAACCTCCAGATGGGCACTGATGGCCTGGTAGGGCTGGAAGGTAATGGGGCGGTAGACTGTGAGGAGAAGGCGGGTACCGGCTGGCAGCTCGCCCCGCGTGGCTCCGGCCCGGTTTCCCCCTGGGCTAAGGTCGGGCCGCCGCTGGTAGGAATAGGCTTCGCCTGGAGAAGCTTGCTCACCTGGGGCTGTTTGAGCGGGCACCACCGGGATTGGATCCAAAACCGGGGTCGTGGAATCCAGCGGCATTTGCGGCACCTGAGGCACCGGCGGCAGGGCTTGCGGAGCCGTGGAACCGGGCGGGTCGCTGAGCAGAGGGAGGGTGGGGACGGGACTGGGCTGAGAAGCTTGGGGAGTAAACTCAAACTGCTGGGCAGCAACTGCAGTAGCCGCAGCAGCCCACAGCACTCCGCCCACCAGCCACCCCAAGCCAACCCTTTGCCACGACAGCGAAAATGGCCGCAACGCTGAGCTCATGGATCCCATCCAGTCACACCTGGCAGTAGCTTAGCATCCTGACTGGCCTCACCCCCCTAGATGTAGGGGTGGCAAGGGCCAAGAAGCACTATTAAGGCCTATTGGCCGGGCACGTCCGCTAGTTTTCCTGAACCGCTGTTGCGATGGGGGCAGGGGCGAA
>Ga0272447_1000217_pt1 | contig 45049 bp, 43 predicted proteins | sample YNPCB0133_FD_194589 | JGI IMG/M metagenome (GOLD analysis project Ga0272447, IMG submission 194589) | Hot spring microbial mat communities from Yellowstone National Park, WY, United States - YNP-CB-013-3 | ecosystem: Environmental > Aquatic > Thermal springs > Hot (42-90C) > Sediment | place... | reverse complement strand
TACCACGCGGTGGTGAACCGGGCGGGCGTGCGTCCCGGCGAGTGGGTAGCGGTATTCGGGCTGGGAGGGGTGGGCCTGTCCGCGGTGCAGGTGGCGGCCGCGGTGGGAGCGCAGGTGGTGGCGGTGGACGTGCGGGAAAGCCAGCTCCAGCTGGCCCTGCGGGAAGGTGCGGTGGCCGCGGTGGACGCTTCCTCCCACGACCCCGTACGTCGGGTCCGGGAGGTGACGGATGGCCAGGGCCCGCACGTGGTGGTGGAGGCGGTAGGCTCGGGCCAGACGGTGCAGCAGGCGGTGCGGTGTGTCCGCCGCGGCGGGCGGGTGGTGCAGGTGGGGCTCACGGGCCACGAGGAGCACGGCACTGTGGCCCTGCCCGTGGACCGGATGGTCCTCCTGGAGGTGAGCTTCCTCGGCAGTTCAGGCTGCCCCTCCTGGGCTTTTCCCGGGCTGGTGGCCCTGGTGGCCTCGGGCAAGCTCTCCCCCGCCCGCTTGGTGGGTGCGACGGTGGAGCTGGCCAGGGTGAACGAGGTGCTGGAGGCCATGAGCCGGTTCCAGACCGTGGGGTTCCACGTGATCACGTGGTGAGCCGCGCGAGGTTGCTGCTGACCGCGGGTGCGGTGGTGGCCGCGGACCGGGACCTGGTACCCGGGTACGTGGTGGTGGAGGACGGGAGGATCGCGGAGGTCGGGCAGGGGCAGCCCCGCGGTGCGGACTACGAGTTCCCCGAGGGGATTCTGGTTCCGGGGTTCGTGGACCTGCAGGTGAACGGCGCGGCGGGCGTAGACTTCCTCACCTGCACGCCTGAAGAGCTCGCCCGGGCCCAGGCATTCCTCGCCTCCACGGGCACTACCGGCTTCCTGCCCACCTTCGTCACCGCACCCTTAGACGCGCTCAAGCAGGCCGCCCGCGTGGTGCTGGGATCCGCGGCACCCGGCGCACAGCCGGTCGGGCTTCACCTGGAGGGGCCGGCTGTGAACCCGGCTCGGGCCGGTGCCCACGACCCGCGGTGGCTGCTTCCTCCCCAAGATCCGCAGCTGCGGCAGCTGGTGGTGGAGCTAGGAAGATCCGTGCGGGTGGTCACCTTGGCTCCCGAGGAGCCCGGCGGGGTGGAGCTGGTCCGGTGGCTCACAAGCCAGGGGGTGGTGGCCTCCTTGGGCCACACGGACGCCACCTACGTGCAGGCCCGGGAGGCTTTCTCCGCCGGTGCCCGTATGGTGACCCACCTGTTCAACGCCATGCGAGGATTCCACCACCGGGAGCCGGGGGTGGTGGGTGCGGCCCTGGAGGAGGGGGAGTGGACCTGCGGGTTGGTGGCGGACGGGTTCCACGTGCATCCCGCGGCCTTCCGCCTCGCTTTCCGCCTCCTGGGTCCGGGACGGATCAGTCTGGTCACCGACGCGGTGTCTGCCCTGGGCGCCCCGGCCGGGCGGTACCGTCTGGGCTACCGGGAGGTCACCGCGGAGCCTCCGGGGCCGCCGCGCCTTGCGGACGGTACCCTGGCGGGCAGCGTCCTGCGCATGGATTGCGCGGTGACCAACGTGGTCCGCTGGGGGGTACCTCTGCGGGACGCGGTGCGTATGGCCAGCACCACCCCGGCACGGGCTGTGGGTCTGGTAGACCGCGGGGAGATCCGGCCGGGCCTACGGGCGGACGTGTGCGTCCTGGAAGAGGGCAAGGCGGCCTTGACCCTGGTGGCCGGCCAAGTGGCCTGGCAGAGGGCGTAAACCACCCCAAAAATCGCGCAGCGTTTTTTGGGGGACCCCGGTGGCGGCCTCCGCGGGGGCTTTTCGGGAAAGGCGCTTAGCAAGGCTAGACGATCCCCAAAAACGCCTGCGATTCTTGGAGGTCCGGGTCCCCCCTGCACCACGGCCTTTCAGGGACGCGCCCCGCAGGAGGGGGCGGCACGGAAGTTGCTAGCGGCCACCGTGGAGGTGTGAGGTGTCCGAGGACCGTGCGGTGGTGGTGGTAGGGCTGGAGGCTACGGGCTTGGTGGTGGCCAGCTGCCTTGCGGGCCCCCAGCGTCCCGTGGTGGCGGTGGAGTGGGATCCGTCCCGGAGGGCAGCGCTCCGGCAGGGCCGGCTTCCCTTCTTCGAACCCGGGCTGGAGGCCCTGTTCCGGGAAGCCCTGGGATGCGGGTGGCTCCAACTGGTGGACGAGCCGCCCACCGCAGAGCCCGCCCTGTTCTGTGTCGCTTGCGACCCCTCCCACGCACCACCCCTTTCCGCCCTCCTCGCACGAGCCCGGGCGGGTAGCGCCCTGGTCCTGCAGAGTCCTGGGCCCCCGGGGACGGCGGAATGGCTCCGGGGCAAGATTCGAAGCCTGCGGGGAGCCGGCTTCCCCTTCGGGGTGGTCACGAACCCCCTTCTCTTGCCGCGGGGCCAAGCGGTGAGGGACTTCCTCCGTCCCCGGTGGGTCTTGCTGGGTGGGGACGAGCCGTGGGCCCTGGAGGCGGTGGCCAACCTGTACCGAGGGAGGGGAGCCCTGCTGGTGCGTACGGATCACCGCACCGCGGAGGCCGCGGGCGCGGTGGCGGAAAGCTTGCCCGCAGCCCTGCGCTCCCTCTTGGAGACCGTGCGGACGGTGTCGGAGTCGTGGGGCGCGGACTTCGAGGTCGTCCGCCGGTTGGTGCTGCCCGCGGTGGTGGAAGCCTCGGGTTGCCGGTACGTGCACACCCTCTTTCGCCGCCGGGAAGGTCCGCAGGAGGAACAGCCCGTCCTGACGGCCATGCCGGGACCGCGGGCAAGCTAGCCCCCAAGGGGTGGCGAGCACCAAGGTCACCTGAGTTCTGCGCCGGGACCGGAAGCCAGGACAGCCCTCCTGGCCGACGGTTGTGGAACCCCGCGCCGGTGGAAGCGCGCCGCGCGGACCTCGGGGGGTAGGGTCCGCACGCGCGCGCTTCCCACCCGGCGCCCTCTGCTAAAGCAGAAGGCCCGTGCGCACCGCGAACGGGCCCAAAAACGAAACCACCGTTTTCGGCAACCCGGCCGACCTGCTACCGCAGGTCCCGTCGGCTTTGCGCCCCCGCGTTACCGCGGGTTTGCCCTTTCGAACGGTGCGCACTTCAGTTTTTGTAGCCGCACCATAACGCCGCGAAGAGGGGTTGTCAATCCCCCGAACGGTCGAATCTACCGGACGTGACCGTTGCCGTCACGCCCCGCCCTGTCTACCCTGGGAAGCGCCGCGGGAGGTGAGGCTTTGGCGCGCTGGGCTGAGTTCGCCGCCACCCTAGATGCCGTGGCGCGCACGTCCTCCAAACGGGAGAAGGTCCAGTTGCTGGCGCAGTACCTTCGCCAGCTTCCGGAAGACGCCCTGGCCGTGGCGTGCACGTACCTCACGGGGAGGGTCCTGCCCGCGGGGGAGGTGGACAAGCTCCAGGTGGGCTGGTCCACCATCGTGGGGGTGCTGCAGGAGCTTTCGGGAGCCACCGACCGCGAAGCGTCGGAGCTGTACTTGCGCTGGGGTGACCTGGGAGACGTGGCCGCGGAGCTGGTGGCCCGGCGACGCACCGTGCCCTTGTTCCGCCAGCCCCTCACCCTGGAGGGAGCCCACGGGTGGCTGCGGCGGGCGGCCGCGGTCCGCGGGAAGGGCGCATTCGCCGCCCGGGCCGCGGCCCTGCAGGCTTTGCTGGAGCAGGCCCAGCCCATGGAGGCCAAGTACCTGGTCCGGGTGCTTACCGGCGACCTGCGCATCGGGCTCAAGGAGGGCCTGCTGCAGGAGGCGGTGGCGGAAGCCTTCGGGGTTTCTCCCGCGGCGGTGCGCCGGGCGGACCTGTTGCAGTCGGACCTGGGGCAGGTGGCGTGCCTGGCGAAGCGCGGGCAGCTGCACACCGCGTCCCTACGGTATTTCCACCCGTTCCGGTTCATGTTGGCGGGCACCTTGACGGAACCGCGCGAGCCCTTCGAGGGCGCGGAGGAGGTCCTAGCGGAGGACAAGTACGACGGGGTGCGGGTTCAGGTTCACCGCGACGGGGACCGCGTGGCCCTGTACTCCCGGACCCTGGACGAGGTCACGGACAGCTTTCCGGAGCTTCGGGAGGCCTTGGTGGGTCTGAGCCCCGCGTACATCGCGGACGGGGAGATCGTGGCGTGGCGTGGGCAGAGCCCGGCTCCCTTCCACCGGCTCCAGCAGCGCCTGCGCCGCCTGGACCCCTGGGCGGTGGCGGGAGAAATTCCCGTGGTGCTGTTCGTGTTCGACCTCCTGAAGTTGGGAGGAGACGACCTCCTGGACCTCCCCCTGGTGGAACGCCGGGGCCAGCTGGAGCGTCTGCGCTTTTCGGCACCCGTGCGGCTGGCCACGGCCCGGCGGGTCGGGGATCCCGAGGCGCTAGGGGAGTGCTTCCGGGCGGCCCGGGATCGGGGCCACGAGGGGCTGGTGGTGAAACGCCTGGACGCGCCGTACCAACCGGGGCGCCGGGGCGGGCTGTGGCTGAAGTGGAAGGAGCCCTTCGCCACCTTGGACGTGGTGGTGGTGGGCGCGGAGTACGGACACGGCAAGCGCGCGGGGGTCCTCAGCGACTACACCTTCGCGGTGTGGGACGGAGACCGCCTGCGGGTGGTGGGGAAGGCCTACTCCGGCCTGCAGGACCCCGAGATCGCCCAGCTCACGGAGTTCTTCCTCCAGCACACGGTGCGGGACCTGGGGCGGTTCAAGGTGGTGGAACCGGAGGTGGTCCTGGAGGTGGCCTTCGACGCGGTCACCCGCAGCGACCGGCACGACTCCGGCTACGCCCTGCGGTTCCCCCGCATCCTGCGGGTCCGTACGGACAAAACCCCTCGGGAGGCCAGCACCGTGGAGGAGGTAGAAGCCCTGTACCGCCGACAGCACCAGGCGTGACCCGGTAGACCACCCCAAAAGCGCGAGGCGATTTTCGGGGACCCCGTCCCCTCCGCGGGAGGCTTTTCCGGGACAAGCTCGGTTGACCCGGTGGGTCCTGCGGAAAGCGTCTTTCCCGCGCCAGGCGGGTGGGGTATCGTAAGGGGTGGAGGGCGTGGTGGTCTACCGGACACTTTTCCTATTCCTCCTGGTCCTGGGCTTCGGCACGGGGCTGGCGGCGCCCCAGGGCCCGGTGGTGTACCGCATCCGGGTGGAGGGGGTTATCTCCCCTGCCTCCGCCATGTACATCAGCCGGGGGATCCGGGAAGCCCACGGCGCGGGGGCCGTAGCTTTGGTGGTGGAGCTGGACACCCCGGGAGGCCTGCTGAAGTCCACGGACGACATCACCAAGGCCATCCTCGGTTCGCCCGTCCCCGTGATGGTGTACGTGGCGCCCCCGGGGGCGCGGGCCGCGTCCGCGGGGGTGTTCGTGGTGTACGCCGCGCACGTAGCCGCCATGGCGCCCACCACGAACCTGGGGGCAGCCACCCCCGTGGCCGTGGGCGGAGAGCAGGAGACGGAGAGCCAGCGCACCATGGTCCGCAAGGCCACGGAGGACGCGGTGGCCAAGATCCGCACCCTGGCCAAGCGGCGGGGTCGGAACGCGGAGTGGGGCGAGCGCGCCGTGCGGCAGGCGGCGGCCCTGCCCAGCGAGGAGGCCGTCCGCATGGGCGTGGTGGACCTGTTGGCCGCGGACGTGCACGAGCTGCTGAGCCGCGTGGACGGCCGGACGGTGGAGGTGCTGGGGGTGGATCGGGTCCTGCGGACGCGGGGCGCGCGGGTAGTGGACCTGGGCATGGACCTGCGGGAGAGATTCCTCGACCTGCTGGCGGAGCCCAACGTGGGGCTCATCCTCATGACCGTGGCCATCTACGGCATCCTGTTCGAGCTCAACAACCCGGGAGCTGTCCTGCCGGGCGTGGTGGGCGCCATCGCCCTCATCCTGGCCTTAGCCTCCTTCGCGATTCTGCAGGTGAACTACGCGGGGCTGGCCCTCATGGCCTTAGGGATCGCCCTGCTCATGGCAGAGCTGTTCGTGCCGGGCTTCGGGGTTCTGGGCGTGGGCGGGATTGTGGCTTTCATCCTGGGTGGCATCCTCCTTACCAGCAACCAGGAGCCCTACCTACGGGGTTCCGTGCCCTTGGTGGTGGGCCTGGGCCTCACCACAGGGGCTTTCTTCCTGTTCGCCCTGGGTGCCGGGGTGCGGGCGCAGCGCCGCAGGCCTGTCTCAGGCCGGGAGGCGGTGGTGGGGCGCGTGGGGGTGGCGAAGACCGACCTGGACCCCCAGGGCACGGTGCTGGTGGCGGGGGAAGACTGGACGGCGGAGGCGGCCGAGCCGGTGCGGGCCGGCGAGCGGGTCCGGGTGGTGGCGGTGGAGGGCCTGCGCCTGCGGGTCCGCAGGGAGGTATGACCGCTTTTCAGCCGGCCGGCCGCGCGTGGACCAGCACCAGCGAAGGCCAGACCCGGGAGCTGGGCGCCGCCGTAGGCCGGGTCTTGCGGCCGGGGGACGTGGTGGGCCTGGTCGGGGAGCTGGGAGCGGGTAAGACCACCTTCGTCCAAGGTGTGGCCAGGGGGCTGGGGGTGCGGGGCTACGTAGCCAGCCCCACCTTCACTCTGGTGCGGGAGTACCAGGGCCGGCTCCGGCTGTACCACGTGGATCTGTTTCGCATCGACGAGGAGGAGCTGGAAGCCATCGGGTTCCGTGAGCTGTTGGACGCGGGCGGAGCGGTGGTGGTGGAGTGGGCGGACCGGGCCGGGGGCCGGCTTCCGCGGGACTGCCTGTGGGTCCGCTTGCAGGGAACCGGAGAGCAGCCCCGGGCGTTCCAGGTGCAGGCCACGGGTCCCGCCAGCGCCGACCTCCTGCGGAGGTGGGAGGAGGAAGTGCTGCGTGCGGGTGCTGGGGATTGAGACCGCCACCGACGTGGGCAGCGTGGCCCTGGTGGGCGCCACGGGGCTCGTGGGGGAGCGGACCGTGCGGCGTCCCATGCACGCCCTGGAGTGGTTGGCGCCCGCGGTGCATGGGTTGCTGGAGGACCTGGGTTTGGACGCGGAGGCGGTGGAAGGGGTGGCGGTTTCCACAGGTCCTGGGTCCTTCACGGGACTCCGAGTGGGGATCGCCACGGCGGTGGGCTGGGCCAGGGCCCGGCAGCTGCCGGCGTGCGGGGTACCCACCCTGGAGGCCCTGGCGGGGGCGGTGGACGCACCCGCGGTGGGCGTGGTGGTGGACGCCAAGCGCGGGGAGGTGGCGGGAGCCCTGTTTGCCCGAAGCGAGGGGGGATGGGTCCGGGTGGTGGAGGAGGTGGTGGGAGCTCCGGAGGTGGTGGCCCGGGTCTTTCGGGAAGCGGAGGGGGACGGGGCGCGTTGCGTGTTGGCGGGCGACGGCCTGAGGCAGTGGGCAGAGGTCTTCACCTCTGCCCTGCCCCGCGCCCACGTGGCGTCGCCGGTCCTGTGGAGCCCGAGGGCAGGGACGGTGGCCTGGCTAGGGAGGCAGCGCCTGCTGGCGGGGGGTGCCCAGCAGCTCACGGAGATCCAGCCCCGGTACGGGCGGACCCCGGCCTTCCGGGAGGCGAGGCGGACGTGAGGGTCCTGGCTTCCGTGCAGATCGAGCCCATGCGGGTGGAGGACATCCCAAGGGTGCTGGAGATCGAGCGGCAGTCCTTCTCCACCCCGTGGCCCCGGGACGCTTACCGGCGGGAGCTGGCGGAGAACCGCAGCGCCTGCTACCTGGTGGCCCGTCAGAACGGGGTGGTGGTGGGCTACGCGGGGATGTGGGTGATCCTGGAGGAGGCCCACATCACCACCATCGCGGTGGAGCCCAAGCAGCGGCGCAGGAAGATCGGGGAGCGGCTCTTGGCGGCTCTCATCGAGGAAGCCCGGGCTCGGGGTGCCCGCTGGGTGACTCTGGAGGTGCGGCGGTCCAACCACGCGGCCCAGGCCTTGTACCGCAAGTACGGGTTCCGGGAGGTCCACGTGCGGCCGCGGTACTACAGCGACAACGGGGAAGATGCCCTCATCATGTGGACCGGGAACATCTGGGAAGAGCCTTTCCGCTCCCAGTTCGAGGTCCTCAAGGCCGCCTTGCCGAAGTGAATCGTAGCCGAACTTCGCTCCGGGAGGACGGTGTGCTGGACTCGCCCGTGCTGGGAATCGAGACCTCCTGCGACGAAACCGCCGCCGCGGTGGTGTGGGGGACCCAGGTACGTTCTAACGTGGTGGCCTCCCAGGCGGATTTGCACCACCGCTACGGCGGGGTGGTGCCGGAGCTGGCCTCGCGCCGGCACATCGAGCGGCTGGTGGCGGTGGTGGACGAGGCCCTGGAGCGGGCGGACCTGGACGTGGCGGACCTCGGCGGGGTGGCGGTGACCTGCGGGCCGGGTCTCGTGGGGGCCCTCAGCGTGGGCGTGGCCTTCGCCAAAGCTTTGAGCTTGGCCTCCGGGAAGCCCCTGGTGGGGGTGAACCACCTGGAAGGCCACATCTACGCCAACGTCCTCGTGCACGGGCCCTTTCCCCTCCCGGCCCTGGCCCTGGTGGTCTCGGGCGCCCACACGGACCTCCTGTGGATCCCCGACTACGGGCGCTACCGCGTCTTGGGGAGGACCCGGGACGACGCCGCGGGCGAAGCCTTCGACAAAGCGGCCCGGGCCATGGGCCTGGGCTACCCCGGGGGACCAGAGATCGACCGGCTGAGCCAGGGCGCAGATCCCCTCCGGGTGCCCATGCCGGAGCCCCTCGCCTCCGAGGAGGGGTACGACTTCAGCTTCAGCGGGCTCAAGACCGCACTGCTGCGGGCCCTGCACCAAACTCCGCCTCCCGAACCCGCGGAGCTGGCCGCGGCCTTCCAGCACGCGGTGGTCTCCCACCTGGTCCGGAGGACGGTACGGGCCGCGGAGGACCACCGGCCCGCGTGCTTGCTGCTGGGAGGCGGGGTGGCGGCCAACCGCGCCCTGCGGGAACGGCTCGGCCGCGAGGCGGAGCGGTTGGGCGTGCCCCTGTGGCTCCCCCCGCCGTGGCTGTGCACGGACAACGCGGCGATGATTGCCTGCGTGGGCGCTTTCCGTCTGGCGCGCGGGGAGCGGGCGGGGCCGGACCTGGGAGCCTGGGCGGACCTCCCATGGAACGGGGAAGGCGCTCCGGGCTGGGGGTCGTAGCCCGCGGAAGGCCCGCCGAGCCCCCAATCGGGGGTGCTCCGGAAAGCCCTCCCGCAGGGCGGCGCGGGTGGGCTACATCAACCTGTCCCGAAAACCCTCCGGGCGGATCGGACCGGGGTGGTCTACATCCCCCGCAGCAGGCGCGAGGAGTTCCCCAAGATGAACAGGTCGGGCAGAGACTGCGCCGCCGCGGCCAGGGTTAGGGGCAGCAGCCCCAAGGCGGCCAGGGTGAGCCCGACCACGTTGAAGGCTGCGGTGAAGGCCAAGTTCAGCCACACGGTCCGCATGGCCCGGCGTGCCAGCCGGTACAGGGCCGGCACAAGACGCCAGTCCTCCCGTAGGAGCACTGCGTGGGCGGCCTCTACCGCCACCGCGGTGCCCGCGGAACCCATGGCCACCCCCACGTGAGCCTGGGCTAGGGCAGGGGCGTCGTTGATGCCGTCGCCCACCATGACCACCGTGTGCCCCTTTTGCTGGTAATCGCGGACCACCTCGATCTTGTCCTGGGGCAGAAGGCGCGCCCGCCACGGGATCCCCAGCTCCGCGGCCAGGGCCCTCGCCGCAGCCTCGCTGTCCCCCGTCAGGAGCTCCACGCGGCGGACCCCGAGCTTTCGCAAGGCCCGCAGGGCCTCGCGGACCTGTGGTCTCACCCGGTCCGCCACCGCCACAAGGCCCACGCGGCGGCCGTCCACGGCCACCGTCACCACCGTCTTGCCTTCCTCCTCCAACCGGTGCACCAACTCCTCCGTCTCCCTGGGGAGGTCCTGGGGCCGGGCGACCGCCACCTCCCGCCCATCTACCCAGGCCCGCACCCCCACCCCGGGAAGGGCTTCGAACCGCTCGGGCAGCGGGACCTGCAGCCCGCGCAGTTCCGCCGCGCACCGGACGGCTTCCCCGATGGGGTGCTCCGAGTACCGCTCGGCCGCTGCCGCCAGGGCCAGAACCTCCTCACGGGTACCCTCCAGGGCCACCACGTCCGTCACCTCGGGACGCCCCAGGGTGAGGGTCCCGGTCTTGTCCACCAGCACCACGTCCGCCCGCGCCAGGGCCTCCAGGTACCGGCCGCCCTTGACCAGGATGCCCCTGCGGGCTGCGGCTCCCAGGCTGGCCAGCACGGCCACGGGGGTGGCAAGGGCGAAGGAGCACGAGCAGGCCACCACCAGTACCGCGGCTGCGGCCAGGGCGTCCCGGCGCAGGAGGAAGGTGAGGGCCGCCACCGCGGCCACCACGGGCAGGTACCAGGCGGAGAAGCGGTCCGCGGCCCGCTGCACGGGCGCTGGGTTCCCCTCTGCTTCCTGCACCAGGCGCACCACGCGGCCGAAGGTGCTCTCGGGGCCCACCGCGGTGGCCCGCACCCGCAGGTACCCCGACCGCACCACGGAGGCCGAGAACACCGTGCTGGCGGGGCCTACCTCCACGGGCATGGGTTCGCCCGTGACGGCCGCCTGATCCACGAGGGCGCTCCCCTCCACCACTTCTCCGTCCACGGGCACCGACTCGCCGGGGCGCACCACCACCACCTCGCGCAGCTGCACCGCGCCCGCGGGTACCACGACCTCCGAACCTTCCCGCTCCACCCGGGCCGTCTGGGGGCTCAGGCGGGCCAGGTGTGCCACGGCCTGCCGGGCGCGTTCCGCGGTGAAGCGTTCCAGGAAGTCCCCCACCCGAATGAAGAAGACCACCACCGCGGCTGCGGCCCACTCCCCCACCGCCACCGCCGCCAGAACCCCCACGGTCATAAGGGTGTGGGCCAGCACTTGACCTCGCAGAGCCGCCGCGGCCACCTTGGTGAAGACCGGCCAGCCACCCGCCACGACCACCGCCAGCCACACCGGAGGCGGGATCCGGCGCGTGAGGCCGTCCAAAACCCCCGCGCGCTCGCCCAGGACCACCACCAGGAGGACCAGTCCGAACACGGCGGCCAGCAGCCGCAACAGCGCCCGGCCCTGAGCGGTGGACATCTGCTCCGGGGAAGCGGCCACGTGGTACCCGGCGCGGCGGACGGCTTCGTGCAGGGCGCGCATGTGCGTCCGTGCGGGGTCGTACCGCACCACCGCGCGGCCGGACGGAAAGGCCACCTGGGCGTGGGCCACACCCGGGACGGCTTCCAGGGTGCGCTGCAGGTGGCGGGCGCAGTCCGCGCAGTCCATCCCGACCACCTCGAACTCCACGCGGCCGTGGGACACGTTCATGGCTGTTGATACCGGGTGCACGCGTACAGGCCGCGGGCCACCTCCGCCAAGACCTGGTCCGCCAGTCCCAAAAGGGACTCCACCCTGGGGTCGCTGAGGCGGTAGCGGACGAACCGCCCCTGCCGCTCCCGCTGCACCAGCCCACAGTCCCACAGGCACCGAAGGTGGTTGGACACGTTGGGCTGGTTGAGCCCCGTGGCCTGCACGATTTCCCCCACGGTACAGGGTCCCGCCCGCAGGGCTTCCAGGATCCCCAAGCGTGAGGGGTCCGCCAGCCCCCGGAACAGTTTGGCCTTGAGGCTGAGGGCGGCGGCACTCGCTCGAAGGACCGCTGTCATACTACCTCCAGATATAATTATCTGATGATATCCTCCCTTTGGGAGGTCGGGTCGTCAAGGGGACTTGCGGGGGTGGGGTGCGCCGCCTACCATAGGGGCTGGATTAGCACTCTCCGTCCGCGAGTGCTAACTCCGGTACGTCAAAATCCCAACGGCCAAGGAGGGAAGGTCGCCATGAACCTGAAGCCCCTGGGTGACCGTGTGGTGGTCAAGCCCCTGGAGGAGGAGGAGCGGACCAAGGGCGGGATCGTCCTGCCTGACGTGGCGAAGGAAAAGCCCCAGCACGGGGAGGTCCTGGCGGTGGGCCCCGGAGCCCTGACGGAGGACGGCAAGCGGCTGCCCATGGACGTGAAGGTGGGCGACCGCGTGCTGTTCGCCAAGTACGCGGGCACCGAGGTCAAGATCGGGGACGAGGAGTACCTGATCCTGCGGCAGAGCGACATCCTGGCCATCGTGGAGCGGGAACCCGCCGCCGCGAAGGCCTGAGGAGGAGGGATCGCCCATGCCCAAGGAGCTGCGTTTCGACGAAGAAGCCCGCCGCGCCCTGGAGCGGGGCGTGAACAAGCTGGCGGATGCGGTTAAGATCACCCTCGGCCCCAAGGGCCGGAACGTGGTGCTGGAGAAGAAGTTCGGCTCGCCCACCATCACCCACGACGGGGTCACGGTGGCCAAGGAGATCGAGCTGGACGACCCCTTCGAGAACGCGGGCGCCCAGCTGGTCCGGGAGGTGGCCACCAAGACCAGCGACGTGGCGGGGGACGGTACCACCACCGCCACCATCCTTGCCCAGGCCATCATCCGGGACGGCCTGAAGAACGTGGCCGCGGGTGCCAACCCCATGGCCCTCAAGCGGGGGATCGACAAGGCCGTGGAGGCCGTGGTGGAGCACCTCCGCAAGATCAGCAAGCCCGTGGAGACCAAGGAGGCCATCGAGCAGGTGGCCACCATCTCCGCCAACGACCCGGACATCGGCAAGATCATCGCCGACGCCATGGACAAGGTGGGCAAGGACGGCGTCATCACCGTGGAGGAGAGCAAGGGCATCGAGACCACGGTGGAGATCGTGGAGGGGATGCAGTTCGACAAGGGCTACATCTCCCCCTACTTTGTCACCGACCCGGAGAAGATGGAGGCGGTGCTGGAGGAGCCCTACCTCCTGATCACAGACCGCAAGATCTCCTCTGTGCGGGACCTGCTGCCCGTTCTGGAGCGGACGGTGCAGACGGGCAAGCCCCTCCTGGTGATCGCGGAGGACGTGGAAGGGGAGGCCCTGGCCACCCTGGTGGTCAACAAACTGCGGGGCACCCTCAGCGTCTGCGCGGTGAAGGCCCCCGCCTTCGGGGAGCGGCGCAAGGCCATCCTCCAGGACATCGCCATCCTCACGGGCGGCACCGTGATCAGCGAGGAGCTGGGCCTGAAGCTGGAGAACACCGACGTCTCCCAGCTGGGCCGCGCCAAGCAGGTCCGGGTCCGCAAGGAGGAGACCATCATCGTGGGCGGGGCCGGTGACCCCAAGGAGATCGAGAAGCGGATCCAGCAGATCCGCAAGCAGATCGAGGAGACGGACTCCGACTACGACCGGGAGAAGCTGCAGGAGCGGCTGGGCAAGCTGGTGGGCGGGGTGGCGGTGATCCGCATCGGGGCCGCCAGCGAGACGGAGATGAAGTACAAGAAGACCCGGGTGGAGGACGCCTTGTCGGCCACGCGGTCCGCGGTGGAGGAGGGCATCGTGCCCGGCGGCGGGGTGGCCCTGGTCCGGGCCCAGGAGGCGGTGGACGCCCTCAAGCTGGAGGGCGACGAGGCCGTGGGGGCCTCCATCGTCCGCAGGGCTTTGGACGAACCCCTCAAGCAGCTGGCGGTGAACGCGGGCCAGGAGGGGTCCATCGTGGTGGAGAGAGTCCGCCAGCAGAAGGACCCCTACGTCGGCTACAACGTGCTCACGGGCCGCTACGAGGACATGTTCCAGGCGGGGATCGTGGACCCCGCCAAGGTCGTGCGGTCCGCTCTGCAGAACGCGGCGTCCATCGCGGGTCTGCTCATCACCACGGAGGCCTTGGTGGTGGAGCAGAAGGAGGAAGAGGAAGAGAAGAGCTGAACCCAGATCGCTCTGCCGGCGGGGGAGGCAAACCTCCCCCGCTTTTTTGCAGGAGTTTCTCCAGCCTGTCCAGGAGAAGGCCACGGACAGACGGACGTGTCTTCCCCAAAATCGCGGTGCGATTCTCGGGTGGCGGACCCAGCAGGTCCCTAGCCTCCGAGCCGTCGAATCCACGGCTGGTGACCGACGTCCACGCCTACCGGACCCTCCTGTGGGCCGCCGTGGCCCTGCACGCCGCGGTGTTCGTGGGCGCCTTCCTGGCGGACTTGGCGCGGAGGCGGCTTCCCGGCTGGCTGTGGGCCCTGTACCTGGTAGCGGCAGCCCTGGTGCTGATCCAGGGGCTCTCGGGGGTCTCCCTGTATCTGGCGGGCTTCCGGCCCCGCACCTCCCTCCACCTGGTGTACGGGCTTTTGTCCACCGCGGGAGGGCTGGCCGCCTTCGGGTTGCGGCCCGGGGGATTCCTACGCGAGTGGGTGCCGGCCCGAGCGGAAGCCAGGGCTGTGGTTTTGGTCTCCCTTACCGTGGCGGCCCTGCTCCTGCGCGCGTACCAGACGGGAACCCTCGGGCGGTAACTGCGCGATTTCGGCCCCTCTGCACCCCGGACATTCGTAGACACGCTCGGAGCGGGGCCGGTGCGGAGACGAGGTGGTGGGCCCTCGTGGACTCGAACCACGGACCTCGGTCTTATCAGGACCGCGCTCTGACCACCTGAGCTAAGGGCCCGGAGCAGTACCGATTCTACGGTCGGCCCCGGCATGTGTCAAACCGCCGCAAAAGGGCACGGCGCAGGAAAAGGGGCTTGCCCGTGGAACCAGATTCCCTGCCGGGTGCGGCAGACCGGTCCAAAAACGCGCGGCGATTTTCGGCACACGGTCCTCAGGGGCGGCGGGCCTGTTTGTGTCATGACGGAGCGGACTGCCCTTGACCAAGAAGCGGCCCAGCTGGCAGCCGCCGTCCGGGCCGAGGACGTGGTGGAGCTCACCCGACAGCTGGTGCGGATCCCCAGCGTGGTGCGCCCCGGGGATCCGCGAGCCAACGAGGCTCAGGTGGCCGCCTTCCTCGCGGAGGACCTGGAGCGCAGGGGCTTCCAGGTGGCCGTCCAGGAGGTGGCGCCGGGCCGGCCCAACGTGGTGGCGGACTGGGATACGGGCAGCCCCGGTACTGGGCTCATCCTGGAAGGCCACACGGACGTGGTGACGGAGGGCGACCGCGGGGCGTGGACTCACGATCCCTTCGGTGGGGAGGTGGTGGGCGGAAGGCTGTACGGCCGCGGGGCGTGTGACATGAAGGGCGGGCTGGCCGCGGCCGTGGTGGCCCTGGACACGGTCCGCCGGGCGGTCCGCGGGCTGCGCGGCCGCGTGCGGCTGGCGGCCCTGGTGGACGAGGAGGGGCTCATGGAGGGGGTGAAGGCCTTCGTACGGGCAGGCCTCGCGGACGGGTTCGACGGCGCGGTGGTGTGCGAGCCGGAGGACAACGAGGTCTGCCTGGTGCAGAAAGGGGCGCTCCGGGTGCTGGCGGTCTTCCAGGGCCGGCAGGCGCACGGCGCCATGCCGTACGCGGGCGCCAACCCCCTCCCCGCGGCGGCCCGGTTCGTCCTGGCCCTGGCGGACTTGCAGCGGTCGGAGCAGCTCCGGTGCAAGGCCAACCCGCTGTTGGGGTTGCCGTGGATCACGCCCACTACCCTGCGGGCCCCCGCCCAGGGGGACGCACAGTTCAACGTCATGGCGGGCGAGGCGCACGTCACCGTGGACCTGCGCACGGTCCCGGGCCAAGACCACGCGCGCCTGCGGGAGGCCCTGGAGGAGCTGGCACGGCAGGCTGCGCACGCCGAGGAGGGGGTGGAGGCCCGTACGCACCTCGTGGAAGACCGGCCGTGGACGGAAACTCCCCGGGAGGCCGCGGTGGTCCGGGCCGTGGAACGGGCGGTCCGGGTGGTGACCGGGGAGGCTCCGCGGTACGGAGGCGTTCCGGGCTGCACGGACGGGACTTTCCTGCGGGCGTGGGCGGGCCTGCCCGTGGTGGTGCTGGGCCCCGGCAAGAGGGAGGTCCCGCATCAGGTGGACGAGTACGTGGACGTGGACCAACTGGTGCAGGCCGCGCGGATCTACGCGGCCACCCTGGTCTACGCCCTCGGTGGGGAGGAGGTGTAGGGTTGGACTACGCTCGCATGTTCCGCTTGGACGGGCGCGTGGCCCTGGTGGTGGGAGCGGGTTCAGGGATCGGGGCAGCCGCCGCACAGGCCTTGGCCGCCCACGGAGCCGCGGTGGTCTGCGCAGACCTGCGGGGCGAGGCGGTTTCCGCCACCGCGGGCGCCATCCGGGAGGCCGGTGGAGTGGCCGAGGCGTTCCCGGTGGACGTGACGGACTCCGCGGCCACGGGGACCCTGGTGGCGGAGGTCCGCAGGCGCTTCGGCTCCGTGGACGTGGCGGTGGTGACGCCCGCCATCAACGTCCGCAAACCCCTGGTGCAGTACGCGGACGAGGAGTTCGACCGGGTAGTCACGGTGAACCTCAAGGGCACCTTCCACGTGTTGCGGGCCGTGGGACAGGTCATGGCAGAGCAGGGGCGCGGCAGCATCGTGGCCCTGGCGTCCATCCGGGCGCAGGTGGTGGAGCCCGGGCAGGGTGTGTACGCCGCCACCAAAGCCGGGGTCGTGCAGCTGGTGCGGGCCCTGGCCGCGGAGCTGGGGCCGCGGGGCGTACGGGTCAACGCGGTGGCTCCCGGGGTAGTGGAGACTCCCCTCACCGCACCCATCCAGGGAGACCCCGAGTGGTACCGGGCGTACGCGGACAAACCCGCCCTGGGACGGTGGGCGAAACCGGAGGAGATCGCGGGCGCCATCGTGTACCTGGCCTCGGACGCCGCAAGCTACGTCACGGGGTCCGTACTGGTGGTGGACGGGGGGTGGACCGCGGTGGACGGCCGTTTCACCCCGCCGGTGTGACTGCCTGCGGCGCTTGGTGAGCCAGGTACGCCTCCGCGTCCAAGGCGAACCGCTCCCGGCAGTGGGGGCAGCAGAAGTAGTACGTGGTCCCGAGGTGCTGGTAGGTATAGCGGGCCCCTTGCGTAGTCACCGTCATCCCGCACACCGGGTCCGTGGCCTCCTGGGGTAGGGCAGACGCCGGCCGGTCCGCGGACCGCCGGCAGCTTGCGAACTCCGCCAGCACCGCCAGGGCGATCTCCTCCTGCGTACTCGGCCCCAGGTCCAGGCCCGCGGGCGCCCGGACCCGCGCCAGGTCTGCCTCAGAGAAGCCACGCCGACGCAGCTCCTCCAGGACGGACCGGGCACGGCGACGGCTGGCCACCAGGGCCACGTACGCCGCGGGGAAACGGAGGGCCTGTGCCAGGGCGTCTTCGTCCCAGTGGCCCATGGTGGCCACTACCACACCGTCCGCCTCGCCCACCGCCTCTGGGGGAGCCGCCCGCACGTACACCGCCTCCGCCTCGGGCCCCTGGCCCTCGGCGCCCACCACGGAGGTCACCCGGTACCCCACGGTGTGCGCCAGCCGGACCAAGGTGCGGGCCACCAGGCTGTCGCCGAACACCACCAGGTGAGGGTCCGGCCGCACGGGTTCCAGGAAGAGCTCCACGGTCCCTCCCGAAGGGCAAGTGGTGGTCGCGGAAACCCAGCCCATGGACGCCTGCGCCTCTCCCGGCCCGATGCGGACCAGGCGCGCCTGGCCGTCCGCCAGGGCCCGCAGCGCCTCCCGGACCACCACGGGCTCCGAACAGGCGCCGCCCACCCACCCTTCCAGCCGGCCTTCTGGAGTCACCACCGCCCGGTCCCCAGGGTGTGTGGAGGCGGGCTTTTCCACCCGGACCACCGTGGCCAGCACGAAGACCCGCCCGGCTCGGCGCAGCTCCTCCGCCCGGCGCTCCACGTCCCACCGCATGCCTTACTCCGCCAGCCCCGCCTGCTCCAGGGCCGCCCGCACCTTGTCGGGGGTAAGGGGCATGTCGACATTCCGGACCCCCGCGTGGGCTAGGGCGTCCATCACCGCGTTCACATAAGCCGCGGGGGAGCCGACAGTGGCCGACTCACCGACCCCTTTCGCGCCCAGGGGGTGGTGCGGAGAGGGCGTGACCGTCTCGTACAGCTCGAACCGGGGCGTCTCCCAGGCGGTGGGGAGCAGGTAGTCCATGAAGTTGGACCCGATGCAGTTGCCCTGCTCGTCGAAGGTGATGAGCTCCATGGCCGCGATCCCGTAGCCCTCGCACAGCCCCCCCATGATCTGGCCTTCCACGATCATGGGGTTGATGCGGACCCCGCAGTCGTCCACGGCCACCACCCGCAGGGGCTTCCACTGCCCGGTCCCGCGGTCCACCTCCACCACCACCGCGTACGTCCCGAAGGGGAAGGTCAGGTTCGGGGGGTCGTAGTAGCACACGTCTTCCAGCCCGGGCTCCAGGCCCTGGGGGAAGTTGGTGTACGCCGCCAGCGCCACCTCCTGGATGGTCTTGAACCGGTCCGGAGCGCCGCGGACGAAGAACCGTCCGGGCTCCCACTCCAGGTCGTCCTCGCTCACCTCCAGCAGGTGGGCCGCGATCTTCTTCGCCTTCTCCCGGACCCTGCGGGCCACCACCGCGGCCGCGGCGCCACTGGTGGGCGTGCTACGGCTGGCGTACGTGCCGAGGCCGTACGGGGTGTGGTCGGTGTCGCCTTCCTGGACCTCCACGTCCCGGGCGGGGATGCCGAGCTCGCTCGCTACGATCTGCGCGTAGGTAGTCTCGTGGCCCTGGCCCTGGGTGCGGGTGCCCAGCTTCAGGACGGCCTTCCCCGTGGGGTGCACGCGCAGCTCCGCGGAGTCGAACATCTTGAGGCCGAGGATGTCGAAGGTATGGGAGGGTCCGGCGCCCACGATCTCCGTGAAGGAGGCGAGGCCAATCCCGAGGAGCCGTCCCTGCCTGCGGGCCTCCTCCTGCTCCCGCCGCCAGCGGGCGTAGTCCAGCTTCTCCAGGGCCAGGTCCAGGGCCCGGTGGTAGTCCCCGGAGTCGTACACCCAGCCGAAGGCGGACCGGTAGGGGAACTGGTCCTTGCGGATGAAGTTGCGGCGGCGGAACTCCGCGGGGTCCATCCCGAGCTCGTACGCCGCGGTCTGCACGAGGCGCTCGATGAGAAACGAGGCCTCGGTGACCCGGAAGGAACACCGGTAGGCCACCCCACCGGGCGCCTTGTTCGTGTAGGCCCCGTCCGCCTCGCAGAAGGCCGCGGGGATGTCGTACGAGCCGCTCACGATGTGAAAGAGGCCGATCTTGAACTTGGACGGCTGCGCGTCCGCGTAAAAGGCGCCGTGGTCACCCAGGACCTTGACCCGGAGCCCCACGATGCGGTCGCCCTTCAAGGCGAGCTCACCCCGCATGTGGAAGTCCCGGGCGTACCCCGTGGAGATGAGGTTGCCTGTGCGGTCTTCCACCCACTTGACGGGACGGCCCAAGAGGAGGGAGGCGGCCGTGGCCACCACGTATCCCGGGTACACGGGCACCTTGTTGCCGAACCCGCCCCCGATGTCCGGCGAGACGATCCGGATCTGGTGCTCGGGGTACCCCGTCACCTGGGCGAACACCGTGCGCACCGCGTGGGGCGCCTGGGTGGTCATGTAAATCGTGGCCTTGCCCGTGGCTGGGTTCACGTCCGCGACGCACCCGCAGCACTCCAGGGGGGCCGGGTGGCAGCGGGGGTAGTGGGTCTCCAGGGTCACCACCCGGTCCGCTTCCCGGAAGGCCCGGTCCGTGGCTTCCCGGTCGCCCGCTTCCCAGTGGTAGATGTGGTTGCTGGTCTGGCCCGGCTTGTCGTCCCGGACGAGGGGGGCCCCGGGCTCCAGGGCCTTCCTGGGGTCCACCACCGCGGGCAGCGGTTCGTAGTCCACCTCGATGAGCTGCACCGCGTCCTTGGCCACGTAGGGGCTTTCCGCCACCACCGCGGCCACCTCCTGGCCCTGGAAGCGCACCTTGTCCGTGGCCAACACCGCCTGGGTGTCCCCCGACAGGGTGGGCATCCAGGCCAGGTTGTGCGCCGCCAGGTCCTGGCCCGTGATCACCGCCACCACGCCCGGGAGCGCCTTCGCCTTGGACACGTCGATGGATCGGATCCGCGCATGAGCGTAAGGGCTGCGCAGGATCTCCATGTGCAGCATGCCCGGGAGTTTGATGTCGTCCAGGTACTGGCCCTTGCCGCGGAGGAACCGCTCGTCCTCCTTGCGGTGCAGGCGGACCCCGACTCCCCCCAGCTCCTCTACCTTCGTGGCCATGCCCTCACCTCCCGACGGGGGCCGGCTCCCGCAGGCGCCGCGCGGCCCACTGAATGGCCTTCACGATGTTCTGGTAGCCGGTGCACCGGCAGATGTTCCCGGAGATGGCCCAGCGGATCTGGTCCTCCGTGGGGTCGGGGTTCTCGTCCAGCAGGGCCTTGGCCACCAGCAGCATCCCGGGGGTGCAGAACCCGCACTGCAGCCCGTGCTCCTCCTTGAAGCCCTGCTGGATGGGGTGCAGCTCGCCATCGCGCGCCAGCCCCTCCACCGTGGTGATGCTGCGACCGTCGGCTTGTACGGCGAAGAAGGTGCAGGACTTGATGGGGACACCGTCCAGCAGGACGGTGCAGGCCCCGCAGGAGGTGGTGTCGCAGCCGATGTGGGTCCCCGTGAGGTTCAGGACCTCCCGGAGGAAGTGCACCAACAGCAACCGCGGCTCCACCGCCGCGGTGTGGGAAACCCCGTTCACCGTGACCGTGATGGTGCGCTCCATGCCTCCCCTCCTCAGGCGGCCTGCAGGCCCATGGCCTGGCGCAGGGCTCGGTGGACGAACACCCGCACCACCTGCCGCTTGTAGTGCGCGCTCCCCCGATGATCGCTGGCGGGGTCGGACTCCTCTGTGGCCTTGCGGGCGGCCTCCGCGGCGAGAGAGTCCGTGAGGGTGTTGCCCGTCAACAGCGCTTCCGCGCCTCGAGCCTTCACGTACGTGGGGCCTGCCGCGGTCAGGCCGATTCCCGCCCGCAGGACGCGGCCCTGCGACAGGGTCAGGAACACCGCCACCCCCACGGTGGCGAAGTCCCCGACCTTGCGTTCCAGCTTCAGGTACGTGCCGAAGACCTGGCCCGCGGGAGCCGGGAACACCACCTCCGTGACCAGCTCGTCAGGCTGCAGGGTGGTGGTGAGGGGCCCGAGGAAGAACTCCGTGGCGGGGATGGTGCGCTGGCCTTTGGTGCTGTGCGCCACCAGCTGCGCCTCCAAGGCGACTGCCACCGCGCCCCAGTCCCCCTGGGGGTCCGCGTGGCACAGACTTCCCACCACGGTCCCCAGGTTGCGGACCAGGGGGTCCGCCACCTGCGGCGCGCAGGAGGCCAGGGTGGGGTACCGCGACCTGATGAGCTCCGACCGTTCCACATCTCGGTGACGGCAGAGAGCCCCCAGGTGGAGCCCGTCCGCCTCCTCGCGCAGGAAGTGCAGCTCCCCGACTCGGTTGATGTCTACCAGCCGTCCCGGCTGGCTGAAGCGCAGCTTCATCAGCGGGACGAGGCTCTGCCCGCCCGCCAGGACCTTGGCCTCATCCCCGTGCCGCGCCAGTTCCGCCAGAGCCTCCTGCAGACTCCCCGGTGCGGTGTACTCGAACCTCGGTGGGTACATCCCGGCTCCCCTCCCCCCTGTGACGGACAGCACGGAACGCGGCTTCGGGAACGCGGAGGCAGGCGCAGGCCCCGGCGGTGTGGCGGGCTCCGGCCTGTAAGCCGCCGCGGGCCGCAGGAGGGACTGCACGTCCTCCCGGCGCACCCGCAAGGTCCGATCCCCCACGCGGAACGCACGCAGCCTCCCCGCCGTGATCCAGCGCCAGACCGTGGTGCGGTGAACCCGGAGCAGCTGGGCGATTTCCGCAACCGTGAGGTAGTCGTCCTCCCTGGCCATGGCGCCCGGCTCGTTGCAACCGTTGCACGGGTTGCAGGGGCTGTCAAGAAAATCGCAGCTTCTCGGTCAGGCTTTCTTGTGTTCGACGGAAGGGCGTACGCCTTGGCCCGCGAGGGGAAAGGCGAAGGAGAACACGCTCCCTTGCCCCGGGGTGCTGGTGGCCCAGATCCTGCCTCCCTGCATCTCCACCAAGTGCTTGGCGATGGCCAGCCCCAACCCCGACCCGCCGCTGGCCCTGGTGCGGGACCGGTCCGCCCGGTAGAACCGCTCGAACACGTGGGGCAGGTCGTCCGGAGGGATTCCCCGCCCGGTGTCCTCCACGGAGACCCAGGCTTCCGGCCCGCACGGCCGTACCTGCACGTGCACGCGGCCGCCTTCCGGGGTGAACTTCAGGGCGTTATCCACCAGGTTGGTGACCACCTGCTCCACCCGGTCGGGGTCCGCCGCCACCACCACGCCCGCCTCCACGGAGCACTCCAGGCGCACGCCCGCTCTCTCAGCCCGGGGCTGCTGGCGCTCCGCCACGGCGCGGCAGAGCTGGCCCAAGTCCACGGGCTGCAGCTGGAAGGTGACACCCTTGGACTCCAAGCGGGAGAGTTCCAAGAGGTCGTCCACCAGCTTGGTGAGCCGGTTGGCTTCCGCCTCGATGATCTCCAGGAAGCGGCGGCTGTTCTGTTCGTCCCTGAGGGCGCCCGCCAGGAGGGTCTCCACGAACCCCTTGATGGAGGTGAGGGGCGTGCGGAGCTCGTGGGAAACGTTGGCCACCAGCTCCCGGCGCAGGCGCTCGGACCGGCGCAGGTCTGTGACGTCCCGCACCACCGCCACCGCCCCCGCGGGTTGTCCGTTCCCGCGGATGGGACTGCAGGTGACCTCCGCCACCTTTCCCCCGGGCAAGGTGAGCTCCTCCGACTGGTCGTGCCCCGCGGCCGCGGCCTCCAACAGCTGCACCAGGGCGGGCAGGGGAAGCACCTCCCGCACCGGCCTGCTCAAGGCGTCCTGCGGCAGGCCCAGCAGCTCCGCCGCGGACCGGTTGGCCAAGATCAGCTCGCCCCGCGGGCCCACCGCCACCACCGCGTCCCGCAGGCTGGCCAGCACCGCCTCCAGGCGGTTGCGCTCCTCCCGGGTGCGGTCGATGGTCTGCGCCAGCTGCTGAGCCATGCGGTTGAAGGCCTCCGCGAGGCGCCCCACCTCGTCCGCACCCCGCACCGGGACCTGCTGCCCGTACTCCCCTTGGCTGAGGGCCTGGGCGCCGCGTTCCAGGTCCCGCAGGGGCCGCGTCACGGACCGGCTGATCCGCTGGCCGAAGAACGCCCCCACGGCCAGGGCCAGGGCGCCCGCGGCCGCAAACGCCCACCAGATCTGCCGCAGCTGCCGCTCCACCCACAGCCGGGGGGCGGACACGTGCACCACCCCCAGCAGCCGCGGACCCTCCAGGACCGGCGCCGCGGCGAAGATGCGGACTTCTTGCGTCCACTCGTCCCACCGCTGCGCGGTGGCCACCTGCCCCCGGATCGCCTGCAACACCTCCGGGGGAGGAGGGGGCTGGTCCGGGCCCAGGTGGGGTTTGCGCCCGGAGCGGTCTCGGATCCCCACGTACGCGCCCTTGCGCCACTCGAAGGCCTTGGCCGCCTGTTCCACCGCGCGGAAGTCCCCTCCCCGGCTCAACTGGGGACGGACGGCTTCCGCGATCACCCGGGCCTGCGCCTCCAGGCTGAACGCGTAGGCGCGGGTGTAGCGCTGTTCGATCTGCCGCAGGGCGTAGGCGCCGGCCACCAGCAGGGCCAAGGCCACCACGGCGACGTAGCTGGCGAGCAGCCGGGCCTGAAGGCTCAACGTCCCGAAGGCCTCCTGGGGCGCCGGGTGGCCTCCGGCACCTTGAACTTGTAGCCCACTCTCCGGACCGTGACGATGTAGGTGGGGGAGGCGGGGTCGTCCTCGATCTTGTCCCGCAGGCGGCTGATGTGCATGTCCACGGTGCGGGTGCCCCCAAAGTAGTCGTAGCCCCACACGTGTTCCAGCAGGGCGTCCCGGGTGAACACCCGGTTGGGGTGGGCCATGAGCAGCCGCAGGAGGTCGAACTCCTTGGTGGTGAGCTCCACGGGCCTGCCCGCCAGGAACACCTCCCGGGTGTTGGGGTCCAGTACCAGGTCGCCCGCCACCAGGCGGGGCTGGGCCGCCCCCACCGCGGACTCAGGCCGCGCCCTGCGCAGGATGGCCCGGACCCGGGCCACCAGCTCCCGGGGGCTGAAGGGCTTGGTCACGTAGTCGTCCGCGCCGGTCTCCAGCCCCAGGACCCGGTCCAGTTCCCCGTCCTTCGCGGTGAGCACCAGGATGGGGACGGTGCTCTCCCGCCGCAGGGTCCGGCACACCTCCAGGCCGTCCACGTAGGGCAGCATGAGGTCCAACACGATGAGGTCCGGCCGGTCCGTGCGGGCGCGCTGCAGGGCCTCCTGTCCGTCGTAAGCCACCGTCACCTGGAAGCCCTCGCGCTCCAGGTTGTATCGGACGAGCTCCACGATGTGGGGCTCGTCGTCGACCACCAGCACCTTCTGGTGCAACCCCTCACCCCAGGCCTGCGGGCGCCCGCGGCCTGTCCCCACCCTCGCTCCTGCGCGTCACGGAACGGTAAACTGCCCGGTGAAACCCTCTAGTCCGGCACGGGTCCCGCGTGCTCCACCCCCCGGGGGACCTGCCCGGCGAAGCGCTGGAAGTTCTGGGCGAACATCCGGGCCAGCTTGCGGGCCTGTTCCTCGTAGGCCTGTGGGTCCGGCCAGGTGTCCCGGGGGGACAGCACCTGGGAGGGGACCCCGGGGACCGCCTCAGGCACCCGCAGACGGAAGCGGGGCTCTTCCCAGTACGGAACCGCCTCCACGGCGCCGGACAGAGCCGCCCGCACCATGGCCCGGGTGTACTGGATGGGGATCCGGTGGCCGACCCCGTACGGCCCTCCCGTCCAGCCCGTGTTCACCAACCACACCCGCACCCGGTGCCGGCGCAGCCGCTCCCCCAGCAGCTCCGCGTACCGGCGTGGCGGCAGGGGCAGGAAGGGAGCTCCGAAGCACGCGCTGAAGGTGGCCTGTGGGTCCCGCACCCCCTTCTCCGTGCCCGCCACCTTGGCCGTATACCCGGACAAAAAGTGGTACAGGGCCTGGTCGTAGTCCAGCCGCGCGATGGGCGGCAGCACGCCGAAGGCGTCCGCGGTGAGGAACACCACGTCCGTGGGGTGCGAGGCCATGCCCTCCGGCACCACCTGCTGCAGGTAGCTCAGGGGGTAGGCAGCCCGGGTGTTCTCCGTGATGCGGTCGTCGTGCAGGTCCAGTTCCCGGGTGAGGGGGTCCACCACCACGTTCTCCAGCACCGTGGCGAACCTGCGGGTGGTGGCGTAGATCTCGGGCTCCGCTTCCGGGGACAGCCGGACCACCTTCGCGTAGCACCCGCCCTCCAGGTTGAAGATGCCGTCCTCGCTCCAGCCGTGCTCGTCGTCGCCCACCAGCCGTCGCTCGGGGTCCGTGGAGAGGCTGGTCTTGCCGGTGCCGGAGAGCCCGAAGAACAGGGCCGACTGCCCCTCGGGGCCCACGTTGGCCGCGCAGTGCATGGACGCCACTCCCCGTTGGGGCAGCAGGTAGTTCATCAGGGTGAACACCGACTTCTTGATCTCCCCCGCGTAGAGGGTGCCACCGATGAGGACCAAGCCCTGGGTGAAACTCAAGGCGATGAAAGTCTCGGACCGGGTGTTGTGTCGGGCGGGGTCCGCCTTGCAGCCGGGTAGGGAGAGCACCGTGAAGGCCGGCTGGCGGAATGCGGCCTCCGGCCCCTGTGGGCGCAGGAACAGGTGACGGCTGAACAGGCTGTGCCACGCCAGTTCCGTGATCACCCGCACGGCCACCTGGTAGCGGGGTGGGCGCCTACGGCCACGTCCTGCACGTACAGGTCGCGGCTACCGGCGTATCGGAAGGCGTGCTCCCGCAGCAGCTGGAAGGCCTCCGACTCCATCGGTTGGTTGACCGGGCCCCACCAGATGTGGTCTGCCACCTCGGGCTCCCGCACCACGAACTTGTCCCCGGGAGAACGGCCCGTGTGGGGGGCGGTGACGGCGACCAAGGCTCCCCCTTCCGCCAGCATCCCCTCCCGCCGCCGCAGGGCGTGCTCCACCAGCTCCGGCACCGTAAGGTTCCAGTACACCGCGCCGTGCGTGGGGAAGGGAAGCGGGGAAGGGTGGGCGTCCGCGAGCTTCATGGCTACCTCCGATCGCCTGCCCCGAGCCGCGCAGTCCGACTGTGGGGCCGCCCTCTGCCCGAGGGCTTTTGGGGCCACGGTTCCAGTAGCCAGCATACCACACCCGAGATGGACGGCCCCATCCGGTGGACCCTATGATGGAAGGCGTCGAGACTGGAGGTGGTGGCCCTTGAAAGCCTTGGTCGTGTTGGCCGCGGTGCTGCTGGCGGTGTTCGCGGACCTCATTCCCTCGTGCGAGTCTCAGCAGCGGGTGGTCCTGGGCTGGGTGGAGGCGAAGTACATCGAGAGCGAGGCCGGGACCCTGTACGTGATCGTGGTGGACCGGGCGCCGTACTACGTGCCGTACCCCTTTTACCAGGACGTCAGGATAGGGGACAAGGTCCGCTACGACGGGCGGAAGTGGGAGATCGTGCAGCGGGCCGGGGAGCCGTCCCGGCTGGTACCGATCCAGCTCCTGCCCTCCCCCTCCCCGTCCCCCTAGGTCCCGCGGGCCACGCGAACGGGGGTTCGTGGTGAAGGCCTTCGCGTCGGTGGTGCGCTTGGAGGAGGCCTTGGAGCGCTACCTGTCCGCGGCCCAGCCTCGTCCCCGCGGACACGAGGTGGTGCCCCTGGAACGGGCCCTGGACCGAGTCTGTGCGGAAGACATCGCTGCCTCCGAGGACCTGCCCGCCTTTGACCGGTCCACCGTGGACGGCTACGCGGTGCGCTCGGAGGACGTGCTCCACGCTTCCACGAAGGCCCCTGTCCCGCTCCACCTGGTGGGGGCGGTCGCCATGGGCGAGCTCACGGAGCTTCGGGTGGCCTCCGGACAGTGCGTCAGGGTCCCCACGGGCGGGGTGGTGCCCTCGGGGGCGGACGCGGTGGTGATGCAGGAACACGTGCGGCGGGAGGGCCACGTGGTGTACGTCCTGCGGCCTGCTCCCACGGGGGAGAACGTCCTGCACCGGGGCGAGGACGCCCGGCGGGGAGAGGTGGTGGTGTGGAAAGGCACCCGGCTGCGGCCGCAGGAGCTGGGCCTGCTGGCGGGGCTGGGGGTGGTGGAGGTGCCCTGCTACTTGCCGCCCCGGGTGGCGGTGTTCTCCACGGGTGACGAGCTGGTGCCTCCGGACCACAGACCGCAGCCCGGCCAGGTCCGGGACATGAACTCCTACACCCTCAGCGCGCAGGTGGCCAAGCTGGGTGGGGTGCCCCAGTTCGGCGGCATCCTCCCCGACCGGGCGGGGACCGTGGAGCAGGCCTTGCGGGACGCAATGCGCACCGCGGACGTGGTCTTGGCATCGGGCGGCAGCTCCGTGGGGACCCTGGACGTGCTGAGCGAGGTCATCCCACGGCTGGGCCAACCCGGGGTGGTGGTGCACGGGGTGGCCATCAAGCCGGGCAAACCCACCCTGCTGGCCCTGTGCGACGGCAAGGCGGTGGTGGGCCTTCCCGGCCACCCGGTCTCCGCCATGGTGGTGTTCGACCTCCTGGTGCGGCCCGTGCTGGAGGGCATGCTGGGGCTCCGGCCACAGCTGCGGGGCCCCCGCACCGTACCTGCCAACCTGGTGGCACCCCTGGCCGCACCTGCGGACCGCGACGAGTTCGTGCGGGTAAAGCTGCGCTGGCAGGAGGAGGTCCTGGCTGCGGAGCCGGTGCTGGGCAAGTCCGGGATGATCACCACCATGACCCGGGCCGACGGCTACATCCGGGTGCCCATGGGGACGCGGTTGGAGGTGGGGAGCTCGGTGGAAGTACGGCTGTTCGACTGAGGAGGGCACCGTGGTGCTGCTGAAACCCGACAAGACGCAGGCGGCTCCGCCCGAGCGGGCCCAGGATTTCGAGGGCACGGTGCTGATGCACCCCCTGCGCCGCACGGAGCAACCGGGGGCGGTGGAGGTGGTGGCGGTGTTCTTCGAGAACGGGGCCCGCACCCGCCCCCACGTCCACAGCACGGACCAGGTCCTGGTGTTCGTGGAGGGAGAGGGGGTCGTGGCCACGGAGGGGGAGCGGAGGGTGGTGCAGGCCGGAGAGGTAGTTTGGATCCCCGCGGGCCTGTGGCACTGGCACGGGGCCAACAAGGGCCGGTCCTGTTGCCACCTGTCTGTCAAGCCTCCGGGACCCACGGACTGGAACCCGCCCGTGCGGGACTGGGAGGACTGGTGAGAGATCCCCTCACCCACCTGGACGAGGCGGGCCGGCCTCGCATGGTGGACGTGTCGGAGAAGGCCGAGACCCTCCGGGTGGCCACAGCCCGGGGGGAGGTACGGATGCGTCCGGAAACCCTGGAGCGGATCCGGTCCGGCCAGGTGGCGAAGGGGGACGTCCTGGCCGCGGCGCAACTGGCCGCGGTCCAGGGCGCCAAGCGCACGTGGGAACTGGTGCCCCTCTGCCACCCGATCCCGTTGTCCGGCGTGGAGGTGGCGTTCCTCCTGCGAGAGGACCCGCCTGCGGTGGAAGTCCGGGCCACGGTGCGGGCGGTGGGCCGCACGGGGGTGGAGATGGAGGCCCTGTGCGCGGTGGTCACTGCCGCCCTGTGCATCTACGACATGTGCAAGGCCGTGGACCGGGACATGACCATCACGGACGTGTGGCTGGAACACAAGGCGGGCGGCCGGTCGGGCGAGTACCGCAGGGCCGGGAGGTAGGGCGTGGCCAACCGGTGCTTCGTGTGCGGACCGGACAACCCCTCGGGCCTGCGGCTGGTGTTTCGACGCGAGGGAGAGGCGGTGGTGGCGGAGTTCGTGCCCCGGGAAGAGCACGTGGGGTGGGAAGGCATCGTGCACGGCGGAATCCTGGCCGCGGTGCTGGACGACGCCATGGGCAACGTCTTTTACCTCCAGGGCTATCAGGCCCTGACGGCCCGCATGGAGGTGCGGTTCCGCAGACCCGTGCGCCCCGGGGACCGGCTGCGGGTGCGGGCTTGGGTGGACCGGGAGGACGGGCCCACCATCACCACCCGCGCGGAGCTGGTGCGGGACGGGGAGGTAGTGTGCCGCGGGCAGGGGGTGTTTTTGCGCAGTTCCCTGCGGGAGGTCCCGGATGCCGGCTGAGGCCGAGCGCACCGTGGTGGCCAACCGGCGGGCGCGGCACGACTACCACCTGGAGGAGACCTACGAGGCGGGGATCCAGTTGCTGGGGAGCGAGGTGAAGAGCCTGCGGGAGGGCCGGGCTTCCGTGCAGGATGCGTACGCGAAGGTGCGGGGCGGAGAGGTGTGGCTGGTGAACATGCACATCGCCCCGTACCCGCAGGCGGGTCCCTTCAACCACGACCCCCTGCGGCCCCGCAAGCTGCTCCTGCACAAGGCGGAGATCCGACGGCTGGTGGGCAAGGTGAAGGAACGGGGCTACACCCTCGTTCCTCTTCGGGTGTACTTCCGGCGCGGGTTGGCGAAGGTCGAGCTAGCCCTGGCGCGGGGCAAGAAGCAGTATGACAAGCGCGAGGACCTGGCCAGGCGGGAAGCCGAACGGCAGATGGCCCGGGCCCTGGCAGGCAGGCGGCGGCCCGCACGGGTGTGATCGACCGCCCCGGTCCCCTCTGCCTGAGGGCTTCCGGGGCACACTCCTCCCGGGTGTGATAGAATAAGACCGGTCCAGTAGGCCGCTTTGCTGAAGTGGGGGCGAACGGTCTCGACTGGGCAGGAAGCAGCGGGGCTGCGCGCCGAGGTGGGCAGGATCCTCGTAAAACAGCCTGCCGACGCAGACAAGCGTCAACCAGCCTGTTCTCGCTGCCGCGGCCTAAACCCCGCGGCCGTCTCCCCGGGTCCCGCCGGCGGGCCCGGGTGAGGCGTGAGACAGCCGGCTGCACCGAGTCGCCGCGCCCCGGGCGGCCAGGCTAAGACAGAAGGGGCTGGCGCCGGGCCATCCCGCCTGCGGGAGGGCCCGGCGCGAGAGGAAAACGCAGGCTACGCGCGTAGACGTCTCGCCCTCACCTGTTCAGGACGCGGGTTCGATTCCCGCCGCCTCCACCACTCCGGCTGACTTCCTGTGAGCGGGTCGGCGGGCCGGGCCGGCGACCCGGCACCTATCCCAGCAGGTCCTCCGTGGGAAGCTCGAGGTCGGGGAACGCGGCCGGGGCCACCCGCTCGCCCCGGGGCAGCACCCGTACTTCCCGGTAACCGTCCGGGGAAGGGGCACGGTAAAGCTCGACGTGTTCCTGTGCGAGGTCCACGAGCCACACCTCGGGGATTCCCGCGCGGGCGTACACGGGAAGTTTGAGCTGCCGGTCGTAGTCCGCGGAGGTCTCCGCCACCTCCACCACCAGCAGCACGTCCTGAGGGCCGGGGTGGGCGGAGGTGTAGAAGTCCGCCCGGGGACACAGCAGGACGATATCCGGCTGGGGCTCGGAGTGTTTACCGAGACGGATGGGGTCCTGGACACCCAGGACGGCTTTCCGAGCCACCTGAAGGGGGATCAACCGGTCCAACAATCGCTTGACCGTTCCCGCGTGTCTTGCGCCGATGGGGCTCATTTCCACGATCTCCCCTTCGATGAGCTCCACCCGGTCGTCCTCCCTGAGAATCCCGGTTTGTGGGAGGCGGTGGTACTCATCCACCGTGAACTTCCGCCGCACCACCGGGTGTGCCACCTTCCTCACCCCTTCAGACCCGCCGGGTCCACGTTCGGGCCAGGGAACGTCCTCCGTGTTGGAGGACTCACCACCAGCCTGCGGTCCGCCGTCGTCCCCAGTTGTCGCACCCGCTCCATTGTAGCAGGGTAGCGACCTTGCACACGGCACAGGGCCCGCCGGCTCCTCATTCCGGACCGACGACGAAGCCGTCCGGATGGACGCCTCGCTGGACACACGAAAGGGACTTCGTGGGCCGGGCCACCGCCTCGGGTCGATCCAACGTCGTACCGTGCCGGGCGAGGACCACGCGGACCCTCGCGTGGTCCTCCTGGCGGGCCCGGGTGAGGCGTGAGACAGCCGGCTGCACCGAGTCGCCGCGCCCCGGGCGGCCAGGCTAAGACAGAAGGGACTGGCGCCGGGCTATCCCGCCTGCGGGAGGACCCGGCGCGAGAGGAAAACGCAGGCTACGCGCGTAGGCGTCTCGCCCTCACCTGTTCAGGACGCGGGTTCGATTCCCGCCGCCTCCACCACCGTTCTGAAGAGCTCGAGGAATCCGGCGCCTTTTCCGAGGACCCAGCAGGAGGCAGACCCCCTAGCCCCGAATAGGACTGTCTGACAATCAGACAAAGGAGGCGAACGTCCCATGCGTGGGAGCTGGGCTAGGGCGGTCGGCTTGGTGTGCGGCGTGCTCCTGGTGGCCTCTCTGGCGGGTGGGTCCGTGGCGGGCCCAGCCACGGCCCGCGTCACGATCTTGGGAGGGCCCGGGCCGGGGGTGTTCAACGTGTTCGCCACGGGGCTCGCTACCTTCCTCTCGCGCCACGTACCGGGGGTGGATGTCACGGTGGCCGCCACCGGAGGCTCCGTGGAGAACGTGCGCCGGGTGAACGCGGGCGACGGGGAGATGGGGGTGGCCTTCGCCAGCGACGTGCACGAGGGTTACCACGGGGTGGAGGCCTTCCACGGTAGCCCCCAGCGGAACATCCGGGCCACCGGGCTGCTGTTCATCGGGGTCGGGCACCTGGTGACCTACAAGGACAGCGGGATCCGTGCGGTTCCCGACCTGGCGGGCAAGCGCGTGGCGGTGGGCTCCCCCGGGTCCGGGACGTTCTTCAACGCCCAACGCATCTTCGGAGAGCTGGGGTTGTGGGACCGTATGCACCGGGTACCCCTGCTGGGTACCGCCGCCGCCGCCGGCCTGATGGAGGGCCGGGTGGACGCCTTCTACTTTACCGGACCCTACCCGGACCGGGGCACCATCGAGGCGGGCATCGCAAAGGAAGTGCACCTTTTGGACCTGTACGGGCCCCTCTCCCGCACCGACTTCTTCCGCAAGTACCCGTACTTGACCCGTTACGTGGTCCCCGCCCGGGGCTACAGCGGGCTTGCGGAGCCCGTGAACACCGTGGGCGTGCCCGCGCTGTGGATCGCCCACAAGGACGTGCCCGCGGACCTGGTCCGACGCCTAGTGGCCGCCGCTTACAGCCGGGAAGGCCACGCCCACATGCTGCGCGTTCACGGGGCGTCCGCGGACATGACCAGCCGTCGGGCCCTGTTGGGCGTGAGCGTGCCCCTGCACCCGGGAGCGGAAGCCCACTGGCGAGCCGTGGGCCTGGAGATCCCGGAGTCCATCCGGGCCCGCTAAAGCCGGGAATCCGCGCGTGCGCAAGCTGACGGGAGCCTGGGAAGGAGTTCTCCAGGTCGGCCTCGCGGCCACGGTCGTCTACTACCTCTGGACTGCGGCCTTCGGGGTCACCAGCCTCCAGTACCACCGCGGGGTCGCGGTGGCCTACGCGTTTGCGGCCAGCTTCCTCCTGTACCGGGGCACGCGACGTTCCCCCGAGAACCGGCCGAGCGGGCTGGACGTGCTCCTCGCCATGGCGAGCTGCGCGGCGGCCGGGTATTGGATCCTGGAGTACGAGGCTCTGGCCTACCGGGCCGGGACCTTCCATACCGCGGACGTGGTCATGGGCCTTGTGGCCCTGCTGCTGGCGGTGGAGACCACCCGGCGGGCCCTGGGGCTTTCCATGACCGTGGTGGCCCTGCTCCTGGTGGCGTACGCCCTGTGGGGCCACCACCTGCCTTCGGTGGTGGGACACCGGGGCTTCAGCCTGCGGCGGGTGGTGGAGTACTTCTACCTGACCACGGACGGCTTGTTCGGGGTCATGCCCCACATCCTGGGCACCTACATCCTGCCCTTCGTGGCCTTCGGCGCCTTCTTGATGCGGGCGGGGGTGGCGAGGTTCTTCATGGACCTCTCCATCGCCCTGGTGGGTCGGATGCGGGGTGGACCGGCCCAGGTGGCGGTGATGAGCAGTGGCCTGTTCGGGTCCATCAACGGGAGTCCCGTGGCCAACACCGCCACCACGGGGGCCTTCACCATCCCCCTCATGAAGCGCTGCGGGTTCCCCCCGCACATCGCCGCGGCGGTGGAGGCCGCGGCCTCCACGGGCGGGATGATCCTCCCGCCCGTCATGGGCGCGGGCGCGTTCATCATGGCGGAGCTCACCCAGACCCCCTACGCCCGCATCGCGGCCCTCGCCCTGCTCCCAGGGCTTCTGTACTTCCTCGGGGTGGGGGTGATGGTGTACTTCGAGGCCCGCAAGCTGGGCCTGGAGGGGCTACCCCCGGAAGAGATCCCCCGGCTGCGGGACGTGCTCCGTGAGGGCTGGTACCTGCTGCTCCCCCTGGTGGTCCTGGTGGCGGTGTTGGTCCGCACCACGTCCGTTTCCATGGCGGTCATCGCCAGCATCCTCAGCACCGTGGTGGTCAGCTGGCTGCGGCGGGAAACCCGCATGGGGCCGCGGGAGGTCTGGCAGGCCCTGGTGGACGCGGGCCGCAACAGCACCTATGTAGCGGGCGCCACGGGCGCCATCGGCATCGTGGTGGCGGTGGTGACCCTCACGGGAATCGGGGTGCGGTTCAGCCAGCTGGTGCTGGACGTCTCCGGGGGAAGCCTGCCCGTGGCCCTGGTCCTGGTGGCCGTGGCCAGCTTCGTGCTGGGGATGGGCATGCCCATCACCGCCGCCTACATGGTCGTGGCCGTCGTGGCCGCTCCCGCTTTGGTAGAAATGGGAGTACCCCTGCTGACCGCCCACATGATCATCTTCTGGCTGAGCCTGGACTCCAACATCACTCCCCCCGTGGCCCTGGGCGCGTATACCGCGGCAGCGATGGCGCAGGCGGACCCGTGGCGGACGGGGTGGAACAGCTTCCGGTTCGCGAAGATGATCTACGTCATGCCGGTCCTGTTCGCGTACACCCACATCCTCATGACCGGGACTTGGCAGGAGAACCTGTGGGCGGCCGCTTCCTCCGTGGTGGGGACGGTGGCCTTCTCCATCATGAGCACCGCGTACTTCCTCGTGCGCACCAGTCTGCTGGAGTGGCTGGTCCTGGCCGTGGCTACGGTGCTGTGCTTCATCCCCACCCTGGCCACGGACCTGGCGGGCATCGGGCTGTTCGTCCTCGTGTACCTGTGGCAGCGGCACAAGCTGCTCCGGCAGCCGGGGCAGGCGCCGAGGAGGGCGGGGATGCCGGCGGAGCCGGTGGTGGACTGACGTGTACGAGCGCGTGGAACGCCCCAAGGTCTACCAGCTGGTGGCGGAACGCCTCCTCCACCAGGTGCGTCTGCGCCGTCTGAACCCGGGGGACAGCCTCCCCCCCGAGCACGAGCTGGCGCGCCGGTACGGGGTGGGGCGGTCCTCGGTGCGGGAGGCCTTGCGGCTGCTGGAGTCCAAGGGGGTGATCCGGTCCGCGGGCCACGGCTCCTTCGTGGTGGCGGAGTACGGAAACGCCCTGGTGGATTCCCTGCGGTTCTTGCTGACCCTGGAGGCCTTCGACCTGGAGGAGCTGTACGAGCTGCGGAAGATCTTGGAAACCGAGTTCGCGGCCCTGGCGGCTTCGCGGCGGGACGAACAGCACCTCCAGCGCATGGAGGAGGCCATCCGGGAGATGGAAGCGGGGCTGGACTCGCAGGACCGGTACATCGAGGCGGACTTGCGTTTCCACCTCACGGTGGCGGAGGCGACCCGCAACCGGGTGGCGGTGTACGTGATGCGGGCCATCCGGGACCCGCTGCACAGGGCCCTGGCCAGCGTCTACCACATCCCGGGCAGCCCCCAGAAGTCCATGGCGCAGCACCGGGCCATCCTGGAGGCGGTGCGGGTCCAGGACCGCGAGGGGGCCCGGCGTCGCATGGCAGAGCACTTGGGGCGCGTCCAGGAGGACGTGCGCAGGGTGTTGCACCCAGACGGGACACGGCACGCGGGAGGAGGGTGACCTTGGAACGGATCGGCTTCGTGGGCCTGGGGGTCATGGGCAGCCGCATGGTCAAGCGGCTCCTGGACGCGGGGCGGCAGGTGGTGGGGTACAACCGCACCAAGGCCAAGGCACAGTGGCTTTTGGACCTGGGCATGGAGTGGGGGGACTCGCCGCGGGCGGTGGCGGAGGCCGTGGGCGTGGTGTTCACCATGGTCACGGACACCAAGGCCTTGGCGGCGGTCACGGAGGGCCCCGAGGGGATCCTGGCGGGGCTGGGGCCCGGCAAGGTGTACGTGGACATGAGCACCGTCAGCCCCGCGGCCAGCCGCGCCCTGGCGGAGAAGGTGCGCCAGCGGGGCGCGCACATGCTGGACGCGCCTGTGTCTGGAAGCGTGGTCACCCTGGAGGAGGGCCGGTTGTCCATCATGGTGGGCGGTGACCGCGCGGTGTTCGAGCGCGTCCGCCCCATTCTGCAGGACATCGGCCCGGTGGTCACCCACGTGGGCGGCAACGGACAGGCGGTCCTCATGAAGGTGGCCACGAACTTGAGCCTGGCGGTGCAGATGCTGGCCTTCAGCGAGGGGCTGCTGCTGGCGGAGCGGGCTGGGATTCCCCGAGAGACCGCGGTCCACGTCCTGCTGAACAGCGTCATCGCCTCCCCCATGCTGAAGTACCGCGGCCCCTTCGTACTGCGGATGCCGGAGGAGGCATGGTTCGACGTGAACATGATGCAGAAGGACCTCCTCCTGGCCTTGGAGATGGGGCGCGAGCTGGACGTGCCCCTCCCCACCACCGCCACCACCAACGAATACCTGACCGCTGCGCGGGGTCTGGGACTGGCCGGTTACGACTTCGCGGTACTGTTCGAAGTGCTGTCACGGCTGTCCGGACGTGCGCCGGAGCTGCGGGAAGGAGGGAAGGCATGAGACCGAGCACCGTGAGCCTGGCGGAGCTGCCCGAGGAAGTGCGGGACATCCCGGCGGAGGACTGGCTGCGCATGTACAGGCTCATGGCCACCATCCGCGCCTTCGAGGAGCAGGTGAACGAGCTGTACGTGACCCGCCGGATGCCCGGCTTGGCACACCTGTACATCGGGGAAGAGGCGGTGGCGGTAGGGGTGTGCGCGGCCCTGCGCCGGGAGGACTACATCACCAGCACCCACCGCGGCCACGGACACTGCCTGGCCAAGGGGGCCCGGGTGGACCGGATGTTCTGCGAGTTGCTGGGCAAGGCGGAGGGCTACTGCCGGGGGAAGGGGGGCAGCATGCACATCGCAGACCCCGACTCCGGCAACCTGGGTGCCAACGCCATCGTGGGGGGCAGCGCGGGCATCGCCACGGGGGCAGCGCTTTCCGCGAAGATGCGGGGCACCGACCAGGTGGCGGTGTGCTTCTTCGGGGAGGGAGCCCTGGGACAGGGGCTGCTGTATGAGGTCATGAACATGGCCTCCCTGTGGAAGCTGCCCGTGCTGTACGTGTGCGAGAACAACCTGTACAACGAGTACACCCACTACCGGGAGACCACCGCGGGGGAGGTGCTGGCGCGGCCCCGGGCCTTCGGCATCCCCGCGGAGGACGTGGACGGCCAGGACGTCCGGGCGGTGCTGGCGGCCGCCCGCCGGGCCGTGGCCCGGGCCCGCCGCGGCGAGGGCCCCAGCTTCCTGCTGTGCCACACCTACCGCTACCTCGGCCACCACGTGGGCGACGTGGACCGGTCCTACTACCGCAGCAAAGACGAAGAGGAAGCGTGGAAGACGCACCGGGACCCCCTGAAGGTCCTGCGGGAGTGGATGGTGGGGGCGGGGCTGGCGCGGCTCGAGGACTTCCAGGCCGCGGAAGAGACGGCGCGGGAGGAAGTGGCCCAGGGGGTGGCCTACGCCCTGGCCGCACCCTACCCGGACCCGAGGGAGGTGACCCTCCATGTCTACGCCTAGCGCGGCCTTGCGGGAGCCGGGCCACGGAGAGGTCCGGGAGATCACCTTGGCCCAGGCCATCCGCGAGGCCCTGGTGGAGGAGATGCGCCGCGACCCGCGGGTGTTCGTCCTCGGGGAGGACGTCGCGGAGGCGGGTACGCCGTTCAAGGTCCTGGCAGGACTCGTCCAGGAGTTCGGCCCACAACGCGTCGTCGACACCCCGATCTCGGAAGCCGGGTTCGTGGGCATCGCGGTGGGGGCCGCCATGACCGGGATGCGGCCCGTGGTGGACATCATGTTCGGCGACTTCCTGACCCTGGCCATGGACCAGATCGTGAACCAGGCGGCCAAGGTGCACTACATGTCGGGCGGAAAGCTCAAGGTGCCCCTGGTGGTGCGGACCACCCTGGGAGCGACCCGTCGGTCCGCGGCCCAACACAGCCAGAGCCTGCACGCGTGGTTCAGCCACGTCCCGGGTCTCAAGGTGGCCCTACCCAGCACCCCCTACGACGCCAAGGGACTGCTGAAGACCGCCATCCGGGACGACAACCCCGTACTCTTCTTCGAGGACAAGATGATGTACCAGGTGAAAGGGCCCGTCCCGGAGGGGGAGTACACCATCCCCTTCGGCGTGGCGGAGGTGAAGCGGGTGGGACGGGACGTCACCGTGGTGGCCACCAGCAGCATGGTGTACGTGGCCCTGGAAGCAGCCCAGATCCTGGCGCAGGAAGGGATCGACGCGGAGGTGGTGGACCCCCGCACCACCTTCCCCCTGGACGTGGAAACCCTGGTGGCCAGTGCCCGGAAGACGGGACGGGTGGTGGTGGTGGACGAGGGGCACCGCCGGTACGGGGTCACCGCGGAGCTCGCCGCGGTCATCGCGGAGGAGGCCTTCTACGACCTGGAGGCGCCCGTGCGCCGGGTGGGGGCCTTGGACGTGCCCGTCCCCTTCTCCCCGGTGCTGGAGGACGAGACAGTGCCTACGGCGGAGCAGGTGGCGGCGGTGGCGCGAGAACTGTGCGGCCGGAGCGAACGGGACTGGAGGTGAGGGCGATGGGAATCAAGACGTACGGCCTGATGGGGGTGGACTGGGAGGCCCGGGTGGACTACGAGCGCCTTCGGCGGGAGCGGCTGGCCCGGGTCAAGGCCCTGCTCAAGCAGTCCGAGCTGGGGTCCTTGCTGTGCTTCGACATGAACAACATCCGGTACATTACCGCCACCCACATCGGGACCTGGGCCATGGACAAGCTGGTGCGCTTCTCCCTCCTGCCCCAGGACGAGGAACCCATCCTGTGGGACTTCGGGTCCGCGGCCCGGCACCACCAGCTGTACTGCCCGTGGCTGGGCGAGCGGTCCCGGGCGGGCATTTCCACCCTGCGGGGCGCGTACCCGGAGCGGGCCCGGGACGTGGCCCGCAAGATCCGGGTGGAGCTGGAGGCCCGCGGGCTGCACCGGGAGCCGGTGGGGGTGGACGTGGTGGAACCTCCCGTGCTGTTCGCCCTTCAGGAAGAAGGGCTGCGGGTGGTGGACGGCCAGCCTCTGATGCAGGAGGCCCGCAAGATCAAGACCCAGGACGAGATCACCCTGCTCACCACCGCGTGCATGATGGTGGACGCGGCGTACGAGGAGCTGTACAAGTTCCTCCGCCCCGGGGTGCGGGAGAACGAGTGCGTGGGTCTCGTGGCCAAGGTCCTGTACGACCTGGGCTCCGAGCACGTGGAGGGCGTCAATGCCATCTCCGGAGAGCGTTGCAACCCGCACCCGCACGTGTACACAGACCGCGTCCTGCGGCCCGGGGACCCCGTGTACTTCGACATCCTGCACAGCTTCAACGGGTACCGTACCTGCTACTACCGCACCTTCGTGGTGGGGAGCGCCTCCCCCGCCATGGTGGACGCGTACAAGCGCTGCCGGGACTACTTGGACGCGGCCATCAGTCTGATCAAGCCCGGGGTGACCACCGCGGACGTGGTGAAGGTGTGGCCCCGGGCGGAGGAGTTCGGGTTCGCGGACGAGGAGGCGGCCTTCGCCTTGCAGTACGGGCACGGGGTGGGGCTGTCCATCTGGGAGAAGCCCATCTTCAGCCGCCTGGTGTCCTTCGAGAAGCCGGAGGTCATCGAGGAAGGTATGGTGTTTGCCCTGGAGACCTTCTGGCCCGCGCGGGACGGCTGGAGCGCGGCCCGCATCGAGGAACAGCTGGTGGTGACCAAGGACGGGTGCGAGGTGATCACCCGGTTCCCCGCGGAGACCCTGCTGGTGGCGGGGACCCGGTACTGGACCGTGGACGGGCCGCTTCCCACGACCCGGGAGGTACAGTCGCAGCTGAACCGGAGCACCCCGCCCTTGGAAGCGGTGGTGGCCTCCGCAGGGCTGGAGGGGATCCGGCCCTAGGGCTTGTCCCGGAAAAGCCTTCGGGCGGAAGGGACCGGAGTCCGGGGAATCCGGGAACCCCCTTCCACAGAGGGAACAAGGCCAGCGAGGAGGGAGCCTTGCCGAAGGAACTCATCATGCCGGCTTTGGGCATGGCCCAGGAGACGGGCAAGGTCCTGCGGTGGCTCCGCGTTGAGGGCGAGGAGGTCCGCCAGGGCGAGCCCATCCTGGAGGTGGAGACAGACAAGGCGAACGTGGAGATCGAAGCTCCGGCCTCCGGCGTCCTGGCGAAGGTGCTGGCCCGGGAGGGCGACGAGGTGCCGGTGGGCCAAGTGATCGGCTGGATCCTGCTGCCAGGTGAGCAGCCCTCGGAGCTGGCGGCCTCCGCGGCCCGTTCTCGCCCGGCGGAGACCACCATGGTACGGGCGCAGGAGGTGGAGGCGGCGGACTCCGCGGCGAGCCCGCCACCCGCTCCGGCGCCGTCCTCGAGGCCCCGGGCGTCTCCCAAGGCCCGCAGGCTGGCCCGGGAGCTCGGGGTGGACCTCCGGGCAGTACGGGGCTCCGGACCCGGCGGCGCGGTGCTGGCTGCGGACCTGGAGGCCCTGCAGGCGGGAGGGCAGGCGCTGCAGGTCCCGCACGTGTGGAAGCTCATGGCGGAGCGGACCGTCCGGGCGTGGACCACGGTGCCCCACTTCTTCCTGCAGCGGGACGTGCGGGCGGACCGACTGGTGGCCTGGCGGGAGGCTTTGGCGCGGCGCACCCAGGCGGAGCTCACGTACACAGACCTCCTGGTGAAGCTGGTGGCGTCTGCCCTGCGGGCCCACCCGGAGGTGAACGCGCGGTGGGAGGACGGGCGCATCCGCAGGCTCCCTGAGGTGCACGTGGGGGTGGCGGTGGCCACGGAGGAGGGCCTGGTGGTCCCGGTGATCCACAGAGCGGAGAGTCTTTCCGTGGAGCAGATCGCCCGCCGCAGGGCGGAGGTGGTGGATCGGGCCCGGGCAGGCAGGCTCCGCCCCGAAGACGTGGAGGGGGGTACCTTCACCCTCAGCAACCTGGGGATGTACGGGGTAGACCGGTTCCTGGCGGTGGTGAACGCCCCCCAGGCCGCCATCCTCAGCGTGGGGCGCGTGAGTGAACGAGTGGTGGCGGAGGACGGGCGTCCGGTGGTCCGGGCCTGCCTGACCCTAGGGCTCTCCTGCGACCACCGGGTGCTGGACGGCGCCCGGGCCGCCCGGTTCCTGGACACCCTGGCGGGCTTCGTGGAGGAGCCCTTGGCGCTGTTGGAGTAGGCGCGAGAGGCTATGGAGCGCATCGGGTTCGTCGGACTCGGGGCCATGGGGTCCGTCATCGTCCCGCGACTGATGGCGGCGGGCTACACCGTGGTGGGCTGGAACCGGACGGAGGCCAAGGCTCGCCCCCTCCTGCAGACGGGGATGCGGTGGGCTCCCAGCCCGCGGGCGGTGGCGGAGCAGTGTGCGGTGGTGTTCAGCATCGTCACCGACGGACAGGCGGTCCGAGAGGTCGCGCTAGGCCCGGAGGGCGTGCTGCGGGGCCTGCCCGCGGGGGGCGTCTACGTGGACATGAGTACCATCGACCCCGAGGTGAGCCGTGGCGTGGCCGCGGAATTTCGCAAAGCAGGCCGGGCCATGCTGGAAGCGCCCATCTCGGGGGCACCTCCTACCGTGCGGGAGGGAAAGGCCTCCCTCATGGTCGGGGGGGACCACGCGGTCTACGAGCGGCTCCGCCCCGTGCTCCTGGCCATCGCCCCGAGGGTGCTGTACGTGGGACCTCACGGCACGGCCTGTGCCATGAAACTGGCCGTCAACCTGCTCCTCATGGTGGAGGTCATCGCCTTCGGAGAAGCAGTAGCCCTGGCGGAGAAGGCGGGGGTCGAGCGGAAGACCGCGGTGGAGGCCATCCTCGGGAGCGTGGCAGCGTCCCCGGTCCTGGCCTACCGGGGCCCCTTTATCCTGGAGGGCAACATGCCGGACCAGCCCCTGGCGGACGTGAACCTCCAGCAAAAGGACATGCTCTTGGTGCTGGAGCTCGCCCGGAGGCTCGGCAGTCCCGTTCCCCTGGCGGCAGCCGCCAACGAGATGATGAACGCCTGTCGGGGCCTCCGGCTCGACCATCTGGACTTCGTGGCGGCGCACCGCGTGTACCGGAAGCTGGGAGGTGAAGGGTAACGTGTTCCGGACGAACATACGGCAGGTGGCCCCTCGGGGAGGCCTCGCGCGGGAAGACGGCTGGGTGGACATGGTGGTGCGGTTCCTGGTGGACGAGGCCTCCGCGGGGGCCAAGGACTTCACCCTGGGCTGGACGGTGTTCAAACCGGGGGCCCGGCACGAGCGTCACCTGCACCGCAACTGCGACGAGTTCTTCGTGGTGCTCAAGGGCCAGGGGGAAATCTACACCTCGCAGGGCCGGGAGCCTGCGGGGGAGGGAGACGTGGTGTACGTGCCCCGCGAGGGGTGGCACGGATTCGTGAACACAGGACAGGAGGAAGCGGTCTTGGTGTGGGGCTGGATCGGCGCCGGGTCCCTGGAAGCATCCGGGTACGAGGTGGCGCCGGAGCGGACTTAGGACATGAGCTCGGAGAGCAGGGAATCCGCGGTACACAGAGGCCTGGCGGCGCTTTTGGCGAAGCGGCGGGCCCTCCTCGCGGAAGGGTACCGGGCGGTGGGGTGGAAGGCGGCCTTCGGGTCCGCGGAGGCGCAGCGGCGGCTGGGCCTCCCCCACCTCCTGGTGGGTTTTCTCACCGACCGCAGCGTGGTGCCTTCCGGGGCGGTGCTGTCGGTGGAAGGCTGGCGCCGGCCTGTGGTGGAGCCGGAGGTGGCGGTGCGGCTGCGGGATTTGGTGCGACCCGGGAGCTCTCCGGAGGCGGTGGCGGAGGGGGTAGGCGAGCTGGGTCCTGCCCTTGAGCTGGCGGACGTCCACCGGCCGCCGGAGGAGGACCTGGAGGCGGTGGCCGCGGACAACATCTTCCACCGGTATGCGGTGGTGGGGGAGATGCGGCCCGTGGCCTTTCCCGGGAGCCTCGCGGGAAGGGTGGGACGGGTGTTCCGGAAGGACAGCCAGGTGGCGGTGGTGGACGACCTGGAGGCCGTGCCGGGCCGCGTGGTGGACGTGCTCGCAGAGATGGCTCGGGTGCTGGCGGGGCTGGGAGAAGCGTTGCGTTCCGGTGACCTGGTAATCTGCGGGTCGGTGATCCCACCCCTGTTCCTGGAGCTCGGGGACGAGTCCGTGCGGTTTCACCTGGAGGGCTTCGACGCGGTGTCGGTGCGTTTGCGGGTGGGGAACGCGGAGCGGTAGCCAAGGGAGGTGACGCCATGGCCACGCTGGCGGTCGCGCGGTGGGGACTGTACGTCGACGGGAAGTGGCGGGAGACAAGTCGCGTCGTGCCCGTGCTGCACAAGTACCGGCAGGAGGTGGTGGCGGAGGTCGCGGAGGCGGACGAAGGGCTCGTGGACGAAGCTGTCCGGGCGGCGCAGCGGGCCCTGGAGGAGCGGCCTCTTTCGCCGTACCGGCGGTTCGAGATCCTCCGGCGGGCTAGTGACCTGTTGAGTCAGCGGAAGGAGGAGTTCGCGGTCACCATCGCCCGGGAAGCGGGCAAACCCCTGAAGTACGCCCGGGTGGAGGTAGACCGCGCCATCCAGACCATCTCCCTCAGTGGCGAGGAGGCCAAGCGGATCCACGGGGAGCAGGTCCCCGTGGACGCCGCCCCGGGCGCAGAGGGAAGGATCGCGTTCACCCTCCGCGTGCCCGTGGGAGTGGTGTGCGCCATCGCACCCTTCAACTTCCCCCTGAACCTGGTGGCCCACAAAGTGGCGCCGGCCCTCGCCGCGGGCAACGCCGTGGTCCTCAAACCAGCCACCTACACGCCCCTTACCAGCCTGATGCTGTGCCAGCTGCTGGAGGAGGCGGGCCTCCCCCCCGGCTACCTCAATGTGGTGGTGGGCGGGGGGCGAACAGTGGGGGAGGCTTTGCTGCGCCACCCTGGGGTCGCCCTGTACACCTTCACGGGCAGCCCGGAGGTGGGGGAGCGCATCAAGGCCGCCACAGGCCTGCGGCGGGTCATCCTGGAGCTGGGCAACAACTCCCCCAACATCGTGGCGGAGGACGCCAACCTGGACCAGGCGGCGGGGCTGCTGGCCCGGTTCGCGTACTTGTACGCGGGCCAGTTCTGCATCTCGGTGCAGCGCATCTACGTGGAGCGGCCGGTGTACGAGCCCTTCCTGGAGAAATTCGTGGAAGCGGCCCGGGCCATGAAGCTGGGGGACCCCGAGGACCCTGACACGGACATCGGGCCCCTCATCTCGGAGGAGGACGCCAGGCGTGTGGAGGCGTGGGTGGAGGAGGCGGTGCAGGGAGGGGCCCAGCGGGTGCTGGGCGGGCCGCGGCAGGGCGTCCTGTACCCTGCCACGGTCCTCGTAGGCGTGCGACCCGAAATGAAGGTGGTCTGCCAGGAGGTCTTCGGTCCCGTGGCTTCCGTGGTGGCTTGCGACAGCTTCGAGGAGGGGCTGGCGCAGGCCAACGACACCGAGTACGGGCTGCAGGCCGGGGTGTTCACGAACGACCTCCGCAAGGCCATGCTGGCGGCCCGGACGCTCCGGATGGGCGGGGTGATCATCAACGACACCTCCGGCTTCCGGGTGGACCTCATGCCGTACGGTGGCGTGCGGCGCAGCGGGATCGGCCGGGAAGGGCCGAGGTATGCAGTGGAGGAGATGACGGATCTCCGCATCGTCGTCCTCAATCCCGCAGGGGGTCGGTGAAGACCCGTGGCCGAGGCCGGTGTGCCGTGGGAGCTGTGGCCGGAGGGTGGTTTCCCGCGGTTTTCGGACGCGGAGAGGGAGGCCCGCTGGGGGAAGCTGGCCGAGTTGATGGCGGAGAACCGGGTCGACCGGCTGGTGGTGTACGGCACCTGGGGCAGCGGCGACGCGGTCCACTGGCTTTCCGGCTGGCCCGTGAGCCGCGAGGCCGCGGCGGTGTGGGCTCCCGGCGAAGCCGTGAAGCTGTTCGTGCAGTACCGCAACCACGTGCCCACGGCGCGACGGGCGGTGGCCCCGGAGGTGGAAGTGGCGTGGGGCGGACCTTGGACGGCGGAGGCGGTGGGCGGGGAGCTCCTCCGCAGGGGTGGGAGCGGTCAGCGAGTGGGGGTCGTGGGGCCGCTTCCAGCTCCCGCCTGGAACCACCTCGCGGGACAGGTCCGGGAGGTGCTGGACTTGACCGCGGGCTATACCCGGCTTCGCCTGGTGAAATCCCACGAGGAGCTGGCTTGGCTGCGGAGGGGCGCGGCGCTCACGGACCGGGCGGTCCGGGGGCTGGAGGCAAACCTCCGGCCCGGGGTCTCGGAGTTCGAGCTGGTGGACGCGGTCCAGCGTGCGTACGTTCCCTTTGGGGGAATGACGCACATCCATTACCTCTCGGTGACCTCCCCGTCCGGGCCGGACCGCTGCGTGCCGTCGCAGTTCCCGTCCCCGCGCAGAGTCCGTCCCGGGGACGTGGTCACCTGCGAGCTCAGCGCCGCCTACTGGGGCTATCCGGGCCAGATCCTGCGGACGTTTGTGGTGGCGGCGGAGCCTCCCCCGGAGGTGCGGGAGCTCCACCGCGTGGCGGAGGAGGCGTTTCACGCGGCGCTGCACGCCTTGCAGCCCGGGCTGCGGGCCGAGGGACTCGGGCAAGCGCTGGAGGTGGTTCGGAGCAGCGGGTTTGCGCTGTGCGACGACTTGGTGCACGGTTTCGGCGGGGGATACCTGCCCCCGATCCTGGGGGCGGAAGGCTTCTGGACCGCGGCACACGCCGCCCTGGAGCTACAGCCGGGCATGGCCCTGGTGGTCCAACCCAACGTGGTCACCCCGGACGAGCGGTTCGGGGTGCAGACGGGAGAGCTGGTGGTCTTGGGCCATGGTGGACCGGAGTTCGTGCACCAGTACCCGCGCGGGCTGCGACTCGTGGGGTGAAGCGAGGAGGGAGGACATGCCGAGGATTCCGTACGTAGATCCGCAGACCGTCGCGGACCCGGAGACCCGAGAGTACCTGGAGCGGGCCCGCCGGGAGGGGACGCCGAGACCGGAGAGCCAGGCTATCCGGGCCCACAACCCGAACGTGATCCGGGCCTTCAGCCAAGCCTGGGAACTCACCTTCCGTCAGGGAGTGCTGGACCACACGGTCAAGGAGCTGTGCCG